>Ga0307507_10003614_pt1 | contig 29380 bp, 5 predicted proteins | sample 7_EM_MG_FD_207223 | JGI IMG/M metagenome (GOLD analysis project Ga0307507, IMG submission 207223) | Populus trichocarpa ectomycorrhiza microbial communities from riparian zone in the Pacific Northwest, United States - 7_EM | ecosystem: Host-associated > Plants > Roots > Unclassified | place... | reverse complement strand
CACTATATAAATTAGACAGCTGGATTAAATGCTAGGAAGAGGGGTTAAATAACTATAATAATCTAAACAATAATAAAGAACTTGAACAAAGCCTAAGGGTAGGCTTTTTTAGGAGGGGGGGGGGGGGTAATATAATAGTGCTAGAGCGCGTTATCTACTACTTTGCCGTTTTCTAGGCAATCTGCTAAATTCTGCCATATTCTGCCTAGTTACTATTAGCTCGCTTACTACTAGCGCCTTAACAACCCCTTTATATCTTACCAGCCTCTACTAGTCTTCTTCTCCTCCTTAGCTTAGTATTCTTATATAGTAGCAATCTACAAGCTTTGGTTTAGAAGTATTTATATAAGCCTATTACACCAGCTATTTAGTACTCTAGTTTATGGCTTAGCCTCTAGGTCTTTTAGTTTTTTATTAATACCTATACCTTATCTCCTACCTAGAAGTCTACCTTATAGCAATATTGGTTTACATTAGCCTCTTTCTTCTCTTATACCTTTTTAATAATTACTTAGGCAGTCTTCTAGGCTCCATATATTCTCTTAGCGAATATTTAGGCCTCTTTATAGCTAAGGCGTTTGCGGGCTGTTATAGGTCCTATAGGTCTATCCCAATTAAAGGATATTTATAGTTTGTATCTATAGAGTAACTTAAATAGTAATATTCCTATACTATTATAAGGGAGCATAAGCTGTGTATAGTCTATTATAGGCAGTAGTTCCAACTAGTTGTCCTAATAGTAATTAATAAAGGGGCGAAGTTGTTAGTTAAGGTACTGGTTTATAATCCTAGTTTAGATATTGGTTTAAGAGTAAAATATAGTAAAGAGCTTAATTTTAATCCTAAGGATATAGTAGAATTTGTCCTAGAAGTCTAATATAAATTAGGGTCTATAGTTAGAGATAGTTAACTTAGGAGCGCCATAGATCTGGTAAATGTTATTAATATATATACAGGCTATATCTTTTGCAGTTATAGTCTTAAAGTAAGAAAGGGAAATAGCTTACTTATTTAGTTGGTTAACTACTATAAAGGCTATATTATAGCCATATTTATCCTTTAGGAATAATTTAAAGTCCATTATAATATACTGCTAAGGGCGTTTAGGAACTAGTAGTAATTATAACTATTTAGGGATTTAATCCTTAGAGGTATCTACCTGTTTATAAGTATAATAATTCCTAATAAATTATTTTATATTAGATAGGAGTCCTTACTAATAGTAATAAGGCGCTAGTAGTTAGTAGGTTTTATCTTAACTAGGGTGCGCTATAGAGACTTAATAGTAGGCTTTATAGATTAGCTTTATCTATAGGTTATTAACACCTAGAATTATAAGCCGTTCTTAATATAAGAGTAGTCCATCTTCTATTTCTAAATTAGGGTTGCCTTTTATAGCTTAGTTATAGAAGGCATTTAGGGAATTAGCTATGTGGTTCGCAATTAGGATATAGTTAATTAGTTCTATTAGTTTATTTAGGATCTCTCCTTTTATAGGCGCTAGCTTATTATATTTAGAGCTTAGTTCCTTAAGAATATATAGGTTAAGCTATTTAGGATAGAGGAGGGCACGTATCCAGTATTAAGCCTTTAGCTTATCTTATAGTTTTATATCCTATTCTCTTTAGGTAAGGGTATTAGCTTTAGAATTTTACCTACTAGGGCGGTATATAATTATAAAGAAGAATTAGGAGAGTATTTTAGCCTACTAGGCCTATTAACTAATAAGCTGCTTTATTATTATAAAATACCTAAAGGCTTTATAATTAGTATAGACTTTAATCTAAGAGTTTATGCTTTTAAGCTCTATACGCTACTAGGACAATAATTATATAATAGCTAGTATTTCCTTATTATATACCTTATAGTTATACTTAGCTAGGGCTATTATTTTTAAGAAAAACATAATAGGGTACTATTTGCCATCTAGGTATAACTATAGAAGAACCCCCGCTACTACTCTATTAGAGGTATCTGTTTCTAGCATTAATTTAAGGTCTAGGTTATAGTAATAGAGAACTAGGGAGGAGATAAGTTAGTCCTTTAACTCCTTAAAAGCTTCTATATAATTATTATTAAAAATAAAAGGTGTATTGTTTTTAGTTAGTTATATAAGAGGCTTAGCTATAACTTTATAGTTATAGATAAACCAATAGTAGAAGTTATAGAAGCCTAAAAAGGACTAGATACCTTTTATAATATAAGGGGGTTTCTAATTATATATTACCTTAACCTTCTTAAAGTTAACTTTAATTCCTTTTATACTAATAATAAACCTAAGGTATTTTATTTGTTTTACTCTAAATTTATATTTCTTAATATTAACTTATAGGCCTATATTTTACAGTCTCTTAAAGAACCTTTTTAACATAAACTTAGTACTTAATTTTATTATTTAAGTATATAAGAATATTATCTAGGTATACCGTGCAGAATTTATTAAGGTAGTTAAAAAGAACATTATTTATATACCATTAGTATATAGCTAGTCTATTTATTAGTCTAAAAGAAAGGACTTTATATTTATAAGAACTATAGCAGTTATAGAATATTGTTAGATCTTTTAATATAGGGTCTATTTTAATTTGGTAGAAAGCTTAGCGGATATTAAGCTTTATAAAGATTTTAGCTCGGCTTAGATATATAAGGGTCTTATTAATTAGTAGAGAGAGTAGTAATTTTTTTAAGTAATAGTGTTTAGTTTTTAATAGTTAATATAGAAGCAAAGGCCTTTATTAGGTTTCTTTATAAATAAAATAGGGGAAGTAAAATAAGCCTAGCTTAGCTTAATAAAGCCCTTATAGAGGTTATTAATTAAGTACTACTTAGTTGCTTTTAGTTCCTCTATAGTTTACTAATAAAGGGGGCTATAGCCTAGAGAGTTATCAGCCTCTAGTTAAATCTTATAATTATAGGTTTAGTAAGGGGGTAGTATATCTAAAGCTGCTTTTAAGAACGCGTCTTTATAGTCTAAAAGGTATATAGGGAGGATGTAACGGAGCCTTGTAGTAGGAACTACGGTGGACTTATTAGTAGGCTAGGTATGTAGGTAAACAAGAAGTCAATAATATAACAGTAACAAATAATAACTAGTGGAGTAGTTGCCTAACAGATTAACTCTAATTGTATTCTAAGATTCACTATAAGGAAGAGAACTATCTAGGTAGGAACTGTGGTCCTTTAAATACACAACCGTACTCCTAAGAAACCCTCCTTATATATAAGGTACGTAAGGTATATAAGGTATATAAGACGTTCCTTATAGAGCTTATAGAGCTTATAGAGCTTATTATATAACCTTGGTTACTATTCCTTGTTATATAGTTCTACTAGCTCCATCCTAGACCGTGCTCTTATTAACTAACTAGCTTCTTCCAACTCTTCTCTAAGTAGTTATAACATTATACTTAAAGCGTCTGTAACACCATCCCCCTTCTCTTTATCTTTGTTCTTAAAGATTCCTAACATCTCCAAGTTATCTACTAGAGGTATAATGTCTGTTTAACTAATTTGGTTAATATTCTTATTTACTATACCTAAAGCTCCTTCTTCTACTTTAGCTAAACATCAGTCTTATACTATAGCGGTTATACTATTACTAGGTAAGATTATGCCTTCCTGTTCTTATTATACTAGAGAGGGTTTAGTCTATATTGTAATCACGTCACCCATTAACTAACAACCATCCTCTTATGCTAAATGTACGCAAGTAAACATGCGATTATCGTGCAATGTTCGTTCTGTTTCTAACGCTAAGTATACGCACCCTATTACTCTTAACAGTCTTTAAGTTCCTTAAGTAACTTATTATAGGGTCTCGCGTTTAATCTACCACTGTAAAGCTTAATAATAAACTCTTAGAGGCTCTGGCCGAGATTTACTAGCTTTAGCATAACAATAAACTCTGTCTTACTTACATCCGTGACAAAAAGCGTTACGCCCTTAAGGCTTATTAAAATGCTTACGCTTATCTTCTTTGCCTTAAGAAGGTTTGTAAGAAGGTTTATTCTAAGGAGTAGAAACTTGTTTAGTAGGGTTTAAAGAAGCTAGGTAATAAAAAAGTAGCGTCTTCTAAAAAGAAAACAATTCCAAGTAACGTAGTAGTTACTCTTCCTAGGTCCCCCTTAGGTAACTTATTCTTTGGCAACCCTTCTTTATTAATACTACCTAACCTATTTTCTTCTAATACTCCTATACCTTTCCTATAGCGTTCTCTAGGTTACTTAGTGGTTTTTAGGTAGTCTTAATGTAGCCTATCCACTTTACTTTGTACTATATTTTGTTGTTAATATCCTTATAACTAATAACCTTTAAAACTTACTATTTGTCTTCTTCTTATTCTCTATATATGTCTACCTTATAGACTGGTGGCTTAACATTTTTATGCGCTGACTCTAGTATTATAATATGCTATATAGGGTAGATCCTCATTTTTGTGGGTAAGTTAAGTCTATATATAACTTCTCAGATCTTTACTTTAATTATAAATGGTCCTAGTTTAATATGGTCCAATTTCTTACTTAGTTGTTAACTCTTGAAGTTTTTGTATAGTAGCTACACTTTATCCCCCTCCTTAAGATCTGGTCCCTTAGATCTCTTAGCGCTATAGTACCTCTTTATTCTCTCTTATACTAGTTTTACCGTGCTTTTAAGGTAACTATAGAGATTTATTAACGTCTCCATTCTTTCTTTAGCTATGCTACTCATTTTCTTTACTTATTGTGGCAATAACAACGTTTTTAGCTCGTAGCCGTAATTTGCCTTAAAAGGTAATATGCCTATCCCTTCTTGTGGTATTATATTATATATAAACTATATAACTGGTAGTAACAATACCCAATTGTTTTGTGTATAATTAATATAATACCTTAGATACTGCTCTAGTATCTAGTTTAGTCTTTCCATTTAACTATCTGTCTGTAGGTGATATATAGTTAACGTCACTACTTAAACCCCTTATTCTGCTAAGAATACTTCCTAGAATACTGCTATAAATCTTAGATCTCTATCTAATATAATCTTTATTAATGCTCCATGTTTTATAAATACCTCTTTAATATAAAATCTAGCTATATCTTCTACAGATATTTCTTCTATGCACGCTATAAAGTATCCCCACTTTATTAGCTTATCCACTATTACTAAAATTGCTTTATAATCTTGTCTTATAATAGGATCTTTTAACTTTAGTAACTTAATAATAAAGTCCTATAATATAACTTCCTATAGTCTTTCTGGTGTTTTAATAGGTTATAGCCCTCTATACGGCTTATGCCTTATTAGTTTATTTCTTTAGCAATCTAGATATTTCTTTATAACTTATCTCACTAGTCCCCAGATTCCTTAAATAATATACTCCTCTTAAAGTCTTAATACTAAGCCTATAGCTCTATTGTGTCCTTATATCATTCCTTTATAAAACTGTTTTATAAACTCTTCTGCTATTACCTTTGGAACATAGGTAGCTTCCCTATTCTTATACTACTCTAAGTCTAAATCCTCTGCCTATGCTTCTTAGATCTTTTATATCTAATTACTCTCTAGTAATTTACTAACTTAACTCTCTTTGGTTGCTATAATCTTTAGGTAATTATACCTAATTAACCTATCTTAATCCTGTTGCAGTAAAGCTCCTAATAGCTTTTTATCATTCTATAGTTTAGCTTTTCTACTTAAAGCATCTACTCGTGCATTATCTGTACCTTTGGTATGCTAAATCTTAAAATAATATTCTATAAGTATTTCTGCCTATCTAACCTGTCTTTGATTTAGTTTCTTTATTATTAGGAATCCTATAAGGTTCTTATAGTCCGTTTTAACCATAAATGGTTTCTCTGTGCCTTATAAAAATGCTCTCTATTTTTTAAATACTGTAACTATACCTAGCAACTCCTTGTTGTAGATATTGTAGTTTAACTCTAGTAGTGTTATCTTTTAACTGTAGTACGCTACTAGATGCCATATATCTAAATGCTTCTATAGCAAATATGCTCTTAGTATAAAGTCTAATATATCTGTTTCCACAACTGTCTCTAACTCTAGTTTATAGATTTTAAGGATTAGTTCCTAAGTAAACAACTCCTTAAGTTCCTTAAATAACTTCTTTTACTTATTTCCCTATATCTATAGTTCCTCTTTCTTTATTAGTCTTATAAAAGGCTTAATACCTTTTAACCACTATGCTATAAACCTCCTATAGTAGTTACAAAACCCTAGGAACAATCTTAACTATATAATGTTCTCTAGTTCTTACCAACTTACTATAGCTTCTACTTTCTTTAAGTCCATACTAATTTTTCCTAGTTTAATAATAAATCTAACAAAATCGGTCTTCCCAGTGAAGAACTCGCATTTTTTTTTCTTATAGTCTCCTTAAAACCTATTTAATGTGTTCTTCATATTCTTCCTTACTTATTAAGTAGATGGTAATATTGTTAAAATATGCCATAACAAATTTATTAAGGTATTCTCCTAATACACTGTTAATTCGCTTCTAAAACGTTGCTAGTATATTTATAAGCCTAAATTATATAACCAATAGTTTATATAGTCCTTCCTTTAACCTAAAGGCTGCCTTCCATTTATTACCTTCCTTAATTCTAATCTAATGGTACGCCTACCTCAGATCTATCTTTATAAAGATCTTTACATTGCCTATCTTATCTTAGATTTCGCTAATTAAGGGTAAAGAATACCTATTCTTCCTAGTAATGCTATTTAACTGTCTATAGTTAATGCACATCCTAGGTTTTCCATTTTTCTTTGGGATAAATAGTACTAAATATCCTGCTAATAACTATAACGGTCTAATATATCCCTTTTATAAGTTCTCCTAGATAAACTCTTTAAGCGCTACTAACTTGGTTTTAGTAAGCTTATAGATTAAAAAGAACTTTAGACTAGTTCCTAGTTCTAACTCTATCTTATAGTCCTATGCTACATACTCTAACAGCTTTTTACTTTTAGGTGACCATAACTTTTTGCTATACTTATGGTATCTTTTTAGTATATAACTTAAGCCTCGCTCAGTCTCCTCGTATATTGCTCCAACTTAGTACTATACTAACTTAGTTTACTATTACATCTTGCGTTGTTAAGTATCCCTAATATTAACCTAACCTATAACCTAATTAATCTTTAAATCATATTCCTATAACTAAGGCATTTCTAGTATTACCTTGTCCTTCCCCAACAATAGGATATTAAAAGACATTTTAACTTATCTCCCTTTAATAGTTAACTAAATAGGTCCCGTTTTAAGATTAATAATACCTCCTCTATAGGCTATCTAATCTCCTAAAATTATTATAAGTGAATATAGGTGTTCCTTTTATCTATATAGTAACCCTATCCATCTAGGCATTCTTCTGTAAGGAATCTTCCTAGTTAAAGTATTAGGTCCCCTTAACTCTATACTTCTACTAGGTGTTATTTATATATATACTTAGTGTCTCTAAACTTCCTTTTATCTGGTGCCCAATATATCCTTATAGGGTACTTCCAGTTTTTATCCTTTAGTGTTCTATATATGTTGTACATATTATTCACACAAGCTATCTATAATAGTGTATAATACGCTAAGTGACTTAGGTTAACTCTTAGCTTATCTTTATCCTTAAGTTTAAACCTCTGCTTTACTAACCTAACTGCTAGTCTTTTACTTACGGGTACTAAGATTTATTTATTACTTCTCTAGTTCCTAGATCCTTCTTCTAGGTTCCTTAACGTTATAATTAATACTCCCTTAATGTAATTTATACGTTTCTCTATAATGGGTTAGTTTTAGATAACTTTTTTTATCTAGCTATATATAGAAATCTTCCTATTTATTATTGTGTTATTGCCTATACCACTTTCTATATAACTAGTTTAGTATATATAGTCTGTCTATTAGAAAGTACCTTATTATTACTGCGTTATAACAACCTTTAGTATGTCTTTCTTTAAATCTAGTTGGAATTCCTAGATCCTCTTCTTATTCTAGTTTATCTAACCATTTTACTCTAGGCATCCCTACCTTAGGCCTATTAGTAATTCTTTATATGGGTGCTCTGTCCCTTATATATCCTAGCATAGCTAATCTCTTATCTAGCTTTTGCTCTTACTATACGATAATTCTTGCTCTAAATTTATCTATAGTTTCTTATTTTCTGCGTCTTGCAGCTAGATCCTTAAAGTCGTCTTACTTCTTAATCTTAGTATTAACTTTTTAATCTTTAGGCTAAATACTGCGTTTATCTAGGGTTAACGTTCTTATTTGTTCCCCAAACTCATAGTTCTTAAACTTGCGTCCTATACTTATTCATTTATTTTTAAACTAAGTTGCTGCCCTCTCCTATTAGTTCTTATCCATAGTAGGTTCTTATATATGTCTTATCTCGTCTTAAAAATCTTAAGCGTCTTTTATCTTATCTTAAGAGTCTTAAGTCTTTAGCCTTTTGCCTTTATTAAGTGGTAAGCTAGTACTAATAGTTATCTGCTTACTTAATCCTTTTTAGATATTGCTCCTTCTGTCTTATAAAGCAATAGATACTATATCTAACGGTGTTATAATACCCGTTACTAAACCACGTCCTATGGTGGTCTCAGTCTCTACTTCTATTACATTATTAAGGTTTAAGCGCCCCCAGTTAGCCTCTTTTTCTTCCTTATTACTATTAATTAATAAGTACTTTAACTCCATTATTATAGTTACTAATCTTTGTCCGTATATTACTATAACATCTTAATCTAGCTTATAGAGTTAATCTTATTCTTTATCTAACTCTTTAGTTCCTTTAAGTCCTCTTAACTTTAGCTCTTATGGCTAATAGCTTGCGCTATACTTAGCGTCCTTATAAATTTAGCATGCGTTGTTATAATAAAACATAAAGTGTCTAATTAAACACTCCTTAGTTCCGCGCAACATCCCTATATCCACGTTATTGTACTCTAATAATTTAGTGCCTTTTACCATATAGTTACTTTAATCACCTCTATAGTCTCTGGTAAAATAACCCTGTTTTCCATAATTTATACAAGCTCCTTTTTTAAACCATTCTTCTTATTATAGAGTCCGCCTAAACGTCTTCTACTGTTAAGATCCCTAGTTTAGCCTCTGCTCCTTAGTCCTATAATTACTTCATCCTTAACCTCTAGGTTTCTATAGTTTCTTACTCCATCTTCTAAGTTCTTTAGTACCGCTTAGGTCTATTAGCTCTAGTCTACTATTCTATGGTTTTTAACTATGCGTCTATTGTTGCGTGCTCTACGCCTTATACAACTATAGAACTCTATCTTGCCCTTTTTTAACTTATTCCCTTTAATAGATCCTATTATTAATCTTTATTAATTAATCTATTAACTTTTATAGAGTATCTCCATCTTCTATTAGGATAATCGCGTCCTAGACTTTAGCCTTAAGTCCTTATTTATACTGTGCCATAAGCGCCCTATTGTTCTACTTAACCTATATTGCGAGTATTTAAAACTGTATTGTGTACTTAATTGCTAATAAACATTATACTAAGTTTTAAAGCTTTCTTTCTGCTATGGTTATTGCTTTTAGGTCTCTAAATATCTATATTAGTCTTTCCACAAACCTGTTCTAGTTAGTAAACATAAACCATATTTCTTAATTAGTAGTTGTCATTCCATTTATTTAGATTTTGGTAAGGTAAGGTTTAAACCACTTGAGTACTCTTCTAGTTAAGAACAATCCTACGTACACCACTTAGTCCATAGGTGTTACCAACTTAGCCCCTTCCTATATAACCTTAAAGTGCATTTACATAAGGAATCCCTTAAGTTTCAACTTCTCTCTTAAGAATTGCTTAATAGAGGGTAACTTAACCTTGGCTACTCCGATTCTATTAAGTTGTTCTTTAAGTATTTAATTATTATCTGTTATTTAATTAACCATTTCTTATAACTAACCCACCGTGACTAGCTGCGAATCCATATCTTCCATACTAGTGTCTCCTCCTAAGCCTAAGGTCATAGCTGCTGTGGATTAAGTTATAACTAGTGCCTTTAACAGCGTAACTTGCGCTTTAGGTAGCATACTATTTAACTTTATTAATACCGTAACTAGGTAGTAAATATATAATAGAGCCTTGTAGCAGGAACTACAGTGGACTTATTAATAGGCTAAGCGTGTAGGTAAATAAGAAGTTAATAATATAACAGTAACAAATAATAACTAGTGGAGTGGTTGCCTAACAGATTAACTCTAATTGTATTCTGAGATTCACTACAAGGAAGAGAACTATCTAGGTAGGGACTGTGGTCCTTTAAATACACAACCGTACTCCTAAAAAACCCTCCTTGTATATAAGGTACGTAAGGTACATAAGGTACGTAAGACGTTCCTTATAGACCTTATAGAGCTCATAGAGCTCGTTATATGACCTTGGTTACCATTTCTCATCATATAGTTCCACCGGCTCCATCCTGGACCGTGCTCCTATTAACCAACTAGCTTCTTCCAACTCTTCTCCAAGTAGTTATAACATTGTACTTAAAGCGTCTGTAATAGATGAGGCGCTTAACTAGCTCCTTATTAGTTTCCTCTACTAGCCCTTTTTCCTTCTTATTAATAATCTAGTTAATTTTATATAAGCTAGTTATAAAGACCTTATTTTCCTTCTAATATATATTAAAGTGAAACCCTATAGTGCTAATTGCCGCAATATCTACTATAGGGAGGTTGTATAATAGTAGGGGTGTCTATAGCCTTAAGGGCCTTTAGTATATTAGCGTTATCTTTACTTTTTTTAGCTCTTATTATATCTTTTAAAGGTTATCCTCTATATTCTATTAGTACGTCCTCTTCCCTATTAGCTGAATCTTTATAATTTAGAAGTCGTCTATATTACTACCTATTCTACTTCTATAAGTAGAGTCCTCCTTAACTATAATCCTTTAGGAAAGTATCCTTATTAGTATAGAGTTTTTACTAGCCTTACAGCGGGTATCTTTTTAGGTAAAGGCTAGGTTACAGTCCCTAATATCCTACTAGTAGATAGGGTTAGCCTTTATAGCTAATATCTTGCGGTTAGTGCGGATTTCTCTAATAAAGGAGGGTAATTTTGATCTATTCTCTAGCTAGACAAACTGTCTTTATTAAATATTTAGCTAAATATTAAAGTAGGATATCTATTTTTGGCTAAGTATTATATTATAGGACTCTAGATTTAGGATATAGAAGGGGATACTAAATTGGCGTTGTCTATTAACAGCAATATATAGCTTTAAGATATAGGTAACTAGCCTACCGGCTTAGCTGCTATAGCCTTTTACTTAAATAGGCTTCTCTAGTTAGGTAGTATTTATATTTAAGAACTTAGCAGCGTTATTTATATAAGTAGTATTTATAAAGGTAAAGCTATTTGCTCTAGTATTAATAAGGGCAGTTATATTAACTCTATATCTATTTTAAGATACTATATATAGAACTGTAAAGTGTTTTCCACCTATTAGTTAATTTAGATTAATCTCTTTAAGATTGATAGGATACCTTAGGGGGGAGTCTTTCCCTAGGGTTCTTCTTTTTTTAACTTGTTGGACGTTTCTTCTTCCTCTATTTCCTTAATATTACCTATATCTTTTAGCTTAAGGTAAGACAAAGTAAAGTGTCTATCCTTTCTACAGTTAAAGCACGTGGCTGTAGCAGGGTTAATTAGGGTATTACAGCGGATACTAGCTAGGGGTGTAGGATATAGCTAGTTGGGTAAGGCTCGCTAGGGGATAGCTATACCCATCTTAAACGTAGGGGTACCCTTTATTAGCCTTCTAGTTCTACTAGTCCCAGTAGGTATAGCTGTCGGTTTATAATTGCTATAGATTCTCTTCTACTAATTAGAGCAGGTATTAATTTGCCTTAGTTCTAAATTTAATAATAGGTAATAAGCTAAGAGCCTTTTATAGGTTAGTAGATTATCTAAGGTTACGGCGATCTTTTCTTATAGTTAAATTATTAGCTTATTATATAGATCTAAATAATAGTTTTTATAGGAGACCTAGCCTTCTCCTATAAGGTATAAGAATTAAGTCTAGAATTTGGTAAAGGGTTAGCTTGGTTTTATTATTAGATAATTATAGTTATACCTAGCGTCGCGTACTTTATTTAGGTTTATATAGATAGCCGCTAGGTGTTACAGTATCTTATTAATAGATGTAAACTAAACAGGTAACTTATCCTTAAACTTGGCTTAAAGGTGCTTATAGGCGTCCCTAATAGTTTAACCAAAGAGGTAGAGTATTTTAGCTTTATTAGAGGGTAAATAGTTATAGTTAATACAAAGCTTTCCTTGTACCTAGATTCTCTAGTTCTTAAAGGCTAGGTCTATGCCGTTTTATAATAGTAGGGGTTTAGGGAGCTTAACGGACTTTAATTACTTTATTATTATATCTGTACTCTCTGGTATATTATATTTAGTTAAGCAAATAGGTTAACTAAGGCTTTATAAAGGGGAGGCTGGGCTATTTTGTAAGGTAGTAAGGCTTTCTAGGATCTCCTTTAGAGTCTCTTATATGCTTTAGGCTTAAAGATAATTGACCTTCTAATTAGCTATAAGGGCACAAATCTGCTTATGTATATCTATAACATTATTATTATCTTTAATTTCTAATCCTAATTAGATCTTATGTTCCTCTTAGGTAGAGGTAAATCTTTTAGATAAGCTTACTTTAGGTGCCATTGTTAGCTTCTCAAGGTTTATTAAAGTTATATAATTCCGTTTTAATTCTAGGGTTCTTTTAGAGGTGCAGGTTAAGTATAGTCTGACCTATAAAGTGGGATATTGTTAGGGCCTTCCTAGGCATACTAGTATAAGTTTTTTTTAATGTCTGAGTATAACGCGTTAACGCGTTGTTATAGACGAAGGTCTTCTTTTTAGGGTAGGATATTATTAAGGCCTTTCCAGGTAATGTAGGGAGAGCTTAGTATAATGTGACGGGCTTGTATAAATGCTTCTAAGCTAAAGCTTATAGATTGCTACTATATAAAAATACTAAGCTAAGGAGAAGAAGGAGACTGGTAGAGACTGGCAAGATATAAAGGGGTTGGTAAGGCGCTAGTAGTAAGCGAGCTAATAGCGATTTGGCAGAATATGGCAGAACTTGGTAGATTGCCTAGGAAACGGCAAGGTAGCAGGTGACGCGCTCTAGTACCGTTATAGGTATAAGTAAACGGCCATAGTACTGCTTAAGAAGGAAGCTAATATCCTCCCCTATAATTATATATTAAAGCCACTATAATATAAAGGGTGTAAAAGGAGCGCAACTTTAATGTTATAAAGTATATTAAAACACGCCTAAATAAACTATAGAGGGACTCTAGGGTGCCCTATAGGAGAGCAAACTAATAACCCTAAAGTAGGGAAGATATATTAGAGAAATAGATAGAGAAAGTAGAAGAAGAATAGTGCTATATTAGGGCCTAGGCCTATATAGAGGAGGAAGGGAGCTATATAAGAGACCAGTAAAGATAATAGTAAAAGAGAAAAAGGAGCTAAAGTAAAGCATAAAAGAGTACTAGGAAACTATCTACTGCAATATAATACTAGTTAGCCCAACACTAAAGAGGTATATAGGAGTTAAAGGTATAGAGGCTAACTTAGGTAAAAGGAACCTAAGCTATAGCATAGTTAACGCTATAGGGGGTAAATACCTAAGGGCTCTAAAAAGGCCTAATAAAGGCAGAAAATATAATAGTAACACTCCTAAGAACAGAAATAATAGGACTAAAAGATTGGCTTTACTGGGTAGGTATCCTAGTAGGTAGCCCAAGATGTAAATATAGCTAGCTAAGACAGACACTAAAACACGTAATACTGTTGTGCCCCTTACGCACTAACTAAAAAACAATACTCTTAGTAGCTAGTATAGAGAACTATAATACACTACTCTTAATATAAAAAGGTCTTAAGGCGGTTACCTAGTAGCTTATTAGCTAAAATATACTAAACCAGTTCTAGGTTGTAAGGAAAATAGTAATAGAAGGCAAAGGGGCAAGTAATAGGCGCCCCTTAATAACTCTACAGTAGTAGAGTAAAGTTTGCAATACTAGCGCATCTATAGGCTTATTACGGCAGCAGTGGTTCCTAAAGAGGTTAAAAAGTAAGGTAGTAAAGCACTATAGGTAACTTATAGGCGTTAAGTAGGCGAGTTCTAAAAGGCGATGAGATGGATTACAGGGTTTTCTTAAATAGAGTTTTCTCCCTATATATAAATAAGGAGTAGTCCGCGTGGGCCTAAAAGGGATCTAAATTAGACATTAAGCAATGAATAATTATTATTATTAGATAATGTATATTTTAGCGCGATATAGTTACTATAAATATACGCTCTTATCTGTTAAACGCTTATAGTATAGTTACTAAGGAGGAGGACTTAGTTATTAAGCGGGCTATAAAGTAGAGTCTTTAGGGCCCATTTTATAAGTAGGGAGAGCTTTATACGCAGAAGCTTTAAATATAAAAGGAAACTATACTAAGAGAGCGTTAATTTAGCTCTTATACGCAACGCTTTTGCATAGTTAATTATGGTTTAAAATCTACCGTATAACGCAGTAACTTAGCCAGAGCTTTAAACGCTATTTTTTATAGTAAATTATACCTATAAGGAAGCTCTAATAGACTCCTATACTATAGTGCCTATAATAATTAAGGAACCCCATATCCTTAATAAGGAAGTTCTTAAGTAAAAGCTCCACTCCTCTCTTACCCTAATATACCTCTTACTTAACGCCTAGTTTTCGTCTAATCAAAAGTCTTTTATTATAATCTACAGTTACGTTATTACCAATACTAGCGTACTTTAGAAGGCTCTATTTGCCCTATCTTTTCTCCCTAGTAAATATAGTAGCAATAAGCAGGTAGAAGTCCTCTAGTAAGTCCTTAAGGACTACTAAATACTTATTTTAACACTAATATACGTAACCTAGATAGGGCCTAGTTAGGGGGTTTCGCTTACGTCTTGGCTCTATATATATAGACGTATCTTTCCACGACCTTCTTCTGCTCCTTATCTTAATATCCAAGTCCATAGACATTCCAATTGTATAGGCTTGCGCTCATTATATTACAGTGCTAGATTCTTAATTAACTAAGTCGCCGCGACAATACTTAATAAAGTTGGATACTATATAGGTAATAATTACGGCAGTAATAATAAACTTCTTTAAGGGCTATCTAAAAGGCTTTAGGAGGCCAAAATAGAACCTTAATACGATCTATAGTAATGCTATATTCGCTGCTATAGGTATATACTTAATATAGCTATATAAGCTTTCTTCTTCTTAAAGAATAAGAAAGCTATTAATAGTACTTTTAAGGAGGCTCGCGAGAAGCTTAAGGCAGAGTTAGATTTTAAAAATGATTAGATTAAGGAGCTTCTTACTAAAAGGTTTAAAAAAGGGAAGGCTAGTAAGTTTACTTATTGCGAGATTGGTCCTTTAGGAAAGGCGTATAACATTATTATATATATTTAAAGCTTTAACGCCTACTATAACTACTTTATTACAGCCGCCCTTTAAGCTATTTCTATAGATAATAATATATAGTAGAACTCGTGGTATAATATAATCTTAGTAGCTCTTAAATTAAAAGACGCAATTGTAAAATATTAAGAGTAGTATATTAAGGAGTTCGATAAGGAAGATATTCTTAACGCCACCAATTAGAGAGCTTTTAAAAATATTATTGACTTTTTATAGCCCTTTTAAAGAGTTATAAAGAAGATAGAAGGTAATAAGGCTACTTTTAATAAGGTGCTTTATATAATGGATTTTATAGTAGAGCACTTTAAATTATCTCTATATAAGTACGCAACTAACCTAAAGCTCTGCGACTATATTTGGATTAGCTAGCACGCCTTTAATAAATACTACCTTAAGACCAATAAAGTTGCTATAAATAGCGCAGCTTTACTATTAGCTCCTTACTAGAGGAAGGCCTATATTAATTATAACTAGAAAGCCACCTAAAGGAAGCTAGTGGTTAATACAGCCTAAAAGCTTTAGGTAGATAAATATAAGGATAAATATAAGTAGGGTAGAAGAGGAGGAAGCTATTGCTTATAATTAGGAGCCTAATAAGTATAATCTTTAGAATAAAAAGCAAGTTAATCCTTAATATAATTAAGGATAGATTTAAACACTTTATTAATGTCTCCCCTACTAATCTTCCTGCTAGTACTACTACCCTTAATTAATAGCTTAATCTAAGTAATTAAATTAACTACCTAGCGCTCTACCGTATGGCGATAGATATTCTATCTATATTACCTATATTATCTAAACTAGAGCGGATATTTTTAGAAGCCTAAAGGATAATTACCTAGTAATAGATAAAGCTTAGGCTAGTAAATATTAAGCAATTAAAGTGCTTAAAGTTATAGGTAAAAGGAGGACTTATATAGGGCTAGAGAAGAGAGCTACTAGTAAATATTAGGGGGGGGAGAGGCCTTTATAAAGATATTATATTAGTGACTTAGTTAATTAAGGTATAAGTATAGTAAGAGGGTCCCGCAAGCTTATATAATTAGATTATCTATAAATAAGAATCTAAAGCTAAAGAAAAAAAAGAAGAAAAATAGTAGTACCGCTTAAGGTTTTATATAGCCCTTAAGTTATATAACTATAACTATCTAAAACTATTTATAACTATCTATAACTATCTACAACTATCTGCTATAATCTACCGTTTTCTACTAGTGTTATAATATTACCCCCCCCCCTCTAAAAAAGCCTGCCCTTAGGCTTTATATATCCATATTATATCTATAGGGTATTCTTATCTTTATGCTTAATAGGCAGCTTATTATCTTTATTATACTAGCACTCTATTTACTTATTAAAGTACTCTAGGGATTTAAGCTTATAGGGATTACCTATAAAGTTTTATATAAGGTATTAAGTAGGGTCTAGGTTATATCCTTTCTAACTAATATAATACTTTAGCGTTCCCCTTATAAATTTATAGGCTAGTATTTCTTTAATTTCCTATTTATTATTGCTATTAATTTAAATTAGTAGGGGTGGTTTATTCTTTTATCTAGGTAACGTTGGTAATAGGGTTATAAAGGTCACCCTAGTTATGAAGGTTTGCAGGTTTTGCAAACAAATTTCGCCAATGCGCTTTGCTTCGTCTGTGCTCCAACACTTTAATGTTTAAAACCTTCATAACTAGGGTCATCTTTATAACCCCATCACCAACGTTAATAAGTTATTTATAGCTTTTTATAGCTTCTTTAGTAAGAATTTAGGGTAGACCTTAATTAAATCTGGGAGCTTTACTTTATATAAGCCGCCTCTCTTTTTAAAAACCTTATATAGTCCTACTATTTAATAGTCTAGCTTATAGCTAGGCCGTTTTGTCTTCTAGTTTTTTATTATAATTTAGACCTTATTACCTACAGTAAAGTTAGGCCTATGCCTATACTTATTTACCTACTATTCTATTAACTTTTAGGCCTCTTCTAAGCGTTTAGTGTAATGCCGTACTTCCTTATAAGATAGTTTTTATATATAGTCTATAGCTCTTCTAGTCTTTTCCAGGTAAAGCTTATATAGGGTAAATACCCCATTTCTAGCTAGAGAGGTGTAAATTCTATAGAGTTATAGGGTAGAGTAGTCTAGGCGTAGTTTATTAGAGGTAGTAGTTTAGCCTAATTATCCTAAAAGTAGTTAATAAAGGGTTGGAGTCTTTAGTCTAAATACTAGTTTATAATCTCCGTCTGGCTATCTATTTAGAAGTAGTATACTATAAAAAGCTTTAGCTTAATGCCTAGGATCTAGGTAAACTCGTTCTAGAAAGCTAATATAAACTATAGCCTATAATTGGATATGATAGTATCTAGTAGTCCGTAAATTTAGTAGATATAGTAAATATATAGTTGGGCCGCCTTTTTTATATTAATATTTTTATAATAAAGGATTAAGAATAGGCGCTTGCTAAAGCGGTTAACTATAACTATAGCTATATTATATCTGTTACGGTCTATAGGTAGCTTATAGAAATTTATAGAAATATGCTACTAGAGGCGCTCTAGTATTAGGAGTAGTTTTAATAGTTCTAGGGTTTTATCTTATAGAATTATAGACCTATAGTAGTTGTTATAGTTTTATATATAGCAATTAATATCTATAACTATTCTAGGCTAGTAATAACGGTTACTAATAATTTTATAGGTCTTATTTTTCTAGGGTAGGCTATAGAGACCTAGGTATACGTTTCCGTAATAAGCTAAGTTTATAAGTTTTATTCCTTTACTACCGCTAGCTATTTATAGTATTTAAGAAGTCTGTTTTTAAGGGACTATAGGCTTATAGCGTCCTTTATTTTTTTATAGTACGCCTATAAAGAAGGGGCTGTACAGTTTACCTATAGTAGTTTATTAATAAGGTTAAGTTCTATAGAGTTAATAGGATATATCTTAGCATCTAAAGAGTCTATATTTAGCTTAGCCCATATTTATAGGTTAAGGTGCTTTAGTTATAATAATATCTAGGCCCGTAATAAGATCTTTATAGCCATTTAGTTATCTAGGTCCTATTTACGCCTTATAAGGGCGTCTGTATAATTTATAGTACTTAGCTACAGTCGAAACTCTTTAGTACGATATCTGATTACAACGATATACTCTATATTACGATCTATGCCCCTTAATCAAAAGGTTTTTAGTGTAATATTACGATATACTGACTATTTACAATATCGTTAAGTTTTCTCTACCAAAATCGTTATAACTAGTAGAGATTTTGTATGGGAGGGGCCTTAGTTATCCTGTAAGGTAGTGTCGAACTAAAAATTCAGGTCAGGAAAACTCGTATAAAGGCTGATCTACGAAGAAAATGAGGCTATATATATACGGTGGATGGGTTACAGGCACGACAGGTAGATGCCCTACACCCTTTTAGGATACTTAGCCACGCGTTGGCCTTCTTTTTCCTACTTATTAATCTAACACGTGACTCCATGTATAACAATATCATTGGTATTACGATACGGTCGGCCGTACGACCCGCATCGTTATAAAGAGTTTTGACTATAGTATATAATTAGGAAGTTAAACTGGGATAAAATATCAGCCTAGCGTGCCTACTAGGCTATAAGGGCCTTTATTATTATAAAATATTCTAAGGCCTTATAATTAGAGACCACCTAAATAGGCTTAGGGGTCCCTTTTAGCTATATATGCTAGTACTAAAAGCTAGAGATAATAGCCAGCATTTCTTTATTATAGATATAGTAGTTTAGCTTAGCATCTACTATAGTCTTTAAATAGTAAGTAATAGGGTACTATTTTCCATCTATCTACTTTTAGGAGTAAATTCTAGCTATAATACTATTTAAAGCATTAGTCTCTAGTATTAAGGGCCGTTTTAGATTAAAGTGGGTAGGTAAGGGAGTAGAGACTAGTTGTTTCTTAAGCTTATTAAAGGCCTACCTATATATAGTATTAAAGTAAAAGGGCCGGTTCTTATAGGTAAGTAGGCTTAGGTGCTAGGTAATTCTACTATAGTTCTTAATAAAGCGTTAGTAGAAGTTATAAAACCCTAAAAATAACTGCACCCCCTTTATAGTTCTTAGGGGTACCTATTAGTTAATTATAGCCGTCTTTTCTAAGTCTGCCTTAATTCTGTCTATACTAATAATAAACCCTAGGTACTTTATACGCTTAATACTAAATTCCAATTTCCTAATATTGGCCTAGTTGTTACGGACGCTTTAAGTACAATATTACGACTACTTAGAGAGGAGTCGGCGGAAGCTAGTTGGTTAATACAGACACAGTCCAGGATGGATCCAGTGGAACCATATGACGAGAAATAGTAACCGAGGTCACGTGGTGTTGAACGTATTAACTGTATTAAACGGAAGGGACGTTACGTTTAATATAGACAACACGTACCTTACGTACAAGAGAGGGTTTCTTAGGAGTACGGTTATATATTTAAAGGACCTCAGTCCCTACTATAGATAGTCTCTCCTTGTAGTAAATCTTAGAATACAATTAAAGTTAATCTGTTAGGCAACTACTCCACCAGTTATTATTACATTGTTAACTTGTCGTACCTATATACCTAGCCCATTAACAGAACCCACCGTAGTTCCTACTACAAGGTTCCGTTACACATTCACTACCAAGGTTATAGTATTGGAATAAGCTCGGACAACATACCACCAAAAGCAGCACCAGTCACGACGGCGTCAACGGGAGCTACAACCTCAGGTCCAGGTAATACTAGTATAGACAAGGGGAATTCTTAAGTGGTTACGCAAGGTTAGTTACAGGAAATGGTTAATCACTTATAGGATAATAATAGGATACTTAAAGAACGCATTAATGGAATTAGAGCAGTAAAGATTAAGTTACCTTTAATTAAACGATTCTTAGGAGAAAAGTTAAAGCTTAAAGGATTTCTTACGCAGATGCACTTTAAGGTAGTACAGGAAGGAGCAAAGTTAGCAACATTGTTAGATTAAGTAGCCTATATAGAATTATTCCTAACAGGGAGGGCACTTAAGTGGTTTAAGCTATATCTAACGGAGATATAGGCTAATAGCATAATAACTACTAACCAGGACGTACGGTATATATTCGCCAGCTAGAATAGGTTCGTAGAGCAATTAACGCAGATATTTAGAGACCTGGAAGCTATAACTACAGCAAAACAAAAGCTTCAGAACTTAATACAGCACACTTTAACTATTAAGTATACAACACAGTTTTAAACACTAGCCATATAGGTTAAGTGGAATAACAGGGCGCTTATGGCACAGTATAAATAGGGACTTAAGGCTAAAGTCCAGGACACAATTATCCTAATAGAAGATGCGGATACTCTAAGGGAGTTAATAGATTAGTTAATAAAGATTAATAACTAAATCTATTAAAGGGAACAAGCTAAGAGAGGGCAAGACAGAGTTCTATAGTTATATAAGGCGCAGAGTATGTAATGACAGATATAGAGTTAAAAACCATAGAATAGCGTAGAGCTAATAGACCTAAGCAGTACTAAAGAAACCCAAAGATAGGAAAAGAAACCATGGAAACCCAGAGGTTAAGGATTAAGTAATTAAAGGACCAAGGAGCAGAGGCTAAACCAGGGATCTCAGCAGTAGAAGACATTTAGGCGGACTCTATAGCAAGAAAAATGGTTTAAAGATAGAGCTTGCATAAATTATGGAAAATAGGGTTATTTCGCCAGAGACTATAGAGGTGGTTAGAGTAACTACGCGGTAAAGGGAACCAGACCAGCAGACGGCACGTATATATAGAGGAACAACAGTGCACTGTAAGGAATAAAAGAGTGTTTAATTAACAGTTTTGCGTATTATTATAACAACGTATACCAAATTTATGAGGACGCTAAGTACGGCGCAAGCTATTAGCCATAGGAGCCAGAGTTAAAAGGACTTCAAAAAACTAGAAAGTTAGATAAAGAATAAGATTAACTCTACAAGCTAAATCAGGATGTTACAGCAATATGCGGACAAAGATTAGTAGTAATAACAATGGAGTCAGAGTACTTATTAATTAACAGTAATGAGGACAAAAAGAAGGCTAACTAGGAGCACTTAAACCTTAATAACGCAACAGAAGCAGAGACTGAGACCATTACCGAACAAGGTTTAGTAACGGGTATAGCGACACCATTAGATACAATTTCCACCACTTTACAAGACAATAGGAGTAATGTTTAGAAGAAACTAAGCAAGTAGATAACTGCTAGTGCTAGCTTATCACTCAATAAAGGCAAAAGGCCATAGGCTTAAGATTCTTAAGAAGAGATAAGAGAAGCTTAAAATTCTTAAAGTAAGATAAGATACACCCAAGGACCCTTAACGGACGAAAACCGATAGGAAAGGGCAGCAACTTAGTTCAGTAACATATAAATAAGTATAGGACGCAAGTTTAAGAACTATAAGTTTAGGGAACGAATAAGAACGTTAGCAATCCTAGGTAAACGTAGTATTTAGCCTAAAGATTAAACAGTCAATACCAGGATTAAAAAGCAAGACGACTACAAAGATCCAGCTGCAAGACGCAGAAAATAAGAAACTATGGATAAGTTTAAAATAAGAATTATTATATAGTAAGAGCAAAAGCTAGATAAGAGATCAGCTATGCTAGGTTATATAAGGGATAGAGCACCCGTATAAAGAGTTACTAATAGGCCAAGTGCAGGGACACCTAGGGTAAAATGGTTAGATAAACTGGAATAAGAAGAGAATCTAAATATTCTAACTAGGTTTAAAAAAAGACATACTAAAGGATGTTATAACGCAGCGATAACAAGGTACTTTCTAATGGATAGACCATACACACTAAACCAGTTATATAGAAAGTGGTATAGGCAGTAACACAATAATAAATAGGAAGATTTTTATATATAGCTAGATAAAAAAGTTGTCTAAGACTAACCTATTACGGAAAAACGCATAAGTTATATTAAAGGAGCGTTAATTATAATATTAAGGAACCTAGAAGAGAGGTCCAGGGACTAGAAAAGCAAGCAATAAATCTTAGTACCTATAGCAGAGATACTAGTAGTTAGGTTAACTAGGTATAGGTTTAAACTTAAGGACAAAAATAAACTAAGAGTTGACCTAAAACACGTAGCGCATTATACACTATTGTGGATAGCTTGTGTAGATAACACATGCAACATATATAGAGTACCAAAAGGTAAGAACTAAAAGTACCTAGTAAGAATATATTAGGCACCAGAGGAAAAACGGTTTAAAAATACTAAGTATATACATAGTTGGCACCCAGTAGAAGTACAAGGTTAGGGAGACTTAACACTTTAACTAAAAAGATTCCTTATAGAAGAATGCCTAGACGGACAATAGTAGTAGGAGTGCCCAGAGAACACTTATCTATAGTATATAGAGGAAAAGAAATGAACTAAGTATTAGCTAAAGTTGGACTAAGTACAGGCAGGATTAAGCAGCCATTAGTTAGGAAAAGGGGAGGCGTATAGAACCAAAGGAAACTAGTATTAGAGCCTTAAACCCTTAAAGGAATTTAAGGACAATACCTAAATTTAAGAGCTAAGTAGCAAGATTAGCAGTTTAAAGTATTGGTAGATAGTGGAGCAATAAGGAACCACATATTACTAAAGGTAGTAGAAAGGATAGGGTTACTACACAGACAGAAGGAATACCTATATCCACTTATAACGATTTTAGGAGATCAGATAGCCTATAAAGGAGGTATTATTAATCTTAAAATAGGACCTATTCAGATAACTATTAAAGGGAGACCAGTTAGAATGTCTTTTAATATCCTACTATTAGGACAGGACAAGGCGATACTAGAAATACCTTAGTTATAAAAGTATAATCCAAAGATTAATTGGGTTATAGGTTAGGTTAATATTAAGAATATATAATAACACAAAGTGCGATAGTAAACCAAGTTGGTATAGTACCAAGTTAGAGCGATATATAAAGAGACTAAGCGAGGCTTAAGTTATATACCAAAGAGATACCACAAGTATAGAAAAAAGTTATAGTTACTAGAGAGTGAAAAGCTATTAGAGCATATAGCTTAGGACTATAAGATAAAATTAGAAGAGGGAATAAGTCTAAAGTTCTTTCTAATCTATAAGCTTACTAAAACAAAGTCAGTAGCGCTTAAGGAGTTTATCTAGGAGAACTTATAAAAGGGATATATTAGACTATTACAGTTATTAGTAGGATATCCAGTACTATTCATCCTAAAGAAAAACGGAAAACTTAAAATATATATAGACTATAAACAGTTAAACAGTATTACTAGGAAGAATAGGTATCCTTTACCCTTAATTAGCAAAATCCAAGACAGGATAGGTAACATAAAGATCTTTACAAAGATAGATCTAAGATAGGCGTACCACCAGATTAGAATTAAGGAAGGCGATAAATAAAAGGCAGCCTTTAGGTTAAAGGAAGGACTATATAAGCCGTTAGTTATACAGTTTAGGCTTATAAACGCACTAGTAATATTCTAGAAGTAAATTAATAGTATATTAGGAGAACACCTAGATGAATTTATTATAGCGTATCTTAACAATATTATTATCTACTTAAAGAGTAAGGAAGAGCACAAAGAATACATTAAGTAGGTTTTAAAGAGACTATAAGAAGAACAAATGCTAATAGCAATTAAGAAATGCAAGTTCTTTACCAGGAAGACTAATTTCATTAGATTTATTATTAAACTAGGCTAACTTAGTATAGATCTAAAGAAGATCAAGGCTATAGTAAATTAGCAAGAACTAGAGAACATTATATAGTTAAGATCATTCCTAGGGTTTTATAATTACTATAGAAGGTTTATAGCGCAATAGTTATAGGATATTAAGCCGTTTATACGGTTAACTAAGAAAGAAGAACTATAGGTATAGGGAAAGGAGCAATAAGAACTATTTAAGAAAATTAAAGAGTTATTTACCTAAGAGCCAGTTCTTAAGATCTATTAACTAGGTCTAAAGACGGTTATAAAGACAGATATATTAGACTTTACACTAGGAGCGTGCTTCCTATAGAAATATTAAAATGGATGGCACCTAGTAGTATACTATAGTTGGAAGATAATACTACTAGAGTTAAACTACAACATCTACAATAAGGAGTTATTAGGTATAGTTATAGTACTTAAGGAATAAAGAGCGTTCTTATAAGGCACAAAGAAACCATTTATAGTTAAGATAGACTATAAGAACCTTATAGGATTCCTAATAATAAAGGAACTTAACCAAAGACAGGTTAGATAGGCAGAAATGCTTACAGAATACTATTTTAAAATTCAGTATATTAAGGGTACAGACAATACACGAGCAGATGCTCTAAGCAGAAAGGCTAAACTACAGAGTAATAAAAAGCTATTAGGAGCTTTATTATAAAAGGATTAAGACAGATTAATTAGGTATAATTATCCAAAGATTATAGCAACCAGGGAAAGACAGATCCATAAATTACCGGAGAGTAAGTGGATATAAAAGATCTAAGAAGTATAGGCAGAGGATCTAGACTTAGAGCAATACAAAAATAGAGAAGTAATGTATGTGCCTAAGTCTATTACAGAAGAGTTTATTAAGGAATTCCACAAGGGGATAATATAAGGACACAATAGAGCTATAGGCTTAGTGTTAAGACTTTAAGAGGAGTATATCGTTTAAGGAATCTGGGGACTAGTAAGACAAGTTATAAAGAAATATCTAGATTGCTAAAGAAATAAACTAACAAGGCATAAGCCATATAAAGGGCTACAACCTATTAAGACACTAGGAAGACCATAGGAGGTTATATTATAGGACTTTATTATTAAGTTACTAAAGTCAAGAGATCTTATTACAGAACAAGATTATAACGCAATTTTAGTAATAGTGGACAAGCTAACAAAGTGGGGATACTTTATAGCATACACTAAAGAGATATTAGCAGAAGATGTCGCTAGAATCTATATAAAGGAAGTATTCACAAGACATAGAGCACCAGATAAGATTATATTAGATAAAGATTTAAGACTTATAGCAGCATTTTAGGAAGTGTTTCTGGCAGAACAAGGGGTTTGCGCAGTAACATCTATAGCGTATTATCCGCAGATGGACGGATAAACAGAAAGACTAAACTAGACACTGGAGCAGTATCTAAGGCATTATATCAATCACGCACAGAATAATTAGGTATCATTACTACCAGTTACACAGTTTGCATACAATACAACACCATAAGAAGGAATGGGGACATTACTATTTAAGGCGAACTACGGGTACAAGCTAAGAACATCATTATCACCACATTAAGTAAAAAGGACGAGTAGCATAGCTAAGCAAAGAATGGAGACGTTAATAAATCTTTATATAGACCTTAAAGAAACAGCTAAACTAGTACAAGAATAAATAAAAAGGTACTACAATACTAAGAGATCTAAGGGACCAGATCTTAAGGAGGGGGATAAAGTATAGCTACTATATAAAAACTTTAAGAGTCAATAACTAAGCAAAAAGTTGGACTATATTAGACTAGGACCTTTTAAAGTTAAGTAAAGAATTTTATTAGTTATATATAAGTTAAACCTACCAGCCAAAATAAAAATCTACCCTATACAGCATATCGCAATGCTAGAACTAGCACACAGAAATGTTAAACCACCAGTCTATAAGGCAGACACGTATAGAGAACAAGAGGAAGATAAATAGCAAGTTTTAAAGATTATCAGTTACAAGGACGTAGATAACAAAACATAATATAAAGTAAAGTAGATAGGCTATAATAAGACTACCTAGGAACCACTAAGTAACCTAAGGAACACTATAGGAAAGGTACAGGAGTATTAAAAGAGAGTAGGTCAGGTAATATTAACAAAGAAGAATTACTAAAGAAAGAGTCACCTAAGGGGGACCCAAGAGGAGTAATTGCTGAGCTACTTAGAGTTGTTTCCCTTATAGGAGGAAAGCTAATTCTTTTATTACCTAGCTTAAACAAACCCTGTTAAACCAGTTTCCACTCCTTAGAACGGACCTTCTTACGGACATATTTAAGGCGTTAAAGACGAGCATAAGCTAAATGTTAAGCTTCAAGGACGTGTATAGACTCTACTAAGGCACGTTAAACCTTAAGCAGCGCGGAGGCTAGCTTACCGTCAAGCTTCGCAGTAGTAGATTAAATACAAGACCCTATAATAAGTTACTTAGGGAACTCAAAGACTGTTAAGAGTAATGGGACGCGCACACTTAGCGTCAGAAATAGAGCGAACATCGTAGGACAATTAAACATTTGCTTTAGTGCACTTAGAACAAGAGAAGGGTTATTAAGACAAAGGACTTACTAGCGTAATACAGACTAACCCCTCTTTCGCGCACCTTAAGCAAGGAATCACCATTACTTCACTAAGTAATAGTATGGAGGAAACCGTATAAAGGCAACGCTTAACCCAGAAAAGAGAAGAAGAAGCTTTAGGTATAATAAGCAAGGATATTAACTAGACTAATTAAACGGACATTACACCTCTAGTGGACGACTTGGAGATATTAGGAATCTTTAAGGACGAAAATAAGGAGGAGGGAGATAGTGTTACAGACGCTTTAAGTACAATATTACGACTACTTAGAGAAGAGTCAGTGGAAGCTAGTTAGTTAATATAGGCACGGTCTAGGATAGATCTAGTGGAATTATGTAACAAGGAATGGTAACTAAGGTCACGTGGTGTTAAACATATTAACTATATTAAACGGAAGGGATGTTACGTTTAATACAGACAACACGTACCTTATATACAAGAGAGGGTTTCTTAGGAGTACGGTTGTATATTTAAAGGACCTTAGTCCCTACCATAGATAGTCTCTCCTTGTAGTAAATCTTAGAATATAATTAGAGTTAATCTATTAGGCAACCACTCCACCAGTTATTATTACGTTGTCGACTTGTCGTACCTATATACCCAGCCTATTGACAGAACCCACTGTAGTTCCTACTACAAGGTTCCGTTACACTAGTGTAACGAAGCCTTGTAGCAGGAACTACGGTGGACTTGTTAATGGGCTAGGTATATAGGTAAATAAGAAGTTAACAATATAACAGTAACAAATAACAACTAGTGGAGTGGTTGCCTAACAGATTAACTCCAATTGTATTCTAAGATTTACTATAAGGAAGAGAACTATCTAGGTAGGGACTGTGGTCCTTTAAATATATAACTGTACTCCTAAGAAACCTTCCTTATACATAAGGTATGTAAGGTATATAAGGTACGTGACGTTTCTCACAGACCTCGTAGAGTTCACAGAGCTCACCACATAACCTTAGTTACTATTCCTCATCACATAGCTCCACGGGTTCCATCCTAGACCGTGCTTTTATTAACTAACTAGCTTCTTCCAACTCTTCTCCAAGTAGTCGTAATATCGTACTTAAAGCGTCCGTAACACCTAGAGGCTGGCCTTGCGGAGCCATTATAGGACTTTATAGACGTGCTCCTTATATTCTAACTTATTCTTAGAGTAAATTATAATATTATCTAGGCAGGCTATATAGAAGTTATTAAGGTAGTTAAAGAGTATATTGTTTATATATTGCTAGTATATAGCTAGTCTATTAGTTAGTCTAAAAGGAAGTACTTTATATTTATATATTCTATAATAGGTCTAAAATATAATAAGATCTTTTAATTTAGAGTCCATTCTAATTTAGTAAAAGGCTTAATAGATATTAAGCTTAGTAAAGATCTTAGCTCTACTTATTTGGGTTAAAGTCTTATTAAGTAAGGGTAGTAGGTAGCGGTCCTTGCGGGTTATATTATTAAGTTTATAGTAGTCTATATAGAAATAAAGTCCTCTATTTAGCTTTTTAGTAAAGAAAATAAGTAAGTTAAAAGGGGCTTAACTAGGCTTAATAAAGCCCTTATTTAAGTTATTAATAAGGTACTACTTTATAGCCTATAACTTAGTAGTGGACTACTAATAAAGGGGGCTATAGCTAAGTATATTTTCCTTATCTAGCTTAATCTTAATCTTATAGTTATATAGTTAGTAAGGCGGAAGTATATTAGACGCTGCCTTAGAAAATATATCTTTAAATTTCTAGTATTAATAGGGTAGTTTCTATTCTACTAGCTCCTTGTTTATAAGCTTACTTTTTTATCTACTAAGCTCGCTTTCCTTTTCCCTAATTATTTAATTAATTTTATATAAGCTAGTGGTAAAGGTAATGGTATTAGGTTAGACTAAGTTCTGGTAGAATTCTATAACGCTAATATAGTAGATATTAACTGGGGGAAGGTCTATAAGTTTCTTTATAGACTTTTATTAGGCTATATTTTGCGGTATAGGGTTTATAATCTTTTTTAGCTTATATTTTATTTTCTATAGGTTGTCCTTTTAGTTTATATGTTTAGTATAGCGTCTAATACTCCTTGCTATTCTTTATAGCTATATAGGGCCTAAGTTCCCTATAGGGAGCTCTACTAGCTTTTTACTAACTTTTTTAATCTCTAGTATAGTATTAGGGCGCGAAGAGGCTTTAAGGAAGATTTAAAGAAATAATATAAATTCTATCTAAATCTAAGGGTATATAGCTCTTGTAGCGAACAAGACATTATATAAAGAGGAGAAAGGAACATAGAAAGCTTATAACTAAATATTTAAGGGTCTTAGTAGTAGACGCGTGGGCACAAGCGCACGCGGGTTTTAATAGGTTTTAACCAAATTCCATTATATTAGTGGAATTTAGTGGAATTTAATTAACTTAGTAGAATTTGGCAGAATTTAATTAAAGCGTCGGAACTTATTTATTAAGTGTTTTACTAAGACATTCCTACTGTAACTGGGCTAGTCCCGTTATAGTACACCCCCCCCCCCCCGGTTGGGGGGGGGGGGTGTGGGTGTGTTTGTGGTTGTGTGTTG
>Ga0307507_10003613_pt1 | contig 29381 bp, 25 predicted proteins | sample 7_EM_MG_FD_207223 | JGI IMG/M metagenome (GOLD analysis project Ga0307507, IMG submission 207223) | Populus trichocarpa ectomycorrhiza microbial communities from riparian zone in the Pacific Northwest, United States - 7_EM | ecosystem: Host-associated > Plants > Roots > Unclassified | place... | reverse complement strand
CGTCCGTCCCGGGCATCGATCAGGACGGACTATAACTGGGCGTCCGTCCCGGGCAAAGGTCTCAAACTTGGCGTCCGTCCCGTCCTAGGCGAAAGACGGACGGACTGGACGCTTGGGAACACTGAACCAGATCACAACGGCCGAACACCACTCCACGCTGCGGCTCGGTATGGGCACGAGGGAGTGGTGAAAATACTACTCGCACGGGGCGACGTCAACCCCAACAAATTAGATGAAGATGGCAAATCACCACTCGACCGGGCTGCCGAGGAAGGGCGCCACAGAGTAATAGCGCTCCTCCAGCCTCCAAGATCTGCCACTCCCACCCGGTCATTACCACGACGACATATCGCCCGCTTTTCTCCCTTTCAGCGCAGATAACCCGTGTGCCATCCCTCCATAGACCGCAATAGCCCCATAACACGCCCACCACCGTTACTACCTCACCCTCTCACCCCCGCCTAACCTCCTCCCGCCATTCCAATCCCCACCTTGTCCTAATTCCCGCCTTTCCCTTTCCCCTAGAGTATACCTATTCCAGAACTCCATCTTAAATATTTCCCTTTCAGCCGCCGGAAATACCAATCCAAGCCTCTACACGCATTTTCCTATGTTGTCGGGTCAGGATTTATCAATTTATGTTTATAGTTCAGAATTCAGTGTTGGTGGGGTATATTTCTATTTTATTAAAATAAGCCAGTATAGCTCAAAATTTCGCATTATATTTACTTTCCTTCCCCTTGTCTTTTGTTGTGTATACTCTTTGCATATCGATTATTTCTTTAATTTTTCCATGATTCCCCTTTCCCTTCCCCCCATATAAAGTACCAATTTTCAAAGCCAAACAAATACATTGAGATAATGACCAACATGAGAGGATGAAAATCTAATGCGTACAGAGAAGTAAGAAAACCAAGACCATCCAAGCATCAATAAACCTTCTTCAGATGTTTCCACTGTCGGAGGCGTTGGGTGAGGTGTCGCTGCCTTTGCCGCTTGAGATCGTTGGCACCGATAGATCCCGAGATGGCAATGAGGGCGCAGTGAGAAAGTTCGGGGTGGTGGGTGGGTAACAAAAAACGCGAGCTGTAGCGAGCTTGGAGACGAGAATGCGAGTTGTAGCAAGCATCGAGGTTCCCAACTCCAGGGAGTCGAGGGTGCTATATGTACTGGTAGCTCTCAGTCCGTGCGCAGCGAGCTATGACCTCCGGGCAACCCGGTAAACCTTCCTCCCAAGACCTCCACGCAGTTCTCCCCAGCTTTCCCCAATTGGCATTGGGTTGTTCCAACCCGACATTAGACGTGAAGGTTATTTAGATATAGATAGAGAGAGAAAGATATAAAGTTCAAGTATTTCTGACGGCTCGTGTAAAGCGATGGAAAGTTAGATGTTAACCAAAGTATTCCGGCGTTGACAGTCAACGAAGACCATGCCTACACCCCACTCCCCTCTGCACGCCCAAACCCGAACCCTAAAAACCACCCACAACCCCATCTCACAACCCATGAAAAACCAGCATAGCAAGGACCTCCTCGACCCAGAAACAAAATCCCCATTCCAAGACTCCACATCAAAACATGCAAAAAAAAAAAAAAAAAAAAAAACACCACCCCCACTACACCCCAAACCCAATCCATAGTCTTAGATATATACCCCCTGCATCATCTCCAATTCCTAAGCGTAGCACTAAAGAGCAAACTCCAACCCAGATTTCGAAAAAACTGTTCCCACCAAAAACAAAGAGTTAACTCATACAGTACTTAAAAAAGCCCAAATCACCGCTTCTCACATCCCTACTCCCCACTCTTACCGTGAAAACACTCCTCCTATACCACCTCCTATATTTCTATGAAGACCTAAGGTCGTTTTTTGTGTTGGTATGGATAGTGTTTGTGCATTATTGTGCTATATTATCATAGTAGCTATTATATATAAACTTACCGGGTGAAGACCAGTAACAGCGAGTGACATACCATGACTATATTCATCCTTGGTACCCACCACGCCATAGCAGGCGCCATGCACAAGCCAACCCGCCACTTTTTCCTTTTCTAGTTTGCTGTCCTGTAGTATATTGGTTAATTGGTAGTGTACAGGCTGGGTATCATAACTATGCTGATTGCTATCTGAGGGTCCGCTTGAAATACTGTTCATGTGTCAACATACTAGGTATCATGAACTTCATAACTCGCACAGCGCACGATACAGTAATGAACCAGAATCAAGAGCTACTCTCCTCCGCCGTCCAGCAACAATAAAACTAGTATTGTACCAAGCCACCGGATAACCCCCCCCCCCGATTCCTCCTAGTTCCTAAGGGTTTCGGGGACAAGTGGGCACTCATAATTTATCATTGTACTGCACGAATACCTGGTAATAAATATGAAGCTCGCGTGATCGATGGAATGTTCACGTTTATGATACATGTGTATTTTCTAGTCGGGTTGCCGGTTTTGTTTTTCCCTTTGGGGAGACTACAGGGCGGGAGTGACCTCGTGTGGTTCATGCTTCTTTCTTCCACCCCGATTTTGAGATTTAAGGTTATGGGGGGTTAGCGTCCGGGTGTTACATATATGGGACACGTATGGGTAAGAGAGGAGGATGGGACAATGAACGTGAGACGGAGCAGTCTCTTAGAAATTTGTACGCATATTCCAGAGCAGAATACTTGAAGAAAAAGAAATTCTCACTGTCTATGGCACAAATGAGATCATATCTACAGTATACACCACTACTTCCCCCCGCGAGCCGAACCCGAGTCTGGATGACTGCCTACACCTCCCACCCCCACCCACCCAGAAAAAGTCAACTTTTTTAGCATGAGCCCCTTAACCCTAAAACAAAAACCCCATTCCATAACTCCACATCAAAACCTTGCAAAACCGAAAAAAAAACCCCCAATGGAACAAAACCCCATTCATGGTCTTAGATACATTAACCCGCACAACGTACGATTTCAGAGAGTAATATGATACTAAAGATGAGCAGCCTCTAAACCAGATTCCGAAAAAAATATCCCCACCAGCAAACGAGGAGTTGTTCTATACAATACTTAAAAAGCCTAAATCGCGACTTCTCACCTTCCTACTCCCCATTCTTGCTTGCACGGACACTCCCCCTATGCCCCCTCTCACATATATATTGAGATACAAAGTAGTTTTTATATGTGTTGACAATGATGGCGGTGTTACTGTACGTGTTATGGTATATCGTATAGTAGCTATGTATCTTACCCGTTGAAGACCAGTATTAGCGAGTGACACCCGATGACTACTCCCGGATTTTGGGACGCTGAAATGGCATGCGCCATGATCTTGTGCCCACCCGCCCCTCCCCCTCTCTTGTTCCTTCCCCCTTCAGGCCCCTACTAGAGACCGAGCCCGCAGTTACTCCCCTACCCCCACGCCTGATGAGGACCTCTAATGACCTTGCCCATTTCTCCTGCATAGTATGATAAGTTATACCACTTTTAAGCGAGAGCAGATTAGCACCCAGAAAGCCTTTCTGAGGGTGGAGAAAAAAGATAAATATATAACAATTGACTAAATTTATTTATCCTTTTTCCCTTCATCTTTTTTTTAAAAAAAAAATTCTCTTCTCCGTTTTAGGATGAGTGAAGAGGGTGATTATTATATGCAAGGGTTTCACTTTTTCCATGGTAAACTTTTCTGTCGATGGTGTTCGAAAGGTTAACCGCCAAGGTTTGCTCGGTTCAATGCATGGCGTCCGCGTTTACCCGACACTCCGCGATACTGGGCACCAACCGGAGGGGTGATTAATTAATGATTACTAGAATGATGGTGTCCCACGTGGAAAGGAAAGTACGAAGCTGGAAGTCGGAGCTATTGGCGAATATTTGAAAGGGAAGAAATTCCTCCGAAGCCAGAAGTTTTCTGTCATCGCGTACAGTATTCCTTGCTTTTCTCCGGCATTGCTTCGGGCATGATTACCAAGGCCTCCGACTTTGTTCTTCAATTTTTTTTACAGCTTATTTATTCTCTTCGGGCTTTCTACAGGATCTACGCCTCGTCTACCCTATCACTACCTAACTCTCCTCATAACAACATCCCCCTTCTCTCGTTTCCTGCGCTCTCTACAGTCTCGGCTTCTGATTACTGACTTCTGACTTTGGTTAATGTACGGGGACGCCGCCACCCTATTACGACGCTCCTGAGGCATTGGCGAGGAGGTTGCACAAATAGCCCCACATTTCCTTCAGTCCTGAAGAATTCTTGTACGATTGCCGACTCTATATCCTCCATCATCTACAATATCCTAATCTGCGAAATAGAGAAAATGTCGCTATCTTCTTCTCATAATGTCAACTCTTTTAACACGAGCAACACCCTTAACATCTTGAATAGCTTTATAGTTGCCGAAGACCGATCCAATATCCTAGCCTGGCTATCTCCACTAGATCCCAAGTTACATCATCGAGACATCCAGGGCCGGCGGGTCGAAAATATAGGGGAATGGCTCCTACGAACTGCGGAGTTTAGAAACTGGCGCGCCGGCAGTGGAGGAGGTGAATCCGATGATGCAGTTTTGTTTTGTTATGGACCTCCGGGGGTCGGCAAGACTTATATTAGGTAACAAGGACAAACCCCGGGCGGAAAATGGCAACCACTTACCTGCCGTGCTATTAGCTCGCTAGTGATAGATAGCTTGTGTGATCAGGCCCAGGGACAAAATACTACGGTCGCATGTTTTTACTTTGACTTTGCCGTCCAAAAGGACCAGTCCCCCGAAAGCACGATGGGCGCCCTGCTGAAACAAGTGGTTGGCGGACTTCAAGAGATCCCGTCGGAGATATCGCGGGCGTATCAAGAGCAAAAAAAAGCGCTTGGAGGGCGGGGGCCTCGGCTTTCCGGTATTTTGAAGATGCTACAGACTACCTCTACCCAAGAGCACACGTTCATATGCATCGACGCTCTCGACGAATGTGTGCCAGAACATCGGGCCAAGCTTCTCAATTCGCTCAACCAAATTCTCCAAAAGTCCCCGGGCACTAGAATATTCGTGACTGGAAGGCCATACATTCGACCTGAGATTGAAAGGCATCTTTCTGGAAGAGTGACGAGTTTATCAATAAGCACCAAGAGAGATGACATTATTAGGTACCTTCACTCCAGGCTGGAAGAGGACACAATCCCGGACGCGATGAACAATAGCCTGGAGGCAGACATCCTGGAGAAAATTCCTGAAGATATATCTGAATTGTATGTTGCAGCAACGACACTGGAGAAGCTGCGTCAAGCATATACTGACAGACACATATCTAGATTCCTGCTAGTCTCGCTGAATATCGATGCGATCCTGCAGGAAACCACAATCCACCGCAGGCGACAAAAGCTCGGCGTAATGACCGATGGCTTAGGGTTGGGGGATGTTTATGGCGCAGCACTGGGTAGGATAAAAGGGCAAGGCGGGGAGAAAGCAAGGCTTGGCCTGGCCGCTTTGATGTGGATATCTCACGTAGAGCGGCCCTTAAAGCCTGGTGAACTGTGCCACGCCCTAGCAGTCGAAATAGGCTCGCCGAATCTCAACACCGACAATATTCCTTCAATAAGTACAATATTAGCCTGTTGTCAAGGACTCATTGTGGTAGACAAAGAGGCTTCCACGGTCCGGTTGATCCACTTTACCCTTCACGAATACCTCCGCGCTCATCCTGTTATTTTCGGCCCAGCTCACTCAACAATCGCAGAAACCTGCCTAAGTTATTTGAATTCCCAGCAGGTCAAGGAGTTGTCGACCGGTTCCTCTGCCGACTTCCAAGACACACCATTTCTCGAATATTCTTCTCTGTTTTGGGGAGTGCACGCAAAAAGAGACCTTTCAGATTGCGCAAAACGCCTTGCAATGGAGCTATGCGACGGCAACAGCAACCACATGCCCACTAAAATCCTCTTGGAGGCACAGGAGAAGTATTCGTGTACTATTGATTTCGACAAACTTTCCCTGTTTAATGGTCTACATTATGCATCCTTCTTCGGGATTGTTGAGATTGTAGCTGGTTTGATAGAAATAGAAGGTTGTGATATTAACGAAATGGATTGTGGGGGCAACACACCTCTCGCGTGGGCTGCTAGGAATGGGCACGAGGGAGTGGTGAGAATACTACTCAGACGAGACAACGTCAACCCCGACAAACCAGATAACGGCGGCAGAACACCACTCATGTGTGCCGCTTGGAATGGGCACGAGGAGGTAGTGAGGATGCTACTTGGACGAGATGGCGTTAGCCTCGAAGAAACCAAATAACGACGACCACACACCACCCATCGGTGCTGCTGGGAATGGACACGAGGGAGTGGTGACGATGCTACTCTAACGGCATGGCGTCAGCCCCAACAAATAGGGTATCCTGGCCAAACACCACTCTTGGTTGCTTTTTCCAATGGGCACGAGGCAGTGGTGAAAATACTACTTGAACGGGGGGGGCATTAACAAATTAGATAGGTACGGTAAAATCACGGCTCGATCGGGCTGCTGAGAAAAGGCACCAAGGATGGCGCCACCCCAGTCCCCAAAATCTACCGCCCCCCGCCTGTCATTGAAACGACCCGTGCACTATCAATTATTAATTTTATTCGTGTTTTAAGGTACAGTTCGCTAATGGTGTTGCATATACTACGGTGATTTCTCAGGGAGGTATTCATAGGGATTTGTTATCTCGGTTTGAGATTTCTGCGGTAGGTTAAATATTGGATCCTACATTATTAAGCTAGTCCCGGATAGAATATTATTTTCAACGACACCCCCGAATTTCTACTTAGCTTAGCCGAACGGTTTCAATAAATTTATGCCCCGACCATTGCTCGAGTATTGTGAGTGATAGGTCACTTGCCGCGGATTCCTCTAAATAGATTTTAGGCAATTGATATTAGGTTATGCTCTTGTCATATTTACAGTATACCTTTCGGGCTTTGTTTTTAGTTAAAAAAAGATCTCTTCCCCAAGCAAATGCGCTACTGACCCGTCCGCATGAATGGCCCATCGCGCTCAGCACTCGTAGAAAGATGTGCTATTATGAGAAATGTATAGTAACCTAGCGTACACTCCGGTTCACAAAGTTTTCGCGCAAAGAGAGGTGCTGCAGCAATGTCTTAGCGGCAACAAAAGTACTAGGACAAGATTTTGCCCGGTTCAACAATACCGGTAACACCCTCATTTCCAGTCTTGACCGAGATTTACTCGATGAGAAATAGATGTAAACTTTAGAGCTACTATTTAATATGACTACTCTGTGCCTTAACCAACTGCTCCAGCACACCACCTACAAGTCAATCTAAAGTGTGTTACTCCATGATTCGCACTGCTCATGCGTGGCAGAGCCTTGCTCTGGTATCTTCTTTGCCGTCAAGACATTGCCGCGGCACTAGCACCCCTCTTTGGGCGAAAAACTTTGCGAACGGGAGTCTACTCAAGCGCAAATTATATCGTACTCGAAAGACCGAGGACAACGGCTGCCCCTCGTCAATTATCATAATATTATACTCCCTCGACAACCTTTATTACTACACCTACTACCCTAGGAGCCACACATCAATTTTTTTCTATATTTCGTTTGCCCTGAGGCTATCCTGCAGAATATAAGTTAGTCACTAAACAGAAATTTTCATGAAAGCTTAGTTAGCCGTGGCGGGGCGAGAGCAGTACCACACTCGTCCCCCCACTTAGGAAAATCATCCATGATGCACTGCTAAAATAATATTTCATGTTTAATTCTTTTTTAATCTACCATCGCGATACCGTTACCAGCCTCTTGCTGAATACCCGCTGAATGCACAGAGATGGCTCAATATTCAGCAATCGCCAAGACTTGTGTCTAGTGACTGTAAATATTTTTATTATCTTTCATACTAAGAAGTTGTGCTTAGTGTTGTTCACGAGCCAGCTCGGCTCGTAGCACCCTGGACTCGAGCCGCCAAGAACCCGCCAAGAACCCGCCAAGAGGCTCGAGTCTAGAATCGAGTCGGCTCGTGGACCCCTGTCCGAGCCGGCTCGAGCCGCCAAGAGACTCGAGCCCGCTCGTGGACCCCTGTTCGAGCCGCCAAGAGACCGGTTGCCAAGAGACTCGAGTCCGCTCGGCTCGTGCACAACACTAGTTGTGCTACTTTTCACTTGTTGATGGTTGATGATATGGTACGATTGTTGACGAGGGAGGCCGTTGTACGAGTAGTGAGCATTTCGAACACAAGAATTTAATTTGCGCCCAAGCAACCTGCAGCAACCTGGCACCCTTTTGTGCTGCACCAGTACCGATACTAGTACAATACTGTACTTGGGGGTCGCAGCGAATATTCAAAGACATGGTCCTTATCTTTCCAGAGCCCGGTATGATACGAGGGCACCTCCCACCTGTATTGACCTCAGGAAGAACTATGCTGTGATTCTCTGAGCTTGGTGATATGTAACTTAGGTTTTTTGACTAGCTCCTTGATAAGGCTAGACGCAGTTGCCCTAGACACGCGCTAAGCGGGCCGGTTCTGCTACAGGCCATTAGGGTGTTCGTGCGACGCAAGATTTGGGTTGTGCATCACGACGGAGCAGGATAGCACTTAAACCGATGTAGCCTTTCGTGCTATGGGGTGTCAAATAAACTGAACATTCAGGGTTAAAAAAAAGCGCCTCAGCTGAAAATCTGTGAAGGTTTTTCCTGCAATTTCAAACCCCCAACATCGCAACCAAACGGAAATCAGTGGTTACCAAATATAAACTATTGTCGGAATCACATACAAGGCATAGCTAAGAGAATGAAAGCTGTCGTTGATACTGAAGCACTGTGGACCGGAAAAGATTTTAAAGCTTTCGTTTCTATTGTTCGGGTGGCCGGAATAGCAATCACAGAGTTTAGTTGGGGTATTGCCGGTGGTAACAACGCAGGGGTCCGCGCTCACCCGACACCCCTCGATACTGATGCGATAAGCATATGCTGCTAGCACAAATCTAGGGGAGATTAATATGGCGGTCCTAAGGCATACATAAGGTTGCACAAGTCACCCCGCTTTTCTTCAGCCCTTAAGAATTCATGTAGCCGACTCTCTCTCCTCGTCCACTATCCACAATATCCTAACCTGCGAAAAGGAGGAAATGTCGCGATCTTTTAGTGACAATATCCACTCATTTAACACGAACTACAGTGTCAGTGTGTATAACGTTACAGTTGCCGATGACCGATCTAATATCCTAGCCTGGTTATCCCCACTGGATCCCAAGTCACGGCACCAAGACATCCAGGAGCGCCGAATCGAAAATATAGGGGAATGGCTCCTAGAAACTGAGGAATTTAGAAGCTGGTGCGCTGGCAGTGGGGGAGATGAAACTGATAAGGGAGTCTTGTTTTGCTATGGAAATCCAGGGGTCGGTAAAACATATATCAGGTAAAAAGACGAACCTCGCGATAACGGAAGAAAAGGGCGAGCGCTGACTAGTCACAATGTTAGCTCGCTAGTGATAGACGCTCTGTGTGATGAGAATGGAGAGCAAAATACTACCGTAGCATGCTTTTATTTTGACTTTGCTGCCCAAAGGGACCAGTCCCCCGCGAGCACGATAGGTGCCCTGCTGAAACAGGTGGTTGGCGGACTGGAGGAGATCACGGAGGAGGTACTGCGAGCGTACCAAAAACAAAAAAAGGCCCTTGGAGGGCGGGGACTTCGGTTGTCCGATTCTGTGAAGATGCTACAGACTATCACTTCCAAAGAGCGCACGTTCATATGTATCGACGCTCTAGATGAATGCGTGCCAGAACATCGAGCTAAGCTCCTTGATTCGCTAGACCAAATTCTCCAAAGGTCTCCAGGCACTAGAATATTCGTGACTGGAAGACCGCATATCCAATCCGAGATCACAAGGCGCCTTGCTGGAAGAGTGACGAGTCTACCCATAAGCACTAAGAGGGATGATATTATAAGATATCTTCACTCCAGGCTAGAAGAGGACACTATCCCGGATGCGATGGATAGTAGTTTGGCGGCAGAGATCCTGAAGAAAATTCCTGCAGACGTTTCTGAAATGTAAGTAGGTAGAAACAATATTAGGAAAGCTACCTCAAGCTTGCACTAACAGATACATATCTAGATTCTTGCTAGTCAGGTTGAATATCGATGTGGTCTTGCAGGAAACCACGATCCATCGAAGGCGACAAAAGCTTAGCGCAATGACCGATGGCTTAGGATTGGGGGATGCCTATGGCGCAACGCTGGGCCGGATAAAGAGACAGGGTAGGGAGAAAGTGAGGCTCGGCATGGCCGCCTTAATGTGGATATCTCATGCGGAGCAACCCTTGAAGGCCGATGAACTGTGCCATGCCCTAGCAGTCGAAATCGGGTCGCCGGTTTTCAATACCGACAATATTCCTTCAATAGATACATTACTAGCCTGTTGTCAAGGACTTGTTGTGGTAGAAAAGGAGGCTTCCACAGTTCGGTTAATCCACTTTACCCTTCAAGAATACCTCCGTGCTCACCCCGACCTCTTCGGCCCAGCTCACTCAACAATCGCAGAAATCTGCTTGACTTACTTGAATTCCCAGCAAATCAAGGCCTTTTGCACAAATCTCTCCCCCGATCCCCAACACGCACCCTTTCTCGAATACTCTTCTCTGTATTGGGGGGTTCACGCAAAAAGAGACCTTTCAGATCGCGCGAAACACTTAGCGCTGAAGCTATTTGACGACCACAACAACCACATACCCGCTAAAACCCTCTTGCAAGCACAGAAGTCTTGGCACACTGGTGATTTCGATAAAATTCGTCTGTTCAGTGGTCTACATTATGCATCCTTTTTCGGGATTGTTGAGATTGTAGCTAGTTTGGTGGACACGGAAGGTTGTGATATCAACCAAATGGATTGTGGGGGCAGCACACCTCTCGTGTGGGCTGCTAGGAATGGGCACGAGGGAGTTGTGAAAATACTACTCAGCCGGGACGACATCAACCCCGACAAGCCAGATAACGACGGCGAATCACCCCTCTCCGGTGCTGCTTTTAATGGGCACGAGGGAGTGGTGAAAGCGCTACTCGGACGGGACGACGTCAACCCCGACAAACCAGATAACGACAGCAAAACACCACTCTGGTGGGCTGCTTGCAGTGGGTATGAGGAAGTGGTGAAAATACTACTCGAACGAGACGACATCAACCCTGACAAGCCAGATAATAACGCCGAATCACCACTCTCCGTTGCTGCTTTTAATGGGCACGAGGGAGTTGTACAAATGCTGCTCGGACGAGACGACGTCAACCCCAACGAGCAAGATAACGACGGCGATACACCACTCACATGTGCTTCTGGCAATGGGCACGAGGGCGTGGTGGAAATACTACTCGGGCGAGACGACGTCAGTCCCAACAAACCAGATAACCGCGGCCACACACCGCTCTGCTGGGCTGCAGGGAATGGGCACGAGGGAGTGGTTAAAATGCTGCTCGGACGAGACGACGTCAACCCTGATATACCCGATAATGGCGGTGATACGCCACTCTCATGGGCTGCTTATAATGGGCATGAGGGAGTGGTGAAAATACTACTCGCAAGCGACGGCGTCAATCCCGACAAACCAGATAACGATGGCCGAACACCACTCTCGGGTGCTGCTTGGAATGGGCATGAGGGAGTGGTGAAAATACTGCTCGCACGGGAGAACGTCAGCCCCAATAAACCAGATAAATACGGCCAAACACCACTCGATCGGGCTACTGAGGGGGGGCACCAGGGGGTGATAGCGCTGCTCCAGCCTCCAAGATCTGCTGCCCCTAGCCGGTCACTAACGCGGCGGCATCTCGTCCGCTTTACTCCCTTCAAACGCAAATAACCCGTGTAACATCCCTTCATGGGCTGTAATAGCTCCATAACACGTCCGTCACCATTACAGCCTCCCCCTCTCACCCCCCTACACTCCTCCCGCAGTTCCAATCCCTACCTCGTCCTATTACCCGTCTTTCCCTCCCTCCCGGAATGTACCTACGACAGAACCTCAGCTTAAACATTTCTCTTTCGGTCGCAGGAAATACCCATCCAAACCTTTGCACAGATTTTTTTCCTATATATGATAGTCATGTCAGAATTTGTTAGTTCTGGTTTATAGTCCACAGTTTGTCGTTGATACGGGATGTTTCTATTATATTAAGATAAGCGGGTACTACTCAAAATTTCTATCATATTCACTCTTTGTACAACGATTATTTCTTCAATTTCCCCACAATTCCCTTCCACCCCTCTCCACCTCCACCTAATGTATGGACGTGAAGGTTTCTTTGATATAGATAGGGAAAATATATAAAATTCAAGTATTTCTGGTAATTCGTGAAGACCGATGGAAAGTGAGATGTTAACTATAGTTATTCCGATTGTGACATACAGTAGTATTATGAAGATTGTACATACATCCCACTACCCCCGCCACGACCCCAAACCCGAACCCGCAAGACCACCCACAATCCCATCTCGCCACCCAGAGAAAACCAACTTATAGCAACAGCCTCGGTACAAAAACCCCACTCCACGATTCCACATCATACCCCCCCCCCCTAAAAATAAAGAAAACAAAATTCCCAATATAATATTATACGACCAAACTCCAGACATAGTCTTAGATATATATCACCCCCATCACCTCTAATTTCAGAGAGTGGTAGCAGGCTCCAAACCAGGTTCCAAAAAATTATTCTCACCACAAACGAAGAGATAACGCCACAGTACTTAAAAAGCCTAAATCACCGCTTCCCACCCCCCCTCACCCTCCACTCTTACCTGTATGAACACTCCTTACACGGCTCTCATATTTCTATTGAGATCTAAAGTCGTTTTTGTATGTGTTAGCATGGATATGGTGTTAGTGTATGTATTGTGCTACATCATAGTAGCTATGTAAACTTGGTGTGTGAAGACTACAGCTAGTAGTAGCGAGTGACATAGTATGACTAGTTCTGGCGTTGGGAGGCTGATATTGCACGCGCCATCATCTTAAGCCAACCAGTAACCCTTCCCCCTTCCCAGTAGTGTGTTGGTTGATTGGTAGCATACCAAGCGTAGCTTCTCAAAAGAATGAGCATCATAACTGCTGACTGCCGTCGGAGCACCCGTTCGAAATACTATACATATATTGACATGCATCGTGAACTCCACCCACCACAAGGGCTCATTTGGGAATTAGGCGATACAGTAATTAACCCGAAATAAGAACTGCTCTTCCCCCTCCAGCCGCCCCACAAAGATAAAACTAGTGCTAAACCGTGGAATAGCCCCACTCCCGATTCCTCCCTTCCCACAGGGTTTGCGAGACGAGTGAGTACCTATAAACTCACCATCGTATATACCATACGAGTACCTGGTAATGAGAAAGATGCTCCCATGATCGATGGAATGCCCACTCCTATGATATATAGATATTTTCTTGTCAGATTGCCGGTTTTGTCTTTCCCTTTAGGGAGACTACAGCGCGGGAGGGACCCCGTATGGTTCATGCTTCTTTTCTTCTTCCACTCCGGTTTTGAGATTTGGGGTTGTGGGGGTTATTGTCTAGGTGTTTTATATATGGCACACATATGAGTAATAGGAAGGATGGGACGATGAACACAAGACGGGGAAGCTTCTCCGAAAAGTCTTGCTCATATTCTAAAGTAGAAATTTCCAAAAAATAACTCCTACCGTATCTATGGCACGAACGAGAGAGGTCATATCTATACACCACTATCTCCCCCTCCGCGAGCCCGAACCCAAGTCTCGATGACGACCCCACCTCCCACCCCCACCCATCTAGGAAAACTAACGTATAATATATAGCAAGAACCCTTTAACCCCAAAACAAATACCCTATTCCATAACTCCCAAAACAAAAACCCCCTCAATGGAATAAAACCTCATTCATGGGGCTTAGATATATATCACTTGCATTACATACGATTTCAGAGAGTAATACTAAGGAGGAACAGACTCCAAACCAGATCCCGAAAAACTATTCCCGGCTGTAGACGAGGAGCTGACCAGTACAATACTCAAAAAGCCTATCTCACCTCTTCTCACATTCCTACTCCCCACTCTTACCGTGAAAACACTCCCCTCTGATATCTATTGTGACCTAAAGTCGTTCTTCATGTGTTGGTATGGACATGGTGCTAGTGTATGTATTTTTCTACATCATGATAGCTACAGTATATATTCTACCTTACTAGCGGAAGTTAAGTTGTAGCGAGTGACATTTGGTGACTTCCTCCTGCATCGGAACGCTGAGATGACGCGCATCATGCCCAAGCCAACCCGTCACATTTTTCCTTTCTAGTTTCTCGTAGTGTTTTGGTTAATTAGTAGTGTACCACTGGTCACTCGTTCACAGAAGGAGCACCCTTTAGGAGTGCTATACGGTACTGTACATGTGTCGACATATATCGCGAATTTGATTACCCCCGAGGGGTTCATTTGGGAATTAGGTGATACTGTAATGAACCGGAATCAAGATTTACTATCCTCCTCCACCGCCCCACCTCATAGCCAAAAAACTGGTAGCAGACAGTGGAGTAACCCCCCTCTTCACTATTTGTCTCTTCCTAATGGTTTCGGGGACGAGTGGGCACTCATAACTTATCATCGGGCTATATGAATACTTGGATAGAAAACGAGGCTCGCGTGAGCGATGCAATGTCCGCGTTTATGATACATGTGTATTTTCTAGTCGGATTGCCGATTTTGTTTTTTCCTTTGGGGGGGATTACAGGGCGGGAGTGAGTCACCTCATATAATTCATGCTTGTTTCTTTCTTTCCTCTACCCGCGGTTTGGGATTTGGGGTTATGTGGGTTAGCATCCCGGTGTTGTATATACGGTATCATACACGTATGAGTAAGAAGGGAAAGGATGGGACGATGGGCGTGAGACGGGGAAGCTCCTCCGAAAGTCCAACGCATATTCTAGAGATGAATATTTGCAAAAAACAATTCCCACGGCGTCTATGGCATGAACGAGTGTGGGATAGTGTAGCCTACAAGTGCAGTACAGTACAGTGCACTGGACTCCTGATAATGATCCATTGTTCGATTTAGATGCCAGGGGTCAACGATAATTTCACCTTCAATTGCCCTACCCAGCCATTTATACAAAATCCACCACCTTCCACTCCAGGATGCAACAAAAAAAACTTTTTCCATCGAACAAACCTCGATATACGACATGGGGCCGAGACCATTCCTCATCCCTACTGGACAAGTCCATGAATTCCTCCCATCCTAATGCACTGAACAATGGGTCTAAAGCCACTATATTGAAAACCCCGTTTGTTAACCCCAGCACCACCCCTGTCCCATATCAGAGTATTTCATTCATCTGCCCACACTAACCAAACTAAAATAAAATAAAAATTCCAATCTACGAAAATAAAGGGGGAAGTGTAATGGAGAAGGGGAAGGGGTATAAGAAAAGGAAAAAGGCAATGAAAAACACGGCCATGCATGCATATCGTGGCTGATAAACTAGACAAACTATAGACTAAGGAATGCAGTCAAGAGGGCGAAAGTCGCCCAAGCGCTCGGAGGACGAAGGAGTGGAATTGGTACCACTAACAGCGAAAGGACTACTGTTTCCGATACCACCGCCGGGGGTGGCACTAGCAGTGGCGATCCTAGAGGATTCGGTAGTAGAGGTGGAGTTGGGTTGTAGAGGATCGGCGCGACGGAGGGATCGGGGGTATCGAAGGAACGCGTGGGTACTAGGGGGCTATCCAGAGTTAGCATGTCAGGGAGCTCCTAGCGAGACGCTCGACAGTGGAGAAGGTCATTGCTCTGGAGAAGCTAGGCGCTCAGGTTGTTGAAGTGATTTTGGTAAAGCTTTTGGCTAGTGTCGACGCTGAGTTTGAAGCGGTGGGGGTGACAAGGTGCTGGTATGGTGTTTGGCCAGGGGCGATCGTCGTCGCGCCCTCATTTCCAATAGCCTCATCATAACAGAAGAATGTAAAAAGTGGCCTCGGCTATCATTCGGTCTGTTTAGTAATCTCAACCCCTGCTGATGGAGGGCCCTGTCGAAATGCTCATGACAACAGCTGCACCTCGTCAACAGAGAGTTTGCGCAAGGAGACCTAGGTGTAAAATAGGTTTTTTCAGACCTGAAGACATTCGATTGCCGCAGAACAATAAATCAAAAACGACACAATACACTTCGACCACTTGTATTTTTTCTAATATTATGAGAGAATATTTCCTTCATCAGCGAGGGGGTGCTATCATGTGATTCTCAAATTTGTAGCCTCGCCAAACTCGGATACCCAACTGGCATGGTCCAAGATCGGTTTGGGCAGGGAGCAGGTTTGAGGGCGATAGGATACAGTATTAGCCTACTGATTCTACTGTCACCCGGCCGCTAAGCTACTTACACCTATGGTTGCTCCCCTACCCCCACGCCTAATGAGGACCTCCAATGACCTTGCACATTTCTCTGCATAGTATCATACGTTCCCTATTGTAAACTAATAGTACAGTAAATCGTAACTGTAAAAAAAGATAACTCTGCTTCTGTGTATATGGACCGACTAAAGCACGGCTATGTTTTTTTTTTCCGTACGCACTCTATCAACTATTAGTTTTATTCAAGTTTTGATGTTTTGCGGGATAGTTCGCTAAGATTGTAGGTGATACGGTGATTCTTCTAAGGGTTCATAGGAGATTTACTCTACCTACCGGGAGTTACCTCGGTTAGTGATTTTCGGCGGTATGCTAAATCTTGGTTCCTGCATTACCGTATTAGCCTTGGCTTGGATAGAATGTTATTCGTCAACGACACCCCCCAATTTCTACTTAGGTTAGCCGAACGGTATCAACAAATTCCTACCCATTTCATTACTACTCGAGGAGAGGGACGGGTTATTATGAGAACCATATTTATAGCAACCCACTCGGACAGTAACCCGGCGCCCCTCTGTGCTGCACGAGTGACTTGGTGGCTGCAACAAATAGCAAAGGGATTGATCCTATCTTCTCAGAACCCGCCGGAACCAGAGCGCCTTCCCACCAACATCAACCTCGAGAAAAGCTATGCTGTGATTCTTTAAGTTAGATGATATGTAACTTGGGTTTTTCGTTTGATTCATTGAGGCTTGATTTACTGTACTTGGCCTATATGCTGAACTAGTGGATTCAAGTACAGTACTCGAGTACAGGCATTTTAGGGCCCCCGTGCACTGCAGCGCAAGATTTGTGGTTGCATTACTGTACTCGAGTATAAGCAGATCAGGAGCGCACTTAAACAAGTGTGGTATTTCCTCCTCTTGATGCGGTAGGAACAGCCAGGGCACAATTAGCACTAATCTGGGGGAGATTGATTGGGTGGTGTTGAGGTATCCATGAAGTTCCATAAAGACACCGCTTTTCTTCTGCTCCTCGCAATTCCATCAACAGAACAACTCAATCACCTATCCTCCCCAACTTCAGGATAGCAAAGATGGCCCATACCAACTCCTTCAATACTACAAACTCCTATAATAGCGTGTGGAACAACTGTATCATTACCGATGACCGGTCTCAACTCTTGTCCTGGCTATCTCCACTAGATCCCAAGCCACGCCATCAAGACATCCGAGATCGCCGAGTCCGGAATATAGGGGAATGGCTACTACAAACCAAAGAATTTAGAAGCTGGTGTGGTGGTGGTGGGGGAGATGAATCTGATAACGGAGTCTTGTTTTGCTATGGAAATCCGGGGGTCGGCAAGACTTATCTTAGGTAACAATGAAGAACCTCGCGATAACGGAAGAAAAGGGCGAGCACTGACCAGCCACAATGTTAGCTCGCTAGTGATAGACACCTTGTGTGATCAGGATGGAGAGCAAAATGCTACCGTCATATGCTTTTATTTCGACTTTGCTGCCCAAAACGACCAGTCCCCCACAATCACGATGGGCGCCCTGCTAAAGCAGGTGGTTGGCGGGCTGAAGGATATCCCGGAGGGAATATCGCAGGCATTCCAAAAAGAAAAAAAAGCGCTTGGAGGGCGGGGACCTCGGCTTTCGGATATTGTGATGATGTTACAGGCTACCTCTTCCAAAGAGCGCACGTTCATATGCATCGACGCTCTCGACGAATGTGTGCCAGAACATCGAGCCAAGATTCTTGATTCGCTAGGCCAAATTCTCCAAAAGTCTCCTGGCACTAGAATATTCGTGACTGGAAGACCGCACATCAGACCCGATATCACAAGGCGCCTTTCGGAAAGAGTGACGAGTCTACCCATAAGCACCAAGAGAGATGATATTATTAGATATCTTCACTACAGGCTGGAAGAGGACACAATGCCGGAAGCGATGGATAGCAGTTTGGAGGCAGAGATCATGAAGAAAATTCCCGAAGACGTTTCAGAAATGTATGTAGAAACACTAGGGAAGCTACGTAAAGCATAGACTGACAGATATATATCTAGATTCTTGCTGGTCAGGCTGAATATCGATGTGGTCTTGCAGGAAACCACAATTCATCGCAGGCGACAAAAGCTCAGCTCAATGACCGATGGCTTAGGGTTAGGGGATGCATATGGCACAATGCTGGATCGGATAAAGAGACAGGGTGGGGAGAAATCGAGGCTCGGAATGGCGGCTTTAATGTGGATATCTCACGCGGAGCGGCCCTTGAAAGCCGACGAACTGTGCCACGCCCTGGCAGTCGAAATCGGGTTGCCAAATCTCAATACCGACAATGTTCCTTCAATAACTACATTACTAGCCTGTTGTCAAGGACTTGTTGTAGTAGAAAAGGAGGCTTCTACTGTCCGGTTAATCCATTTTACGCTTCAAGAATACCTCCGGGTTTATCCCAACCTTTTCGGAGCCGCTCACTCGACAATCGCGGAAACATGCTTAACTTACCTAAATTCTCAGCAAGCCAAGGCCCTTTCGACCAGCCACCCCCCCGACCCCCAAGACACGCCATTTCTCGAATATTCTTCTGTATATTGGGGAGTTCACGCGAAAAGGGACCTTTCAAGTTCTGCGAAACAGCTTGCGCTAGAGCTGTTTGACGACTACAATAGCCACATATCCACTAAATTTCTCTTGAAAGCACAGAATTTTAGTGCTATTGATGTGGATAAATTTTCCGGGTTCACCGGTCTACATTGTGTATCCCTCTTCGGGATTGTTGAGATTGTAGCTCGCTTGGTAGAGATGGAAGGTTGTGATATCAACCAAATGGATTTTACAAGTAGTACACCACTCTGTTGGGCCGCTTGGAAGGGGCACAAGGAGATGGTGAAAATACTTCTCTCACAGGACGGCATCAACCCTGACAAGCCAGATAATGACGGCCGAACGCCACTCTATTGGGCTGCTTGGAAGGGGCATGAGGGAGTGGTGAAAATATTTCTCTCACGGGACGGCGTCAACCCCGACAAACCAGATAACATCGGTCAAACACCACTCTTGTGTGCTGCTTTGAATGGGCACGAGGGAGTGGTGAAAATACTACTCGGACGAGACGACCTCAATCCCAACAAACCAGATAACGACGGCCGAACACCACTCGTTTGGGCTGCTAGGAATGGGTACGAGGGAGTAGTGAAAATACTATTTGGACGAGAGGATCTCAACCCCGACAAACCCGATAACGACGGCCAAACACCACTCTCGTGGGCTGCTAGGAAAGGGCACGAGGGAATGGTTAAAATGCTGCTCGGACGAGGCGACGTCAACCCCGACAAAACAGATAACGACGGCCAAACACCACTCTGCTGGGCTGTTTTCGGTGGGCACGAGAGAGTAGTGAAAATACTGCTCGGACGAGACGACGTCAACCCCGACAAACCAGATAACCGCGGCCGAACGCCACTCTCGTGGGCTGCTTACATTGGGCACGAGGGAGTGGTGAAAATACTACTAGGACGAGACGAGGTCAACCCCGACAAACCGGATGACAAGGGTCGAATACCACTTTGGTGTGCTGCTTCCAAAGGGCACGAGGGGGTGGTGAAAATACTACTTGGGCGAGACGACGTCAACCCGGACAAACTAGATAACGACGGTGGAACACCACTCTTGTGGGCTGCTAACGGTGGGCACGAGGGAGTGGCGAAAATACTACTCGCACGAGACGACGTCAACCCCAACAAACCAGATAACTTCGACCAAACACCACTCCTCCTTGCCGCTTCCAACGGGCACGAGGACATTGTAAAAATGCTACTCGGACGAGACGTCAACCCTGACAAACCAAATCACAACGGCCGAACACCACTCTACGCTGCGGCTTGGAAGGGGCACGAGGGAGTTGTGAAAATGCTCCTCGCACGGGACGACGTCGTCTCCGATAAAGTAGATAAGGATGGTAAAACACCGCTCGACCGGGCTACTGAGGAAGGGCACAAAAGAGTGATAGCGCTACTCCAGCCTCCAGACTCTGCCCCCCCCCGCCTGTCATTAAAGCGACCAGCTACCCCTCTCCTTACCCCCTCCAAACGCAGATAACCTGTTCGCCATCCCTGCATTGGCCGTAATAGCTCTGCAACACGCCCCCCACCGTTACTACCTCCCCCCTCTCGCCCCCGCCTAGCCTTCTCTCGCAGTTCAAGTCTCCACCTTGTCCTATCTCCCGTCTTTCCCTTCCTCCCGGAATAAGTTTACTACAGAACCCCAGCTTAAATATTTCACCCTTGGTCAAAGAAGATCCCCTCTCAAGCCTCTCAACGCATTTTCCTATGCAGTCAAGCTAGGAATTATCAATTTCTGTTCATAGTCTAGGGCTCGGCGTTGGCAGAGGATATTTCTCTTGTACTAAGATAAGCCAGTACAACTCAAATTTCCATCGTATTCACTTTCCTTTTCTTTTTGTTGTATATCTTCTTTGCATATCTCTAGCTTCTTTAATTCTTCCTCAATTTTCTCTTTCTCTCTTCGCTCTATCTGAAGTATAGACGCGAGGATTATTTAGACATAGGGATAGAAAAAGATATAAAGTTAAAGTACTTTTCTGATGACTCACGGAAAGCGAGAGAAAGCTAGACGTTACCCAAAGCACTCCAGTAGTGCCATAGTTTAATGAGGATCATGCCAACATCCCGCTCCCCCGAATCCGCAAGAATACCCACACTTCCCATCTCATCACGCACGAATAACCAACGTATATATATAACAAGAACCCCCCTAACCCCAAAACAATATCCCCCACTCCACAACTCCACATCATACCCTCTGAAACAAAAAAAACAAACTCCCAACATATAGAACAAAAATCCATGCATATAATCTTAGATATATACCACCCTCATCACATACATTTTCAGAGAGTGCTGCTAAAGAGGAGATGGCTCCAAACCAGATTCAAAAATCTATTCTCACTTACAGTACAAACAAGGAGTTATTCCAGTACAGTACAGTACTTAAACAGTCTAACTCACCACGTTTCGCATTCCTACTCTCCACTCTTACTGTAAAAACACTCCCCTACACCCCCCCTCTAATATCCATTTTGACTTAAAGTGGTTTTTCATGTAATGGTATGGACATGGTGTTAGTGTATGTATTTTTCTGTATCATGATAGCTATGTATTCTACCTTACCGGGGGACTGGGGATAAGTTGTAGCGAGTGACATTTGGTGACTTCCTCCTGGATCGGAGGGCTGAGATGGCGCGCATCATGCCCAAGCAAACCTGTCACTTTTTTCCTTTCTAATTTCCGGTCCGGTACTGTTTTAGTTAATTGATAGTGTATCAAGCATAACTCGTCGACAGGCTGGGTGCCATATCTACTAATGATTGCCATCTGAGCATCCGCTTGAAATACTATATGTGCTGACATATACCATGAACTTGATTTGATTACCCCCGAGGGGGCTCATTAATTTTGGGAATTAGGCGATAGCGTAATGAACTGGAATCATGAGTTACTATCCCCCCTCTTCACCGCCGGGCAAAAATATAACTGGTACTGTACTAAACTGCGGAGTCAGCCCCCCCCCCTTAATTCTTCCCGGTTCCTAAATATTTCGGGGATGAGTGAGAGCCTGTGACTTGGCATCGCACCAGACGAACACTTGGTAATAAAAACGAGGCGAGCGTGAGCGATGGAGTGTCCACCCTTATGATATATGGGTATTTTCTGGTCGGGTTGTTGGTTTTGTTTTTCCCTTTGAGGAGTCTCTAGCCCGGGAGGGCACCCCTGATAGTTCATGCTTCTTCTTTTTTCTACTCCAATTTTGAGATTTGGGGTTGTGGGGGTTAGCGTCCGGGTATTGTATATGTGGTACACTATGAGTAAGAATGATGAGATGGTGAACACAGGACGGGGGAGCTTCTCCGAAAGTCATACACATATTCTGGAGTAGAACAATTAGAAAAAGGAAAAAATTCTCATGGTGTCTACGGCATGAATGTGTGAGATAATATAGCCTACTAGTACAGCATAGTGAACTGTTCTCCTGATAATGATTCACCATTCAAGTGAGATCTTAAGGGTCAACGATAGTTTCACCTTCAATCCCTCTCTCTACCCAACCATCTATACAAAATCGACCATCTTCCACTCCAGGATGCAACAAAGAAAAAACTTTTCCACCGAACAAACCTCGGTATACAACATGGAGTTGAGTCCAGTCCTCATCTCTACTAGACAAGTGCATGAATTTCTCCCATCCTAATGCACTGAAAAATGGGTCTAAAGTTACTATATTGAAAACCCCGTTTGTTAACCCCACGCCACCCCTGTCCCACCCATATCAGAGTATTTTTTATTTTCGTTTGGTTGGTGGGCAGGTGAATGAAATAAAAATAAAAATAAAAATAAAAATTTGTAGAAATAAAGGGGTGAGTGTAATGGAGAAGGGAAAAGAATATAAAAAAAGGAAAAAGGCAATGAAAAACATAGCTATGCATGCATATTGTAGCTGATAAACTGGAAAATATAGACTAAGGAATGCAGTCAAGAGGGCGAAAGCCGCCCAAGAGCTCCACTAGATATTGCCGAAGGACGAAGGAGCGGAATTGGTACCACAAACAGCGAAAGGACTACCGCTTCCGCTTCCGCTGCTGGGGGTGGTACGAGTACTAGCAGTGGCGATCTTAGAGGATTTGGTAGTAGAGGTGGGGTTGGGTTGTAGAAGATCGGCGCGACGGAGGGATCAGGGGTATCGAAGGAACCCGTGGGTACTAGGGGATTATCCAGCGTTAGCATGTCAGGGAGCTCCCAGCGAGACGCTCGACAGTGGAGAAGGTCATCGCTTCGGAGAAGCTAGGCGCTCGGGTTGTTGAAGCGATTTTGGTAAAGCTCTTGGTCAGTGTCGACGCTGAGTTTGAAGCGGTGGGGGTCACAAGGTGCTGGTATGGTGGTTGACCAGGGCGATCATCGTCGCGCCTTCATTTCCAATACTCGAGTACTTACGAGTAATTTGCGCCCAAGTATCATGCTTGCCTGTACCCTTAACGATCTGGTGCTGCTGGGCGGTTGTCTATGCCTTAGTGAGGTGAAACAACGAGATTCAGTGCACCCGAGAATTGTGGCAAGTGGCCGAAGCCATAGGATGAATAAGCAGTTTTCAGCCTCATCATAGCAGAAGTCAATGGAGGGTGGCCAAGGCTATCATTCCGTCTATTGAGTAATTTCAACCCCTGCTCTTATCCCCTGCTAATGGCGTAATTCCTCGGGCGCACAGGGGTTCTTTGTTTCACCTCTCTCAGGAATTCATGACGACAACGGCTGCCCCTCGTCAGCCGGGACTCACCCGCCCCACCTTACTCGAGTACTACTGTTCGCTACCAGAAGAACCACACACTAATTTTTTCAAACTCTATTTTCACATTTATTTGCTTTGAGATCATCTCTCAGAATAATTACTTTTTATTATTTTTGATACTATAGAAGTTGTGAAACTTTTCAGCACAATTGTTGACGATTGGAGGCCTTGCCATTTCGAATATTTAATTTGCGCCCGGGCAGCAACCTACAGCAACCCTGCACTCCTCTGTGCTGCACGGGTACTGTGCTTGATGGTCCCAACGAATAGCAAAAGGGATTGTTCTTCCCAGAACCTATTTATCTTCTCAAAACCTGGTACTGCTTCAGTGTATATGGTCCGACTAAAGCACGGTTATGTTTTTTTTTTTCCGCACGCACTCCATTAACTACCGTATTAGCTTTATTCATAGTTGTGGGTGATACGGTGATTCTTCCCAGGGTTGTTTATAACTTACAGTTACATAATAATTATCAAAAATAACTGAACACCCCCGGGTAACTATTGGAATTAGATAAGCAGCTCGCTCATTGGAACTGGTAAAAGTTTTTCCCCTTGCTACCTTGGCGCGTTCAGTTTTCTTTGATTTGTGAATAGGAGATTTACTCTACTAAGTTACCGTACCTCGATTAGCGATTTTCGGCGGTAAGCTAAATCTTGGATCCTACATTATTAACCTTGGCTTGGATAGAATGTTATTCGTCAACGACACCCCCAATTTCTACTCAGGGTAGCCGAACGGTATCAACAAATCTCTATCCATTTCATTACTCGAGGGGAGGGACGGGTTATTATGAGAAACATATTGTACTAGTACGTTAGCATAAATAACCGAACATCGCGATGCCACAGCTCGCACTGCTTCGCCAACACTAAACTCAACAAACGACTACTTGTTTCATACTAAGAAGTTGTGCAACTTTTCACTTGTTGATGGTCGATGATATAGCACAATTGTTGGCGGTAGGAGGCCTTGTTGTGAGCATTTCGAGTAATTAATTCGCGTCCGGGTAGCAACCTAGATCAACCCCGCGCCCCCCCTCTGTGCTGTGCTTGATGGTCCCAACGAAGGGGATTGTCCTTATCTTCCCAGAACCTATTTATCTTCTCAAAACCCGGGACGAGAGCGCCTTCTCCCCTGTATCCACCTCAAGAAGCGCAATGCTGTAATTCTTTAAATTAGGTGATATGTAACTTAGGCTTTCGGCTGATTCATTGACTTAACGTACTGAGTACTGGTCCTGGGTATATACTGAACTAGTAGATTCAACCCCAGGCGCTTTGGGGCCCCGTGCACTGCAGAGCATGATTTGCGGTATGCATTACTATATTGGCAGAGCAGGACAGCACTTAAATAAGTGTGGCATTTCCTACTCTTGATGTGGCAGGCACAGGCAGGGTGCTATTGACACAAATGTGTTGAGATTAATTGGGTGGCCGTTGCACGAGTAACCCCGCTTTTCTTCACCCCTTAAGAATTCCAGTAGCCGACTCTCTCCATCGCCCACCATCTACAATATCATAACCTACGAAGAAGAGAAAATGTCACAATCTTTCAGTCATAATGTCAACTTTTTTAACGTGTCAAGTAACTTTACAGTTGCCGATGACCGATCCAGTCTCCTAGCTTGGTTATCCCCACTTGATCCCAAGTCACGCCATCAAGACATCCAAGATCGCCGAGTCGATGATATAGGAGAATGGCTGTTACAAACTGAGGAGTTTAGAAGCTGGTACGCTGGTAGTGGGGGAGATGAGTCCGATAACGGAGTCTTGTTTTGCTATGGAAATCCGGGGGTCGGTAAGACTTATATTAGGTAACAAGGACGAACTTCGCAATAATGGAAGAAAAGGGCAAGCGCTGACTAGCCACAATGTTAGCTCGCTAGTGATAGACTCCTTGTGTGATCAGAATGGAGAAAAAAATGCTACCGTAGCATGTATTTATTTTGACTTTGCCGCCCAAAACGACCAGTCCCCCACGATCACGATGGGCGCCTTGCTGAAACAGGTGGTTGGCGGGTTGGAGAAGATCCCGGAGGAGATAACGCGAGCATACCAAAAACAAAAAAAAGCGCTTGGAGGGCGGGGACCTCAGCTTTCGGATATTGTGAAGATGCTACAGACTACCACTTCTAAAGAGTGCACTTTCATATGCATCGACGCTCTCGACGAATGTGTGCCAGAACATCGAGCCAAGCTTATTGATTCGCTAGGCCAAATTCTTGAAAGTTCTCCAGCCACTGGAATATTCGTGACTGGAAGACCGCACGTCCGACCCGATATCACAAGGCGCCTTGCCGGAAGAGTGACGAGTCTACCCATAAGCACCAAGAGAACCGATATTATTAGATATCTTCACTCTAGGCTAGAAGAGGACACAATACTGGATGCGATGGATAGCAGTTTGGAGGCAGAGATCCTGAAGAAAATTCCCGAAGACGTTTCCGAAATGTATGTAGAAACAACATTAGGGAAGCTACCTCAAGCATCCACTGATAAATATCTAGATTCTTGCTGGTCAGGCTGAATATCGATGTGGTCTTGCGGGAGACCACAATTCATCGCAGACGACAGAAGCTCAGCGCAATGACCGATGGCATAGGATTAGGGGATGCTTATGGTGCAACGCTGAATCGGATAAAGAGGCAGGGTGAGGAGAAAGCGAGGCTTGGAATGGCGGCTTTAATGTGGATATCTCATGCGGAGCGGCCCTTGAAAGCCAACGAACTGTGCCACGCCCTAGCAGTCGAAATCGGGTCGCCGAATCTCAATGCCGAGAATACTCCTTCAATAGGTACAGTACTAGCTTGTTGTCAAGGACTTGTTGTGGTAGAAAAGGAGGCTTCCGCGGTCCGATTAATCCATTTTACGCTTCAAGAATACCTCCGGTCTTATCCCGACCTTTTCGGTGCAGCTCACTCGACAATGGCGGAAGCCTGCTTAACTTACCTAAATTCCAACCAAGTCAAAGCCTTTCCAACCAGTCACTCTCCCGACCTCCAAGACAGGCCGTTTCTCGAATATTCTTCTCTATACTGGGGAGTTCACGCAAAACGGGACCTTTCAGATTGTGCGAAACATCTCGCGCTGAAGCTGTTTGACGACCACAACAGCCACATATCCACTAGAATTCTCTTCGAGGCACAGAATATATGGGGCGTTGATGTGGATAAATTTTCCGGGTTCAGTGGTCTACATTGTGTATCCTTCTTCGGGATTATTGGGATTGTATCTAGCTTGACAGAGATGGAAGGTTGCGATATCAACCAAATGGACTTTACGGGTAGTACACCACTCTTTTGGGCTGCTTTCAATGGGCACGAGGTAGTGGCGAAAATACTTCTCGGATGGGACGACGTCAACCCTGACGGACCAAATATCAACGGTCGAACACCACTCTGGTGTGCTGCTTTGAATGGACACGAGGGAGTTGTTAAAATACTACTCGGACGAGATGACGCCAACCCCGACAAATCTGATAACGACGGCGGAACACCACTCTCGTGTGCTGCTTGCAGCGGGCATGAGTGAGTAGTGAAAATACTACTCGAGCGAGACGACGTCAACCCCGACAAGCCAGACAACAATGGCCGAACACCACTCTGGAGTGCTACTTACAATGGGCACGCAGAAGTGGTGAAAATACTACTCGGACGAGACGACATCAACCCCGACAAACCAAATATCTTCGGCCGAACGCCACTCTTCAATGCCGCTGGCTTTGGGCATGAAGCAGTGGTGGAAATTCTACTCGAACGAGACGACGTCAATCCCGACACACCAACTATCACCGGTCGAACACCCCTATATCGTGCTGCTTGGGATGGACACGAGGGAGTGGTCAAAATACTACTTGCACGGGGCGACGTAAACCCCAACAAATTAGATAAAGATGGCAAAACACCACTCGATCGGGCTACTGATGAAGGGCGACATGGAGTGATAGCGCTACTCCAACCTCTACAATCGGCCGCCCCCACTCTGCCATATGGGCGAGGATCTATCGCCCACTTTACCCCCTTTGACTACAGATAATCTTTGTGCCATTCCCTCGTAGACCATCATAGCTCCACAGGGCCCATTCCTGCCATTGTCTCCCCCTCTCACCAGCCCTAACCTCCTCCCCCAGCTCCAATTCCTGCCTTACCCTAATGCCCACCTTTCCCTTCTATTTGGAGTATGCCCACGTCAGGATCATCTTAAACATTTCTCCTTTGGCTGAGGAGATCCCCTTGCAAACCCCTGCTCGAATTTTCTCATGTACTCCAGTCAGGATATATAAATTTCTGTTTACAATCTGGAGTTTGCTGTTGATACTGGATATTTCTATTGTATTAAGATAAGCCAGTATGGCTCGAAATTTCCATCTGGTTGTATAATATTATCCTCTTTGCATATTGCTTGTCTCTTTCATTTTCCCACGATTCCATTTTTCCCTGCTCCCTTCCCCCTCCCCCATCTGGTGTACCGACGGGAGTGTTATTTACATATAGATTGATAGAGAAAAGGATATAAAATTCAAGCATTTCTAGGGACTTGTGAGATGTGATAGAAAGTTAGATGTTGCTCAAAGCCTTCTAATGGTGACATACTTTCATAAGGATCATACCTACATGCCATTACCCCTAGCTAGAGTCCAAACTCGGAAGACCCCCCCTGCTTCTTACTCTCTCCCACCCAGTAAAAACAAATATAGCAAGAACCCACTCAGCCCCGAATCAAAAACCCAATTCCACGACTCCCACCTCATAACTCCGAAGAAGAAAAAAACACTCAATGGAACCAAGCACCATGCATGGTCTTAGATATACCGCCCGCACCAAGTACGATTTCAGAAGTAATGCTAAGGAGGAGGAGGACCCATATTAGATTCGGAAAAAAAAATTCTCACCACAAAAGAGGAATTAACCCTGCACACTATTTCCCATATTTAAAAGCTTAAATCACCCCTTCTGACATCATTGGTCTCCGCTCCATTCTTAGAAAAACACTTCCACTTCTACCCCACTCCCACACCACCATTGAGATCCAAAGACATTTCTTCATGTGTTGGTACGAATAACTGTGCTATTTTATGTATTGTACTATGTCGTAGTTTATGCTATGTAAGCTTACCGGTTAAATACTAAGTTGTAGCAAGTGACTTGAAATAACTTCTTCCACCCTTGGGACGCTGATATACCACCATGATCCTTTGTCCGCCCGCCACCCTCCCTCTCTTTGTCTTTCCCCCTCCAGGCCCCAACTAAAGGCCAAGCATGCGGTGGCTTCCCTACTCCTATGCTTGATGGGAGCCTCAAATGACCTTGGACGCATAGTATGTTACCCTATTGTAAACAACTAATATATTACGGTAAATCTTAACTGCAAAACAGTTTATTCTGCTTCAGTGTGTGTGGCCGGCCAAAGGAAGGTCATGTTTTTTTCGACAAGAATTCAATCAACAAATATTTTTTTTTCATGTTTTAAGGTATGGTTCGCTAATAGTGTCGTGCATATGGTGATTTCTCTCGAAGTTTTTTATAGGAAGTTTATTATTTCGGCTAGTTATTTTCAGCAGTAAGCCAAATCTCTGATCCTGCATGATTAACCTCGGCTCAGATAGAATGTTATTCGTCAACGCGCCCGGGGGGGGGGGGGGGGGGGGGGGGGGGGGGGGGGGGGGGGGGGGGGGGGG
>Ga0307507_10003611_pt1 | contig 29390 bp, 23 predicted proteins | sample 7_EM_MG_FD_207223 | JGI IMG/M metagenome (GOLD analysis project Ga0307507, IMG submission 207223) | Populus trichocarpa ectomycorrhiza microbial communities from riparian zone in the Pacific Northwest, United States - 7_EM | ecosystem: Host-associated > Plants > Roots > Unclassified | place... | reverse complement strand
AATGTAAGGCTGCGTAAAGCTAGTTATTTTAATTTTTTACCCAATATTGGCAATATCATATTGCCGATATATTTCCGATAACCGATATTTTATTGGTTTGTATTGGTTCGTATCGGTGCCAGGTCTGTATTAAAGATGAAGAACATAACGTTTTTAATTAATCTGAAGAGACTTCAATATTTTGAATTGCAGCGGTCCTTTATTTCTTGATGCGCCACGGGAAGATATTTGTAATTTGAAGACCGCGAAGTTGTTTCAAGCAATATTTTCCGCCGAAAGTTAAGGCAGGGACATTTCCTGGCATGAAAGACACCACAGCAGATGAGGATGGTTTTCCAAGAGATAAGGAAAAGAACAAAAGCGCCCACACAGTCTGCCAAGCCCACGAACCCCACCGCAAAATCAGAGCCTCAATCACACGCGTTCTTCCTCCTCTCCGCCGTCAGGGTGGAGCGTTTCAGCACGCCATCTTTGTCTCGTAGCCGCAGGGAAACAATCAAAATGTCTGCAGAAAGCGAACAGTTGTTATGATTGAAGTTTTGTTAGTTGGAGCGAGTGTGCTTCTCTTCTGTCGGTGTCTTAATTGAACACAATGTGTCAGATCACTGAACAGGCATGGCGTTGAATATATCCCTTGCAACGGTGAAGTCCTACGAGAGTTGGACCGTGCGCGAACACCAGAATCAAAAGTACGCGTCGGAGCTTTGATCCTATTGATTCTATTGGCTAGCTCTTATCGATAACCGTAGGACGAATTTCACCCTCTTCAGAGAAGAAAAAAGCGGCCGAAATTGGCATATAACACATTTTATTCAACATTAAAACAACTACTTATTAAAACTTTATACAGTTTAGTGCATTAGAATCGCAGAACGCTTCTCTACAAGTCCTACTCTTAGCAAATAAATTTATATATGGTAGGAGTTTTAAATTTTTATCGTGTTTAAGTGTCTACGATTTAGTGTTAGCGCAAGTGCCAATTTCAGCCCACCGTTGCAAGGGATATGAGAGGTTCCATGGAGCTCAATCGTTCGAAAAGATATCTACAAATAATCATTGGCATCATGACGATTGCGGTCAATTTATCTGTTTCTTGGATTAGGCCGATTCCTAAGGGCCAGATTGGTGGTCGTTAAGTTTGGGATGGTTATTTTTTTGTCATAAGCATAAAATTTAGGCATGAGCATTTTTATAGACCCTTTTATGCTTCACGATGCATTTGAATTAGTATTGATAAACCCATAGTGTTTTGGATACAAATGAGTTTGGTTAGTCATACCGCACCTAGCGTTTCGAAGCATATTTTGCTTTTGCTTTTCGTGTCCGCCTCTTATGAGAAAGTAGTCGTCACCTAAGACTCACCTTCAGTGTACTTCCAGGCTTTGAGAAGTTTTCTTCTAAGAGACATAGGCTACTATTACCGTTAAGGTTATATTGGTTGTGATTCAGTGACTCAGTAAAGTGGACATAGATGCAGTACCGGCAACGCGGATTAAAATAAAACTTCCTGTAGTCTATAATGTATTTTCTTAGTCTTCAACACAATAAAATTCTGGGAGATATCATTGATTCTATACTCTAAACACTGGCAATGCTAACTTCGACTATCCAAGCCCTTCTCTTCCTCCCTCGCTTTCTTCGCCATCCAAACCAGGCCCTAACAGGCCCGTCTCTTCCGCACCTCCCGGTTCCCGTAGGATACTCTGCCCCACGCCATTCTCGCCTCTCTCGTCCGCGCCGTTTAGAATAAACCAAACATCCTTCTTCGTTAATAAACCCTTGAGCGTCCCTCGATCCACAAAGAGGACATATCGAAGTCCTAGTTTCTGGAACATGCTGACTGTAAGTTGGAAGCTCGCTCTAGAATTGAGAGTGATGGGTGTTTGGTCCATCCAAGGTCGGAGATCAAGGCTTGTAGTTGGATCGGAAAGCGGTTGGTGGGAAAAGTAAGCTTCGGTGTCAAGGGTGAGATTTCGAGGATTGGATAAGGCGGAAGAGAGAGCAAACGCGAGCTCTGTCCTGGATATATAGCCGAGTAGTAATGCGTCGCGCGGATTGTCAATCACAGGGAAGCCTCTGAAAGGATGAGCGCTAAGTAGAGTCCTCAAACTTCGGATGGTATGCCCAATTGCAGTGATGACCATGAGATCTTCGATGCGCGTCATGACCTGCGATGCTGGGACATCAGGGATGGTTGAGCTATTATCATCTCGGTTGTCGAGGAATGGGTAGCCATTAAAGTCGATCCACGATTCGTAAATGCCCCTTTTAGATAAAGCATCTCCCACCCATTTGCTAATCATGACTGCAATCATGATTGGAAGGACATATGTCAGTGCACCGGTAAGTTCGAACATAATGACAACGATAGAAACAGTCATGCGGGTCGCGCCACCAAGAGCAGACGCAGCGCCAATAATTGCATAGGTTCCTGGGGTAACACACGGTATATCGGGTTCGCAAGAGGTGAAGAGGATGAAGTTGGGATGGGCAATCTGCCAAACCTCAACAATGAGGCCGACAGCGCGGCCATACAGAGCTCCGATCGCCATGGAAGGAAGAATTATTCCAGCTGGTATTGGGAGGCCAAACGTGACGCTAGCCAGGAAAAATCCTAGGAGTGCGGAAATAAGGAGCAGAGCTACGACGCCTGTATTTGCTTTTCCAGATTTGCAGAGTCCAAGGGTGTCGTCAGTGAGGTCTGCACATTCGGCAAAGAGGATGTAAACGAGCTCTGAAGCTTGGGCTCGCATGAATTTGATTGGAAAGTTGATAAGGGCAGTGACCAGTGTTATGAGGATGACTTCGAGGATAGGGCCGTTGAAGAGAGGGTAAGATCTGCGCCATTCTGCAATTTTCATGTTCACTTTGATAAATAATCCGCCGTAAAGGCCTCCTAAAATCCCTAAAAGGGCAAAAGGAACCATTTCGAAATCATGCCATCCGGAGTGGTACGTGACTTGGTACAAGACTAGTTTGCCTGTACGGAATGGATTGCAAGCTTGGAGAGTGACAGCAGCGACCATGGCGCATACGAAGCTCTGCCACATGGTCTTGTCAGGAAAGTAGTAAGACAATTGCTGGTTTAAATGTCAGCGAATAGACGCAATACAAAGCGCAACTTTGAATACCTCAAGACTAAACAAAACCCCACCAATAGGTGACCCAAAAGCTACTGAGATACCAGCAGCGGCGGCAGCAGAGAGAACCTCTCGCTTTCGTGCTGCATGCTTGTCAGCGCTAGTTGCAAGTTTACTTCCAAGTTCCTTACCTTCATTACTATTGACATTGCTAAAGAGTTTCATAAATAAATTTGCACAGCAGCAAGCAACGTGTACAAGAGGGCCTTCCTTCCCGAGCCACAGCCCAGATGCAACGGCAAGACACTTCATACCCAGTCAGTTAGACCCATAAATCAGGCAAGTGGATTACTTTGACCTACCAAACCAAGAGACTTGATGACTAGGGTCCAAGTTCCCATGAAACGCCGAATAACAAATCCGCCCAAAACCGTCTTGATTTCAGGTATTCCGCTATGTTTGGCATAAATTGCAAAGCTCTTAACCATAATGCTTGCACAAGCAGCAAAAAGAATCTAGTGAAATATTAGCAATTAGCTGTGAGCCTTTTGTTAAACAACCTACTGATAATATGATGAAGAAAATATACTCGATGATCCAGCTGCGTCCTGTGGAATGCACCCCCAGAGCACTGCTCCAGCTGTGCCAATCATGACAATGCGAAAGTTCTGGAAATTGATAAGCTTTTACCTATCAAAAGCTGGGTATGCTAACCTGAATATCCCCAACAACAGAAATTTTTATTCAGATAAAAGCGACCATCTCCATCAACGTTGCTACAATAACCTGTTTTCAAGTCCCCAAGCCAGTCACTTGCTATGTCAATGAATGCAGCAACAGCTCCACTTGCAATACCCGCGGCTACGAGGATCAGCCATATCTGGCTGGCGTCTGCAAGTTGTCGAATATATCCAAGTATGCCAGTTGAGTTGGAGTATAGAAAACGAAGTCTCTGCCGTTCCTTTGCATATTCGAATATCCAGTCGATTGCCGTAAGATCGTCATATCCAACGCGACGGCCTGGTCCCTCGACATACCAATCTAAACCATTCGCATCCTTTGTGTCGTGGAGTTGCCCACCAGCGTCTCCAGGACCATCGAGGTAAGATAATATGAGTTCTGTGGAATCATTCGCAGCGTCATGATTGTGCAGCTGGCGTGCTCGAGATTGAGGATGTCGCGGTAAAGGTGATTGCTGGCGACTGTTGCCTGAAAGTGGAGAGGAAAGGAATCTGGGTATGGAGAAAGTAGAAGCGACAGGCGCTTTTAGCTTGCGCTTGAAGGATATTCTAAGTAGTACTATTAGCTGAGAAAATCGAATTCTAGACCGGATTCCTGCCCACCTTTCGGGCAGACTATTCTCTAAAGGGTCTGCAGAAAGTAATGCTTCTTCGTTGCCGCTGTTATCGTCCTCGACAGTTGGGTGCCTGGGCGGACGACTGGAGGACGCTTCGGCTTGAGATTGAGTTGATGACGAGCTTGACATCCCCTCGATATGCGCCTGTTACGTCCTTTAATAGCATCGTCCTAAGTGGGCATTGCGGTATAAAGGTGGATGGCTGATTCCGAGGTCCTTTGAGGCGCAATGAAAATATGATTATGTAAGATGTTTTATACTCCCGATACCGACGCCGATCATCTCGTTCCCCTGTCCCCAGGGAGGTGAGCATAGAAACATTAAAGCTATTCGGAGATTTTATAGTGGTAGCTTGAAGCATTTCAAAGTAAACCAAAGATACTAGCACGAATTCGTAAAGAGCACTGAAGTGCTTCTGAGCTTTAATCTTAGTATATGATGCTGCCAAAGCAGTCCCGTTAATATCGTCGTCTGGATTCCTCGTTTGGCCTTGTGCCCCTCCAGTTATTAAGTCCCCCCACTTTATCAATTTTCGCCTACTTTTAACGCCTCTTTTTATTAAGTGATTGAATATATATATATACAGCACCCAGGCGCATCCGGTGGTTAGCGCCTTACTAGTGACGCCTCTCGGGCGGAGACCCTTATATGGATTAGTATGAGGTTCCCTGTCTTGGCAGCGAGCTTCATAACACCTCAATATAAAAAATATATGAAGCTTTTTAAAATTAATGATTGTATGGTAGATTGCCTATATACGAATATTTCTGAAGTTATAGTAGCCAAATGAGTGTTAAAATCAACGCTTAGCAATTAAATGAGTGTCTAAATGTCTCCTCTAAGCCCCTGATCTTCCTCCAAGCTTTCTACTGTCCTCTACTACTTAGTAGGTCCACCTTCTGCTTTAATTACTGCCTGCAGGCGTGTAGGCATAGAAGCAACCAGGTTCTTAAAGAAGCAAGCCTCTAGGTTCTCCCATGCAGATTAAATTGCTGCCTGCATTACTTCTTTTAAGGTTAGGCGAGGCTTCTGCTAAGCTATTTAAGCCTTCATCCGATTCCAAACGCCCTCAATTGGGTTAAGATCTGGGCTGTTTGCTGGCTACTTAAGTAACTTAATATCGTCTTCCTGGAATTGGGCAATGGTAATATAAGCTTTATAGCAGGGAGCGTTATCCATTTATATAATTGTCGGAGTAGTTCCAAATTCGTAATTGGGGAAATATGCAGCGTACTCAATATTATAGAAGTTGTAGAACTCTTTAAGCTTTGGATAGATGTGATTTAGGAAGCCTTAAGCGGTAATATTGCCCCATTTTTCCTTATTCTAGAATAGTAGAGGGCCCTTTTCTACACCGCAGAATGCAGCCCACACCATCGTATAAAGTATATTGCTGAATTTAGGATGGAGGCAGGTAGGGTTAAATTGTTTATTAGGTCTTCTAATAACATAGAGTCGCTAGTGGCCACCACGGTGCATAGCTGCCTTATCTGTCTATATAACTCTCCACCAATCTTCAACTTGGAAGTGATGGTAAGCTAATATAAACGCCAATTGGGCGCGGCAGTGAGCTATAGTAAGCTAGGGTTTAGCTTAGGCGACGCATTATTGGAAGCCTTCCTTCTTAAGATATTAAGCAACTGTAGAATCAGAACAAGGTACTCCCGCGTAGAAGGAAAGCTCTAAGTAGGTAAGATAACGCGCCTAGGTATTTAACTCTAGGAAATTAACTAGACGACATTAAATTAGCGAGCCGTATATAAGGGCGTTGCGGTAGCCCCTACGCGTTAGGGTATGCGCTTTATTAATAATGCGGTGGACAGTAGAATATAGTTACTTAACTAATACAGTAATGCGAGAGATAGGTTCTTAAAGGTAGCAATAGAGGCCTTTGATTATGCATTTTAGGGAGTAAGAAACAAGCGCTTAAGCGTTACTTTCCTTAAGCCGTTGGCGACGTTGAATACGTTCTGCAGCTCGCTCCTCTTGTTTCTGTTCCTCGCGTCTTTCCCATTAATCAAGACGAGCAATTGCTCGACGAATGCGACGGTTCGGGGTGGTAGGCGTTGGAGTAGGACTAGATGCAGCGGAGCAAGCAGAGGGAGTATTTGGCACAGTTATATTACCAAAGAAGCTAAAGAAGCTTCTAAAGCTAGGAAGGCGTAGTAAAGCTCCAGGAGGATCAGGTAAAGTAGGTTCTGGGGTTCCTTCTAGACAGAAAGAATCGTACCTAGGAGAAGGCATGGTGGATACCTTTAAGGATAGAATCTAAAAGATTTCAGTTAGAACTTATTATAGGAATATACAAATTTAGTATAAAAAGTGGTAAGGATGGTATTAACTTATAATAGGCGTAGATAAACATCTTTATACTTAAATCTGCAGAGCTATCTAAAGTCCCTTATAATCGCGCTAAGACCTAATATTCATCTAAACTTAAAAACCTCATCTGTAACTACCGCCATTAATATCCGTCTTAATAGCGTAATTAATATATCCGAGGGCCTATTTCTAACCTCTACGAAGTTACCTGGGACGAAAGTAAGCCATTTTTAAACTTTGTTACCACCTAAAAGGTCATTTGGACGCTAGAATAGAAGAATAAGGCAAAGGTTATAATAGAGGCTTAGGGAAGGTCGTAATAGAGGCTTAAGGAAGTTAAGAATTGTCACAAATAACGCGTCAGTGGCTTAGAAGGGTAGGAAACTAGAAGACGTGTTGTTGATTAGTAGAGACTTCCTAAGTTAGGTTCCTTACCGCGTGGAGTTTACCAATACACCTGATCACGATGCGGCTGGCAGAGGCTTCAAATTGACTGTTAGGTGAGGTTGTTCGGCAGTCTCTTTTTGATATTCAGCTGCCAAGACGGAAGTACTGAATTCGAGTTAGTTGGTGGCTTAATTGTAAGCGCTAACCACCGGAATTGAAGAGACGCTGTAGGCACTACTTTCTAAAGTAAAGAGTTTTAACTTAGTAGAATTTAAAGAATTCTATAAAAATGGAGCTAAATTTTATTAAGTTTACAGAATTACGCGTTACCTTCGTGAATTTTAGGCCTCTATGTGAGGCTCTGGATAAAGCTCTACCCGGAGCTCTACAACACGAAGCTCTACACGAAGTTCTACGTAGTAAGGCCCTACGCAGTAAGACTACACAGTAGAGAAGCTCTGCGGTAGGGAGGCTCTACATAGTGGTGGATCTTTACGAAAATTAAGGTTTCATATACGCGTGATGTACTATGGTATCAGGCCAAAGTTTTGTACATTGTCGGTGCGTTGCAGGGGGGTTGGGTGGTTTGTGGCTTGTTTTTAATACACTTTTGCGGCAAATGAAAAAGGAGGAAAATTAGGAAAGTTTATGTTTTCCATACAAACCGGCACTCTTATTGGTGTAAAATGCTCTGCAAGGAACCCCTGCAACGCTCCGACAATGTACAAAACTTTGGCCTGATACCATAGTACGCGATAGTGTAACATTCGGGCGGACTTTGAGGGGCCGATATACATGGCGTAATCTTAATTTTATCAAGTACACCTCTAGAAAGTAGTGCCTATATATATATATACAATCACGGCGAAAATTGATGAAGTGGGGGACTTGACAACCCCCCGCGTTTCTTTTCAGCCCCAACATCACCAGCCGGAAGCATTTCTACCGGACACTAATACCTCTATTCCTCTTCCAGTAGATCTACTATACGGACAATGTGCCAGTCCACGGAATTGGCCCCGCTCCAAGACGCGTACCCCGCATCGGGCAACTAGCCCGCCTGAAATGTTGAACCGAAGAGTTCACTGGCTCAAAAGAGTCGAACCGAGGTTGTACGACAGAAAGATGCCTGTTTGAAAGGGGGCGGGTAGTTTAAATAGTCCTGATGTCGCCGGTTTCATCATTCGCGTTCAATTCCATTCTTCTCATCTGCTTAAAGCACTGCATTTACCTCGCTCTTGCCACGCATCACCAGTACTAAAATAAGGCCTTACGATGGGAACGAACGGCGAAGCACCCGCGCCTACCTTTGACATACCCAAAGAATGTAAAGCGGGTGTTGTAGTGAATGAAGGACCTGACTTTCACGTCCAGGTGCAAAATGTCCCCGTCCCAGAAATCAGTAAGTACTCTTTTATTTTGATGCGTGTAGACCCTCCTCAAATTCTTCTTGAACGATGCTCTAGCAGCCGTCGTATTACGCTTCGATCGATACCTCTAACAGATGGGGTTATTTTATAGAGCCAAATGAAGTTCTCATCAAATTAAATGCCACCGGCATATGTCACTCTGATCTTCATTTCATGCAGAATGACTGGGCTCTACCGAAAATGTCCACTTTTGGGACCAAGTGTGCCGGGCACGAGGGTGCGGGGGTTATTGTTAAGGTTGGAGATGCAGTTAAGAATCTTAAGGTTGGCATGAGAGCAGGATTCAAGGTTAGCAGCACTGAGAAAACACTGGGTTTTGAGATTCATATTGAATTTTTTTTTTAGCCCATTGTAGACACATGGTGAGCCACATACCCGCCTGCACCGTTGCGCCGCTCTTCCGCAATCTCAACGAGGCAAGTCGTAAAGATATGGACTGCTGACTGGGAATGAAAGCGGAACATGCGAGCTATGTTGGGGTGACAAAGAGTGCTATTGTCCCAAAGCGGTACTCGCAGGCTTAATGTGCGATGGTATGTCTCATCTTTCATATTTACTTGGCTCACGGCAATCCGCAAATGCCATTTCTAATACCATGCTATTTCCATGCTCTGATTATGCTTCCTCTCCATAGGCTCATATAAGCAATACGTCACATCCCCTGAGCGCTACACGACGATCATCCCTGACGGAGTTTCCGATTTCATCGCCGGCCCGATAATGTGCTCGGCTAGCACTATCTATACCTCAATAAAAGACTCTGGTCTCGAACCCGGTGATTGGGCTGTCTTCCCCGGCGCTGGTGGCGGTGTTGGCATGCAGGGTGTTCAGCTCGCGAAGGCCATGGGCTTACGTCCCGTCGCCATCGACACTGGGGCCGATAAGAAAAGGCTATGCATGGAAGTAGCCGGGGCTGAACACTTCATCGACTTTAAAGAGACGAAAGATGTAGCTGCAGAGGTTGTGAAAATCTGCGATGGCATAGGAGCGCATGCTGTTTTCGTCACCGCAGTTCAGTCTTATCCGACCTCATTGACACTCCTAGGAGCCAGAGTTGGTGGCAAGGTCATGTGTATTGGACTACCGCCTGCTGGAGCTTACCATATGGACGTTGATCCGGGCGCGATGTGCTTTAGGAAGTGGAGTGTACAGGGCACGCTAGTGAGTAGTATAAAGGATGTGGATAAGACTTTGGATTTTGCGAAAAGGGGCTTGCTAAAGCCGATATACACGGTATATCCCTTGAGTCAGTTCAATGACGCTGTTCAGAAGTTGAGAAGAGGAGAGATCGCCGGAAGGGCAGTCATTGATTTCAATAAGGACTGATAGTACCAGTTGAAGACAGTGGTATGATTTATGCGAGGCTGATTCACTTGGCCTTTACTGTGTAGTAGCGATTTGCAATAGGTTCCTGAGGCATAAACTCGTGGAAAATTCGTTGGATAAGGGCAGTACGAACGTCCGTGCGCCCCAACGATCCATGAGATAACGTCTGAGAGCTTATGGTTCTAGCTTTGGTGGTAGCCGAAAACAAAATATACCTAAAACTTACTATTATATCTTATCCCTTGTAGCTCGTAGAAATAGACAAAATTCGATTTTCAAAACATTCAGTTACCACCAAAACGACGCCATAAGCCCTCAGACGTTCGAGGGAGAATTTGAGGGGAATAGGGAGCCGTATGCACGTGCTTTCCCTGCCCCGTAACCAAATTCTACTACGGAGCGTCTGCAGTTTTCACTGTATCCATCATATTGACCAAAGATATGGCATAGGCATCTAGAAGGACTCCTTAATAACTACTCACCAACAAATAATAATAGTAGCATGTATAACATCGAGGGCTGCAATCCATAAAAATGGCTTCCCTCCCAGAAAACTCCGCAGATACACCAACTTCATCGACAGGAGACCCCCAAGCAGCACTCGCGCAAACCCTCACGCTCCTGAAATCCAAAAACGACACGTCTCGCTTCGTCGGTCTTTCTCTTCTCCGTACTCTCTTAGACACACACGTCTTGCTACGCAATGACCCCATCACCATCACGCGCTGCTGGGGCGCGATTTCGCCCAAGTTCCTCAAAAAGCTCCTGCAGGCACGGCGAACCGACAAGCGGAGCGAGGATGAGGCGCACAACATGGTTACTCTGGCCGTTTCAGTGATCCATGCATTTACGGTGCTTCTGGAGCAGGAGGCCCTTGAGGAGCAGCAGGTGACTGAGCTGTGCGGGGCGCTAATTGAGAGTTTGGCTTTCAGTGGTGCGGCGACGAGGGTGTTGGCGCTGCAAGCGCTTTCGACGATTGCGAGTCGGCCGAAAGGAGCTTCTGCTATATGTCAAGTTGAAGATATCAAGCCGTTGGTTGAAGCAGCTGTTGAAGACGAGCTCGCGATGAGTGTTATTAGATTCGTTTTGACGTCGACCATGAAGTATTCAACAGGTGGTGATGAAGAGTCTACGAACCAGACTCAGGCCAAAGGAGATGGCATCATTCAAACTCTCATTGATGCATTTGAAGGGAAAGACCAGATCCGGCTTTTAGAGACTATTGCGGATGTTCTGGAAGAATCACAGGTAAGTTCACGCAAACAAGAAGTGACAGAATCGATGCTGGTGCATGACCGAGCCCCCTTTTAGAGACCGGACCATAACTATTGAACGGCATATTGAACCGTTCTTGGTCGGTTATTAAGGGCTGCATCAAGATCGCCTATTAGCTAGTATCTTGCTCAGGATTTGACCTCTACAGCTTCCCTCTCCTTCCGCGAGCATCGATTCTGTCCTTCTCTAATTCATCCCTCAAGACCGCTCACTCTTAATATACAGACTCTCCGAAATCCCCCTTGGCTCTCCCAACTCATCTGTCTAATCCGTCGCGCCTTCCTCGCATTACCAAACACCAAGCTCTGCCGTGGCAGCACTCGAGTAATCCACCACTTCACGCGCACAATCCCCGCATTCGACCCCTTCTTTCCCCCAGCATCCCTTATACAGCCCCCAACCCCCAACCCGTTCTCTTACCTCTTCATAAACTTTCTCCTCATTGATATCCGCGCCACCATCCCCTCCCTCATGGAAACTCTCGCATCACCCCAATACCCACCCACGGCACTCCGCCTCGCCGCCGCCTACGACGTCGTCGGCTCCTTCATCAGCTCGCTCGTGCGCCTCCCGGACCCCTACGACGACAACAAAGCCACCCCAGCCCAGCACGTCCTCGACATCCCGCCCGACCTGTTGCTGCGGCTGCGGAAGAACCTCGCCGAGACGATGTCGCTGACAATCGAGTTCCTGCGCGACAGATGGGACGCCGCGGTCTCCGGCGCCGCGGGCCTGCACCCATCCGCGCTGCCGACACCGCAGCACAACCCAGGCGGGCCGAGCGCGCCGCGCGCGCTGACGTGGGAGAGCCCGACGGTGGCATTAGACGCGGACCCGATTGTGGTCGCGGGGTCTCGCGCGCTGGCGCTGTGGCTGCACGAAGACGAGAACGCGCAGCTGAGGACCGAGGCTGCGGGGATTACGGATGTGCTGCTGGCGTTGTATTCGCTCGATGTCGACGCACTGGGGATTCAAGGGACGGACTACCGCACGCATGTGCTGCTGGCGTTGGAAGGTCTCACGGCGACGTCTGCGGGCGTTGAGAGTTTCCTTGCGCAGGATGGTTGGGCGAAGTTGGCGGACGACCTTCAGTCCTGCATGCAAAACGTCAGCGGGAGCCAGAAAGGTGCGTATCCATATCGTGTCCTTAGCATCATCCGCGTCCTGCTAGCGGTCGTGGAGTCGGAGGAAACGGCTCAGACGAAAGACGAGTGGCTGAAGTTCATCTCATTCCTGGCGCGGATGAAAGCACCTCCGGTGGCACCTTCGAGCATGGGGTTAAGCCATGAAGAGCTGGATCCAGTGGAAGTCTTTGCCGCGGCGGGGCAGCTAGCTGTTGCGTCGATATTAAAGGCGCCGAAGAAACTGCAAAGGTTATTTAAAGCGGACTGTGATCGTATATGCATGACCGTGAAGCTGTTGCTGGGGAAAGGAAGGGATCTGCTGGATGGAGACACCGTAGAAGGGTTAAAAGAAGTGATTGACGGTTTTGCGGAGTTAAGTGTGTAGCACTTGCATGGCATTAATAGGAAGTGTCTTCATTTTTAGCAAACGGTAACAGCTACTATCACTGTTAGCTGCACCGCTAGCTAAAAGGGGAGGAGAGCGATGCCGTAGCCATCATCCGTAGCGCAATGAAATACACATCTGCCGATTTTGTGGCAAATAGCACAGCGTTTCTGTTGGCAAGGTCATAACGGTAAGATTCCGACTAGCGAAAACGCATTCATGATGGATGTCGTGATATCTTAAATATAACGAAAGATATTTGGTCCGTCATTTAGAGTGATTGCGATTGAATGTGAATAAAGTATCACATCGTCCCATCCTCAAGTGTTACCTCTCAAAAAAGACGGCAAACGCAGTACAGCAGAACTCGGCAAGGAATACACTTAAGCAAAAATACACACAACGCTCAACGCTGACCTCAAGAGTATGCTTCGAAGTGAAGATGGGATGAGATGAGATTATAAAGGAGTAGGGAGAGTGAGGAGAGGGTATAGAAACGATAGAGAGGGAAAGAGAGGAGAGGTCAAACGTTGTACAACAAGCAGCAAATAACAAGCTAGCCTCGCCAGCTACCAATAAAAGAAAACCCAGGAGAGTCAGAAAGGCATTATTACTCAGAGCTACCAATAAAGAAATCCTCATTGCTGATCCCATCCCATCGCATCCATCTGTCCCATTCCCTAGTTTGTGTGTCATCCATTAATACCTTAGCCCATCGTTAGTTCCCCGTTCCCTTTTAAAGTCCCATGTCCGTACACGCACACCGGCGCGTGTACTGTGTGTTGACAGCGATCATCTACAATAGCTACTGCATGGGTAAGACACCAACCGACGGGTTCTTGTAGCGGCTCAAGACGCTACTCTTTCCGATCATGACGCCCCAATAAGATAATAAGCTGCAAAAGCAATTACAGCTACCGTAACAACACCGCTACAGATGAAGCCTAACCTCAGCAAAGCTCCAAATTCGAAGTATCAACAAAATACGAATCAAGGGGAAGCAAGATCATCCTGAAAGGAATCTCAAGTTGCATTGTGCAAGGAGTAGGAAAGGGCGAACCTTACGTAGCATTTTTCTTACCGCCGCAAAGTGAAGCAAAGAAGCGGCCTAGTGGCGTCAACCAGCTGCCAAAGACCACCTGAAAGAAAGTTCTGAAAAAACCTTCTTGCTTACTTTGTGAAGGTGTAATTACGGAGTTCGGGGTCACGGCGCAGTTATCAGCTAATGAAGACGAAGGTCTTGAAGATTCGGCGAATCGCGGAACCTCAGTTGATTCTAAGGATGGCTCAGCGCCCTTTGCTGTGGGAGTAGATACCTCTTCAGCACTCAAATATTCGTCGGCCTCGTCGATCGGCTTTGGAGTCGCCTCTTCGGGTATAGATAACGTGCGCTTCTTAGTTGGCGTAGACGCTTCAGCCACTGGAGTATCAAGTGGATCCTCTCGGCATCTATCCTTGTTTTCTTTGGGTGTCAGCGGAGGAGTAAGTGGGCCTCGCGAAACTGGGCCCGCAGGATCGGAAGCTTCGGCTTTCGCGAAATCTTTGCTATCGCCCGAGCTGTCGGAGTTGTGTACGTCGTCTTCTACGTCGTCTATTTTCTCTTCGGGGGTTTCGGCGGGAGCCGCGGCAGATTTAGCGTAACCAACAGCTGGTGATGGCAGGTCCATTTCTTCCTCATCCCCGGAGTTCTCCTCAATAGGATTCAGAGGCGACCCTGGCTCGATGGAAGAGCACGCTCTCGAAGCCACTGGTGACAAGTTAAGCGGAGAGCCCGTATCGATCGTTTCGTCCTTGGGAAGACGATGCCCAATAGCAGCCACGTGATCAAAAATATCTTCTCGCCTCGTAGGAAACGGTTCGATAGATGGATCATTGAAGTCATGTTCCTCATGAATATCTTGTAGTGAATGTAGCGAAGTGGTAGACCTCTTAGTCGACTCTCTGCGCAGAATAGGAGACCTACCACTATCTATAACTTCATGCACGAAGAGCGGGATCCCTCCTTCAACTACCCGCGGTTCACCTGGAAAAGGTTCCTCGTCCTCCGTTGCTTCTAAGAGCTCGTGCGAGCGCTCATGGGGGAGAAGCGGAACTTCTTCCTCATCATCCTCATCCTCCTCGAAGGCCTCGTGAGCGAAGAGAGGGGAACGATCGGACTCAAATGCATCAGTCTCTTTTTCCACATCCACCGGAGCTTCGGCAAAGCCGTCTCTGTGGCTAGGCTCATTATCAATTTTCTCAACGACAAGTGTTAGTACAGAAGGGAATCTAGGTGAAGTAGCTTCCTGTGCCTTCGGAGGAGCCTCAGCAGGCGAAACGTATTCAACATCTGGCCGCGCGTCCTGAGCACGCTTTGAGACGTCCTCATGAAGACTGTCTGCCTCAACATCACCATACTGAGGTTGTTCCACATCAGGCACCTTTTCAACGACTGTAAAAGGAATTGGAATTGCCTCCGAAGCTTTGGCTTTAGATTTATCCTTCGGAACCTCTTCTTCATCCATGTGTTGTGATTTCAGGTCGCCTATCGCAACCCCTCGGATTTGTGGTGCCCCCGTTGCCTCGAATACGGCATCGGTATGGTAAGACATAGACGTAGCTGTCGACTCAGCAGTCTCTTTTGGCGGTTCCGCAGAAGCGGGTTCGTGTGTGGTATGTTCCAAGATGGGCTTGATCTTGACTGTAATGATATTATTCTTGTTCCCTGCATCATCTGTTGCTTTTTTGTAGGTCAGTAATACTGCCCAACAGACCTAGAGTGGTATCTTACCGGTCTCAGCAGTCTCATCCAGCACCCACCAATCACCTAGGCCCAATCTGAATTTGTATTGATATTCACCCTCCTCAACGTCATCGAACTCTTTGTAGAATAAAAACTCCCCAGCCTCTGTCTTCTCCTCGCTGAGCTGCATTTCGATGGTTTCCCATGGTGGTGATGACAACGAGGTGATAATATAGACTGGGGGCTGTGTGCCTGGATGTGTATAAGATATTTTAACCGAAGTCTTCATGTTATCTTCAGGTGAGACACTCAACGACGGAGCAGGAGCGGGAAGAGCTGTGTGCTTCCGCGTTGCTTGGCTAAGAGTGGGGTCGGAGGCCTGTCGCGCGAGGGACTGAGGTCGATGAGAGAGTTCGGGATCAACTTCAACCGAAGATAAAGTGTCAGTAGATACGGATGCTTGTGGCTTTTGGACCGGCTATAGGTTTCTAATGTGCTTGCGGTGGGGGCGGTGTTTTAGAAAGGACATGCTTAGGGAGATACTAATATAGGTAGAAGGTAGAGGTGGTCTTGTGTGAGCGGATGGGCGCAAAGTTTGGAAACTTACAGTACCAGCAAACTTGACACGGTCAGAGGAACTCTTTCTCGTGTCGTTGGAGCTCCGTCGCGGTTGAGCTGCCTTTTGTGGCGGAGGTGCCTACTCCAACGAAAAGTCCGGTGGAGGTTGGGTGAGAAAATGCGGAGATGCCAGAGAAGCGACGGAGGGCGGATAGCGGCTCCCACGGTGGTGGTGTTGAGAAGGTACAGGGCAAGGATGAAGTCAGGTATCTTGCACGCCTTGAACCTGTCATCCATGGAAGCTGCAGCAGGTATAGAAGATCAATTGATAGCCGACTTGGACGCTCTAAGAGGCCGCTGTGGCCCTGAATGGAGACAGCCAGCGCGTCTCCCCTGCCTTCACCTCAGCTCCGTCCAACTTCACAATTGCCAACATGTCCTCTCCTGTTATACGAATGACGTGAGTTTGCGAGAGCTGTGGTAGGCCGATCACCCAAGCCGCTACTTCGCTCCAGCCAGTCCTACCCGCTCTCGGACCAAGGCAACACCAAACCACGCATTCTAGACCCCCAACTCTAATTAGGACTTGTCAATTAAGAGTGTCGACTCACAACAGTCCAAAGGTTATCTCACGTTCAAGATATATGAACTAAACACTACGGTTGTCACATTATAAAAGGGTGCAGCAAAAGTCGTACTTACTCCAGCCCATAGGTGCAAACGAGTGCGTACAAGGCTATTCTCGGGAGTGCTTCAGACTTCTTTCCGCAGTAAGCCAGCAACCGCTGAGGCCTTCTACAAGCTAGTCTGTCCAAAATCCTTATAATGCAGGGGTTCAACAGCTGCACATTGGATCTACTATTTTTTAGCAGTTACGCTAGCCTACTGAAGGACCCCACGGCATTTGATTGAAGGTTCTTGAAACCAAAACAGTCATTGAGATTACTTATTCTTAGTTTTTGTATTAACAACAGCATTTATGTCTCGTAAGAAGATATGAAAGTGTTTATTGAAGCAATCGATCGATAAACTATCAGGCCACCTCTGCGGGGAGTCATGCAACCATTGTCAGAACCGAATCATCTGGCCTACTCTGTCGCTATGTAGGCTTGCCAAAACATCATGAGAGCGAATACAGGAAAACGGCTCAATCGGCCAAGTCGCTCTTCTGCGAGCTGGCTCCATCGCCGTAATGGACTTCGAGGTCCGCAGTCTTTACCACGCCGTTGAATTTATCTGGGGCACTAATTATTCTCTCCTTGCTCTCGCACATTCTCAGCGCCAGACAAGCAACGAGCACTCTGCGTCACATTGCTCTCTCTTCGGCCTGAATGGCTCCCGATGGCTTGCAGACCGTAGCTCTGTCGACCCTTCGCATAGGCAGGATTTTCGTACGGGCTGGCGGACTGAGACTGGACAAGTATGCAGCGATAATTGCGACACCGACTTCTATCTGCGACCGTAAGCTTAGTTAATTCTTGTGCAGAGTCAGCATGCTGATGGAATAGCTGACCACACCAGTTCACATCGGCGATCAGCCAAGACTGGCCCTTCTTGGCACTCGAATGAATTTCTTTCGAGAAGAAGCCCCATCCCTAGACCAGGCTAGCCTCCTACCCGCACTTCTACAGCCGCTGCCATCCGTAAGATGCCTACCTTGGCAAGTGCTGCAAGCCTTGGAAGTTTCAAAGTTTATTTGAGAATGCTCTTGGCCCAAGCTCCTGAAGCTGCACCTTGGTGTTAGACCAATCGAATCTTCACACGGAGAATAGCTTAACCCTTGAATATTTAAGCTTTGAGGAAATTCAGCGGATCCAGAGCAGACCACGCGAATAGTGGCTCGGAGTAACTTCCAAAGCCAGACGAGGGCGAGATCTGCAGGGGTCCGGAACGTGCTTTTCCATGGGGACCTGCGAGGATCACCCTCCCATCGATTGTTACGGTCACGAACCGAATAGAAAAACCAGATAACCATGCCTTTTGCAAACACTCAACATCATGGACGCGTTTAATCTGGGAGGTTTGCCGCGCAGTAACTCCAGACGGGACGACAAACCTCACCACAACTTCTCCGAGGTTGTATTCCATATTGCGATAGAAGGCGAGGAAGATCTGTGGTGGAAACCCATGACTCTCACATCCACCTCAGTGGTCATCTGCACGATAAGCTTTCTCCTCCCTCATCATCCCGCGAGGAATGCATATCGAGCTCACTCTTCTCCCTCATCAGCTCCGCTCATGCGCGTTCGCTTTCCAGCCAAGCCACGAAATTCTCATCCCGCCGTCACGAACAAAAACCGTTTTGCTCCTCCATAGCTCGCTGGCCATTGTATCTGACTAGCCCGCGCTGCCGCCTTCTCTGGCCTTGCGTGGAGGCTCCCACCGCTTGCGGATAAGGCAGGAGAGCATGCAGGAGCTATGACGATTGCAGCAACGACAGAGGGTTTAGCTATGTAGTATCTCGGACGCCCGATAGTCTTCTGATAGCCATGGCATCAGTAACCCCACGATACAGCAATACCGGTGAGCATCCGAGGCGTTCGTAGAGTCCTTTTGAGGATTTCCTTCCGCACGTCGTGATAATTTCGTATACGGACGAAAGAAAGTCAGACTGTGGCGAGGTATAAATTATTTCGGGACGGGGATCAGGAGCTTGTGCAGTATCTGAGAGTCTGCCCAGTCCATGAGCCTGGGCTTCGATGAGAGTATTCTGGAGGGAAAAGTTGCCTTCTAGCTAGCTGGGTCAAGTACCGCTGGCTCGGTAGCCTAGAATGGTGTGCGAAACCGGTGCAGGGGTGATATCCATATTCAATATCAATATGAGGCCGTACCGATATTGACATTGAGCCGCAAACCTATATTGACATTTTATTGAATATTGACTATTGAACCAAGCGTCCATACAAAATCGAAGCACGTGACAAATTAGGACCCGTGCACAGGCGTTTGGAAGCTACCACCCTCCACTCCCCCCTACCTTTTTTCCCCCTTCTCTTCCCTCCCCTACACATCCTCTACCTATTTCCTACCTATAGTATGCCCCTACTTTATCTATATAACTATAAAAAATAGTAGAATACTACTATATATATCCCTTAACCCGATAGTTTGCGTCCAGAAGTTATCGATAAAGACCAGCCAATCAGGTGGCTAGGATCAAGTACCAGTGCTTAGATATTTAAAGCTAGTAATATTCGATAATTACTATAGAAAATGTGTATGTATATTTAATCTAGGGAGTTGAGTTAATCGATATAAGGCTGCCAGCATTCGCCCTTTCTGCAGAACGGTATTTTACATACGCTGCAGCCAAATTGAGTCCTGCGTAGCCTTTGATCCGGTGTTCTGGTACTCTGGTGCTCGTGCACGGTCCAAATATTTATCGATAAGCTCGGGACACCAGCGGGCTAAGGGACAAAAAATATTTGTATTTAATAATCGTTAATTAATATTGATTATGGATAAAAGGCTTGAACTGGTGTTCATCACCTCGAAAGAATGGACCTTTTTGAGGAAGCGGTCCTGGTAAACGAACCATTATAATTAGCACGCCATGGTATTTTATTCTTACGGGGGATAGATCATCCAGTCATTGTTGAGGACGAGTCTGCAAATACAAACCCTGAAGATGGTATAGCGGATGCCGAATTAGACGGCGAGCAAGAGCCTTACTGTATTGTCGACAGTCAAACGCACGCAAAATTTCTGCAACACAGCATTTTGTGTCTCTGGAAGGTGGGGGAGGCATGGATCACGGTGAATAATCCCCATCATTGAAGCTAGAGAAAGCGGATCTTAATGCTTGCAGATAATCCGTTGGAGCTCGAACAAAATCCCAACGATAATCTTGGTGTCATAAGCCAACCGCTCTTAACACGAAGGAAGCGGAAGCGTTCTCAATCCGCGGATACGAACACGTCTACCGTTCAAGTATTGGATCGAACCTCTTATCAGTCTTCTGAGAACGTCCATTCGGCAAAGCGACAGAGGTCGCACTCTCCCACAGGCAGCAAATCCAGTCCTTGATCGTGCTTCCACGCCAAAGTCTGCTTCTATATAGGTGCACAACGGCGCGAATCCGCAAATCGATAATTCCGACAATTCAATTGTCACTAACGACGAAAGCAACGAGAGCAACATGAGCAACGTTCGAAATAAGTTTTCAAATCCGCAGTTGTGGTACATTTATTAACACTATGCTACGGCTGCGACATCCATGTGTCTTATTACCTTTTTCAAGAATTGACTTCATCCAACTGCTTATTATCTGCTAGCTTATGCCTACCCATTTGTGGCCCATCCTACTTAAAGACTATCAGCAAATTGAAACCAACTAGATGGAGACCTTACAGTAGTTTACTGCCAGATCCATTCGCTACCATTCCAGTACCTATATTTTTGGGCGTCTTTGTCCCATACCTATTGTGGTGTGGCGCTCGTGGCAGTTTGCTGGACGGGAGCTTGCTGGTGCATTCTTGCTGGGCCCTGTTCAGCTGGGCTAGCCGTGACATGTAGTTTCCCGATCTCAGCACCCTCTTCATCGAGTAACGAACCAGTTGCGTGTTCCCTTAGGTCCTCTTCACTCGTGTGATTCATGGAACTAATGTGCGAATAAGTCAATAAGGCTTCAACACGAGACAGTTTCGAACAGAGGTGCCATTACGTGAGGAGGATTCGGGAAAGCCGCGCTGCCTCGTCCCCTGGCACGACGCCAGGTGTCTTGATTGCCTCCTCTGTCCTCTGCAGCGCCTGATCCACAAGGTTCTGATCCAGCGCGGCGAGCGGACGATAGAAGGAGGTTCCCCGGCCAGTATAAACCATGTTCGCAACGCTAACGACGATGGTCTTGCCTTGATAGATAACTTGACGGAAGCTAGACATGGTTGAAGGAACAGGTTGAGGATAGAAAGGAAATTTGAGGGAGGCAAGGACATAGGAGGATAATGAGAGCGCTGGGAATTTAGATATTGATATTAAAAACAAAGGCAGCATGACTCTTCCCTTTTACCTCGTCATTTGCCTATGAACAGGGGTTGCACGATAAGGCATGACGCGATAAGCCGCGGCCAGACTCGCTGTTTGAGTGCTCTATTACCATCCGTGGATAGACTGTTGCTTTGGCTCGTTCTAGTCTTTAGACCACGGCCACATTGATCTTTGGTGCGACTAGGTAATAGTGCCCCCGCTGGATACAATACGTGCGGTGCGATGAGTCACCTCTTCCAGTCACCGACACACTCGTGCAGCACATTGCTGCAAAAGCTTTTATTGAAATTGGTGACGCTGTTAGATCAGCTCGGATCCTTTGCAAGAACGTTCTCAATTACTCTACCTGAAATCACTCATCCTGCAAGAGCTCAGTCCATCTCTTGGATCAGTTTTCATGATCTTGAGTGCGAATGCTTTATCCTTTGGTGATCCCCCGTTCAGTGATGAAATGGCTTCATCATCTCGTAAGGCACTCCTTTCATAGCATATGCAAGAACGGTCAAAGCCCCCGTAACTCTAGGGCCTTATGGGAGGCAACCACTAGTCCCAAAAAGGAAAGAGAAATATCTTTTTGCTCCGTCCTCCATGTAGGGACGATTATCAGAGGATGGACGCAGAGAGGCTGGTTGATAAATGAGAGGTAGAAGAGATCGCCAATTCCGGTTCAATGGACAGTTCGATTTGCTTCTTCCATGGATTATAAAAATTTCCCGTGTACAAAGGCAAGATAATCACCGCCTTTTAATGGAAGATCTAATCAACGCGATTGGGAGATTAAGCAGAAATATTACATCAAATATAGTTGAGTTGAGATACTATATATGGCACTAAAAATATAGCATCGTTTCTCGACTACGAAATTGACTTGATAAATGGATGCTGCAAAGCCTCTTCAGCAGTCGGTCGCCGAGTCGGATCAATAACCAAGAGATGCTCGAGAAAGTCAATACATTCCCGCGAGCATACGTCTCGGGGAAGCTGCTCCAATTCTTGTTGTAAAGACTTTAAGGTTATGTAAGGGGTTAACTGCCCTGTCTGGGGATGCTGATACTCTGACTCTTCGAGGTCGTGTGCGAGTTCAAATTCGTCCTTATAACTCGGATCCTCGGGTACCTCTATGGGTCCTATAAGTCTGATTATTTTGGCGAGGCACCAAGCGGTTCTGTGATCTTGAATGATCTTATCTCGGGGACCGAACAAGGTGCGCGACATAAGCCAGTGAACCAGCTATCAGCGTTAGAAAGCTTCGAGATAGATAAAATTTGAGCCACACTAAACGTACGCTTACTCCTAGAGACCAGATATCAGAGGCATGCCAAACTCCAAGACCTTTCCACACCTCTGGAGCACGTGTTTCGTGGGTTTGCGCATTAGGATTGTTTTTTGCAACACCTTCCGCAAAGGCTTGTCTTAACTTAGTAAAAGCCCGCCGCACCTATAGTAACACTATGGACTCACCGTTATCCAGGTCGCCAAGTTTGACTGTGGGTGTAGATTGATCTAAGCTCGACACGAAGATATTATTCGGGTTTACATCTAATTTATTGCGAACAGGTAGTTAGAGGGATGACAGTAAAAGCAAGGCCGTAAACTTACCTGTATGCACAGCATGGAGTCTCTGAAAGACCACTAAAGCTTCGAGGACAGACTTTGCCACGACCTGAGGCAGTCTTGGATTCGTTAACTTGCCGTATGGTCGGAGCTGCCATAGGTCGGTATCCATCCACTCTAAAACCAGCCTCGTCTTGATGTTAGGGTTGGACGGAAAATTCTGCTCATTTTCTTTCCTGTCAATGACATCCTCAAGCTGTCGGATATAAGGGCATGCTAGAATAGCAGGCACTTGATGGTTCCGTATTTCTCGCTCTCGCAATATATCTTTGGTAACGACTCTAGAGCTTTATAAGCCATATTTCTAATGTGACGCTAACAAAAGATCTTACGGTTTGTAAGTAACATCGGAGGACAAAAGTGGGAAACAGTCCAGAGACGGTAAAACCCTCGCTTTGAGCACAAATGGTTCCTTTAGGACCTCGAGGATTTCATAAGAAGCTTTACGGCCTTTAAGGACACGATTGATTGAAGACGTCATTCACGCTAGCAGATCTAAACGACTGGGCTAGAGTATATATTGGCAAAAAAGGTCGCAGGTAAAAGGCCCTCTATACGACCGAGGATATAGCTAAGGATAATAAAGGGAATTAAAGAGATCGAGTAAGCGTCTTAGGAACCCAGAAGTAAAAATGGAAGTTTGGGCCCGTTGGACTAGCGATGAGTCAGCAGGCTACTAACGGCTATAGGTCTAGCCTCTAATTATTCCCGCAGCTTGCCCTACTGCAGTGATGGCAATAATCAGTTAGTTAGTTACGATTATGTTGTATTATATAGGAACATAACTAACCTAATTATAATCGCACCTGGTGATTATGTTATGTAGATATAACTATATAATCACCCGCGGTAAGACCACTATATAGTGGTAATAGAGACTTGGTGTTGAGAATTGGATTTTGGCGATTATCGCTAGAGGTACTCTAGATATCTATGCTCAGCGCTAAACCAATTAAAATACATACAATATACGTTTGTGCGGGCCTGTAGAAGATCTAGCGTACACAACGCGTCGTGAGTATACTGTACCTCCCTTACCCTTGTATTCACTACTGATCTACCTTATCTTCGCCACCTACTCCCTAAGCTATGCCCCCCTAAGCTAATACCTGCGAGCCAACTACCACCTAAAAGAGACCTCGAGAAGCAGACACTACTAGTTTAACACTAAGTAATTATAATTCGCACGAGTTTAACGATGTAACGGCTGCCCGGTGAGGATCCTTACTACAAGATTGGTACATCACCTATAAAATAACGGCGTAAGCGTAAGGATAATGCTCTTTAGTTATACGCGCTTAATAAGGCTCCAAAGGGCTTACTAGTAAGAGGGAAATCTAAATAAGAGCTCTTCTACTATAAGCGGTGCTCAGATTAAGGTGTTGCAAAATCTCTATCTAGTGCTACTGCTTTCCATTATCACCTAAAAAACTTATATCGAATTCTTACTTAACCAAAGCAATCCAAAGTTAATATTAATACTAAAGCTATACTTGCCGTATTATTTAATAAGCAGGCTAAGGCTATAGTAACTAGGCGAGATTTAAAAACATTAAGGATCCTATAAGAAGTAGTTAACGAAAAGGCCTTTATAGATGCCCTTATTTACTTAATTATTACCTAGAACCTTCCTTATACAATTATTAAGTAGCTAGAGTTTAGAGCCTTTTTATAAATCTATAACTACATATTAACTAATAAAGGTAGACCTCTATATAAATTACGTAGGAGTATACCGCTTCTAATTAGTAAGATATTTATTATTTATAAGGATTGCATTAAGTTAAGGTTTAAGAAAGCCAAGTTAAAAATACACTTTACTACTAACTGCTGGATAGCTCTAAATAAGACAGCTTATTAAGTAGTTACTGCTTACTTTATAGACGAACTTAGTCAGCTATTAAAAGCGACAATCGCGTTAAGAGAGCATAAAGAGGTGTATAGAGGTAATAATTATGGCAGTAATAATAAGCTCTATTAAATTTTATAAAAGTACTTTCCTACCTAGAATACCACGTAGCACCAAATCCGCTATATTGGCTATATTATTAACCTTACGGTATAAGCCTTCCTTTTCTATAAAGATACTAAAGCTATTAAAATTATAATTTGGGTAACAGAGGAACTCTAGCAGAAGGAGTAATAACTATATCTTAAATTGGAACACGAGTATAGCTAAGACAAAGTTATATAGACGAAGTGGCGAGAGATCGGAGCCCTAGGTAAGATATATAATATCGCTGTGTAGTTAAGGCGTTCAACTAAGCAATATTAAGCCTTCTTAAAGCTGGCTAAGAAGATGCTAAAGCGTAATAATAATATAAGGTAGTGTCACGGAGTGAGTATAAGCGACTATAATATGTAGCAAAGTAGATATTATTAAGCTACGTACATAAACTGTGTAATAAAGTTAAGACGTTGCGTAAGGAAAGAAAGTAAGGAAACGGGAAGAAAGGGTATATATTGTTAGTTTGGTTGCTTGGTCGACACGTGCACGGAGCAGAATAGGATTCAAGTAGCGGTCCTGGCAGAACTTGGCAGAATTCGGTGGACTTAGCAGAATATGGCAGAATGCGGCAGATTGCCGTCAGATTTCCGTAGATTGCCGGCAGATTGCCGTTTCGCGGTCGGTCTCTTCTTGCTGCGTCTGTGGAAACAGGTGGACGTGTGTAAGGTGTCACGGATGTGTCCTGTTACGGCACTGTTACAGACCCTAGTCAGGGGCTCGGCCGAGCCGAGCCTTGGCACTATGTATATAGACGTGTCCTTTCCTCGACCTTCTTCCAGTCCTCGTCTTGGAATTCTCGTACCTGCCTATCAATAGATTCTTGTTCTTTTGACTAAGCCCTTAACATGTCCCGTGACAGGTAGAACTTATGGCTTCTTATACTGGAGTCAGTAATTAAGCTTAAGACTATAATTTAAGTCTTCCTAGATCTACACTATAAAGAGATAAGTGCTAATACTCTTAGTTGTAACAAATAGGACATAATTTATAAAACGATCGCAATTCTATTACTATTTAAAGATATAATAAAGGCCTTAGAAGGTTCTTTAGAGTATAGATTTCCTTATTAAACATATTAAAGAGATATAGCAGGAGCACGCCTCTAACGCTTACCTCTTAGCGTCTCTTTTAACGATATAGTTTGCTTTTAATAAGTACTACACCTTAACTAATAAAACTCCAGTATACGCGGTAGCCTTACTACTTAATTTAACACTCTAAAAGGCCTATCTTAATAAGAGGTAGAAAATAATTAATAAGCGTCACCTGGGTATAATTAAGAAATTAATTAAGGCTGCGTGAAAGCTTTAGCAGAAGAAATATAAGTTTAAGCCTATTAACGGCGAGGCTGCGGAGCAATTAGATCTAGATTTAGTTAAGAATTTATATATAAGATAGAGATATATAAGGGAGCTTAAGAGCGCATCTGCTAACGACGAATTTAAACACTTTATTACTGTACAATCTATCCCTAATATATATAATATTATCTAACTTATTTTCTTATAGGTAGATTCTTTATAATTAATTACCGGAAGCTCCCTTACTTAGTAGCTTAAGCCCTCTTAGCAAAAGCTCTACCTAAGACTCTTATAAATGGCTATTAATATCCTCTCTATACTAGTAATGTCGGCTAAAGTAGAAAGAGTCTTTTTAGGTATATAGCAAATAATATTATAGACGCAATGCAGGCTTAGAGCTATGGTAGTTAAATAGACAGAGTGCTTAAAGAGTTAGATCTGGGAAATTATCAAATCTAGCAGCTTTATATTAGAAGAGGTGGCGGCTAAGATTAAGGGCGAATTATTGGGCAACCCGTAGGATAATAATATTAGTAATAACTAGGTAGTAGATAAGGAATATAAGGGAGTTTAAGAGCCTACCTTAATACTAAAAAGCTATTACGAGTTATGGTTAGGTAGGAAGATCTAGGTAAGTCTTGCGGAGCTTTCTACTATACTAAAAATTTATTCCTAACTACTAAAATAGGTAATTAATATAACTATATAATCAAATTATAATCAGCTCTAGTGATTATATAGTTATTGCCATTACTGCCCCACTGGTTACGGTGGCTTGGAAGGAGAGTCTCTAATTTGCCATATTACGACTTTATCATCTAGAAAGTGACAAAGGAGCTCTCTCTTTGCGGGCAGTGAGTAAAGGCCGCTTATATAACCTACCTCCAATGTATAGGCTAGGGAGATGCTGAAATACCGAAGCTAGCACTCTACGGCTTGGTCCCTCTACCTAGGTTATATAACACTTACACTATCTATCTATAGTTCTTTTCACGTGATTTCCTAAATGTATATATTGTATTCTTAGCACAACAAAATTTAATAGATAGTTGAGCCCTTAGATAGACTAATTAACTAGCGCTTAGTACTATATCTAGCTAAAAAGACGCCTTAGGATTTTTAAGCCTTAAATATAGGGTCTCTAAAAGTAATTAGCTTAAGAAGCCTTACTAATTATAGCAAAAATAAGAAAAATAAGAAAAGGGTTAAGACGATAATAATAAACTAACGCGTTTTAAGGTGCTATGTTATAGACCTTATATCGGCAGTAGTATAACTACTAAAAGAGGATATAAACGGACTAGTGGTGGAAGCGTGGGAGGCGCTGGAACTAGTTAAACTATGGGACGAGGGGTAGCCAAGTTATATAATAGATTACGTGTTGCAGTTCGGAACGTGGGAATATAGGAACGTGGAAACGGATAAGACGTACTAATATACTTAGTATATTTCTTAGGCGTAGGATTGTATATTTAAAGAACCGCAGTCCTTACCTAGATATTTCTCTCTTAGTAGTAAATCTTAGAATATAATTAGAGTTAATCTATTGGGTAACCACTCTACTAGTTATATTTATATTATTAACTTCTTATTTATTTATATACCTAGCCTATTAATAAGTCTACCGTAATATCTATTATAAGGCTTTATTACATATTTACTACCTAGTTATAGTATTAATAAAGTTAAATAATATGCTATTTAGAATAGTACCTATAATATCGCTAGGAGGATCGACTTTTAGGTTTTAGAGAGATATAAGCATAGTAAAAGACAGCGACTTATAGATAGTTACAATGGATAGACTTAAAGAGGTAATAGACCGTATTAACTTAATAACTTCGGAATAATAAAGATTAAGATGCTATTAATTAAATAATTTTTAGGAGAGAAATTAAAGCTTAAGGGGTTTCTTATATAAATAAAACATAAGATATAATATAAGGGAGCTACGCTACCTATACTATTAGACTAAGTCGCGTATACGGGATTATTCTTAACGGGTTGGGCATTAGAATGGTTTAAACCCTACCTTAGAGGTATAAGCTAATAGGGTAGCCAGAACTAATAACTTAGAAGTTTAGTATATATTCTTAATATAGAATAGATTTGTAAATAGACTTACATAAATATATAGAGTCTAAAATTAGTGGTAATAGCAAAATGGAAGCTGTAAAGGCTTAGTCAAAAGAACAGAATCTCTTAGTAGCTAGTGAATAAGAATTTAAAGACAAGGACTGGAAAAAGGTTGAGGAAAGGATATGTATATATATATCGCGCTAAGGCACAGCCGAGCCTCTAACTGGGGTCTGTAACAGTGCCGTAATAGAAGCTATCTAAACTTATATAAAGATCGTTAGTAATAGACCATATAATATAGTTTTAAACGCTAGTAGTATAAACTAAATAAAATAAGGGGGTGTTAATAGCACAATACTAAAGGGGGTTAAAGTTAAAAGTTTAAATAATAATAACATCTATAGAAGACGTAATAACTATAAGGGAACTAATTAACTAAGTAATTAAAATTAATAATAGGCTTTACTAGTCTAAGAGAGGCGGTAGAGGTTAAAATAAGGGCAAAGGAGTTAAAATTAAAGCCTAAAAAGGCTTTAGGTAGAAAGGCTAGGGCTAATATATTAAATAGCATATAGGGATAAAAGATTAAATTAATTTAATCAAGTATAGATAGCTTTAAAAGTGGTAGGATTTAATTTGCTTAAGTAGCTATTTAGGGGTATTACGGCGCTAGTGGAAAATAGTAGATTGTGGTAGATAGTCGCAAATAGTTATAAATAGTTGCAAACAGTTACAGACAGTTTTAGATAGTTACAGTTATATAACTTAAGGGCCGTATAAAACCTTAAGCAGTACTACTACATCGGGAAAATATTCGCAGGATAAGATTTAAGTAGACTTTAATTTTCGCGTTTCGCGTAATTAACATGCAATTTAACTAACTTAACACGCAATTAACTAACTTAACACGCAATTAACTAACTTAACACGCAATTTAACCAACTTAATATGCAATTAATTAACTTAACACGCAATTAACTAATTTAACACGCAATTTAACCAACTTAACATGCAATTAATTAACTTAACACGCAATTTAACCAACTTAATATATAATTAACTAACTTAACACGCAATTTAACTAACTTAATATACAATTAACCAACTTAATATACAATTTAACTAACTTAACATGCAATTAACTAACTTAACATGCAATTTAACTAACTTAATATACAATTAACTAACTTAACACGTAATTTAACTAACTTAACATGCAATTAACTAACTTAATAACTTTAAAAGCTAACTATATATTTCTTAACACGCAATTAACCTACTTAGCAACTTTAAAAGTTAAATAATACGTAGTTAACCTACTTAACAACTTTAAAAGCTAACTATATATTCCTTAACACGCAGTTAACCTACTTAGCAACTTTAAAAGGTAACTATATATTTCTTAACATGCAATTAAGGTAAAGTTATATGCTATA
>Ga0307507_10003610_pt1 | contig 29422 bp, 25 predicted proteins | sample 7_EM_MG_FD_207223 | JGI IMG/M metagenome (GOLD analysis project Ga0307507, IMG submission 207223) | Populus trichocarpa ectomycorrhiza microbial communities from riparian zone in the Pacific Northwest, United States - 7_EM | ecosystem: Host-associated > Plants > Roots > Unclassified | place... | reverse complement strand
GTACTCTCTTTTTGGCGTTGTCTCTTTTGGGTTTCTGATTTTATCTCCTATGTCCTCTTAGTTACTTCTAATTCACTCACACGGCTTTGGAAAATTGGACGTTTATCTGTTTGAATCAACTTCCTTTCCTTGTATTTGCTTACAAGTTTATTCATGCGCTCAAAGCCTTTATAACCGCAACTCGCGGTCATTTTCACTTTTCTTAATCCGCTTGCTACCTTTCCCCATATACCACCGAATCGCTTTCTGCTAACTTAGCTTTTGAGATACAGTACCCTCCAAACCCAGTTTTCCCTATTTTACCTGCTTTTCTGTCCTCATAATTCCTTTTCTCTTTTTCCCATTTACAAATTAACTCCCCTTTAGCCCTCTGTTTGCTCATTTGCTACCGCAGGTAAAACAAACAACACCTGTCTCCCCTGCTTTGTGGCATCATTCTTTTGCTTGTTCTTATCCGGGGTTGGTATCCCTTGAACACTCACGAGAAACTTAATGTACTTTGATCTTGTTCTCGGGGTATTTGAGATAGACACACTTTTCAATTTCCTTTTTTTCCCCTTTCATAGCCGTCCGTGGCGTTCCGTCCGTCCAGTTTATCCACCGATTTGCTATTCATGATATGCGTGACGATACTCCCACCATGACTCAAGCTCGACAATGACTTATGATCTCAACTTTACCGGAGTTGCTGCTTCCTAAAGCCTCACATAAAGGGAGCTTCTAGTTCTTCAATCTCTCTGCGCCAGACTCGAGTAAAGACGGAATAAAGTATCTTATGCTAGGAAAATGGAGGGCGAGCAATGTTGCTGTAGATTTCTTTCACATTTATTCCATAGCCCTCACCCCGTTACTTTTCAGGGAATTATATGTGGGATGGGACAGTGAGTCCGGAGCCGTATTAATTGTTATCTCCCCTAATACTCGCGCTTAAAACAAGTTATAGCACATAAGCGCACAGTGTACGATAACCAAGAATCAAAAACTAAAAACAACCACAACATTCGCTTGCGAATACCGACCCTCAAGTCGACAATGACCCAGAAATTCGACAGTCGTCGGCGGCGAAGTAGGATGGTGAGGGAAAAAGATAAAGAATAGCGGTTTTTCTTTTCGTATTTGTGGTATCGAGGCATTCATAGTCGAGGTTGGGGTAGTGTACTATCTACCCCATATAATTGCCTTGCTAGGTTGCGAGTACAGTACTATGACTAATTTTTTAAGCCCAAAGAGAGACTCTGAAGATTCTCTCCCCTATACTAAGCCGGGTGTGCACATCCGGATATGACTCTGCGCAATTCGAGATGCACGTGGTGGTAGGGAACCCACATGTACATTCTATTATAATACATAGGAACAGCACCCCCAACTTACAGGTACAATCTTGCCTACAGAATTCGTCGACACATCCCCCCATTTTTCAATAATAACTCACCTTCAGCACACACAGCTTCTTTGAAAGAAATACGGCGTTTGGAATATTCAGTGGGATAGTGCAATTAATCACCCAGACTTTCTGTGTGCTAGTTATGAGAACTCCCCCACTTCACTACGAGTGCTGAGAACTTGGGATCTAGATTAGACATCATTTCGATGTAGCTTTTGTATGGGAAACTTATACCGGAAGAACTGGAATAATGAAACCTATATACGGCTAAGAAGTCGGATATTCTCTCTCCGATAGCAAGGCGAGAGCACTACGAAAACTGACCGCCTCAACCCTTAATATAAGGCAAAAGAAAAAAGAAAAAAGATCCGGAGCTTATATACCAGCCAAGGTAACTCCAACTCCCCAGCGCGAAGTTCGATTTTTCAAGCTCTAGCAGAATAGAGGTACCCCCTCCTCGCTACTATCTCTAGTATCGCGATAGAAGTTAGGCATTAACTAACACAGTTTGCCACTTATGAATAATAAATCTACATGGCTCTAGAGTGTCCGGCCGATTTTGAACTTTATTTTTCTTTTCCGCAATTAACAAGGCAGAGATATATTATATGTAAAGCAAAAATGCCCATTGTTGGTGTAAAATGAGAGGGGGGTGCCGAGGATTTTTGCCGCCAAGACTTTATGGTGGATCCTAAGTGATAGTTTGTGATTCTTTGCCTAATCTATTGCTCTTGCTATCAGGTCTTTTTTGTGCTTAGATGACACAGCGAATAATAGAGCTTATCATTCCGGGCGGTCTTAGCGTGCCTCGGATGGTTGGTCGAGTGTAGGAGGGATGTTTGCGAGTGGCAACGGTCATCTCGTCCAAGTTCTATGGCCGGGTAACCCTGACACCGGTAAACATTCTACCATATCTATCATTGACAAGCCAGCATGGTAACGGTCACCCCACCATTGTATCCCATCAACCAACCATCAAGGAGAGACTAGGACAAGTACGAGTAGTAGTACTGTACAAGTTCTTGATAATTTGACTAAGCATGCCAGTTTCAGAATAAAACAAAACATAGTGCAGCCCCGTTCGCAAAGTTCTCGTGGAAAGTGAGGCATGTTCCTGTGGCAAAGCCCCTACAGCAACCAATGTACTCGGGGGGGGAGGCAGGCATAAGTCAGACGCACTTCCTAATTGGGTAGGGAATTAGCACAAACTGGGAAACTCGAGTGATCGCTCATGATCGCAACAGATGGACAGCAAAAGCCGAGTGGACTTCTGAAAGGAGATGTGGTGCTTGCTTGAGCAAACACACTAGACAAGGAAATTGTGTTAGCGCTCCCGAAATACCCCTACACTAGTATAGTACCTAGCAACCACCCCAGGTACCCAGGATGAAACTGCTCGCATTTCTTTGCTAACACCTAACTCAACAGATGACTACCAAAATCTCTTAAAATAAATATATTATAATCCTAATTAATACAGGGTGTGTCATCTGTCTGCTTTATTGAGATTTTCTGTTGTGGTAAAGGTATGGTGTATTCGAGAGTGAGGAGCAGGATTGCGATGTTATTTGGTGGAAGGTTCCAGTGCCAAAAGTTCAGTTACTTTTGCTAGCGCGCTAGTAGAGAGTTTGCGCAAGGAGACCTGGAGAAGTGTAAAAGGGGACTTTTCGGACCTGAAGAAATTTGATTGCCGCAAAACAATAAATCAGTAGCGATACAAAACACTATGTCCATTTAGATGTTTTCTAATATTGTGACAGAACCTAGGAAGATACTTCCTTCATGATCGGTGTGCTATCATGACATCCTTAAATTCGTAGCCTCCCCAAACTCTCGACACCCAAAGAAGCAATCCACTTTCTTTGCCCGTCACCTCATCAAAGTCCCCTTCAAAGTTGGAAAGCTCTATATTAACCTTGTTCTAGGCTAGTTGCCACAGGTAATACCTACTTTAATCGTACCCCCCCCCCAGAACCTAACCCCACAGCGCATATCCACCAGCTGTTTCTGTATCTCTATGACCACCTTCCGAATGCGCTTGAAGTAAATATTGTTATCATCCCAAACTGAAACACGGCATCGACATCACACTCTTTTGACATCGCCAAATCTAACTACAAAGCTCGAAGCACGTGCCAATGGCATCAGCAATATGGAAAGTCAGAAGTTTGCAGCAGTAACTTAGGGATGTAAGCAGAGAACACACGTTTGAGTAAATTTGCGCCGGTCTGGTGAGCGGATCGATTTCTTGTCCGGAACCACGACCTCGAAGGTGAAGTTAACGCACCTGAAGGGGGGCAAAGACATGAAGATGTCCCATCGTACTCGTACAAAGATATCTCGGGATCACTCCAAAGTGACGTCGGTCCCCCGCTGTTCCCAGTTTTCTTTTTTTTTCAATCAATCCCCCCTTCTTCGGACCACCCCCACCCTTGGGGATAGCATAGTTACTTGGCCAAGCATTTTTAAGAAATTTTTCAATGAGTATTTTATTCTAGATTATTTATACAATGCACGAGGATTCTAGCTGGTTCTTAGGAGACGGGTAGCTTCTGGGGAGTATTTTCGGTAAGGGTCGGTTTAATACATGTCAGGCGAGTGACAGATTGTGTTGCGATTTGTTTAATCGCAAATCTTGGGACAACAGCTCCTAAGAAGAACTAGCGCCTTTCTGACACCTCTGCAGTGTGAATTCATTCCGCAGTTGGGTAGCGGGGGACAATGTCACTTTACCGGATTTGGATGTCTTTCATCTGAGGCCCTGATAGCCCCCCCTCCTCCCCCCCACGTAACACAACCCTATTACCAAAGCCATCATCGCCATCGCTATCCCTTACCTCGAAAAATAATTACTATAATGGGGTCTACCGCTTTTCCACAAACCGAGCTCGTCCTACCGAACTTCGATCCCTACCTACAATCTCTCGCAGACACACTTTCAACCATCCCCAGACAGCCAGTTCCTAACACCACATCGTCTTTCTGGTTATCCGACCCCCATCAATATTCACGCACCAATCTCCTACCTTGCCCACTGCCGTGGATGTAACCCTACTTTCTTCACTTCCGTCATTAATGCTATTAATGACTCTATGAGCACGGTACCTAGTCTAAAAACCCTTTCCATTATGCTACGCATATCCCGCTGCTTCTCATTCTTACTTAAAGCTCCTATCTTCCCCATTGTCCTCATCCTTCTCCATTCTTTATTTATCGTCTACTGCAACCATCAAACCCCGTTCAAATATCCCTCTTCCACAATGACCACCATCGATAGGTACTCTCCGAGAGACAGTGACGCTGTTCCTCTCTTTTCCCTCAAGGGCCGGACCGTCTTTGTTTCGGGAGCGGGTGCCGGTATTGGATTGGCCGTAGTAGAAGCTCTTGCCGAGGCTGGGGCAAAAGTTGTTATTTAGTACAACAGCAACAAAAAAGCTGTTGAGAGAGCCGATGCAATCGGCAAGAAATGGGGTGGCAAATGTAAACACCATGCTCCTGAATTCTCCCCCTTGTTTACGAGGGAACTAACATCGGTGAATCCAATCTAGCCGCTGCCTACTAGGTGGATGTGAGTTCCCAAAAAGCTGTCGAAGAGGCCGTCGACATGGTTGTGTCAGAGTTCAACAACCGCCTCGACATCTTCGTTGCAAATGCTGGAATCCCTTGGACCAAAAGTGCTATCCTCGATGCTGGCAAGGAGGGATTTGACCACTACCGTACAATCATCGCTACCAATCTCAATAGTGTTTACTTCTCGGCATATGCAGCCGGATTGCACTTCCGGAGCCAAGGAACCGGTTCTTTCATTGCTACGGGGCTACGGCTAGTACGGCTAGCCACATCACCAACACTCTGCGGTTGCTGACTGCTTACGGTGCAGCCAAGGCTGCTGTTATCCACTATGTGAAGGGGTTGGCCGTTGAGTGGGCTGGTTTCGCAAGAGCCAACTCGGTCAGTCTAGGCCACATTGCTACCGATATTAGCAACCATGCGCCCAAGGAGACGAAAGATGTTTGGAAGGAGAAAATTCCCCAACAAACCCGTGGACACGATGAAGAGCAAGTCGCAGGACCTACGCGAAAAAAGACTCTGAATATTACCTCAAATGTGATCACCGGTGCGCCGTTGAAGCTACGATTTAGGGATTTAGACATAGGAATTTACGGATTGTCTTGGTCGATTCACCGTTTTTGGGGATGCATTCAGGGGTTATATCTGCTGCGTTGAGGAGTTTGTTTAGTTCAGAAGGGGAGAGTCCTCGCGAGGAGGATGGTTCAGCTACAGTAGGGGGGTGTCTGCGGGCGAAAATCCGAGTATGGCTTCACTGTCAGCAGTTCATTCTCGCAGCACGGTGGATGTTCTTCGATAGAAGACCTGAGCTGAATTTCAAGATTGTACAGAGTAACCAAGGTATGTGCTAATAATAATATCCTTGCGGGGAGGTGGAGGTGCTAATGTGAGAACTAGAGGGAACGTAGGATTCGGCGCTAAACATTATCAATAAACACCATTCCCGGTTTACCGCAGCAATGGGGCAGTATTTGATGTCGCATCTTGAGTTCGGGTTCGTTCCCCATTCTTACTACCCTCTTTGCCGAAACCGCTAACCTGATGGAATAGTGACTGCTTGGGCGATCCCCCGGATCTTATTAATCGCCACAATGCCATTTGGAAGCTCGAGACTGGCGAGCACACTCCGGACGGCAAAAAAGCGCGGGTACGTTTCGTAAACTACTACACATCCTGCACGGGACGCTCTAAGGATCCACCGAAACAGGCACCGGCAGCCGCGCACCCGGAGCACTCATTTGACCTCCCAGATGCGAGAGCCCAGGGCACAGGCTGCAGCACGCTACAGGGGGTGACTCGAGAGATGCATCTTGGAGTTGACCCGCTCACCCCTAAAGCACGTACCAGGAATGTTAACACAGGCACCATCTCCTCTGGAGGTGGGGGCAATGACGCATCTCGACCCAGACCCGGTATCCGATAATGGGGCGTCCTGCGAAACACAGGATGAACAAAGGAGATCTACTCCTCCTCCTATAGTCGAAACCCGGATGCAAGAGTCGGAACTCCTGATGCCCGACCGTGCTCCCCCTTCTATCCCGACTTATTCCCCCACTCTTACACTTGCACCCCCAGTAGTCTCACCGCCGCCACCAAGACCCACTGAATTCGACTATTCGAAAATCCTAGACCTAAATGTGCGTAGAGCTGCTGAGAGAGCGGCTGCAAAGGCAATGAAAGCATGGGAGAAGAGCGTGAAATATTACGAAAAAACGGTTAGAGATTGGGAAAAGGCGATTGAAAAGAACAAGCAGAAGAAATGCGAAAAAGCAAAAAAAGAAGAGAAGAAATCCGCCAGTCAAGATGATAGTGAGGTAGAGAGGCTACAGCGGGAAAAGGAAATAATAGAACAGAAGGAGCGACGATTAAAAGGCATTCCGGAGCCACCTGTTTTTAATGCCTCAGGACAGAGCGCTCCCCCCCTATAAAGTTTTGTACAAATCCCTTCCCCATCTATATCCCAATCTCCATCGTCAACCCCCTCGCCCTCACTGTCCCTAGTCTCAATGAATCAAGGAGCAAAAAAGAAAAAGCGTGAGAGGAAATTTTGCCCAACACTGCGCACGGCGGACCCCTGTTGGATGAAGATGGAAATGACGGGGGTGGATGAATTGGAGGAGAAGGGAGGAGGTGGTGTAGAAAGCGGTTTTGACAGTGGTTTTTGGCATTGGGGATAATGCCTTGTGGTAGTTTTAAGTTGCTAGAGTCATAGCGCTGTTTGTCCTGCTGGACTGGGAGCCATAGGGTTTGGGGCTCATGCGTTTTGAATGATTACTATTATATGTATCATAATACGTTGTGAAAAAAGAACCAGTCACCAGCGGCTCGCACACCAGCGCCCGTCGCTCATCTAGAAATCACTCTCCTAGGTGGCCATCGAGCACTCACACTCTTTCCCTCTATCATCAGCAATCCCCTACAAATATTTCTCGTTCCACACATCCCACCCAATCACCACCCTCCTTTTACCCGCCGAAAAGCTTCTTCTTCTGCTTCGGCTCACATAGTACGTCACCCACAAAAGCAATTTACTCACCCACATATCGACATTCACACTATCTCATGTCTCTGCTTAATAACCCAGATGAAATTGCACACGGCTCAATCAACGGAGGTGGTGGGGTCGGTGAAGCGGGGGGAGGAACTACCCAGTTTGAGATGCAAGCTGCGTTAATCCCTGAAGAGAGCAAGTTCGAATATGAATCAGCACAGAAGCTTGCGAGGATAGTCGAGAAGACTTTCGATTCCGGGTCCGCAGATCAATATTTCTTATATTTTCACGGAGTTGTCGATCGTGAGTTTGACGTGATCGAGCGAGAATTACTCAGAGTCTAGCTAAGGAATAGGGTACGCTTGATATTCGAGAATGCATTTGATGCAGCAATCATACGCATAACCTCTGGGCCAGAACACGCGAGGGTCGGCAAGAGCCTCTACATAGAGATTATCGAGAAGATCGCTTCTATTCCTGGGCATGATCTCCGGTCGGTTGAACCATTTGGTGCAACACTATTGCAGGTTCCTGGGGTCCGTAGCAAGGAAGGAGATGGGGGCTTTGGACCAAATACTCGGTTGGGAAGGAGTGTGTGGCCTTTAGTGATTATGGAATTTGGGTATTCGGGAGGAGAAAATTTCCTTCGCCTGGACGCCCAGTGGTGGCTCATCAACTCTCCCGGTAGAATCCGATTCGTGATTCTCGTCTACGTAACCAAGAACCCGCTTGCATTAGGCATTGAATGTTGGAGCATGGCTGAGTCCAGCGGCCCCGAACCTAGCCAGACCTCCGTCTGTGCCCCGACCTGTGTTGCCAATTTCAACATTGGCCCTTTTGGTAACGTGAAATCACCGCTGGGATCTACTGAGCTACGGATTCCCTAACTTATACGGATATCTTTGATCGACACCAAGGCGGTGCTGAAGATGTCGTGTTCAGCATTGACGAACTGACTGAGTTTGCGCTGAGGAGGTATCGGATGCTGAAGTAGATGTAGGTAATTCCTGCTTTTGTCTCTCAAGGCTGAACTCGAAATTTCTTTTCGAGCCCGAAGTACTGTTTCCATTTACTAATTTAGTCAGAGTTTATAGGATGATTAGTGTTCTGGAATTCTGAAGTCCGATTACGGTATACTTTCCTTGCTGACTCTTTCCCCCCATATCTTCCCCCCTCTCACCGTTCGCTTTGTTCTTGACTTTGACAGCTTAAAGTTTTGCGTTGCATCTCCCCCACTAATTTCACTTTTATCTCCCCATTCCTGCTCTCTTTTGCTGTTAAATCCTCAGATTTCTCTTTTCGTTAGCTGGTCAGTGTTTCTTAGGGAGGGACGGAGGAGGACAGCATCAGTGAGGGGAGGTTTTGGTGGACGAGGGATCCTGAGGAACGTCAATATTTGTTTGGTCGTAATGGCTATGGTGTCCGTCGGTTCATTTGTTTTTATATTTTCATTATAACCATATCAGAAACACATGGCTCATTGTATACTATCTGTAATTGGTCTCGTGGTCGTAGCGGTGATTTCCCAAACCCCCATATTCGAAAAAAAGTTGCAGACGCCCAGCGAGTGAAGAGTGGTGATAATAGTTGCCTAAAATAGGATGTAGAAGATCCTTCCTCATGAATTAGAGTGCCCGTGTGGGTAATACACCGAGAACTACCTGGGATAGGCACCAGAGTGTGTTGAAAATACTGTTCGGGCGGGGCAAGATGAACTCTGAGAAACGAAATAACAGCGGTCAAACGCCACTGCAAGGTGCCGATTCTAAACGGCACGGGGGAGTGGTAAAAAAATGCTACTTGAATAGGGTGCCATCAATCCTGAGAAACCAGATAGCCAAGCAAGTGCCCCCTCTATTGCCCGTGACGGAGCCTATAGTGTTCTCCGTGGACAAAATTAACCGCCGACAACCAATGACATACTAGCCATTTATGTATAAGCTCCAAACCCTCTCGCTCCCAATCTATCAGGACAAATAGCGCTATAACTTTAAACAAACTCATCCCCCTTTAAAGCTTCTACCTTATTTTTCCACCAAAATTTCGCAGAAGACTCTGTCTCGCTGCGATTTTTCCGTTTTCTATACTCTCACATCACTCCCTCTCCCCTCGGACAACGTCAACATATCCCTGCGTAATGTCTCTCCCCTAACACTGCAATTGAACCTCTATTAACACCCATCAGTTTTCTGCGACTTAACTCTCTTCTACTCTTGTCCCCGCCGGATTCCCCCTGTCTTTAGTCTCCTCCCCTGATTCGCCGCCTCTTTTTCTTTCCAATTTTTAGCAATCGCATAATGGTTAAATTCAAGTCTGATCCTGTGTCATCTCCTGATACCCCTCAAATGCGCGGTGTTATCAAACGGTCCGGTCGACTCCGCGAACAACGTAGTAGATCGCCCATTGAGCCTATTTCCCCTAGGAACACCCCCGGGGGTGTGGGTAGACCTTCTCTATTCACCAAATTTCGACGGGTTCACCCCGGGCTTGTACAGAACAGAGCTGAGACACAGCAGAAACGAAGCGATTCTCAATCCGACAGCGAGGATAGCGCAGATGAAACTGGAGAAGCTGAGACCAGTGATGAACCCCGAGACTCCTTGCAGACGCCCGCGTACTTACTCCGGTCTCCACAAAGGTAATACCAAGCGCTATGTTATGACTGTCGCCAAGTATAGCCCTGCTGTGGCTATCCCTAGGACGACCTCGTCTAGACGGAAGGATGGAACCGAGAAGAGCACACTTCATCGGTTCTCCAACGAGGAGCATAGATTCATATGGTTCTATAGAAACGACCTTGAATGTAGCTGCGGTGATACATATGTCCATTTTAATGAGTACTTTGGTCTTCATATTCGTAAGGACTCTATTGCAAATACCTACAAGAGGCTCGGGCAGAAACGCTCAGCGGAAATTCGTGAGGTTCCACATACCGAGCCGTGGGCAATCGGCGAAGACTATGGTACGCTGCATATTCTCTTGACTCCTGATGTAGCTTTAGTATCCTCATTTTAACTGAGGGACACGCCCCTTTTACTAACGAATAATTAATTTTAGCTGAGAACCCCGCCGGACAAGTAGTGACCCCAGCTATAGTCTATAGAAGACACAGAAGATGACACCGACGAAGAGGATGAGAGCTACCTCGATTCCACCGACGAGGGCATGTCTACCCCGGCTTTAGCGGGCAGAGACCAGGAGTTTGTCCCCCGTGGCCGCACCAAAACACAGCGGCAAAACACCCCTCAGACTCACCCTACATCCAACAATAACTCAATCCACTAGGCGCACTCACACTAGGGTTGGCGGCGAAAGAAGTATTAAGAAATCCAATTCCGAACCTCGACCGAACCGCACCGGCATCCTTACATCAGATTCATGTTCCTCCAAACTCAGGGTCAAACGCCGCTCTTCCGACAACGTCAATGAGACTGGGTCACCTGTGCCGAACCCACATGCCTTCAGCCCTCAAATTAGAAGAGCCACTAGGAAGCGCAAAGTCGAGTTCGACATTGACTCCGACTCTAGTGAGTACGGCCACCAGGTCGTCAAAAGGAGACACAAGCACCGCGATTGCCACTAATTCTCGACGCTGTAAAATGTGAAAGTTGCCGGTGGCACCAATTTATTTACGCTGGCTGAGCAGGGTTTTTTTTTCAACGCCCCCCTCTCCCACTTAACGTTTATCTATTTGAATCAACCCCCTTTCCTTGTATTTGCTTACGAGTTTATTCATTCGTTCAAGGTCTCAATGGCTGCAACTCGCGGTCAGTTTCACTGTTCTAAATTAGCTTGCTACCTTTCCTATATACCATCGAATTGCTTTTTGCTAGGTTTTGAGATACCCTCCAAACCTAGTTTTCCCCATTTTCCCTGCTTTTTTCCCCTCATACTTCCTTTTCTCTTTTTCCCATTTGCAAATTAACTTTCCTTAAGCCCCCTGTTTGCTCATTTGCTACCGCAAGTAACAAAAAACGCACCATTCTTTTGCTCCATCCTATTCGGGTTGGCATCCCTTGAACACTCACGAGAAACTTAATGTACGTAGATCTTGTTCTCTGGATATTTGAAATAGACACTTTTCAATTCCCTTTCCCCCCTTTCATAGCCGTCCGTCTGGTTTATCCACCGATTTTGTATTCACGAATCACGATATACCTGACAATTCTCCCACCGTGACTTAAGCTCCACAGTGACTTGTGATCTCAAAATTACTTGGAGTTTCTGCTTCCTAAAAGCTCACCCAAAGGGAACTTCCAGTCCTTCAACCTATCAGCTCCAGACTCGAGTAAAAACGCAATAAAAGATCTTGTGCTAGGAAAATTGTTGGCGTGCAATGTTGCCATAGGTTGTGGATTCTACCGCCACGCCCGTTACTTTTTAGGGAATGATATGTGTGGTCGGAGAGTGAGTGCTAAGCCGTATTAATTGCTATTTCCCCTAATACTCGCGCTTAAAATAAGCTATGGCAACATAAGCGCCCAATGTACAAGATGGTCAGTTAACAAAATTAACCGCACCGTACACAAACCCTCCTCATCACCCAGCATTTTCAACACCTCTTAAAGATATTTCTTTAGATCAAATATAGTAATTTCGACTATGCATTCTACTATGTATTTATGTTTTAAATCTCTTCTTTTTTTTTCTTCTTCCATAGCAATTAGGTTAGTGGGGGAGTACTGTCGTCATTGTGGGTACCAGATCTAATTTTAAACCCAAGCAGACAGTCTAAAGATTCTCTCCTTTATATTCCAAAGCCGGGGGTGAACACTCGGATATGACTCTGCACATTTCGAGATGGACAAAGTGGTAAGGAAGTCACTTGTGCATTCTGGTGTGTAGGAAGAGCACCTGCAACTTACCTCTACAAATATTTCTCGTTCCACACATCATCCCACCCAATCACTACCCCCTGTTTACCCGCCGAAAAACGCCTCCTCTTCTGCTTCGGCTCACATAATACCGTACGTCACCCACAAAAGCAATTCCCTCACCCTCATATTAGCACCCACACTATCTCATGTCTCTGCTTAGAATGACCAAGTTAAAATTGAACACAGCTCAATCAACGGAGGTGGTAGGGTCGGTGGGGCGGGGGGGAGCAATTGCCCAGTTTGAGATGCAAGCTGCCTTAATCCTAGACCAGCACAAGTTCGAATATGAATCAGCACGAAAGCCTGCGAGGATAGTCGAGAAAACTTTCGATCCCGGGTCCGCAGATTAATATTTCTTATATTTTCACGGAGTTGATTGTTAGTTTGACGTGATAGAGCGAGAATTACGGGACCGGCTACAGACTATAATCCTTCATTTTGGGTGAGCGGAGGCTTTATACCCGACACTCGAAGACACAGATAGACTGTCGGTTGGGTGTCTCGTAAGCCGCAAACTCTGATAATTATCCTCAAACCTCCATGCTCCCCCCCATTCCCCTTCTGCGGTGATTAGCATTAAGCCGCTGAAATCTATTTCTCCTAGTACCCACCACTTTATTTATACTGTGCCCATGAACCCATTTACCTTAGGTACTACATAGCGATGGGCGCTTCACTATCATATTGAGTTGGGGATATCGCGACAATCCTACAGTAGCAGTTTTCCCCTGGATGTGGAATGCGCCGAAGTTTGTCGCTACTAGAGGCAGCAGATAAAATCCGAAGATTCATTCCCAGGTAGAAGGCATATCTACATACTAGACTCTAAGGTTCCTACCCGGGTGATTCATTGCCAGGTTTCGGACCGGAGATGGCAGAGGTGACATCATGAAATATCACTCATCCTTTCACCCGCCGTCTACCGCTGTCCCCCTCTGAGGATTGGGAACACTAACTAGATGCGCTTGTGATACCAGTGGTCATACCAGCAGGAGGCCGCCTATATGCGGTAACTAGTACTAGTAGGCCTCAGTGTGCACACCACACGAGGTTGGAACTCATGACTGCCAGAGAATGCCCCTATGTGGAACTCAATTCATTATTTAGTAAATATGGAGGATCGGTTTGAATCCCACATCCCAGGGGCACCATAATAGACAGCTTCCCTTGTATTTAGAATATATTCCTCCATTCTTGCCCACTGGTAGAGCGTGCTGGCTATCGTCTTGACATGAAAAGTGTGAAATCAAAATGGCCATTTCCTCCAGCGCTTCGGTGGTTCGCTGCGCGCTGCGAGGCACTAGTACAATGATCCACCGGTGGTGAACCACACCCAAGAACTATAACTTATGGAATTTCACAACACCGCTAAATTAAATGAATAAAACAATTGAAAACAGCAGCTACGTCAACACCACCCTCAAACCAGACACAGTCCAAACCCCCGGAATATTTCATTTGCATAATGCGGCACGTGAGCAGGAATAGGTCATTTTTTTAGTCATTTACTTCTACATGCACGCTATATTAGATCGGAAAATGAGCCCAAGATATGGTTGATTACGCTTGTATCAAGAACATAGCGGGCAGGAATTTTTCCTTCCTCCAGGAGTTGGAAGACTTGAGGAGCTCAGAGAGCTTTCCAACTTTGAAGGGGAATTTCGTAAGGCCGAAGAAGTCGATTGCTTCTTGGGTGTTGAAGAGGTTTCCGACGTAGGATCCCTTGATGTTAATCATTCGGATGACGGTAGAGAATACTTCGGCTGAAATACGGGCTTTCGGGGGAGACCTACGCAGACTACGGTTCCACGAGACGTGCATGCTATTGTTTACCCCAGGCGTTAATTGTTTAATCCTTTTTTTAAGGCGGAGTAGTTCTAGGGTAGATTTACCTTTACGGATTGTTGGAAAGGTTTCTCACTCACAGCAAGAAGGATCACAGCCTGGGCACCCGGGCCCCCCCGGTTACAAAGTTGACATTTGCCAATCCAAAAATTCCTCACCATCGAGTTTGTTGACTCATTTCTTGCTTTTTGCTCCCAGTATCGATGGCTATAACACGGAAATCAATTTCTTTGGCGTATTTCACCTAATATCCTTCAATTAACCCCAGTATAGGGGAATGACCCTAGAATAATTGCGGCAAGAGAGCCGAGACGACCACCGGCACAACGATGGCTATAGTTTGGCCTGTCCACGCGTCAGATTATTTAAGGGCTTTATAAACCTACTAGAGTTAGTTTGATACGGACAATAGGTAGTCATCGGGTACAAATAGTGATTCCGGCATAGAGAATAGGTGCAATCGCATCTAACGGAGCTCTTTTGGGAGTTCTAGGGACATGCGCGGCCTTGCCAATCGCATATTGCTGAAAAGTGCCACTATTTCCCTATTCCATTCCGTAATCATGTCTATTTACAGCGGGCAATACACACAAATCTATATGAGCAACAATGATCAAATTAACAAAAGGTTCCGGTTCTAAAAGCGGGCCCGGATGAGGTTTTGATCAACATCAAATATACAGGAGGTGAGTTGGAGGATCTGATTTGGTTTGATACTTGGCTCCCGTTATTTATTTAGATTCTAGTTTGCCATACCGATCTTCAGGGAAAAGCCCCTGCTAGATTGCGGTAATGGGAAGTTATTAACAAGGAGTAGGCATTGAAGGGTGACTGGCCTTTGCGCACTAAACAAAATCTGATTGGCGGTCACTAAGGTATGATATTTTGGTTAGGCTAAAAAGTGTACGTTTCTGACTGTCTTCAAGGTGCTGGTGTTGGCGTCACTGTATACGAACCGATTGAGGATATCAAAGTAGGCGACCATGTGGGCACCAAGTGGCTCAACGGGAGTTGCGGCCACTGCGAATTTTACAAGTTTGTTCCGCTTGATTTTTATACGACCCTCGTTTCGGGCGGATTGGGTAAGGGACTACCGTATTGTGTACGGGGAGGTGCTTATACCTCGGCAAAAGTAGAATGTTTCGCCCCGGACTGGTTAGTGTTTCCTCTACTTTTGGGATACACTGTTGATACTAACGTGAAATAGGTATGGCTGGAGACGAGCGCTTGTGCGAGAATCCTGACAATGATGTCTATCTCGCGCTCATCCCGTCAATGACGCAGTCCTTCCATGTGGTGGTAGAGTGGGAGTGATTCCAGGGGAGATTTGCCCTAGGCTTCATGCACCTTCCATCCCAACCTTATGTAGTACCGGTATCTGCATCTGTAGTGTCTGCCAAAACGAGTGCGATACGGAACACTTGAGCCGGCTGTGTAGAATCTTTCTTTAGAGATCGGATTTTTCTTTTCTCCAATTCAATGGAGAATGGGCTCATTACCGAGCACGAGAGGAAGCTTTCTATTTTATTCCTTGCAATTCAGAGTAATCCGACACGGTGGAAGGGTAAAGTAAATTGAGGTGATTAACAGCTGATTCTTGCGCCTCGACCAAAAGGACATAACACCATCAATGAGACGCGCATCAAACATTTCCTAGCCAGAACATCATTTCCTTTCTTCACCATCCACCAATCCATGTCCACCTTCTCCACTACAGAACAAGTGCACACCCTCTTCCCTCTTTGTTCTCCCCGCCCCTGCCGGGCGGGATGTCTGACACTTTAATGCAAGTATATTTCACCCGCTGAGCCAGGCATTCCTCCCTTAATGTCCATTTGCTAACAGGTTACTGAATCTGTTGAGAACCGCCGCTCTTGTCCCCGACAAGCGTAGGGATGAAAGCTAGCATGGACGAGCTCCGACTAACCAACCGCCTGTGTCTTCCAAGCAGTCTTATGCGCTTAATCCTCCCCCGACCAATCCCAACCCGGTTACTACCGGTATCTCCACCGGTGATAGTGACCTCTCTTCGGCCGATGTTAAGCATATCAAGCGCAACTATTGGTTAAAATTCGGTTGCACTGCTGAAGAAATCCACAAGCTACCAGAATTGCGTTTCTAAGGAGGTCGAGCTAATAAATTAATCTCAACTCATCTTCCTTAACAGGTAGATTAGAGTGGGAATTAGACTAAAGGAAAGATAGTAGGTACAAGTTTTCGTTTTAAATAAAAATAAAAGTCTTCAATCTCGCAGGTATCGTGAATCTGCTACAAGAGCTGGACTACCGCCAAATTAAAGTAGATATTTTTTCTCGCCATTTGTCCATATCTTGAAAAATTTACCTACAAGCCCCTCCGTCACCTCCTGGCCAAGTCGGCCTTAACGCCATCAATACTGATGTCCTTCGGTTAACCAGCCAGCTTGAGAACGGCAATGGGAATAACAGCAGGAGCAAAGCTTTAAGCAAGTGGTGCACCGAGCTTAGAAACTCTAGTGCCGCAGTGACTAAGTTTTTTAGAAACTACTCTCTAGACATGAAATCGATCCACTCACCAGACGGGCTCAAATTTACTCAAGCGTGTGTTCTCTGTTTATATCCCTAAGTTACTGCTGCAATCGTCTGACTTTCCATGTTGCAGATGTCATTGGCACGTGCTTCGAGCTTTGCAGTTAGATTTGGCGATGTCAAAGGAGTGCGATGTGGATACCGTGTTTTAGTTTGGTATGGCAGAGGTATTTACTTGAAGCGCATTCGGAAGGTAGTCATGGAGATACAGAAACTACTGGTGGATACACGCTGTGGGTTTTGTTTGGGAGGGGGTGCAATTAAAGCTGGTATTACCTGTAGATTGCCGTTGTTGGCCTGAATCTTATAGTGTACTTCAACCGGATCTCCTATAAGTCCTCTCACTACTTACTGCATTCGCTGCAATCACGAAATACCGACAAACGTGCCCTGGTTGCTGCTGCTAGTGGAGATGGGAGTATTAAATTGTTAGTAACAAAACTAATATACAGGCACAAAAAAGAGTACAAAGATGTAGGATTCGCAACAACCAAGGCGATATCCCAAAGAAGCAACTTTTCATCTCAATCTTCCACATACTCGTCTGACGAGCGGCTTGATTCACCCCCCCCCCTCCGCGGCTGCTAGAATTAGCTTTGACTGAAATTCACGCGAGGGATCAACAAGACTAACTTACAGGATTCGGCTGGAGAACTTACATCCAGCGAAGCGGGCCAGACCTTATGGTAGTATTCTCTCATATCTTCCTCGGTGATGAGATAATTCGCCTCCCCGAGCTCTTTTTTGGGCTTGCGTAAAAAAATATCTCGAAATCGTAACTTCAATGGCGTACCGGTGATCGCCTTGGGGGTAATATTGACAGCCTTTTTTAGTGTAGATCCTATGACTTTCTCTTCATCGTGTGGATGGGTTTGCTGTGGATTTTCTATCGTATCTTTTTTCCACATTTCGATCCGGATTGTTTTAGCTTTAACATTGATAAAAAATAGGAGTACTATCTTGACAGCTCCTCCGGAATCCTTGATCCACCACTTTCCATCGACAATTAACCGTTGTGCCGTCTCAGACATGCCAGTCTCCAGTATGACAGACGGCCAATCGGTGTCTCTCGGACGAGCGCGGCACGGCCTCAATGAGGCATCGGGCTCCTTCTTGCAAAGGGCCCCTTAGTAGGTAGTACTACCCATAAGCGTAATCTTTGCTCCTTGCCCTCCCTCATATATCTTTTTGATGATGATACATTGGAACTCCAGAGTAGCGAGTTGGTGCTTTGGGCTCGGCATATGTTTGACGATCAATACCTCTGGTTCGTTCAGGTAGAGAATACGGACTTTTTTGTAGTGGGTTTCGCGAACACTATCGATATTCGCAAGCTGGTGTGGCGTTACGGGGGAAAAAATAAGGTACTGGTGGGGGGATTCGTCAGCTTTACCCGAACGGAATACATCAGCTTGTGAATCGACTGCCCCTGTGAACGAGCAAATATCACGATATTCATAATGTTCTGCACCCTCTAACCCTTCGGTAAGATAATAATGCATGTCGAGTGCTCCCTCAGGCTCTTTGGTTTGGGAGCTGTCGGGGGGGGTTTGATAGGCGTCGGCTTGCGGGGTGGGCATGGCGGGCATGGCGGGCATTCTTTCAGAGATTTGTCGTAGATATAGAAGAAAGTGATGCCTCCTAGGGGGTACGAGTACCAATCATTGTTGTTACTTTAAGGTTCTGAGGAACAGGTGCGATGCCGGTACTTGTAGCTGGGATCATAGTGCTCCTAGTTGGCAACTAAGGGTGGTATGTTGGTCATGTGACGTCACCTAAAATTGTCACATTCTCACAATACTATACTTTTTGACAGATTTGGAGTGACTGTGCATGGCTGCGAATTTTACTTTTTCGGACTGCCTAGGTGATAAGGTCCACAACCGGAAGAAAGAGAGAGAAAAAAGCTCTTCGCAGCGTGTAACTTTCTCTCACCACTAACCGTTAGCCGACAGATGTAACCGGTAATGGGTAAAAGCTATGTTGAGAAAGAAGGTTTTTCTTTGTTTCTTGTTTGGTCAGCATTCCCAGTCTGCTGGTCGCTCGTGCGGGACCCTTCCGCCAAATTCACTAATAAAGTGGCCATGCACGAATCCATACTCTTGGAAAGTGCTAGTGGCTTCTGTTTATTTTTTGAAATTATCACTGTGGAAATAATCTATTGCTCATCTGTTACATCTATCATAATCTATAAAAACCGGCAATATATGGCAAGACGCAGCCCTTATCATATTTATCAGCAGTGCGATCAATTATATGGCCCTGGTGATGGAGATGGATAGTGAGATATACCCGTCGACAATGATGTCAGTTCCAGTGGTGCATGTAGTAGCGTCGTTGGTAAGGTAGAGGTAAGCACCCTTGAGTTGATTCGCCAATCCCTCACGACTACACTCCCTTAGCTCTGGACACTCCGGAACCTCGAGGGGAGTTCGGAAAACTTACTGAAGGGGAATTTTCTCTTTCCAAATATCCTTCGTCTTCTTGGGCACGAAGTCGCTAATCTCGGTAGCAATGTAACCTGGACTGACCGAATTGGCTCTTGCGAAACCAGCCCACTCAACAGCCAACCCCTTCACATAGTGGGTAACCGCAGTCTGCAGCTCCGGAGTGATGGTGATGTGGCCACTCATACTAGCGGTAGCAATGAATGAACCGGTTCCTTGGCGGCAGAAGTGCAATCTGGCTGCATAGGCAGAAAATTAAACACTATCGAGGTCGGTCGCGATGATTTTACGGTAGTGGTCAAAGCCTTCCTCACCAGCATCGAGGATAGCACATTTGGTAGAAGGAATTCCGGAATTTGCAACGAAGATGTTGAGGCGGTTGTTGAACTCTGATACAACCGGTTCGACGACTTCTTGGACAGCTTTTGGGAAATCACATCCACTTGGTAGGCTGCGGCTAGATTGGATTTACCGATGTTAGTTCCGTCGTAAACAAAGGAGAGAATTAAAGAACATCGAGCTTACTTTTGACACCCCATTTCTTGCCGATTGCTTCGGGTCTCTCAACAGCTTCTTTTGTTGCTGTTGTACTAGATGACAACGTTTGCCCCAGCTTCAGCAAGAGCGTCTGCTACTGCCAATCCAATACCGGCACCGGCTCCCGAAACAATGGCGGTCCGGCCCTTGAGGGAAAAGAGAGGAAGAACGGCATCACCGTCTCTTGGAGAGTACCTATCGATGATGATCATTGTGGAAGAGGGATATTTGAACGAGGTTTGATGAGTGCAAGAAACGATAAATAGAGGATGAAGAAGGAATGGGGAAGAGGAAAGCTTCAAGTAAGAATGAGAAGCAGCGGGATATGCGGAGCATATTATTTAGCAATTTATAACGGAAAGGGTTTTTAGACTAGGTACCGTACTCATAGAGTAATTAATAGCATTAATGGCGGAAGTGAAGAAAGTAGGGTTACATCCACGGCAGTGGGGAAGGTAGGAGATTGATGCGTGAATATTGATGGGGGGTCAGATAACCAGAAAGACGATGTGGGGTTAGAAACTGGCTATCCGGGGATGGTTGAAAGTGTGTCTGCGAGAGATTGTATCGTAGGTAGGAATCGAAGTTCGGTAGGACGAGCTCGGTTTGTGGAAAAACGGTAGGCCCCATTGGATAGTAATTATTAAAATGGCGGCTGGTGGGAGTCAACACCGGCGTGAAATATCCGTTAGACGTGGAGGTGGGAACACCCCCAGACAGGGTACGGGGACTTCCCGCAACGGGCTCGTAGTAATGGCTAGACATGGCGTATGCAAGTATTTTCTACCTATAATTATCGGCTCCGATCATCTTTGCTCACTCAGATAAATTAACTCACAAATCCAAATGTCTATCGTGCACACGAATGGACTTACCGTAGCAGCAAGAAAACAAGTCGAAGGGAACACATTCTCAATTCTCTCCCTCATTTATATCTCTTCGATGAAAGTCTGGTGCATCTAAGGTCTTCGGCAGCCCAACACCACAATAATCAATCACGGTGGTCAGAAACCCTAACCTTGGGGCATAGCATCAGATGCAGACCGACAACCACTGGAAAGGGAAATCGGATTCCAAGTGAAATATATTTAGTCAACCGGCCTATCGGAGCGACCCCATGATCGCGACCTTTCTGGTTTACCAAAGCTTTATGCGCATCCGGATTGGGGGGCCGGTGTCCCTGGAAGTGTGGTATCGGGTTAGTTGATGAATCCAATTGCTCTTGGATTATGCGCACTGAGGATGCATCCTATGAAAGTCGTTTTTGAAAGTTTTTCGAACGAGTAAATTAGTTAGAAGAGAGGCGATATTCTGGGAGTAGCAAGTATAATACATTTCACCCCAGGAAGAGGCCAAGTAGGTGATCACCAAGATCTAGCTGCGTCACAACCCTTGATCCATAGGTTTTTTTCTCCCCCGAGCCTGCCACCATCGATGTTCAACCTATGATACTATAATAGTAACCCAACCAAGCTTTAAAACCCCCAGGGCCCACCCAATTATTTACGATTTCGGTAGACTATGCTTAAAAAAGAGCTCTGCAGGTTTACCTCTGCCGAAGGACCTATTCTCGCTGTCCATTCATTGCCCGGACTTGACAAACTCAGCTAATTTTCCATTGCACAGCGGTAGGTCTACCCCATCTTAAGTTTCGAGGAGGAATCATATAACGCACAGCATTCCCTCCCATCATATCTCTCAAGCCACAAACCCTCCGAACGGTGGGATGGGAATAATACGTGCCGCACGAACAAGAAGGATGATGCATTCTCACATACACAACAGTGGGATGTTGAGATCGGGGGTGAGATGGTAACTAGGGAGGAAAGCTCAAGAAGTCAGATGCAGGCACCCCAGGACAATGTGAATCCGCGAAGAGGGTGGAGTAATCAGCATGTTCCAAGCGATGACTAGACTAGTGCTATGAAGCTATCGGATGAGATTGGAGATGCCGCAAGGGGTGTTAACAGGCGGATGCAGATCCATCACCAACCCCCAAATAGCCGGATCAAGTATCTCGAGTACATAGACTATCACTCGAAAATTGATTTTTATCCTAAAGATTTCTGGTATCTGCTGAGACGAATATCCTTTTTGTGCCTTCTAGCTGTGATGATTGCGGAGACTTACAGAGGTGACTTTTGAGCAGCCCCAACCAAAGATCTGACTCTAAGGGCCCCCACACTATCGATACCGGTACTACAGGGCAGAACGGTGAAGCATACATGTTCCGGAAGTCTGTGAAATAACCCCTCAGTACCCTGGGAATTATTGATGGCGGAGACGGCACGGCCTGGGCTAGAAGTAGAAGGTCCTAGGGCCGCATCAGGCTATCAGGGCTACTAACCATGGCCTCGGTTGTGATGCTGGCTCCTTGTGCCGGTGCATTTTTGAGTAACAAAGTTGAGGCATCGGTTTAACTATATCATGCACATTAATTACAGGCATCATCAGCCGGCTTGTTTCTAGAAAATGTCCGGAAAGGATACTTGAGCTAAGTAAGATACGTAGTGCCATGTGGTATGCTATTCATGTCCGGATGCGAGTGTGCGGTACTTGTCTGAGGAGTGCAGTATTGGGGTTTGTCCCGTAGGGCCGTAGTGTTGAAAGACTAGATCCCGGTATCATACAACCAAAGGGAACTCGCGTGCAGTTCCAGTGCGGCTCCTGACAGAACACAGCTCTTCGTTTCTTATACTCCGCGTCTGAGCTATCGTATGGTGGGAAGCCACCCCCCACTACTGTACTCCACTTCGCTACACTATAAAACAAGCTTGAATCGGTGGAAACATTTAAATTAGCGCACACGATGTTGCCCTATCCCACCTTTGCCCAGCCAGTGAGTGTTCCCAGAGCCCCGGCAAACCCGACACAGATCACGGTGGATAAAAGTACAAGTACCCCCCAAGACCGTAAGCAGGTTGTTGTCATGATGGTAACTTATTGGGTAAGAGTATCTTAATCATTAGCGTCCGGGAGATAGAAGAGGCTCAAGTTAAGCGAGCCAATAGGATAGGATATGGTCGTGTCAGCCGCATTTTTTCAGGCTTGGTAAACCTTGTGCCAAGCCCTTCAACGTCTTTAGGAAACGTATCGGTAGCTTGACTTTAGCTCAGAAGAAACAAACCAATAGACAAACACGAAACAAAGATGGCCGATAGGAATAACCACATCGCAAACTTTCCCGAGCCAGGCGTGCTGCCTCCGTTGCTACCACGGGAACTCGTTATTCGGTCGTCTCCGCCGCCAAGCTACTCTCTATTACCATCAGCCGAGAATTCGTACTCCTACTGGCAAGGCGATTACGGTCCAGCAGTACAAACCTCCGTGGCATCCTGCAGACTCTATCCCCAGGGGGAAGCGGAAGCTTCTCTTGGTCTATATCCATGGCTTCATGGGCAATGAAACGAGCCTTCAGAGCTTGCCCGCCCCTCTACACAACTTGTTAGCCAGGTGAAAAACTTACTCTTAATTACGGTTGACTAGGCCGAGAGCAAACCGCATTTGAGCATGGGAAATGGGCCCCGCCCAAAGCTGATATGACTTCCGAGACTGCCCCTCCCCCTCTCCATCCTCTGGTGACCCCTCTCCCTCCTCCTCTGCCGACCCCTCTCCCCCCCCTTCTCACGAGTCCTCCCCCTCTCCCAAGGCAGCTCTTCGCCCAGCCAAGAAGGAAGAAAATTTCGTTTTCACGCAAGAGGAGCTGGGGGAATATGGCAGATGTGTATGGAATGACTTGGGCTGGTAGGTTCACACGAAGGTGTACCTAAAGTTCAAGACTAGGTACAACATCTCCGTCGCGACGGAAGTGTCTTCGAAATGGCTCGTGCAATTTGAGAATCCAGGCATGGATATAATATTACCCGGTCACCCTATGGAGGGGATTCTAGCCGCGGAGGTGGCGCCGCTGAGGAATGAACGGCGGGGATTTAGACATAGGATTTTGGGGGTTGTCTCTTTCGATTCACCGTTTTTGGGGATGCATCCGGGGGTTATATCTGCCGGGTTGGGGAGTTTGTTTAGGTTAGAAGGGCAGAGTCCCTCCGAGGAGGATGGTTCAGCCGCGGGTGGGGGGTGTATGCGGGCGAAAATTCGAGTACGGCTTCGCTGTCAACGGTTCCTTCGGGTACGATAGCACGGCGGGTGAGTTCTTCGACAGAAGGCCCGGGCGGAATTTCACGATTGTGTAGAGTAAGCAGGGTATGCGCTAATAACAATATTCCCGCGGGGAGGTGGAAGTGCTAATGTGAGAACTAGAGTGAACGTGGGATTCGGCGCTAAACTTTATTAATAAACACCATTCCCGGTTTGCCGCGGCAACAGGGCAGTACTTGATGTCGCATCTTGAGTTCGGGTTCGTTCCCCCTAACCGCTCTCTTTTCCGAAACCACTAAACCAATAAAATAGTGGCTGCTTGGCTGATCCCCCGGGTTTGATTAATCGCTACAATTCAATTCGGAAGCTTGAGACTGGCGAGCACACTCCGGACGGCAAAACAGCGCAGGTCCGTTTTGTAAACTACTACACATCTTTCACGGGACGCTCTAAGGATCTACCGAAACTGGCACCGGCAGCAGTGCACTTGGAGCACTCATTTGACCTCGCGGATGCGGGAGCCCTGGGTACAGGCAGTAGAACACTACGGGAAATGACTCGGGAGATTCATCTTGAAGTTGACACGCTCACCCCTAAATCACACACCGGGAATCTTAGCACAAGCACTATCTCCTCAGAGGTGGAGCGATGACGCATCTGGATCCAGATCCGGTATTTCGATAACGGGGCGTCCTACGAAATGTAGGACGAACAAAGGAGATCTGCTCCTGTGCCTATAGTCGCAACCCGGATGGAAAAGGTTGAACCCCTGATGCCCGATCATGCTCCCCCCTTCGATCCCTACTTATTCCACCACTCTTGCACCGGCACCCCCAGCAGTCTCACCGCCGCCACCAAGACCAACCGAATTCGACTACTCGAAAATCCCAGACCCAACCGTGCGTAAAGCCGCTGAGAAAGCTGCTGCAAAGGCAATGAAAGTATGGGAGAAGAGCGTGAAAGATTACGAAAAAACGGTTAGAGATTGGGAAAAGGCGATTGAAAGGAACGAGCGGAAGAGACGCGAAAAGGCAAAGAAGGAACAAAAGAAATCCCCTACTCAACATGACTGTAAGGTGGAGAGGCTACAGCGGGAAAAGGAAAGAATGGAACGGGAAGAGCGACGATCAAAAGGCATTCCGGAAGCACCTGTTTTTAACGCGTTTGGACAGAGCGCTCCCCCCTTACAAAGTTCCGTACCAATCCCTTCCCCATCCATCTCCCCCTCTCCCTCGCCAACCCCTCTCCCTCACGGTCCGCAGCCCTAGTGCGCGAAGGAGCGAAAAAGAAAAAGCGCGGGAGGAAACTTTGCCCAACCCCGCTCACGCCGGACCCCTGCTGGATGAAAGTTGAAATGACTAGGGTGGATGAGGTGGGTGCGCATTGCGGGCTCTTGTTTTTGGGAGACGTGTATGAGAGGCCGGTCGGGGATATTGCGGGGAGGATTAAAGGCTGGGTAGGGGAAGTTAGGCGGGTATTGCAGGAGGAGGGAGAAGGTAGTGTGGAAAGCGGTTTTGGCAGTGGTGGTTAAGAGGGTGAGGTTGAGTGGGTGATGTTATAGGGGGAGAGGAAGAGAGGGCCACCTGTGCTGCGGACTTTTTATTATTATAGCATTCTGGGTTTGTCCTTGCCCATTCCAAAGGTATCCGGAAGACTGGGCGCCCTGATTCGCGTATTCAGGCGCAAACATAAACGCCTCGACGCCAAGGCTCGAGATACTTTTGGAATGGGCAAGTGCTTGCTCTTGGGAATTTGATATCTCTACTCAATGATGACTCCTACAAACGGGTTGAGGTCTTAGAGTTAAGCATTGTGTTAAACCCATTGACACTTTATTCACCCTGAGCGATCATTCTCTCCCCCCTCCCCCGAGTAAGCCCCCCCCACAATATTGGGTAATTTACCACGTTTATACCATCCCACCATTGGACTGCTTGTTGTGCAGCGCGGCGGGTATTTTGGGGGCCGCGGGGGCAACGAGGTGCTCGCGTGGGCACCTATTTCTTTTCTTGGAACTTGTATTGCACGTCGTATGAGGGGGAGGACGGGACAGAATATAATCTACCAGATTTTGAGAAAAAAATTATCCAGCGCAAAGAGCACCTTTCCACATCAATAGCATATATAACACCTTGACTCTCTCCTAGAGGGGAGAGAAGACCGACGGACTAACACTTGTTATGGCTGCTGCAGGGATTTTGTGCCGCGTCGTTTGCGGAAGGAGATTTTGCGGTGCGGGGGGGACGCTTGGAAGGTATTGTTGATGTATGTATGATAGGTGAAGGAAGGAAGGAAGGAAGGAAGGAAGAAGGGTGGGAGGGAAGGGTTAGTTAAATATGTACATAGCACAGCAGTGTATGTATGATGTATCATATAATTCGCCGTGATTTCTTAAAGTATCAACCTTACGCTTTTTGAAGTGTTGGGCGTGGCGTTTTCCATGGTTGCTAGTTTTTGTTTTTGTTAAAAAGATCTTAATTCTGAAGGTTGAGTGGAGCAGAGTCGGTGAGACTCGTCGTTTGGAGGGGATGTCGAGTTTTTTATTTCTTGCCTTTTTTCAGCGGATTTGGTGTAGAAAATAGGCGTAGCCAGAAGTGTTTTTGGGTTGTGGTTTGCTCTAAATATCGTACATACGTAAGACCGAGTGAGAGTTCAGCGAGGCATGGCATGGGTTGACACCAAATTTGGGTTCGCATCAAACGTAACCGCTAACAAATCTTTGCTAAGCCTCGCTGAGGGAGCTGTCTTGCTGAATCCTCGCCAGGTCTAACCTAGGCTGGTTTGACAGTCGCAAATGATGTCACCTGGCCAAACCTGCTGCCCCGAACTGAAAATCCAACAACGTCCTGATTCCCTGCTGCAACAAACCACACCGCTTTCTCGCAACTCCCAAAACCCACAATCCACAACCTCCGACGCTAATACCACATAACTAGCAGCACTCTCCCCCATATCTGCTGCCTACCTCCAGAAAGAATGGCTCCCGTGCCTGCTGAGAATGTGGGTGAACCCCAAACTCCCTCCCCACCCGCCCAGCCATTAGGATATTCCCCACTTGGAGAGAGACTGGGTCACTCCCAACCTTCCTCCCTAGCCTCCGCGCACCTAAGTCCACAACCTAGCGCACCACACGACATCAATTATTATCTCACTGAGGGGTTAAAAAATGTGGAGCACCAGACATACCGTGATAACAAGTCTTTCATAGGGGCCATTGGCAAACAAGTCACAAAATTACGTTCCGGTAAGGCTGGCCAATACCTAGTATTTGCCCCTGTGAAGCAGGACCAACTTGTGGTGATCGATCACATTCGCTTTACCTACCATAAAGGAGTCCGCTTCCACTACTTCAACCGTGAAGAGACATTGATAGTCAAAATATTTGCTGGCCCATTTCAGGAATTGGTGGGTAATGCATTCGGAACCAGGTTGGATGGGAAGATAGCTGGAGTGGGGCAACTTAATTATATTTGCCGGACGGACACCGCCATCTACGAGGGGAATGGGAGCCAAAAGCAAGCGAATATTGCCTGGCAACCTTGGTCACCTCACCACGGTGCAGCCGACTGGCCATCCGTGGTCGTGGAATGTGGAGTTTCCCAGTCTCGTGATCGCTTAGAGGTCGATGCCAACTGGTGGTTCGAGAACTCCGGCGGAAAGGTGAAAATCGTTTTCCTCATCTCATTCTCCGAAGAAAAGAAAGAAATGCATTTTCAGCAGTGGGAATTGGTCACGTTCAGGACTCATATGTTTCTCCGGGCCAACCTACAACCACTAGAACTGTCCCAACAATAATGTGCGAATTCGACCTCCTCCCAGGCGTACCAACCAAAGAGTCCTTGATGCTCAACTTCGAAAAAGTCTTCCTTCGCCCGCCCGCCCAGAGTGAGGGCCAGCGCGAAGGGGATATTACATTCTCTCAAGAAGACCTTGAAGAGTACGCTAATCATGTGTGGGGTCATGCTAATGATACAAAGATTCGATCCAAACATTGTAAGTCAACCCTGCCCTACCGCTGCTGGAAACTGGGTTCACTGCTAACTGCCTGAACTGCAGAAGGGGTAGGAAGTGGAGGTGGCACCCGGGTAAATAGGTGGTGCGATAAATAATAGATCCAAGGTAGCTTTGTTAGCTGTTGGTTGGGGCGGAGGCACTAGGCAGGGTTTCAAAAAGTGGACTTTTGATTTGCTTCTTTTTTTCTGTACAGCAGTCGCATATTAGGGAGGCGCTATGACGGTCGTCACTAGAATTATCCTTGTTTCCAGAACAACGTCACTGACCATACCAAATTTGTGTAAGCACTGAGTGGCTCAACTATCCCTTAACCTCTTTTCAAGCACTAGTTTTCTTCCACCGCCTAACTGCAAAAAGCATTAACGGTGGTTTATCCTCGGCTACGGGAAGGTCAAGTTAGTTGATTGGTTAGGTCAGCCTTCCATGAGTGGGCCTATTTCTTTAATGAGTGATATTCGAGCTAATCAGGATAGGGAGCTTGTCTATCACAGCGCTAAAAGTGAGTGAAATTTGGTACAGACGAAGGGATGCTCAGTCTTGAGACAAAATCTCGGGATATGGCATATCTTACAGGACGGGAATTGGGGTATCCTGTTTCAGACTTAACGGGTTTGTGCAATTGTTGCAGTAGAAATAGGTTTGGAGGGATTTCTTTAGGCGGTATTGGTCGTGCGCTGTTCGGTGGGCGTCTGCGAGGTCAACTTCGTGAATAGAAAATCATGAAGTTACGGCTTAGTGCTATTGTTATTTTTTTTCCCCTGGAGCGCGCGTAGATGAGGTCAGATTAGATAGGTGATGACCCTAGGGAAGATATCCCTTCGTACGTTTTCAGACACTACCTATGTTCTCATAGTATTGTACCAGATTATCGAGTAATGAGGGGCGAAGTAAGCGCATATCAATAATGGGCTTAATAACCAATCCCCTTCCATCAGAAGGCTACGATAGCACGCGAGTAGCTGCAGACCGACTTGCCAATATGGCACGCTTTATAACACACCAAAATTTACAAAGCTACCTGCAGAAAAGAAATACCTAGTCCACTGATTCCGAGATAATGATGTCAGCAATAGAGGAACACTATTCATATCTGAACACAAAGGCAAGTTAATGAGCCAGATAGGCATAATGGCAATCCAAGTACCGCTGTCTACCCACAGTCTATAAATACGACAAATAGTCCAGTGATAGGTATCTTAAGTGGAATACAAAGCAAACAATCTAGGCCGTTTATTGAAGCAGGTTTGGCAAAAAGACGTGCAGTTTCGATAAAGTTAGAAGGGAAGTAGAGGGGACGAAAGGGTTTCTTAGGAGACTACTCGAGTAATTGAGATTAGAGTGATTTTGAAGCGTTGCTCATGACAATTATCAACTCCCCCAAATAACTCGAGCCAACCATGGTTGATAATAGATCGATCCGTCCATTCTCATGCATGATATATAGCCTGGAGCAAAGGGGGAAGTTGGTTTGTGATGCATAGGTAAAGTACGGGGACAAAGCTTTTCGTCCGGCGCGGCAACGGCAACCCCACTCCCACCATAAATTTATTACCTATACAACCACAACTGCTTAGAATGAACTGAAAATCTATGTA
>Ga0307507_10003608_pt1 | contig 29424 bp, 38 predicted proteins | sample 7_EM_MG_FD_207223 | JGI IMG/M metagenome (GOLD analysis project Ga0307507, IMG submission 207223) | Populus trichocarpa ectomycorrhiza microbial communities from riparian zone in the Pacific Northwest, United States - 7_EM | ecosystem: Host-associated > Plants > Roots > Unclassified | place... | reverse complement strand
CGGGTGGGTTAGGGGACTTATTTTCAGAAGAAAAAAAAAAAGTCCGGCGCGTCACACTTGCTTCCGCGTCACACTTGCTTCCCCCGACTATGAGCGACAGCGAAATAGGAGGGGAACCGGCTATTATTTTAATAATGATAAGTCACTGGGCTTGGGCAGTTAGCAGCTCAGGTTACCCGAGAGCTTGTGCTTGCTTTGGCAGTCTATAGCCCCGCCAATTCGGATTTTTCCCTCCTTTGCCCCACCATGACGATTCAGAAAAGCCCAATGGGAACCCTAACCCATGATCATGTCATATCACTCGGATAGCCCTCGTTCGGAACAAATGAAAGCCAGAGTTGGCCGAGTATGGGGCGTGGGGCTGCATTGAATAGCTCTACCGACGATCTCAGTGCCAGAGAGCAGAGTTAATTTACTGATATTCGGCTGTTATCACCTTGCTTGCATGGTGAAAGCTTTGACAGCGCAGCGAGCCAAAAGAAAGGAAAGCGTTTGGCAGCAAACCGATGTCCACGGTTTAGGAGCCGGGGCAGGATGGGTGTGGGGTTGGGGCGTGCTGGAGGAGCTTGTGCTAGTGGGGACCCAGCGATTATTATAGTAAATGTGAGGGTGGATGTGAGCTTGTCCGCCTCTAGAATACGAGAATGTCATGCTTACTTTTGCTAGAGGTGCCCATATATTCCGGGAGCACCACTGTCTGATCTTGTTTTAAAAAAGGGTTTGGGTGGATTTAATTTGTTCCTGGTTTGAGGTGTGACAGTGCGTTAAGTGTGGAGCTCTGAATTCCCAGTGTGTTGTGCTATTTGAACTTGTCGACAATCCTGAGACGCTGAAGCCGTAAACAAGAAAGATAAAAAAAAGAATCTTAGATGGTGCGCTGTGAGGGAGTGTATCATATCCTAAGCCTTCCTGATTAGAAAAAGGCCTGCACTCTCGAAGCCGGCCTGAAAAAATCATAAAACCTGATTTGGTTTCCTCTTCAAGGGGTTAATACCTCATGACCACCGCTGTGACAACTCTCTCTAGCGAGCTTGGAGTATATCACATATCGTTCTCGCAATCCACTAGTTGCACAAATTCCTTTATCCTAGTTTTCGCCTGTCTGACCAACTAGGAATTGTCGTGAGTAGGGATAGCCCGCCCTTGAGCTATTTCAAGGGGTGTTGCTCAGGCAAAACTTTACTGGCTTGACAAAAGTGCCAATCGACAGGCTTCAGCTGCTAGATATAGAAAGACTCTTACAGTGCATGATGATCGATCCTTGGTTTTGGAAGTATGCGAGGTGAAATGTCCGGGCTTCCGGTTATAATATCCAGAGCGAGCCAGGGCGGGGGCCGGTCAGTAGCGCCATGTGGAACTAGAAGGCGAGGATAGGTTGTTGTGTGTCAAAAAGCGGTAAAAAAGAAAGGTTTATTGTTTAGGGGAGCTGGGATCGTGGATTTTGGGAGTTTGAAAGAGGGGAGCTGCCGTTGGGTGGGGTGACTCCCTGTACCTACCTCCGAATAAGTCTCCTGTGATTCAGGGTAATCCTGCCTGAGAGGGAAAGTGTCAAGGAGGCCCGGTTAGAATTTGAATGGATCCATTGTTCTGCCGCCTAAAGAGAGAACAGGTTGTTATGGTGGGGGAAGGTCAGAAGGGTAAGTTTTGTCACCCTTCTTCACACCATGAGGGACTCACCAATTGTTTATCTTGGAAACCACAGGGTCTATAAAAATTGTATATTTAAGATGTGGCTTGTGTGTGAGAAGGAGTTTCAATAGCGGCATGAATAGAGGCGATGAGGTGACATTTCTCACCTCCTTGCACCATAGTTTACATGTCTATAACCCCTAATTCTCGTCTAGTATGGCCGCCTCGTCAAACATTGCACTCAAGACCCTTTTTCTTCTCAGCCTTTGTGACACGACTATTTTATCCCGATTGGTTAATAGGGTCATTCCTCTTCCCTGTTCTTTTGCTCAATAATTAACCTACTGATGTGGCCTCGAGAGATCATGGGATATCACTCGGTATATGACATATTTTGTGTTCGCGGTTCGGGGTACGCGTGCTTCAGATCTAGAAATTCTGGCGGCCGCGGCGAAACGGAGGGAAATAAATGTCGAAGTTTTAGCTTCTCCGGAAGAGTGGTGGTCATCGCAACTCTATTCTCTGTCGGAAAGGTCTGAACAAGTGAGAGGCGTGCAGGACCCTCGTTCTCTTTCCTATGGGGTCATGAGTCGGTATGGGCACTCAGGTCTGCACAGGTTTGATGGCCAAAGCAGCAGCAGATATACATCTTGCTGTAGGTATTTAGAGCGCTATAATCAGAACAAACGTTGGGCTATGGCACTGTAATCGTGGACTGTGACACAGTAACAATTTGTCATACTAACTCTATAAGGAACGTATAATAGTAATGATGAAGCCATTCGTAGCCTCATTCGTATCACTAATTGGTGCAACGTAATCCGGGGTACGAGGCATGTTGCGTCGTCGTCGGGCATTGTCACCAAAGCACCTATATAATGATATTATACTCGAGTACTGCTTCCAAGGCTACGGTACATGTGTGGGAACCCCGAGCCTTTCGTCTCTACCAGATATGATTCTAAGAGTAGAGGGTAAATTCTCTTATGGGGAATAGGGCGGTAGTGGCCGCGTAACGGATGCTCTGGGAAGTTATGACACGGCTAAACAAAGAAGCTTTTTGATGGGTCCTTTGTACCCATATCAAGAGATGTCTAGCTAAACTAATGTCTGACCTAATGCCAAGAAGGTCGGGATAGTTGAGGCTGAACGCGTATCGTATGATAACCGTTACGATACCTTTTGGGTGAGACTGAGGAGTTCGTAGCGTCAGCTAGGATCACCAAATACTTTTTCATAAGGGTCTCTGCAATCGATACCATGGTAAATTTGTCAGGTCAAGTCGGTGTGTCCAAGTTGATACAAGTCCAATACGTACCAGCTGGCTTTATGGCCGCGCTTCCACCATAGAATCCAAAAATAGTTGAGCGCAGGGTGGCGGCGAATGCTGACCAGTCAGAATTGCGCGTCAGCACTTGGACCTACGTTCTTGAGCCTGAAGAAGAAATTTGTATGCCTTTTCCAGCAGCTGGGTAGGGAAAATCCCTAATTTCTATGCCAAGAAATTGGTGCCAAGGATATAGGGTCTTTTTTGGGGGGAACAGGGCGTCGTAGACCATGGGTTGTGTGTGTGGCCCTTCTCCTCCTCTTTCTTTTCTCCTTTCCTCTTCCCTCCCGACTGTCAACATCTCCGCCCATCTACAAAAACCTCCCATCCACCCACTCCATCTTAGAGTAGATAGACCCCCTGCTACTTTAAAAGCCCCCTCGAACTTATCACGTCTTACGAATTCCTTATCTTTTTTTATCAACTAGACCTTTCTTACCAACCGCCATGGAAGGTTAGTGGATATTCCCCCGATATGCTCCTCCTTTCACTATCAACTTTAATACTTTGAAAATGCTTGCTTTTGGTAGAGGAGCATAATTGCTAACTGCTTTCACTGTCTACAGACGAAGTTGCCGCCGTATGTTTGCTCTTTCCCCGGTCCTCTTGCTCCTGGGAAACATGAAGTGGGGTTGTTGCCTTGTAGTATGAGAAATGTAGCTAACGTCACAATCTGAAACTCTCAGCTCGTTATTGACAATGGGTAAGCAATTCTTTACACCGGTGGATTCAGCCGCAGCTTTATGCTGATAACTTTTGATAGATCCGGTATGTGCAAAGCCGGTTTCGCTGGAGATGACGCTCCCAGAGCCGTTTTTCGTAAGTACCTTTATCTATTTTGATTTTGAATTGGTGGAACTATTTAGTACCCCGCTATTTATTGTACAACTCGAGATTACTGACATTCTTATAGCCTCCATCGTTGGACGTCCTCGTCATCATGGGTATGGTTTCCCCAATTTTCGGACTTTTTTTTTTGCTTTTTCTCTCTTTGCCTCGATGCCCCGCGGTCACGGGATATCCCCACCAAAAATGCGACGTTGCACCAAACTTTTTTTACACGAAGATGGGATAATTACTGACAAGAGTTTTTGTTGTGTTTCAGTATCATGATCGGTATGGGTCAAAAGGACTCCTATGTTGGAGACGAGGCCCAATCCAAACGTGGTATCCTCACTCTAAGATATCCCATTGAGCACGGTGTCGTGACGAACTGGGACGACATGGAGAAGATCTGGCATCACACTTTCTACAATGAGTTGAGAGTAGCGCCAGAGGAGCACCCTGTCCTTTTGACTGAAGCTCCTATCAACCCCAAGTCCAATCGTGAGAAGATGACTCAAATTGTGTTCGAAACCTTTAATGCACCTGCCTTCTACGTCTCCATTCAGGCCGTGCTTTCCCTATACGCTTCTGGTCGTACCACCGGTATCGTTTTGGATTCTGGTGATGGTGTCACCCATGTTGTCCCCATCTATGAAGGATTTGCGCTCCCACACGCTATCTCTCGTGTTGACATGGCTGGACGCGATCTTACCGACTACCTGATGAAGATTCTTGCCGAGCGCGGTTATACTTTCAACACTACTGCGGAGCGTGAAATTGTTCGTGACATCAAGGAGAAACTTTGCTATGTCGCTCTTGATTTTGAACAGGAGATCCAGACTGCCTCCCAGTCATCTAGCTTGGAGAAGTCTTACGAGCTTCCTGATGGACAAGTTATCACCATTGGTAATGAGCGGTTCCGTGCTCCTGAGGCTCTTTTCCAGCCTTCAGTCCTTGGTCTTGAGTCTGGTGGTATCCACGTGACCACCTTCAACTCTATCATGAAGTGTGACGTCGATGTGCGCAAGGATCTCTATGGGAATATTGTCATGTCTGGTGGTACTACTATGTACCCAGGTATTGCCGACCGTATGCAGAAGGAGATTACATCCCTTGCTCCTTCTTCAATGAAGGTCAAGATCATTGCTCCCCCAGAAAGGAAATACTGTAAGTTCCCTACTATCGTGTAATGGGGGTTACCTGACTAATTTTTAATAGCTGTCTGGATTGGAGGATCTATCCTTGCATCCCTCTCCACCTTCCAGCAAATGTGGATCTCAAAGCAAGAGTATGATGAGAGCGGACCTTCTATCGTCCACCGCAAGTATGTTCATAATACCTTCCCCGAGCGCTTGTCGTAGACTGATACACTGACACATTCCAGGTGCTTCTAAACAAAAATTTCGGACCAGTCGGGTACAAATTCAAAGGTTCTTGGAAAGTCAATATCTTAATACAGTTGCTAAGGAGAATGGGTGGACGGTTTTTTCTTTTTTTCAACTCTGAAAGGTTGTTTTAAGATGGGGGTAGCAAAATGGCGGGAGTAGTAGGGAGAGCAATCGAAAAGTTGTTATGCGAAGGCTTTTCAATTTTTTGTGCATTTTTTCAAGCGAACCACATCCGGGTTTTTGTTTTGCTATGATGTGAATTGCATGTTGTAACGGAATAAAGTGCGGTATCGGCGGTGCTGTACGGGAGGCTGCGCGTTGTGTGGACATTTATGATGTCCTGTTCCTTTCTGCTTTCTCTGATAGTGTTTGGCTGTGTTATCTCCGTGTTTCGTAGTTTAAATGTTTTCCAAAACAAAATACTCCTACGATTGCTTTATCGCCTGCTCCTTTAGCTCACGTGCACCGGTAGTGCCGGCACTAAAAACTGGCCCTCTTCGTCACTTACTTTTGCTTAGTAATACATACAAAAAAAGTGGCGCCTTGGCATAAATTGGTTTGCTCGCTCGCTTTTCCCGAAATGCCCCTCCTACGGCTCTCAACCGATACCCGCCTTCAAAAAATGGAATCCGTAAGAGGAGTCAATTTTAAGTAGTTCTATAGAGTTTTTCTCTAAAGTTTCGCTGTCGTTGGGCTGGTTCGTTACTAGGTTTGGTCGTAGCGAGGATCGGTATATGGATGTGGGATCTCGCCGCTGTTGGTGGCCGACATCGAAGCTGTTGAATGCGTGACCTTTTCGTTGATATCAGAACTCATGGTCTTCAGGTTCGGTTGTAACTTTGTCTAATCTGAAGCTATCGCAATATCTCATAGAGTATTGCGTCCTATTATATCACTAAATGGAAACACATGGCCCTCGGGCCCTATCAAACTTGGAATATGGGTGGCTGCAAGGTTGCGCGAGTGATACCACATGACAGCCCCACGTGGAAACTGAGGACTGCTGACATAATATGATCTGCAGGCTAACCCTCACGACCTTCGTCATGCTGGGGGCTGCATCTTCCCCCTTTACCTTCCTCCAGGTTATCCCTTGTTTCGAGACTATCGCAATTAACTTACATGGTACCTCTGTCACCATGATACCATTCATAGACTATCGTGAGCCCTATCTTTCTCTCCTTGTCCAGCCTCACACTTTTACTTTCTGTAATTTCTAACCTTTGTCCTAGCTTTTATTTGGCTGCAAGATGTCACGGGTGCGTTTAAGGACGATTGTATGACTCAGGTCTTCCCAAAGTTTTTTTTTTTTGATAAATTTATCTCCCTCTAACATATTTATGAGAATGTAGTGAAGCTTATTTTCACTATCTTATTATCCTACCCGTTCGCTGGCGTCCTCAAACGGTTACCTGATGCGGAGCCTGCGAAGAAGAATCTGTTTATGATTGGGTATGGGGCTTTACCAGCGAGGATGATTGGGGAGAGGGACAGTCGCTAATGGTTGATGAATTGAATGAATAGAGTTTCGCTGTTTTACATGGTTGGGGTTTTCGACCTATGGGGTGGGCTACGGACTCTTAGTGTTAGCGCAGGTGGAGCGTATGCTATTGCGAAATTTGTTCAAGGGCCGTATATGCCCTGGATCGCCTTTGTGTACTTGATGGGGCACATGCTCATTTCGCATATCGGGCGAGAGTTACATGGGATCCCTGGGGTTGTGGATGTTACTGGGGCGCAAATGGTTATGGTCATGAAGGTTGGTCGACTGAGATTCGAGGAATTTTGGAGGAGGGCAGAGACTCATGGTTTTGGTGTACCAGTTGACGGCATTCTGTTGGTCAGTACATGATGGCCAGTTGCCTGAGAAAGTATGAATTATTTGTTCCTGCCAGCAGCTTGTTACGCTTAGAAATTGACTTGTGATTCTAGGATTTATCGGCCTTTCAGAAAGATCGAGCGTTGCCAGTGATGCCCAATCTCCTCGACTACACTGCATATGTGGTGAGTTTTACTGTTGGGTTGCTCTTTATCGCTGGTATTAAATTTGCCGATAGCTGTTTTTCCCGTCTTTGTTCGCCGGACCTGCATTTGACTTTGCGGAATATCGAAGGTGGATTGACTGTACTATGTTTGACGTCACAATTCCCGGTGCAACTAAAGGTAGCACAAAGCGGAAGAGAAAAATCCCCAAGAGCCACCGTCCGGCGATTTGGAAGGCTGTTTGTGGGCTGGGCTGGATTGCTGGTTTTATGAAGTTTTCTGGCTGGTACAAGGCTGAATTTGTTCTCGGCGATGGATTTTTGGGGTATTCGGTTCCGAGAAGGTAGCTGTGTTCTCTTCCAAATTGTGAACTGAGAGCTGATTGCAACTGTAGGATTTGGTATATATACGCTTTGGGTTTCACCGAACGTCTCAAGTACTATGGTGCTTGGTACCTGACCGAGGGTGCTTGTATACTTTCCGGTTTGGGGTACAATGGCCTTGATGAGAATAAGAAGCCTCGCTGGGACCGTTTGACAAATGTTGACCCTTGGGCACTCGAGACAGCGGAGAATTCAAGAGCTTACCTCGGATCTTGGAACATGAACACGAACAAATGGTTAAAGAACTACGTGTATCTGAGAGTTACACCAAAAGGAAAGAGGCCAGGATTTAGAAGCTCCTTAGCTACCTTTGGGACATCAGGTGTGAAGAGTTCCCAGGGATTCATGTGAGGAGCTGGGCTAATTAATACGCAGCCATTTGGCATGGAATTTCTCCTGGGTATTACCTCACGTTCTTGACGGGATCGTTTGTCCAGACGGTCGCTAAATGTATGTGCTATTTGCCCTACCCATGGTAGACTATTCGATTACTAACGGTTTCGCATGCAGATTTCCGGCGTCACGTCAGACCCTTCTTTATGGAACCGGACGGAAAGACACCCGGTAAGTATAAGAGGGCGTATGATGTCTTCGGTCTTCTAGCGACACAAATTGGGTTTTCCTACACTGTCGCGCCGTTCATCATTTTGGATTTCAAGAAGTCCCTCATACTCTGGGGACGAGTTAAGGTTAGTGAAGTTGCACTTATATGTCCCATGGGTCGGTACCTGACAGTGTTTTCCTTTTATTTTATAGTTCTTTGTTCATATTGGCATCCTCCTCTCTCTGCTATTCTTCAATTCACCTGGAAAAGCTTGGCTTAATCGGAAGTTGAAGGCGAAGGTTGGAAAGGCTGCGACATCTGAGGGGTTACGCAGATCGCCAAGCGCTAGCGATTTCCATGGAGGCGGACTTGGCCTTCCCGATGATCCTATGAAAGAGATTGAGGATATACAACGAGAAATATTGGCGAAGAAAGAAGAGGTGATGCGGAATCGGAGGAACTCGATGAATGCTACGAGCAAGAGTAAATAGCCCCCAGCTAATCCTTCCTTAATGTGGAAGGCTGCTGAGGCTGGAGATGTATTCGAAATGCGGCGTTGGTTGCTAGTTTTTTTCTTCTTCTCTGTTGGACGTTCGTCCGTCTACCTAATGCTGTGTTGTATCATACAGATGAAAGGAAGTTGGGGTTGACACCTTTCAACATTCGGTGGATTGTTTTTTTTTTTTTTGTTGCGAGAATAGAGTAGAATTGAGGCTGGGTATTACTACTAATAATACGTTTTCTAGTTATATATCTTGGGTGAGAAATTGCAGATATATAGACTTGACCATGACGTTTCATTGTGTATACTTTTACGCTTGAGCACGCTAAGTCGGGGGCCAATTGGTGGGTTGGACCCCAATTGAGGTGTCTAATAATTTGCTTGAATGGCCTAATGCATCAAAAATTAGTTGAGTCTTGTTGAGTGACCTTGCATCCCTCCTACAGATAAAGTAACTTTATGCGTATGATATATTAATACTTGCTGGACCAAAGTCTTATCTCCCCGTCCAGGGTTTAGGATGCTCGGGTAAATTGTCGAGCTTCTTGCTGTATCCGCACGTGGTTTGTTCGAGTTGCAACGATCTCGTGACTGGTGCGGGATATTATAATAAGGTCTCTCATCTCAACAAACAACAAACAGTCTCACAACAATTGAGAAACAACAAAAACTGCTACTAAGATGTCAAACGAACTCAGCTACCCAAAGACATCGGCCAACAAAGTCAACAGATTCAACAACAGAGGTATCCCCATCGTCCACCCAAGTTGAGACCAACAACCACTAACCCCCCCCCTCCCCTCAAACCCAAGGCCACTACGACACAACCACAATCCACAACATAATAAACACAACTTCAGTCCTGCATGTCTCCTTCCTAGCCCCCAGCAACCCAAAGGACCCAACCTCACCCCAACTACCCACAATCCTCCCAATGATCGGCCAAATGGGCTCCTTCACGCACCCAAGCTCGGACGAATCCGAAGCACTGGACTGCTATCTCCACGGCTACGTCTCCAGCCGACTGATGAACCTCTCCCGCAACTCCACCACCACCCAGAAGGGTATCCCGGTTTGCATCGCGGCCACAAAAGTCGACGGTCTGGTTCTCTCACTGACACCCAACTCACACTCGTACAATTACCGCTCCGCCATCCTCCACGGCACGGCGACGCTGGTGGAGGATATGGAGGAGAAGATCTATGCTATGCGTCTCATCACGGAGAGTGTGCTCCGGGGGCGCTGGCTGGGGACGCGCGTGCCCCCCGACGAGGCCGAGTTAAGCAGCACTAGCGTGCTGAGGGTTGTTGTTAGCAGTGCTAGTGCGAAGATTAGGGCTGGTGGTCCGAGCGATGACCGGAAGGATGTTGAGAGGGAGGAGGTCACGGGGAGGGTGTGGACTGGTGTCGTTCCGGTTTGGGAGATGATGGGTTGTCCGGTCCCCGCTGGGGACGGGGTTGGTGGGGAGGCGCCGGGGTACGTTGTGGAGTATGTTGAGGGAAGGAATAAGAGGGAGAAGGGGCATGCGGAGGGGGCTGTTGGGGAGGTGTATGGGGGTTAGTCAGAAAGGGGGAGAGGGGGCAGCGCTGGGTATGTGGTTTTTTCATGGCGGGGTTTGAGAACTTGCTTGGGAAGGTTGCTTTTTTAAGCTTGGGGCTTTTCTTTTTTGTGCGCTTGCTCTGCTTTAACTTAATCACACTTGTGAGTTTAGGTTGCTAGCGATTAGATTCTCTGATTTACAAGTCGGTTGAAGGTGCTGTTCCTATCGAGTGATTCTCTATGAGCGTATGGCCTTTTTTAGCCTTTATTTTTCCCTTCACCTGCAACTAAAATTTGCCTTATAATATTATATAATATATACTCGAGTACTGTCATATTAGATTTTATGTCTCAGGTTGACAAAAATGACAAAAAAAGTTAGGATATAGAGTAAGTTGGATAGGATTTATTACTTATAGAGATAACAATTTAATAAAAGTAAAAAAAGGAGGGTAAATGTCATATGGAGCTGGTGTTCTTTCCAGCTGCTATGAGGGGTATGAAAACCTTTCAGACACGACTGTACGGTACAAGTACTTACTCAGCGGGAGATGATTGGGCAATAATTGCAGCGGGGAGCCACCCCTCTTTTTTTCAGCCTTACGGGTCTAAATTCCATACAACCTCCTATATCGCTGCCATAGTGTCTCTAGAATATCTACACCCGACCAGGACTCAGGACGCACAATGAGCTACACAGCATATTCGCACTCGGCCTCGTTTGGTAGCGGTAATGTCGGCTGCAATAACGTAACGAATACCCATAACAAAATTGTCAATGTGACAGCCGATGAGAACCCAGAAATCATGCAGTGGCTCTCACCACTGGACCCTAGGGGAAGGCATCAGGATGTGCGTACCGACAGGCTCGGCGGTGTGGGGGATTGGCTTTTAGAAACAAAAGAGTTTCGGGAGTGGAGGAGTGATGAAGGTGGAGCAGATAAGGCTGTCTTATTTTGCTCCGGGGATCCAGGAGTGGGGAAGACATATCTGAGGTAAGCCCCTGGTTCATCCGGAGCGAGCAGGAACCACTACTAATTGTCAGCAATATTAGTTCATTAGTGATCGATGAGCTGTGCGATGGACGTTGCGAGGAAGGCATTGCAATCGCAGTGTTCTACTGCGACTTCCGCGACCAACGCGAGCAGACAACCACAAACATCATGGGAGCTATCCTTAGGCAGTTGGTGGTTAGAAAGGAAGTGCTGGGGGGCGTGCGGGAGGCGTTTCAAAGGGCAAAAGAAGAGGTCGGCGGTCGAGGTCTGCGACTTTCGGATATGGTGCAAATGTTGAAGCAAGCTATTGCCGCATTACCTCGAGTTTTTGTCTGTATTGATGCCTTGGATGAGTGAATTCCTAAGCATCTAGTGGAGCTTTTTGGGTCACTGAAGGACATCCTTCAGAAGTCGCGGAGGATGCGAATATTTTTCACCGGGAGGCCTCAGGTTGGGGCCGAAATTACAAGACATTTCTGCAATTGTGTTATAGTATCGGCTAGTCCGAAGACGCGCGACCTAGAGAGATATTTGGAGAAGAAGTTGGAGATGGACACCGAGCATGACGCGATGTCCGATGGTTTGCGAGCGGATATCCTGAGAATTATCCCGCAGAGAATCTCTGGAATGTGTGTAGGGGAATCACCAGTTTCCACTTTGTGAATGATCTTATATTGACCAACCATGGTGTGCAGATTTCTCCTTGCCTCGCTATGTATTGACGCTATCCTGGGAGAGGTTACCGTCTCTGAGAGGAAACGAAAGTTGAACGAGATGACCAAGGGCAATCATTTGGGCGATGCGTATGCGACAACCCTAGACCGAGTGAAAGCACAGAAGGGGAGTAGGTCTAGACTCGGAATAGAAGCTCTGATGTGGGTATCGAGTTCTGAGCGACCATTACAACCTAGCGAGCTATGCCATGCATTAGGGGTAAAGATAGGATCCGCAGATCTGGATGTTGAAAATGTTCCTACAATTCGAGCACTCATAGGGTGTTCTTTGGGGCTTATCATGATGGAGGAATCCTCCTCCACCGTCAGACTTGTCCACCTTACCTTGCAAGAGTATTTATCCGATAATCCGAGCCTGTTCCAAAGCCCGCACTCGATGATAGCGGAGGTTTGCTTGACGTACCTCAATTTCAGGTGTCCTGGAACTTTCACCGACTCGTATTTTGGCCCCACCGACACTCCCCCTTGTTGAATACGCTTCTTGCTACTGGGGAGAGCACATGGGAAGGGAGAAGACGGATAGTTTGACTACGCTTGCGCTCCGACTTCTGATTGGATTCGAGCAGCATATATCCTCTCAACTCCTCTTGCGACATTCTAACAACTGTAGCAGTTGGGTCGAGCCGTGGTTTTATAGTGGTCGTGGCTCTTGTGGCTTTACCGGGCTCCATGGGGCTGCATTTCTCGGGTTCAGGGAGATAGTTGCTGCTTTATTAACAACTAAGGAATGGAATATTAATGCAACAGATGCCACGGGTAGAACGGCACTTGCATGGGTAGCTGTAGAAGGTCATGAAGATATCGTAAAGATACTATTACAGCTGAAGGATGTCAATCCCAATGTTGCAGACGCCAAATCTGGTCGAACACCGCTCTGGTGGGCTACCGGGAACAGGTGTGATGGAATAGTAAAGTTGCTATTGGAACGAGAAGATGTTGATCTAAACACTCCCGACACCTTACATGGCCGAACACCGCTCTGGTGGGCTGCGGAGGGCAGGCGTGAGGGGATAGTAAAGTTGCTATTGGAGCGAGAGGGTGTCGATTCCAACACTCCCGACACCTTATATGGCCGAACGCCGCTCTGGTGGGCTGCCGAGGGTGGGCATGAGGGAATAGTAAAGTTGCTATTGGAACGAGACGATATCAATCCCAACAGTCCAGACACCTTATATTGTCGAACACCGCTCTGGTGGGCTGCGCAGCGCGGGTATGAGGGAATAGTAAGGTTGTTATTGGAACGAGAGGATACCGACCCTAACACTCCAGACACCTTATATGGTCGAACACCGCTCTGGTGGGCTGGACAGCGCGGGTCTGTGGGAGCAGTAAGGTTGCTATTGGAACGAGACGATATCAATCCCAACACTGCAGATACGAGATATGGCCGAACGCCGCTCTTGTGGGCTGTGGAGGGCGGGCATGGGGCAGTAGTAAGGTTACTATTAGAACGAGAGGATATCAATCCGGATGCACCAGGCCTCTAGGGGGGAAACAGCCCTTAGTTAGCTACGTCCCGGGGGCATGCAGGAATGTCAAATTACTCTCCGAACCTAAGCCCTCACGTTTCAACCTAGCAAATACCACAAAGGCCCCAGAATGCCCCTCACCTGGGCCGGCGGCCACCTGCCTTCCACCATCGGAGCCCGTCCCCCTCGATGCCCGACCATTCTTTATAAAAGCGATTATTTTTTTCATCGTTATTTCCTCCTTAATTTCTCTTCTCGCTCCTTTTAGTTCTTCCTTACCAGCCATTTCACTGCTACCATTTTAGAGATGATTGCTATATTACGATATAATAAGGACAACACGATTTGCCTACATGGAACCAGGGTGCGGGTTTTTCCCTTGCCAAACTTGTTTTTCCAATAGACACAAGAAGCTTTTATCTTAATTTGTGTTCCTTCTTCTAATTTCCTAATGCCTGTACTAGAATTCATCCGCAGCTTATCGCGTATCTACTCCGTCACGACTGTCACAACCACTATCATTTGATATAACTCACTAGTGCCGAAAGCACAAAGTTCACTAATTTGGTATAGTGCAGAGCATCTTGCAGCTGGTAACGAATTTTAAGGTACTCGGGTATGTAGGAAAGTGATGGTAGGGATAGGGGTTAGAAAATGTATGTTGATACATACATTTTCTAACCCCTGTTCGTCTCATCATTTAACCCCTGACCCGAGTAGTGTTTTAGACCGCCTAAGGGATAACACAACTTGGGGTTTAGCTTCCGGAAGGCATCATAATTATTATTATAGAAATTCAATGACCGATTAATCAATGTATCATCCCCCATCACTCTAGGTCTAACTTGACGAGCCAAAAGAAAAAAGCGAAGCATATCAAGCAAAACAAAATTAATCCAACGCCCCCCTATCCACCAATATTCCCTAACCCTCACAAGTACATCATAATATTAAACCTACCTACTCTAACCCCACCCTCCCCGCCAGAGCCAACACCCCACCCAGCAGTAAATTAACACCCAAGTGCCAAACAACCCAAGTCATGGCAAACAAGTACTTCGGCGAGAACACGGTCCAGATGAACAAGTGCGTCCTCAACGCCGTACAAGCCAACATGACGGCGCCCGTCGCGACGCAGCAGAAGAGACTAAGGCACATCAAGTGCCTCTTCAACCCCATCCCATGATCGCACTTGCGCGCGCTGGCGGTGATGGCGACTGTAGCGGCGGAACTGCAGTATATGGGGCCGATCCAGTTTGATACGAAGGTCAGAAAGGCCACGACCGCGATGGAGTAACCGGATACACCGTTATACGAGTTTGACAGGTCCACCGAGGAAATGGCGTTTGCACCGCCGTAGGCGAAGAATGTGAAGTGGGAAAGGATTAGAGTTGAGAGGGTTAGGTCCATGGAGGTTAGGCAGGAGGAGGCGGAGAGGAGGCGGATTGTTAGGGTTAGGAGATGGAGGAGGGGGATGTTTAGAAGTTTGGTTTGGGTGGCTAGGAGGATTGGGAGGAGAGTTAGAAGGGTTGTTGAGATTGTGTGGGTTGCTGGGGGGAGTTATGTCAGTGGTTGTTTGGTGTATATGGGGGAAAAGGAGGGTTACCGTTTGGACCCTTCTTTCGGGTTTCGAAAAGGATTGTGTAAAGGATTATTGTGCCAAGAGATATGAAGGTTGTTCGGGCGAGGCTTACAAGCGACATATCTAGCTCTTCAATATACAATGCCAAAGGCTTTAGCCAGTTCGCTATCAAGTCCGGTGTGTCCTGCGCCGCGAAATAAAGCTTGAATGTAAGTGCTGCACCGATAGTTGAGAATCCGAATATGAACCCAGCGGCCCGACCAGGTATATTTCTGAATGTGTTCTTGACGACATGGCTGAACATATCGGTATATGCGAATAGCACAAGGAACCAGAGCAAATTTACATTCTCCGATAGAAAGTCTTTGGTAATGTCTGATGCCCCGGCATGCTTCTGCCCCGTTTGATTCCACCGACGGGCAATCCTGAGTATTGGAATTATGAGGGATATGCGGAATGCATTGCCGTTGCTTGTTCGCTGGCTATTCGCTTTTTATAAGCCTTTGTCATTGTCCGGAGAGAGCATGATACATACACTTTCAAGGCCAAAAGGAAGAACCACCCCGATGCCACCCAGTACCAGAAGTTGTGCTCTTCTTCAACATAACTACTAGCAAACATCATAACGGCGTAGGCAATCGTCATTACAAAAAACATCACGTTCGCGAGACGGGATTTTTCCAAGATTGAGACAAAGCCGATTAATGAACATAGGAACCCGAGCAAGACGAATGCTATGCCCGTGGCCATCAGGTTGATGTCGTAATTGCTCGAAGCTGATGAGAGGACGTCTTGGCATTTGGCAGTAAACTTCCAGTTTATGAGCGCGCGCACCTGTATGAGAGATGGAGCATTACCGTACCTTCAGGAGTGAGGCCAAAGCGACTTCTGGATTTTCTTTCCCTTCAGTGAAATACTGGGAGGAAACTGATCTATTCCAGAGACAAGCCAATTCATCTACATCGTCTCCAACGCCTTTGCAATCAATAGAATTGGTGATTCGCCCGTCAAAGTCTGTATGAGCAGCCCTGACAATAGTGAGCAATTGCTTGGCATTTGCCAATGCGAGTGATACCCTATCCTCCACTTTAGCCATGTCAGTCTTTAATCTCATAGATTAGCGGAGAAAGCACTGGGATAGATTGGAAGTGTCATGAATACTTGTATCACTGATCCAGAACTTTTATCGTGCCCCAATACTTTCCCACTAACCTGCGCATTCCTTGGGCGCTAAACATACCATTCCACATGCGCAGAAGCGAAGGTATCAAAACCCCCAGGTTATTTCTCGGGACCGGCAGCCCCAATAAGGCTGCCAATGAGGGTACAACATCGTTCTGCTCCACGGTTGTATAGTAGTCGAACTCCTCCCTAAATTCAGCCGGGCATTTTGTCCCACTAAAGCTCTTCCTGAACTTTGGGGACATGAAAACTAGAGCCGGCGATGTTTCACCAGGCCCGGAGCCACCGTGATTCCCCGCATCATTCATTCCATGATCACCAGCCAAGACGAACAGAGCGTTCTTCAGGTGCTCCTTTTCCTCAATAGCGGTAAATATTCTCTTGACTATTCCATCCATCTCTTGTTGCTTGGGAACCATATTCGGGCTTTTGGGCCCCGCTTTGTGTCCAATGTGATCCACCCCAAGATAATGCATAATCATGCCCTCCCAGTCGCCTCTCTTCAGCTCGTCGTCAATGTGCCTCGTAACGTTGTTGTCCACCTCGGTGAAGTCTGACACAAAGAAGCTGGACGTAGGGTCCGACCTAGTGAACATGCCGGGGAAGAGTCTGGCCCAAGTGTCATCGCCGTACATGACCAACTTGCCCTCACGATTCACAATCTGCGCTAACCAGTTGTCCTGGGATGCTAAAGTAACGGCGGAGTCGGACTCGGCAAAGTTGAGTATTACGTCCAAGAAACCAGGGACTGAGCCGGTAGTGAGCCCCTTCACGCGAGGCATGGTGATAGTCGGTGAAGTAGCGTGCGCTGTAAAGGGAATTGCGGAGCCGAAAGATATCAAACTAGCTAAAAGTTATCCCCCATATCTCGTGAAAGCTTAAACAAGCTTAATCTCTTGAGCGCGTCATACCTCTGCGTAAATTCAAAGCCCGACTCCTCCGAGAAGACAAAGTCACTAACAGCGAGATCCATTAGCACTAGTTTCGAAACAGTGAAGCTTAATTGAAGGAGGTATACCTCCTCAGCGCATCAACAACCATGAAAACCACCTTATCAAACATCTTCGGTGCACTACTAACCCCGCCATCGAATTTCGCGAGTCCTGGCAGGAAGGGCTTATAGGGAAAGAATCCCTTCGCAAACAGTAATAATCCAACAAGAAGTAGCAAGTTTGTGGCTACCAGAAGCAGCCATGACATCGAGGCCTTCATGGCCAGTTGTTTCGTAGTAATTTCTGGCGTGAAGGGTCTGCCAGTGCTCTAGCAGTGGAGAGGATGGCTTGAGCGTTGAGCTCATCTGGACGCTGAGAAGGGAATTTGTGAACACATGGCGGGTTAGGGTTGTTCCTGGGGGCTCACTTTAAAGGAGAAGGAGGGTAATGTTGGATTACCGCATTTGGACTAACGGTTAGAGGCTCAAAATTTTGTAGATTTTCCTTTTGCGCTTCGGGCACCCCACCCGCCACTACTACATCAAAGACAAAATCACCCTCAACGTCTGCGGGATCATCGCCGCGCGAGTCACTACTAGTACAAGTCTCCTCAAGGATCCACAACGCAAGCGATCGAGAATGGACTCCCAAGTTGAAGATATCTTGGGCGGGATGGAGGACGACGGCGAGCTTACTACGGACGAGGGGTTGAGTGATATCCGTATCATGACTGTAAGACGTCCCCGGGCTCCTAAATTCTTGTTGTATGGCTAAAGCTTTGAATTATAGCTCCCGGGAGAAGAGGAAGGCTCTGCTTCATTTGAGATTATCGGTGAAGACCATACGCTCGGGAATGCGCTACGATACATTATCATGAAGAAGTATGTTAGAAACCCCAACCTTTGAGGCGTCTCGGATGGGTGCTAACTCATGAACTGAATAGCCCCGAAGTCGAGTTCTGTGGATACTCAATCCCACATCCTTCCGAGGACAAGATGAATATCCGTATACAAATCTATTGTACGCCCTGCTCTTTGGAATCATATTGAAAGAAATCTACTAACCATCTACTATAGCTGAGTATTGGGAGCACACCAGACCTTACGATGCACTGATGAAGGGATTAGACGACCTTGCTGACCTCTGCGACCACATTACGCATGCGTTCAAGGAGGCTCGAGATAGCTTTGTAGACCCTGGAGACAGCGGGGAGCAAAGATGATACAGTGTAGCCACTTTGGCAACTAAAAGTTTCTTGTATAATTCCAAGGCGTGCTGGTTTAATGTACTTTTGTTGTTCCGCCTTTTATTTCCTTGTTGTATTTCAATTGCAAAGGATATACACCGGCGGATGGAACGGGGAAATGAATTAAAGCATTCACAATACCCACCAGTATTGGACATATAAAAGGTGTTCGGTCAATTACGCCCCTGCCAAATTTGTTAGTATCTCCATCACCATCAGTAAAAAACCAACTGGCGGTATACCTCCAAGAAGTTATTCATGAAGTTTGAAGATACCCTGGCCCTCGGATCTTCTTCTGGCCTGAAGTACCTAGCCCCCATCATATGCCGTTAGCATGTATAACCCCCTCATATAGCACCCACATGAGCGGTGTAGCTCACTTCATAATGTGCGGAATCTGCTTCCAGTAATTCATCGTCTCCTGCAATTCCATATTACTCTTGGTAATAAGCATATCTACGACTGGTAACTGCTGCACATAGCGGTGCCGCTCAAACTCCTGTCGAATCTTTGCACGGACAGCCGAAGGCGGAAGGTGGAGCAGGTACTGCTTTACGATCTCAGGGGCCTACTCCGAGTCAGTCATCCCAGTGTTGGCTACGGGGGGAGGTAGTAGTACAGCTCGTTGCCAGTCCCGATAAGACCTTATTACTCGAGAACGGGCATCCGGCCAGCCGGTCGCTGGGGCGGGGAGTATCAGTTAGTTCGATTAAGATTGAGGGTAGTGCGGAGGTAGGTGGAGAGAAACTGACAGACGCGGGTAGTCTTTGCAAGATTGGTGGGGTTGATAACCATCTTGAGTGGAGAGTGTGTATTCTTGATGGGTATCTTGTTGCGGCGATGATGCCTGATGAGAGAAGTTGAAGATGAGGCGTTGTAGCGGGAGTTCGAGGTCCCGAGCACTGCTCCCTAACCCTCTCTCCTCCGCGGCTTGGCAACGCTTCATCCCAAACTTGGGTCCTTAGTCCGATAAGATTGAAACTTCCAAGCAAAACTTCTCTGCCTCCCCCGCCACCATGATACCCAAAACCAGCCTTCTAAGGTTCACTCGTTCAGTAGCACGTCTGCACGCCTACTCGACCAAGGTAGAGCCAGTGCCGCTGGTTTATCACCTCCACCCACCACCAGTCCCCTCGACGGCAGCGAATGATTCCCCATTGATAGTTATGCATGGGCTTTTTGGTTCGAAGCAGAACAACCATAGCATCAGTAAGTAAGGAAGAACCCCACCCTGTTACCCTTACTAATAGCAGAACGCAAAAGGCTAATTCTCTACAGGGCATTGGCAAGAGACTTGAATAGACCGGTCTATACGCTTGTAATGCATCCAAACCACTCTCTCAGCAGCAGCCGTAGCAGCAGCAGCATTAGCAAGTTCTAACTCCATTAAAACAGGACCTCAGAAACCACGGTGAAAGCCCACACACCCCACAGCATAACTACGAAGCCATGGCGGAAGACGTAGAACATTTTCTCCAGGAAAAAAAACTAGGCCCTAAAACCGTCCTAATCGGTCACTCCATGTCTCCCCCCCACCTCCACCTCTCCCCTCCTCAAGTCCACACACTAACACCCCTCCCTAGGGGCGCTAAAACCGCCATGACCGTCGCCCTACGCAAACCCTCTCTAATCTCCTCTATAATCGCCGTCGACAACGCTCCCATCGAAGCCGCCCTGCACTCCTCTTTCGGCGGGTACGTGCGTGCGATGCGCCAAATCGAGGACTCGTACCTCACAAAGACCAAAGAAGCCGATGCCATCCTTGCGGAAGTGGAGTCCGACATCGGCATCCGACAATTCCTCCTACGCAACCTCGTGCGCGGCGACGGTGGCCATCTCGAGTTCCGCATCCCGGTGAAGACCCTAGCGAGGGAATTGGATAACATGTCCGCGTTCGCGTACCATCCCGACAAGGCCCGGTTCGAGAAGAGGGCGCTTTTCGTACGCGGTACGCAGAGCCCGTACATTCCCGATGAAGCCATTCCCGTCATCGGGAGGTTTTTCCCGCTGTTTAGGTTGAAAGATATTGATGCGGGGCATTGGGGTGAGTGAGAGTCGGTGATTTGTGGGGCATATATGGCTGGCGATAGTAATGCTAATAATGGTCCATAGTGATTTCTGAAAAGCCAAATGAGTTTAAGGAAGGTATGCATCTTTTTCCTTTCTTTCCCCTCTTGCTTGGAAATGATTGGCTCGTGAGATTTCAGGGACTAAACTGGCGGAATCTAGCTGTCATTGAATTCCTGAGCGAGGAGGAAGAGCAATACCCCCAAAGCTCCAGCCCCGACCCGTAATACATACCCACGAGCCACCAACCATGCAAGTTATAAATCCAATGCACAATAGACCAAATTAATAGAGAAAGTAGATATCTTCAATTTCTCCATGTAAGATATCATACTGATTATGGTGAATGGAATATCTATAAAAGCAGGGTATACTAGTACAGAGAGCGAGTGTCATAAGGTCATAATCGTCCCATCGTCAACCGGGGAAAAGGCGAAGCAGATGGAGGAAAAAAGCGTAAAGAAAGTGTAAAAAGGACATCATCATAGGCAAGAACTTGTAATAAAGAAAGGAGCCCAATACAGCAAATATACCAATCGACCCAACTCCCAAGCACCTCTAGAACACTAACTAAACAGCCAACCCCTTCCATTGCCAACCCCCTCCACTGCCAACCTAACAACATCCAGACTTCTTCGGTGGCACCCTCTGGTTGAGCGTAACCACGGCTGCGGGCGACGCGGCGGTCGCCGCCCCCCGCCGGGCGCCCACGCCACCATTCATCAAATCTGGAGTCTCCACGATCCTGGTGACGGTGTCGACGAACGGCTCCTTGACATTTTCTCTTGTCTTTGACGAGACCTCATAGAAGCTGGCGCCGTAGCGATCCGCCAGTGCGTGCCCTTCCTCGGTCCTGACGATGCGCGAAGAGGTGGACTTGTCGAGCTTGCTGCCAACGAGACACTTAATAGCATTTGGGGGAGCGTACTTTTCCACCTCCTTGAACCAGTACTCCATTGTTGTGAAGGTCTCCCGGTTGGAGATGTCGTAGACTAGGAGTACGCCTTGGGCGTTACGGTAATAGGAGCTTGTTAGGGTCCGGAAGCGCTCTGTTCAGGGTGATGTTAGTGAGTGGGTGGGGGATGTGGGGGAGGGGGGGAACCTTGGCCAGCGGTGTCAAAGAGGAGGACTCGATGGGGTTTTCCCTTTATGGAGAGTTTCTTGACCTACATATCATCACATTAGTGACCTGCCTGTCTGCGTTCGCAGTGGGGGAAGCGAGAGATAGATAGAGAGGAAGGGGAGGGAGGGAGGAACCTTAAAATCAACCCCAATTGTCGCCGTCGCATTATCTGTGTCAAAGATATCCTCGACATATCGTAATAGCAGCGCCGTCTTGCCGGAGCTGGAGGGGCCTATGAGGAGTCTGTATTGTATTGCACCAAATCACTCCTTCATTAACATCCTCCCATTCCATCCATTACAAAAGGTAGGGAAAGAAGGAAGGAGGAAGGGAGATGTATCGTACAGCTTAATCGTCGGATCAGCCATAACTGACTCCTCAATCTCAACTCAACTCTTCAGCCGGCGATGGTGACAGTAAAATGAATTTATCCAATTTCGTAAAACCAAGAAACTCTCTTTCCTTCCAAGACACGGATGGGAGGTAATATGCCGTACGTCTGCCAATCCGTCTATGGTTTGATTGTTTGTTCGAGGTGTTAGTCGCGGTTGTCAGACAGAACAGGTCAGAGCTCGATCGAGGCTCAAGTGACAACGTCGTGGTCGTAACCGCACGCACTGAAGAAATTGCAAAGGTGTGTGTGTGCGGGAAAGAAGGAAAGAAGGAAGGGGATAACGAAGCAAACACCGACGTCAGAACTGCGAATCACGGTTCGGTAGGAGTTGACAACTCAGGTATTGTCTAATCCAACCAACAAAATAAGTAGCAAGTAAGGTATGTATTCGCAGGGGAGCAATGATTGGAGTGGCGAAGAGAGGGGCGAAACAAATGATTCAAAGAAAGAAGGAAAGAAAGAAAGAAACAGCACAGGGCGGGGTGCAGCAGGTGGAAAAAAACAATTATTGATACAAATATGATGGTACTGTGCGGTATCACGGGGTGCCGTATCTATGATACAGTGAGGGCCAAATACAATATCGTTGAGGAGGAAGGAAGAGCTTGTTGGGGTGAAATCATGACCGGACGAATGGAGTAGTTAGGCTAAGCAGCTGACCGACCGACCTTGGGGTGACTGGCGATGAGTGACTGCCATGATGGCTATATACTCTTTCATTAATACAGCTTCAAATGTTCCCTACGATTGAGCTAAATTCCTCTCTTCAAGGCGGCATGATACCACAGTTTACGGCCTTGTGTTGACTGCGGTAGACTGTAGAATGTTTAATCCTTTTTTCTATCCAGGCCTGCCTCGGAGTCCGCCCTATGGATTGTGGACTTGACTTGTAGGCTGAAACACAAGTTTAGTAACATCTGACTAATACAGCAGCAGCATTTGGTCCCTGAAGTTAGACTATCAAACAATCGATAGTCCCGGCACCGCACATCCCTGTTCGTACCTGGCCGAGTGCAGAAACAATTCGAGTTCGATCATATAAGAGGTACTTGGACGGCCCATAATAGGAACTTGTCGCTGTACGTACTAGTACTGTGGTGTAGAAATGCTCAGAATGCTTGAACCCCCGATGTTAAGGGCACAGCAGAGTAGCCTATTGTCCACAGCTTAATACACCCCAGAATAGTATTATATGATGCCCCCTCCAGTACGGCATAGCCTTCACTAGAGACACTACCGTATTGCAAAACCCCCATTAGGAACAGCACGAACTAGACAGAACATGGCATAATCAGTCTCCAATAGTCCCAACATTACCAATATTCAAGTACAATACATTGGACAGCCCACAAAACAACCCCAGGTATCATACCGAAAACGGTCCAGGCCTCCCCGTTCATCCAACTACATCCAATCCCAATCCCACCCACAGGTGCCGCGGGTCAAACCCAGGATCCATATTATATCATACCATCGACATAAAACCCAGAACACATCCTTAACCTCTCTTCCTGCTTGCCTACCTGCCTACCCCAAATACGACCCTCACCAGCACAAGATCACGATCCGCAATTGCGCAACAGCCGCCGTATGCCCTAGATCCCCACCCATCTACATGTGCTCAACATGCTATATATCGAATATTGATATATGATACGTACCACAACTGCGCAGATAACTCAAAACTCAGGAAGCGGGAGCGCAAAGGCAGGAAGGAAGAGGGAGGAGCTCTGGGTACGTCCAACTACCTACCTACCGCTGCAAGAAGAAGAAGGCGAAGTACAGTAGGTGACGAATACACTGACAATCCTACAGCCGTCCATCATCACCAACGCAACTCTCGATGCGAAGTGGTATCGACAAGTGCAGGGTTCGTCCATCAATCATAAATAAATCAAGTTAGAGGAAATAAACCCATCAAGGAACCTCACTCGGAAAACCTTCAATCACACTAAACCGCACTATGATGCACTACAATATCAGATCACATCATATCCCGCCCATAACGACCGGACGAACAAACAAAAATTCATGGGCAGGGTGCCGCCTAAGGCTATGCCAGATTCCTGCTCTATGATAATGTGGCTCTGAGAGCCGAGTTCCTTCCTCCGCCCCTCCCCTCAGCCCAGCCCACTGTATCGCCCCACGTTAGGCGCCCGCCTCCCCTCTCAACTTGCCTTACCTTGTCGTACAATACGAACGAACAAATCCCTCTAGCACGAGGCCAGAACATATCGGGAAGGAAAAAAACAAAAACAAATTATCAAACAATATTAGGAAATGTAATGCAACCGACGAATATGAATGGACGCAGAGTGAAGCGGCAGGCAGACGATTTAAGCCCCGAGTTTAAACTTCATCATTGCTGCAAGGTGGAAGGCCAAACAAAAGGAATTACAGTGACGGCGAGGAGTGAGAAAAGCAATAAAATCCTATGGGACTCCGCGAGCAGAGAAGAGTAGGGCACTGGGAAAGGAACCCAGCAAGCACCGGTATGCCGCTATGGTCTAACTGCTTAAAGCCCATGATAGCATATTCTGTCTGGGGATCGAGTGTCGATAAAGTAACAAAAGAGGTATCGTGACATATGTCTACTCGGTGAAGTCGCGATACATCTATATATAAACAGCGGAAAGGCACAGCATCAGTCATCACCATCGTCGTCGTGGTCGTCGCAATCATCACAATTTCGTGCTATGGGGAAAGCGTATGGTTCAAATATGATTGTATCCCGTACACCGTGCAGAAGAACTAAACCCACACCCTCCCTTAGATTGAATTGAACCTCAATCCATCCAGGAAGGATTTGGCCCAGGACAAAAGAAAGAAAAAATGAAGAAAAGGAAATTGGAATTTTAAAAGCTCGCCGGCTGTATCCGAAATTTTTGTGAATTTATGTTAACCGTTTTTTGTTCTGCATATTTTTCACAACCTCCACCCCTTTACACAGACTCCAAAACAGTCTCCTTGAACTCACGCTCCACCTTCTGACCAGACTCATCCGCTGTCGACTCTCCGTGCAGATTCAGCAAGGCACCGAGATCAAATTTGGGTGACTTCAGAAGCTTGACTTTACGGATGTGAACCTGCAAATAGAATTATTAGTATATGTGTATATAAGCGGGTATCTGCAGTTGGGGCGGGATGTGATATGTACAAACATTTTGGAGAGGATAGATCCCCGTAGTCGCCTTCTCGATCTCACGCCCGATAACCTCCGGGATGAGCTTCTGGGTCAGCTGCGACAAGGTACAGCTCGCGGCTTCACGCTGAATGATCTCAACCATCTTCTTGCGAATCTGGCGGATCTGAGAAGACTGAGCATAGGTGGTCTTCTTGATCTGGTTTTGTCGCTTCTTGGTGAAACCAATGGCGAACAGGCGGAGAAGGTAGTCGTCGGTGGTCTTGACGGTGATGTTGGCCTCAATCAAGGTTTGCCATTTGCGGACGAGCGAGCGGAGTTTGTCGGAAGTGAAGTCGAGACCGTGGAAGTTTGTGAGACAGCTCTTTCCTTGGACCTCGTCTACTCGGAGCTTGACTTTGCGGAAAGCGTGCTCCTCATCCTTCTGGAGATCGGCAAGAGAAACCTCGAAAATGCGGCCCTTGAGGGCGTCATTGGCGTTCTTGAGACCAGTGGTACGGTTGACAAGGGTCTTTCCAACACTGCATATCCACAACATCCAGTTAGTTGAAAATCCTCACCCCTTCCTGCATATCCAATTCGTGTAATATCAAGCCGCATAAAAAAGTCGAGGGAGGTATATCTCACTCTCTGTTAGCGAAGGTCGAAGGTGCCTTAAAAAACAAACATTAGAAAAAGCACCCTTATACAAGAAACATGAGGTAACCCACCTTAACGCTGTACCAATCCTTGCGAGTGAAGGGATCTTGGGCCTTCTTCTTAAGACCCTTTTTTCCTTTAGAAAGTCTCTTGTTCTTGCCAACAGCCATGGTGTATTATTTCAATCGTTCACTAGAGCCCAGTCAGCTCAAGCCCAAAGCGTCCACCACTAATAATCCCATATGTCGATGGAATTGTAGATAAACTCCCCCCTCAATCCGAAAAGGTGGGGCAACATCAAACAAAACATCCACCATCACCACCGTAAAAATCGATAACACAACCAGGAAACGGGAGAGAAAAAAAGACAGCAAGAATTAAAACCCACCTATCTTCACGTAGCTTATCGGAGACTCCCTCGGGCGGAAGTCAGTTGGCGTGGATATCGTGAGCGGTGTTGGTTGTCGGTTGCTGGGCGTTGCTTGACTAAAAATTCAACCTTTGCGCGAAGGTTGTGCGCGTGCTTGGCATTTTTTTAGTTTGTGTGTGCGATGATCCTAGCCGTCACAGGGCTATAGCCCTTAACCAAAAAATGTTTCATCACACAAGACTGCACCTATCCATTGATGAAACAAATCCCCCATTTGACTAAAAGATTACGTTGGATCCCCCAACCACACAATTCAGCCCCGACCCGTGCTTTAAACTGCACATCCGTGATGACAACAACGCACCATCACCACCTTCCTAATTTTTGTTTCAGCTCTACGTTTCACAGCAGCAAGCCTGCCCAGTTATCCAACTTATCTCCCATTCAATATCCTGTTTAATAGACAAAGCCAGAGGTAAGACGCATTTCGGACACAGCAAAGAAATTCACCTCAGTCGCACCACACTACCACCACCACCACCACCACCATCTCCTCTTCCTCCTCCTCCTCCATTAGCAAGTCTCTGGAATGCCCTACCGTACCACAAGTGGGGGTTATGAAAATAATAATAACAGCAATAATACTTGTAATAACAACACTAATGAGAATGATTTTCTTATCCTCATTCCTAAAAGTTATTCTTACTTTTAACCAAGTGAAACACTCAACACTCAAGCATACCGATAGAAACAAATGCAAATAAAACAAAGGGGAAGAAAACAAAAGACCCCCACTCAAGAAACAAAACAAAATAAGAATCCAGGAACAAGAAACCCAAAACCATCTCACCCGAGGAATCAGATCTGCGGCTCTGCGGAAGCGGCCCCCCTTTTTATTTTATTTCATTTTTTTTATTTTTTTTCAACTCCTCATGTCTTTTCTCCCCTTATCGGATCGTTCCGAGACCCTTGGCAATTCTTCAGGAGTTGAAAAGCTAAAACAGACCAATCTGAAATACTTTATCTGTGATATCATACCGGTACACCCGTGAACCACGGTACATCGCACACCGACCGACCTCTCCCTCGAGACGACGACTTGGTTTTTGTTTTTTCCCTCGATTTTTTTTGCAGAATTTTTTCACCCCTAGTTCTGTTGGAGGGAGAGAGATATTTCCCCCCCGCTCTCTCCACGTGAACTCTCGTACGCACTCCTTTTCTTCCTCCTATCCTAGCTAGGTTATGGTACGGTACTCGCGAGAATTCGTACAGCACACCTCTGCAACGCCGGCAGCTGTGGGAGTTTGCTTTTTGCCTCGCTCCTCCCTCCTGAATGGATGGATAAACCTTATTTTCATTCTACTAGCTACTCACGAACTAAATCGTATATGAACTAACGGCGTGGGATACTCCCCCCAGCCCTTGGGCCCCCGTAAAGAAATCCTAACTCCCCGCCGTGTGCCTGTCACGCCATCTCCGAGCCTGGCCTTTTTTACAAAAGAAACTCCCCTCTCTCCGTCGTCTCTCCTGAGCCACTCCCGGTATCAATCCGTCACAAAGGAAACACACCCCCAGGCCTCCACCTCCAGTGCTCGTGTATGTAAGGAAAATTCCTTCTGATAAAAGAAACCCACCCCGTCACCTCCGTGCCCAGTGGTCGTGTATGTAAGGAAACTCCCCTCCCTCCTTCATCTCTCCTCAGCCACTCCCAGTATCAATCCGTCACAAAGGAAACACACCCCCAGGCCTCCACCTCCAGTGCTCGTGTATGTAAGGAAAATTCCTCCTGATAAAAGAAACCCACCCCGTCACCTCCGTGCCCAGGGGTCGTGTATGTAAAGAAACGTTCCTTCCAGCTAGCATTATGCCCCTAGCTTGCCGGGCCCGCCTCTTCTCCTATGTGGCAGCCGTCCCCCCTGCCCCCTTCTTCCTTTTCTTCCGAGTCGGGTCGTGGGTCCTTGCATGCTTTTCCTGAGCCACCTTGTCTCTTTGCATAAGGAATCCACATACTCCGCACTTCTTTCTGCTTTTTGGCTTGCCCCCTCTGGGTCCCACCGTTGCCTGGGATGTTGGCAGGTTTATCGTGGCCCCCTGTACCTGGGCTGTATTGGAACTTGTTTTCCACCTTCTGGTTGGTCTGTCCTTCAGGGCGTCAGGCCAGGTTTTCATCCAGTCAAGTAGTTCGCGCAGCTTTTTGTTACTGTGTAGCGGTATTTGGGTCGGCTTGATGAGCCCGCAGTAATTCATGAGGTGTTCTGGTGTGATGATGTCTCTGTCGCAAGGGCATTTCCTCCTAGTGCCGTCGGTGTCCTGGTACGGCCAGGCCGCTGTCGATCTTAGGTATAAAAGGTCTCTAAATTCCGCCCTGGTAGTGCCTCTGAGGTGTTTGTGGCTGGCTCTAGGTTTGCCGTTGTATCTGATTTTTTCGCTTTGGATTGATTCCGCCCAGTCGAGTAGGAGGCGTCCCTTGATGTCCCTTTTTCCTTCCTTGTCGCCGAAAGCTTGTGTTATGATGTGCTCCATTTCTGAGTTCTGTAGCCATTCTTTGGACCAGTTGGTGTGCCTGCCGAGGGTGCGGGCTCTTAGTGCGAGCATGCGTTGTCGGTGTTTGGTGTAGAGGGTGAGTGGGGGGATGCCCAGTTCGCAGTATATGGCTGCAAGCGGTGTCTTTGTTTCCAGTCCGTAGGCTTTGCGGATGATGTTGTTTAGGACCGTTTGTGCTTCTCTTATTGGGGCTTTCGTTTTCCAAACCTCTATGCCGTAGGTGAGTTGTGGGATGATGAGTCCCTTGATTAAGCGGAGTGTGGTCCAAGCGTTGAGGCCACCTGTTTGGTATCTGTCCGTGAGGGCCTTGAGGTTGTATCCCGTCCTCATTGCCTTTTTTGTCCACTGTGCGATGTGGTAGTCCCATTTGAGGTTGTTGGAGATGAAGTAGCCGAGCCACCTCATGTTTTCTTCCAGTTGCTGGATGGGTATCCTCCCGATGTGTGGGTGTAGTCTGTGTTGGTCCGGGGTTTTAATGTGTAGGCATTCCGCTTTGGTTGGGGCAAAGGTGTATCCCAGGTTGCGTGCGGTTGTCTCCAAGTTTACCAGGGTTTTTTGGGCGGCCTCCTGTCCTGATGTAGCCTTTTTGTATGAGGTTACGAGGAGGATGTCATCCACATATGTGAGGATGCGGTTGGTTGCTGTGGGGAAGTTGGTGGTGGCCATTGCCGCGATGTCCCTGATACTGACGAGAAAGAGTATTGGGGATAGTGGTGAGCCTTGTGGTGTACCTTTGTCGGTGGCGAAGGCTTTGGAGTTCTCATCAGCAAAAAAATACCTTGCGTCAGATCCGTCGGCGTTGCGCCCTGACGCAAGCGACGTCGCTTCTGCGTTCTCTACGCCCTGTGCGCCCTGAATTTCGTTGCAACGCACGCAAACACCCTG
>Ga0307507_10003607_pt1 | contig 29434 bp, 5 predicted proteins | sample 7_EM_MG_FD_207223 | JGI IMG/M metagenome (GOLD analysis project Ga0307507, IMG submission 207223) | Populus trichocarpa ectomycorrhiza microbial communities from riparian zone in the Pacific Northwest, United States - 7_EM | ecosystem: Host-associated > Plants > Roots > Unclassified | place... | reverse complement strand
TAAAGTTCTTTCTAATCTATAAGCTTACTAAAATAGAGTTAGTAGCGCTTAAGGAGTTTATCTAGGAGAACTTACGCAAGGGATATATTAGACTATTATAGTTATTAGTAGGATATCCAGTACTGTTCATCCTAAAGAAAAATAGAAAACTTAGGATATGTATAGACTATAAACAGTTAAACAGCATTACTAGAAAGGATAGATATTCTTTACCCTTAATTAGCGAAATCCAAGACAGGATAGGCAATATAAAGATCTTTATAAAGATAGATCTAAGATAGGTATACCATTAAATTAGAATTAAGGAAGGTAACAAATAGAAGGCAGCCTTTAGGTTAAAGAAAGGACTATATAAGCCATTAGTTATACAATTTAGGTTTATAAATATACTAGCAACATTCTAGAAGCGAATTAATAGTGTATTAGAAGAACACTTAGATAAATTTATTATAGTATACCTTAATAACATTATTATCTACTTAGAGAGTAAGGAAGAACATAGAGAACACATTAAATAGGTTTTAAAGAGACTATAAGAAGAACAGATGCTAGTAGTAATTAAGAAATACAAGTTCTTTACTAGAAAGACCAATTTTATTAGATTTATTATTAAACTAGGCCAACTTAGTATAAATCTAAAAAAGATTAAGGCTATAGTGAATTAGCAGAAACCAGAAAATGTTATACAGTTAAGATTATTCCTAGGGTTTTGCAATTACTGTAAAAGGTTTATAGCGCAATGGTTAAAGGATATTAAGCCACTTATGCGGTTAACAAAGAAAAAAAAACTATAGGCATAGGGGAAGAAGCAATAAAAACTGTTTAAGAGAGTTAAAGGGTTATTTACCTAGGAGCCAGTTCTTAAGATCTATTAACTAGGTCTAAAGACGGTTATAAAAATAGATATATTAGACTTTATACTAGGGGCATACTTTATATAGAAATATTAAGATGGATGGCACCTAGTGGTATACTATAGTTAAAAGATGACACCACTAGAGTTAAACTATAATATCTATAATAAGGAGTTATTAGGTATAGTTGCAGCACTTAAAAAATAAAGAGCATTCTTATAAGGCATAGAGAAACTATTTATAGTTAAAATAGACTATAAGAACCTTACAGGATTCCTAATAATAAAGGAACTCAATTAAAGACAGGTTAAATAGGCGGAAATGCTTACAGAATACCATTTTAAAATTTAGTATACTAAGGGTATAGATAATGCACGAGCAGACGCGCTAAGTAGAAAGGCTAAACTATAAAATAATAAAAAGCTATTAGGAGCTTTATTACAAAAGGATTAAGACGGATTAATTAAGTATAATTATCCAAAGATTGCGGCAACTAAAGAAAGTCAGATCTATAAGTTATTAGAAAGTAATTAGATATAGAAGATCTAAGAAGCATAGGTAGAGGATCTAAACTTAGAGTAATATAAAAATAGAGAAGTAATATATATGCCTAAGTCTATTATAGAGGAGTTTATTAAGGAATTCTATAAGGGAATAACACAAGGACACAACAGAGCTATAGGCTTAGTATTAAGACTTTAAAAAGAGTACATTGTTTAAGGAATCTGGGGACTAGTAAGATAAGTTATAAAGAAATATTTAGATTGCTAAAGAAACAAACCAATAAGGTATAAGCCGTATAGAGGGCTACAACCTGTCGAAACACTAGGAAGACTATAGAAAGTTATATTATAGGACTTTATTATTAAATTACTAAAGTTAAGAGATTCTATTACAGGATAAAATTATAACGTAATTTTAGTAATAGTGGATAAGCTAATAAAGTAGGGATACTTTATAGCATACACTAAAGAGATATTAGTAGAAGATATCGCTAGAATCTATATAAAAGAAGTATTTACAAGATATAGAGCACTAAATAAGATTATATTAGACAGAGATCCAAGATTTATAGCAGCATTTTAGGAAGTGTTTTTAGCAGAATAAGGGGTTTGCGTAGTAATATCTATAGTATATTATCCGCAGACGGACGAATAAACGGAAAGACTAAACTAGACACTAGAATAGTATCTAAGGCATTATATTAATTATATATAGAATAATTGGGTATTATTATTACCAGTTATATAGTTTGCATACAATATAACACCACAAGAAGAAATGGGGATATTACTATTTAAGGTAAATTACGGATATAAACTAAGAACATCGTTATCGCCATATTAAGCAAAAAAGATGAGTAGCACAGCTAAGCAAAGAATGGAGACGTTAATAAATCTTTATATAGACCTTATAGGAACAGCTAAACTAGTATAAAAACAAATAAAAAGGTACTATAATGCTAAGAGATCTAAGGGACCAGATCTTAAGGAGGGAGATAAAGTGTGGCTACTATATAAAAACTTTAAGAGTTAATAACTAAGCAAGAAGTTAGACTATATTAGACTAGGACCTTTTAAAGTTAAGTAAAGGATTTTATTAGTTATATATAAGTTAAACCTACTAGCTAAAATAAAGATCTACCCTATATAATATATTGCAATGCTAGAGCTAGTATACGGGAATATTAAGCCACTAGTCTATAAGGTAGACATATATAAAGGATAAGAGGAAGATAAATAGCAAGTTTTAAAGATTATTAGTTATAAGGACGTGGATAACAAAACGTGGTATAAAGTAAAGTAGATAGGCTATAGTAAAACTACTTAGGAACTACTAAGCAACCTAAAAAACGCTATAGGAAAGGTATAGAAGTATTAAAAGAAAGTAGGTTAGGTAATATAGACAAGAAAGGATCGCCAAAAAATAAGTTACCTAAGGGGGACCTAAAAGGAGCAATTGCTGAGCTACTTAGAGTTATTTCCCTTATAGGAGGAAAGCTAGTCCTTTTATTACCTAACTTGTTAAGACCTTATTAAACAAGTTTCTACTCCTTAAAACGGACCTTCTTACGCACTTTCTTAAGACGAAGAAGATGGGCAGAGGCTAATAGATAGGCTTTAAGGGCATACTGTTAAGTAGCTATAGCCTCCTACTCTGCTTCCTATAAATAATAGAGCTTATCTAAGGCGCTTAAGAGCTTACCGTTAAGCTTTGCAGTAGTAGATTAAACATAAGACCCTATAACAAGTTACTTAGGGAACTTAAAGACTGTTAAAAGTTATAGGATATGTATATTTAGCGTTAAAAATAAAGCGAACATTGTAGAATAATTAAACGTTTGCTTTAGTATACTCTAAGCAAGAAAAGGGTTATTAAGATAAGGGACTTACTATTACAATATATACTAACCCTACTTTTGTATAACGAGAACACGGAGACAACATTATCTTATTAAGTAATAGTATGGCAGCCACAGTGCGAGCATAATATTGCGCTTATAAAGAAGAAGAAGCTTTAGGTATAATAAATAAAGATATTAACTAGACTAATTAAACGGATATTATACCTCTAGTGGACAACTTAGAGATATTGGGAATCTTTAAAAACGAAGATAAAGAGGAGGGAGATAGTATTACAGACGCTTTAAGTACAATATTATAACTACTTAGGGAAGAGTCGCAGGAAGCTAGTTAGTTAATATAGGTATAGTCTAAAATAGATTTGGTGGAACTATATAATAAGGAATAGTAAGCGAGTTATATAACATTATACGCAGTATATAAAGTATACGCAGTGTACGTCTATATATAATACGTATAATACGTACCTTACGTATAAGAGAGAATTTCTTAGGAGTATAGTTGTGTATTTAAAGGACCTTAGTCCCTACCGTAGATAGTTCTCTCCTTATAATAAATCTTAGAATATAATTAGAGTTAATCTATTAGGCAACCACTCCACCAGTTATTATTATGTTGTTGATTTATTCTTACCTATATACCTAGCCTAATAATAGAACCCACTGTAGTTCCTGCTATAAGGTTCCGTTACATAATTACGTTTATTAAAGTATATTACTATCCTAACTTCTTTACAAATGTTGTCTCGCTTAGTGTTCTATAAGGGAAGAGAGCCTTTTTTAATGGTCTCTATAATACAATCAACTTCGTTAAAAATTAGGCAGAAATAGCCTATATCCCATGCATTAACGGACTTAATATATTTATACTAGTAGACAACCCTACGGAGGTTCCTTTTGTAATGGCTCTAGCTACCGCATAATCGCGCCTTTATAAGAAAGGCGTGCTTGCCAAAGCTACTATAGAGACTTAGTATAAGAGATTATAACACCTTTCTCCTAATTAGATACGTTAACTAGCTAGAAGTATAAAGGGGATTATAGTTACTAAGGATAAGCCATTTTACTACAAGGACTATCACCTTAGAAAGGCCAAGAAGCAAATATTAAGATGCTTTTAACGACGCAGCAATTGCATATTTAAAAAGGTGCATATCGATATGGTTGGGCTATTAAAACACAAAGGCCTCTATGGTAAAAAGTACTGGGTACTATTTACTGATGACCAAACACGCTTTAGATAGATCTACTGTATATTAAATAGAGGCTCCGCAGCCTCTACCTTAAAGCAGTTTGTCCGTATAATTAAGACTTAAACAGGGGTAACAATTGGTTGCTTTAGATTGGATGGAGCTGCTAAGTGGTTCAGTAAGGACATAACTGATTTCTTTAAGGATGAAGGTATACTTACTAAGGCCTCTACCCCATATACCGCATACCAGAATGGAATAGTAGAGAAGGCCAACCACCTAGTTAAAGAAAGGGTTAGGGTGATATTAATTAAGACTTAATTGCCACCAAAGCTCTAGCCTAAAGTCGCCAAGGCAGCCGTATACGGGCTTAATATATTGCCTATATTAGTTAATAAGGACAAGGCTCCGCCTACTTAAGCAATAGCTCTCGCCCTAGGTGACACTGATTCTACAATTATATACGCTAACTGGAAGATCTATGGCTGTCCCGCCTATGTCCTTATTGATGAAAAGGACCCTTAGCGGTAATAGGGTAATAAGTTCGTTGCAAGAGCTTAGAAAGGACGATTAGTTGGCTATAAAGGCTTATATATATATCGCGTCTATCTACCTTACAAGAACAGGGTTGTTCGATTAAGTAGCGTTACCTTTAATAAATTAGAAACCTTTCTCACTACACCAATTAGTAAAGAAGAAGGTGGCGATAATAATATCTGCTGGATACTACTTGAGGAACTTCCTACCAAAGACACTACACTAGAGGTCTCTCGGTCACTGCAGGAGGTAGATAAGGTCTCTTAGGCCTTGCAGTTAGGGGGTGACTCTTAGTTAGGGGGTGCCTTTGGCGATCACGATATCGCACTGTAGCTCAATTAACCTCCTCTCACTAATGATAAATAGGCAGGTCTTGACCAGCAAGAGCTTCCTGATCTAGGAGGACACCTCTATTAGGAAGGGACTCCCCTAAGGGACATCTATTAGGAGGATCTGGAACAGATTCTAACTAAATATTTAGAAGAGGACGATGAACCTATAGCGAACACTTGTACATGGTTAAAGCCATGGCTTGACTATAGTGTACTCCATAGAACCGGAAGGAAGGAGCTAGCTATAAAGGCTACCTACCTTACCCTATCCTTCGCATATATGTTTGCAAGTGCTCTATCGCAGCCTTAGTGGACAAGAATAACTAAGGGACTACCTCTGGAGCCTTACAACTGGAAGGAAGCCATGAATTTAATATTTGAGAAGGAGTGGAAGGCTATAGTAGATAAGGAATAGGGGTTTTAAATGGTTAATGTCTTATTTAAGATTGTTAAACTTCTGCCTGGAGCTAAGGCTCTACCCGTTAAGTGGGTCTTTATATATAAATTTAATGAGAACAACGTCCTATTTAGATAGAAAGCACGGCTGGTATTACGCGGTGATAAGCAGCGCCTAGGAATTGACTATGGTGACACGTTTATAGGCGTCGTTTAACCTAGTATATTTAAGCTACTAATGGCCCTGGTTGCCGCATACAATCTAGAGTGTGAGCACTTGGATGTAATCACGGCCTTCCTTAATAGGAAGCTTGACTGCAAAAACATCTATATTTAGCTGCCAGAAGGATACCGCCAGTATTAGAAGGACAGCGTTGCTCTTATGGGCCTACTGCTTAAGGCTCTCTACGGTCTTAAGCAGGCGCTATGTCTTTGGTATAAGGAGTTTAAGAGCTTCTTTATTACCCTTAAATATATACCAATTCCAGCTGACCTATGCGTCTTTGTTAGCTAGCAAAGCGGCTAAATTATTATTGTCTACGTCGATGATCTTATCTTAATTGGATGAGATATACGGACTATTGAACTGCTTAAAGAAGCACTTAGGAATAAGTATAAAGTGAGAGACTTAGGCCCAATTGCGTACTACCTAGGTATTTGAATTATAAGGAACCGCTAGGCGCGATTAATTCAATTGGTACAGGACGCCTATATTAGGAAGATCCTGTATATATTACATATAGAGGACTGCGCACCGGCCTCTATACCAATTTACCCCTCTGCGGTAGACTTTAAGCCACATAAGCTTGAGGATTAAGCTCCGCAGGAGCTGGTAAAACAGTATTAATTGCTGATAGGCTCTGTACTTTATCTATGTAATTGGACTTGGCCTGATATAGCCTGGGCCGTAGGAAAGCTCTGTTAGTTCCTATATAACCCTACCAAACTATATATGGAAGCCGCGATGCAGATACTCGCCTACTATGTAGGAACGATTGACCTAGGTATAGAGTTCGGCTTACCCTAAGGGCAATAGCCACCTCTGAAGGCCTTCGCTGAGGCGTTAGCTATAGACCATACTACCCCTAATTGCAATAGGGAATATAGCGGAAGCTTACTAGGTGATATACCTAACCTATAGCTACATGGCTATAGCGATGCAGCGTTCGCAGATATGGTCGATAGGAAGTTAACTTCTGGCTATATCTATAAGCTAGCGGGTGGCCTAGTTTTACATAAGTTGAGTAAGCAGTTAATTCTTACAACCTCTACTACAGAGGCTGAGTATGTAGCGATGACGTATACAGCTAAGGAAGCCTTATAGCTCCGCCAATTGCTTACTAATTTAGGCTACACCGGAAAGGATCTACTACCAATACATTTATATGGCGACAATTAACTAGCCATTAGCCTTGCTAAAAGTAACAACTACCACGCGCGCACTAAGCACTTTAAGCTATACTAGCACTACATTTATAACAAGGTTTAAAGCGGTGTGATCCACCTACAGCACGTCCCTATAAGCAGTATGGTGGCAGACGGTTTTACAAAGCCACTGTTAATAGTTCAGTTTAGGAACTTCGTTAAGCAGCTGGGCCTCATTTAATGCGATATAGACACTAAACCTAAGTAGGAAATTGTATATAGGTCGGCAAAACCTTAGAGGGTACGCCATTTAATAACTCTAACCAATACTAACAACTTTTAAATAGGGGATGAGAACAATGTAAAGCTTATAACAGGAGATTAATTATAGCTTAGAGAGAGGTTAAAAAGGACCTATAATACACTTAGAGGATTACGAGGTGTTTCTTTTATATATTAATAAGTTTAACACTGATTTAGGAAGGGTCTGCTTCTGTTTTAGTGGAGTACTAGGGGGTATAATAATAGTTCTAGAAGAGTCCTCCACATATATCTATATAACGGAACCTTATAGCTTAGACTACGGTGGGTCCTGTTATTAGGCTGGGTATATAGGTAAGAATAAAACAACAACGTAATAATAACTGGTAGAGTAGTTGCCTAATAGATTAACTCCAATTATATTCTAAGATTTACTACAAGGAGAGAACTATCTACAGTTAGGACTAAGGTCCTTTAAATACACAACCATACTCCTAAGAAATCCTCTCTTGTATATAAGGTACGTGTTATACGTATTATATATAGCGTATACTACGTATACTTCGTACACTGTGTATAACATTATATAACTCGCTTACTATTTCTTATTATATAGTTCCACCGGATCTATCCTAGACTGTGCCTATATTAACCAACTAGCTTCCTATAACTCTTCCCTAAGTAGTTATAATATTGTACTTAAAGCGTCTGTAATACTATCTCCCTTCTCTTTATCTTTATCCTTAAAGATTCCTAATATCTCTAAGTTATCTACTAGAGGTGTAATGTCCGTTTAATTAGTCTAGTTAATATCCTTATTTATTATACCTAAAGCTTCTTCTTCTTTATAAGCATAATGTTATGCTTGCACTATAGCTGCCATACTATTACTTAATAAGATAATGTTATCTCTATATTCTTATTATGCAAAAGCAGGGTTAGTATATATTATAATGGCAAGTCCTTCATCTTAACAACCCTTATTTTACTTAGAGTGTATTAAAGCAAACGTTTAATTATCCTGCAATGTTCGCTCTATTCTTAACGCTAAATATACGTGTCCTATAACTCTTAATAGTCTTTAAGTTCCTTAAGTAACTTATTATAGGGTCTTATGTTTAATCTACTACTATGAAACTTAACAGTAAGCTCTTAAGCGCCTTAGATAAGCTCTGTTGTTTATAGAAAGTAGAGTAAAAGGCTATAGCTACTTAACAGCGTACCCTTAAAGCCCGTTTATCGGCCTCTGCCTGTCTTCTTTGTCTTAAACGTGTTCGTAAGAAGGTCTATTCTAAGAAGTAGAAACTAGTTTAATAGGGTTTGTCTAAGCTAGGTAATAAAAGGACTAGCTCTCCTCCTGTAAGGGAAACAACTCTAAGTAGCTTAGTAATTACTCCTCTTGGGTCCCCCTTAGGTAACTTATTCTTTGGCAATTCTTCTTTATTAATATTACCTAACCTACTTTCTTCTAATACTCCTATACCTTTCCTATAGCGTTTTTTAGGTTGCTTAGTGGTTCCTAGGTAGTCTTACTATAGCCTATCTACTTTACTTTATACTATATTTTGTTATCCACATCCTTATAATTAATAATCTTTAAAACTTACTATTTATCTTCCTTTTATCCTCTATATATGTCTGCCTTATAGACTAGTGGCTTAATATTCCCGTATACTGGCTCTAGCATTATAACATATTATATAGGGTAGATTTTTATTTTGGCTAGTAGGTTTAACTTATACGTAACCAATAAAATTCTTTACTTAACTTTAAAAGGTCCTAGTCTAACATAGTCTAACTTCTTACTTAGTTATTAACTCTTGAAATTTTTATATAGTAGCTATACTTTATCCCCCTCCTTAAGATCTGGTCCCTTAGATCTCTTAGTATTATAGTACCTTTTTATTCATTTTTATACTAGTTTAGCTGTTTCTTTAAGGTCTATATAAAGATTCATTAACATCTCTATTCTTTATTTAGCTGTGCTACTCGTCTTTTTTACTTAATATAGCGATAACGATATTCTTAGCTCGTATCTGTAATTCGCCTTAAATAGTAATATCCCTATTCCTTTTTATGGTGTTATATTATATGTAAACTATATAACTAGTAATAACAATACCCAATTGTTCTATATATAATTAATATAATGCCTTAGATACTGCTCTAGTGTTTAGTTTAGTCTTTCCGTTTATCCATCCATTTACAGATAATACGCTGTAGATATTACTATATAAACTCCTTATTCTACCAGAAACACTTCCTAAAATGCTACTATAAATCTTAGATCTCTGTCTAATATAATCTTATCTAGTACTCTATGTCTTATTGTTGGAATGTTAGTCATGTGACGTGGTCACGAGACCGCGAAGCGAGGCTAGTTAACCTAACCTTAGAGCAACCCCTTACTTCTAGACAATTAATTATCCAATTAATCAATCATCCAACAATCAATAACGCATACGTATCATACAGTGATATTCATGCCTGTTAATTAAAGCATATATACCGACACTAATTAGTAGACGTATAGATTAGGAAATACGCAATAGCTAGCGCTTAAGGAGTAGTACTAGAAATAGTTTACTAATTACCTAGTTCTTATCTGTTTCATTAAAGGAGAAGACTACGACTTCTACTTAAGCTTAAGAGCGTGTATTGGCCTTATAGCTAATATAGCAGATCGCTAAGAGAATAGCAGCCTTGCTAAAAACACTTTATAGGTCTAATGGCTGTAGAGAACGTACACACAAACCTTAACCTTAACTATACCCTTACCCTCAACCTCACCCTTAACCTTAACCTCAACCCTCGACCTCAACCTTAACCTTAACCTCTGTTTAAGCCTTAACCCTTAAACTCCCAGACCAAGGACACTCTATAGGCCCTAAGGCTATAGAGAACACCCTAAACCTTAAATCTTAAACCTTGAACCTCCTTACCTTTAAACCTCCACTTAAACCTTATGGATACTTAACCCACAACTATAATGGAGTGGTATAAGAAGATATTAAAACATAGTAATAGAATCACTACTGCTATAGCTTCCAAAGATGAGCTAGGAGACTATATAGCAATAAAGGTCTATGTATATATACAGGAAAACTTTACAGACTACACATTATAGACAGTATTCAAGGAGGAATTTAAAGGCTTTACTACCGAAGATTTTAGATATATATGAATTAACATAAGAGCAAAGTTACGCACTCATCTACTTAAGAGAGGAGTGTATATGGGAAAGTATAATAGCAGATATTTAATCTTAGAAGCACTATTTAACCTCCTCTAAGAGGAAGAACCTTATAAATAGACAGATAAGGAAATCACAGAAGCTCTTAAGGCAGTTAGCCCTATAATTACAGTGGCGCTACGAGAACGGCTTAACTTAATATAAACAGCTCTGATATTAAATCAAGCTATACCCCTGTTAGTTATAGCCTCTTTAGCTCCTACAACCCCCCCCTACAGCCCACTACCTTCCTATACGGTGCCGACGCCTGTAAGCTATTAACTACCTTCACTACCTCCAACGCCTGCAATCCAGCCTATAGCTACAGCCATAATACCTAGAACGCAAATACCTACCCCTATAACACCCCAACTAGCTGTTGCATCTATACCCTAGTAAACTATACTAACCGCCACCCAATAGCAAGCTGCACCTACCTCTACCTAAGATTAACTACTTACTCTCCTTACTTAACTTCTATAGACGCAGAATCAGCAATTATTGCCTACGGTAACTGCCTCTACCCTCCCTCTAGTAACCGCTCCTACTCTACCTGGTCCCCCTCCTGCCCAGTATCTTTACCCTAGTACTGCCAATACCGACCCTGCTATGCACCTGCCTATGTATAGCAAAGAGGCAGCCACTATCGCCAAGATCTACACAGACAACCAGAAGTACAATGGAGTAAGTAATAGCTTTAACTTTAAGTTAACTATCTTCTATAATATCTGCAAGAGAGCTAGTCTACCTTTTAAAGGCTATATAACCGCACTCCCAACTATGCTAAAGGGACTTGTTTAGGATCACTACTATAATAGCAGCCTTTTAACTAGATTATTTACTGAGGCATATAACCACATGTGTCACTTCTTTAAAGGACTAGAGTACTATTAGAGAAACCTTACTAAATAGAACGCCACTGACTTCTAAGGAATTATTAATAAGAACCCTAATAAGTAAATCTATTAGAGTTTCTAACTACTCCTTAATAAGCTCTTAAAACATTACTACGGATTACACTTAGAGTTTCGTATAGACCTCTTCCTTACGAATAAGCTAGTCACCGCTTGCTAAGGAGTACTAGTATGCTATATTGCTATTTCTAACCCTTCTAAAGACCTCTCCCAGTTAATTAGCAAGTTGCAATCTTCTATAGTTATATAGGAGAAGGAACACTCTTCCTAGGCCTTAATAAGACCGTCTTAAGGAACCTACTTTACGGATTGCATATACCGCCGTAACATCCGTAACAACTGTAACCGAACCCACTCCTATAGACAAAACACCGTTAGATCCCTAAAGGCCAAGTGCTACGTTTGCCAAAAGGAGAGCTGCCGCTTATGGAAATATATAGAGGAGGAGCGGAACCGTTTTAGAGATAAGTATAAAAGACGTTTTAATAATAACAAGGGCCGTAATAGTAACTTTAAAAAACGCTTTAGACAATACACTATCTACTATAAAGAAGACGACAACAATGAGTATAATAAGACTTTTAAAGCTCTTATGCTAAATATAGACACTGATAAAAACACTAATAATAACAATAGTAAGGAAGAATTAGAAGACCCTAATAGCTACTACCTTATATTATTTAGGACTCTTACTACAGATAAAGCAACCTCTATAAGCATAGAACTAGCCAATAAGGCTTATGCTTACTTACTTACTATAATCTCCACGGAACCTACTACGGAAACCAACCCGTTTAACTATAATATAACAACCGCCGCTTCACGTTATACTTCCACGGTATTTATAGGAATTATGATTAATACTAGTGCGTTAAAGAAGTCTATAGCCAGTTACGGACAATTCTAGGCACTATAGAACGCGGACTAATCTATAAGACTTAATACCTTAACCAAAGGACAAGTTAACGTGCAGTTCGGCATTGGAATCGCTACCTCTATTAAAACTACAGATGTCGTCACCCCTATAGGCAAGATACAGTTTTATATTATTTATACGGATACCCCCTTCTTGCTCTGCTTAGCGGATATAGATAGACTCTAAATCTACTATAACAACCTTAGAAACGTTGTTATTACTCACACCAAAAAAGTACCAGTAGTGCGACGGTTTGGCCACCCGTTTCTCTTATAAAGCTTATTACTACAGTTATATCTATCTAAATCCTTTAACGCGAACCCCTGCTATTTAATAGATATAGAGCTACGGCGCCTACATCGTCAATTTGGATATCCCTTAGTTAAGAAATTACAAAAACTACTCTACTATACTGGCTATAAAACGGATAGAATGGCCATTAAGCAACTAACCAAGTTCTGCCACTACTATTAGAAGTTTAGCAAATTACTAGGCAGATTCCGCTTTACCCTATAAGACAACGTTAATTTTAACTATAATATCATTATTAACATTATATATATTAGCGGATCACCCCTTCTATACGTTATTAATAAAGGAACGCGATTCCAAGCCGGTAGATAGTTATAAGACATCAGCGCTAAACACATATAGGACATTCTACAGATGTGCTAGATTAATACCTACTTAGGGCCACTAGACCTAATTACCCACAACGCCGGAAAGAACTTTGTTAGTAAGGAATTCAAGTAATACGCCACCATTATAGGAATTAGTATAAAGGGAGTACTGGTCAAAGCACATAACTCTATTAGAATGGTAGAGCGCTACTATAGTCTATTACGCCAAGCCTATTAGATTATTATAACTAAAATCCCTAAAATTAACAAGGAGATGGGACTCTAAATGGCGTTTAAAGCAATTAATAATTTAGCTGGCCCTAGAGGACTAGTTCCCATACTTCTAGTCTTTAAAGCCTACCCCTAAATGGTTAAATTCAATGCACCATCCCCTACGGTTATATAACGCGCTGCCGCAATTAAAAAGGCTATAGTAGAGATACAGAAGCTACGAGCTAAACAACAGATCGCCAATGCGCTAAATATGCGAAACGGACCTAATGCTGATGCGATTTATAATCTCCTACTAAATTTGCCCATTTTGGTCTGGAGAGAAGAAAACACTGGCTAAAGCGGCTATTAGGACGGGCCATTTACCTTACTTACTATTAAGGGTAAAATATGTACTGTTAAACTGTCTAGTAGACCTACAGCCTTCTAATTTACGGTTGTAAAACCCTACCTTTAAGCAACTAAATCGCAGGAGCAAATTGTTGGACTAAAATCGCCACTTAAACCTCTATTTGGGTCAGCCCTTTCTAAGACTGTCTTAGAGAGACCTGCTAAAGCTTAGCAACAACCCCTAAAATGAGGTAAAGGACGCCCTCGCAAATACCCTCTACTTACGGCCATAGCTAACATCACCATCTACCTACAGGATGACAGTTAATTTAGTACTTAATTCAGCGCCTCCTAATAGAAGGAGCTTACTAGTCTACTTAAGAAGGGAGTTTTTAAGATTATAAGACTTATAGATATACCACAAGGCGTACAACTCTTTAATTCGCGATTTATTAATAAGATTAAGAATAAGGGAACTAATAAGGCTTTTAAGAAATCCCAACTAGTTGTGTAAGCTTATAACAACTTAAAAAAGGAACTGGTTCTTACCCAATTACTAACTATTTAATAAGTCAGCTAACAACTAATTCTCTATATCGCCGCCATAAAGCTTCTATAGGCACGACTTTACCTCTAAGACATTTTACAGGCCTATATATAATTAACCACCACACTAAATTAAGAATTCTACGTACGACCTCCGTATAAGCTAATTAAGCAACTTAGGATTGACAAGGCCTCCGTTTTAAAGGTTATAAAACCACTCTATAGAGTACCGGAAGCTGGTAACCACTAGTTTAAGATATATCACTTATATCACATTTAATAGTTGCATATGGACCAGTCTATATATAACCCCTATCTCCTACAGAGCAACAAACCCTTTGGCATTGTAGGCCTATAAACTAACGATACTCTATTCCTAGCAGATAAGACCTTTACAAACACAGAGCAAAATAAGCTGCACAAGGCCAAGTTTATGGCTAAAAAACGGGAATAACTTACCGTTAATACGCCTATTAAGTTTAATGGTGGAGTTATTTAGCTACTAACTAACGGGAGCATTACGCTCACTTAAGAACGACAATGTATAAACCTTAGTATGATTAGCACTAAGCTTGCCACAAGTATAGGATTAAGAGGAGCCACAAGAACCTTAACTCTAAAGGACTAGTACATCGCTTAACGCGCTAGAGGTGTATATATCGCTTTAGTTTGCCAGCCAGAAGCCTTATTCGATTTATCCTTTGCCGCCCAAGTAATTAACCCCAATAAGAAAGACGTAAAACAGTTAAACAAGCGTCTAAACTAGCAAATTAAGAACGCTAATAGAGGCCTTAAGTTTATTAAGTTAGATATCAAAACCCTACAGCTCCTGGTATTTATAGACGCGTTATTTACTAATAACAAGGACCTCTCTTCGCAGATCGGCTACGTTATTGTACTAGCTAATGCTATAAAGAAGGCCAATATTGTCTATTAGAGCTCAGTTAAGTGCAAAAGAGTTATTTAGAGCGTACTAGCTTCTAAACTCTACGGTACGGCCCACAGCTTTAATATTGGCGTTGTGATTAAATCTATAGTAGACAAGATCCTACAAATTAACCTCCTACTTATGCTTTGCACTAATTCCAAGTCCTTATATAACTGTTTAGTACGGCTCGGAACCACCCAAGAAAAGCGCCTAATAATTGACGTAATGTGCCTCCGGCAAGCCTACGAACGGAGACAGATTATAGAGGTGAAATAGATTAACGGAGAGGCCAACCCTACTAACGCTATAACAAAGGGAAAGCCCTGCGCGGCTCTTTAATGGCTTATTAATACAAACCAAATCGACCTATAAGTTATAGAATGGGTTGAATAAACAAACTTAGATTTAGCTTAGCGTCAGGTAACTAATTATAACAATATGGACCCTAAATTCAACCAGCCAATTAGGATTTTCCATCCCCAGGATAGAAAATCGCTATTGGCTCGCTTACCACTAGCGCCTTGGCGGCCCTCGCGATATATTAACCTGCTACCCCTAACAATTCTTCTTGCAATTACGGACCTGTAAAAGGAGCGTGGAAGCTATTGCGTATTAATTGGATCTCTAGCTATTGCGTATACGCTGCGAATAAGTCTAGAAGTAAACTTAGCTTTGGAATATAGATTAGCCTTCTTTTTAAAATTGCTCTAGTGTTGGAATGTTAGTTATATGACGTGGTCACAAGACCGTAAAGCGAGGCTAGTTAACCTGACCTTAGAGCAACCCCTTACTTCAAAACAATTAATTATCTAATAATTAACAACGCATACGTATCATACAGTGATATTTGTGCCCGTTAATTAAAGTATGTATACCGACACTTCTTTAAGATGCTAATAATATAAGATAATACTAAAGAGCGTACCTATTAGATTATTAATAAGATTAAAGATTAATCCCTAAACTAAATTGCACTAAATTAGCTTAATAAAAAGCAAATTACTATATAGCTGTAGCTATAAACTATTCTAAAGAAGTGGACTTAAGATCTATATATTATATAATATAATTACGCAGAACTATTCTAGAATAGGATATAGCTTAACTACCACAATTTCCGCCAGTTTATAAACTTTATAAAAACTTATACTTAACTAATAGATTTAAAGCCCTTTAAAAATAAAAACGGTAGCATCTATAAAAAGGAGAAAATTAGATTTATCTAGGCTAGAATTAAGCTAGCAATTTATAACAAAATAAAGTATATAGGAGCCCTATTACGGATTACCATATATATAGATTTTAAATAAGTGGTTCTAAACGCTAAGGATATAGTAAGAAACTAAACCTCTTCTAGTAAAAAGCTAGGGGGTAACTAAAAATATAGGCACTTTAGTAACAATATAGGGTAGACCTAAACTTTAAAGAAGCTATTCTTAAAGAGAAATCTAAAAGAGTTAAAGTTAGAAACCTTAAGTAATAGGAAAGACTCCTAGGGCCAACCTAATACCTATCTAGCACCCTTATAGGAACACTCTAAAAAGTTAAGAGAAAACTTCTCCAGAGGTAAACCTAATTAGAAAAATAAGTAGGGTAATAACCACACTAATAATCTAAAAAAAGAAAAGCCCTAGTTATAGACCTCTTTTAGCTATAACTAGGGTAAGATATAGAAGGAAAAACTCTCTATATTGCTATTAAACTAGAAATAGTACTCCCTATAGGCAAAGTATATTAGTTCTAAGCACTATATAATAGCAGCGCCAAAATTAATCCTATATAATATAATTTAGTAAAAGAGAATAAACTTATCCTATTACTAAAGTAGTAGAAACCTATTATAGGGTTTCTAGATAAGTATTAGATTAAACTATATAGTGCCTATAAGCTTATAGTATTAGTAGCCAATATATATAACCACACTAAGGTAGTTAGCCTATAACCCTTCTAGGCGGCTAACTTTATAGGCTATAACCTTATTCTTAAATATCCTTAGCTTATAGAAGTAGATCTTAAGATACACTTTAAAATAGGAGCCTTTAAATAGTGGAACAATAAAGAATTAAAAGGGTATATTTTACTAATAAGCTTAAAAGACATCCTAGAAGATATAGCTTTAGGAGAAATAGTATACGCCCTATACCTAAAGGAGTATTAGATCCAACCCCTATTCTATAGCAAGATAGGTATAAAGCCTAGTATAGGCAATAACCCTTTTATAACAGATACCCTATAGGGAACTACTAAATAGGTTATAAAGACACTATAAAAAGGCGGCAATCTTAAAGATCCTATAAAATACTTCTACTACTATAGGTTACTTTGGCTTAAGTAATACGCAAAAAGTATGCTATAATACCTTAAACGCTATATTAAAGAGTTCCATACCCTCTACTAGCTACTATATAAAACTGTCTAATATACAATAGCAACTATATATAAACAGCTACTATAGCGCGCAATACTACCTATAAACGTTCTAAGGAATCTCTAGGACCTACCTAATAATAATATAGAGGATAAACGCGACCCTAATTTATTAAATATCCTAGTAGGCCTAAGGGACTTACTAAAGGTATTTTTGGGTAGGTAAGTAAAAGTCCTTTAACAGAACTTAGAATATAATTATACAATTAATCTAAAAGAAGGTAAATAACCACTAAACCTTCCTATCTATAACCTCTCTTATAAAGAGCTTAAGATCCTATAGGAGTACCTTAACGGCTTACTAAAAAAGAAATAGATATAGCCTAGTAAGTCACCAGTAGGTACACCAATCCTCTTTACTCTAAAACTAGATAGGACTATAAGGCTATATATAGACTATCACGGTCTTAATAAGATTATAATTAAGAACTATTACCTACTACTACTAATTAGTAAAATGCTAGATTAACTATTTAGGGCAAAGATCTTTATAAAGCTAGACCTATAAAACGCCTATTATAGGCTCTATATTAAAGAAGGGGATAAGTAAAAGACCGCTTTTAAAACCTAATACAGCCACTTTAAGTATATAGTAATGCCTTTTAGCCTAGCCAATATGCCTATAATATTTCAATTATACATTTATAGAGCCTTAGGGGGACTAGTTAACTATATATATATTATCTACCTAGATAACATTCTAATCTACTTAGAAGATAAGGATTAGTATAAGCAATATATCCACAAAGTACTAGAACGCTTAAATAATTAGGGCCTCTACGCTAAGGTATTAAAGTATATCTTTAATACCAAGCAGGTTAAGTTTCTAGGTTATATTATAACGCCTATAGGTATAGTTATAGACCTAGTATAAGTGCAGATAATTTAAGAGTGGCTAGAGCTAGAGAGCTACTAGGATATTTAAATGTTCCTAGGCTTTGCCAATTTCTATAGGCGCTTTATTTATAACTACTTAGACATTACCTAATACCTATCTAACTACATTACTAAAGCTTCCTAAGACCTAGCCTAAGGAGCAAAAAGCTTAAAGGTAGGAAAAAAGAAAACTAAAAAAGGACTAACTAAATAGTATAAACTATAGATATAGCCTAGAAAGGTCTAGGAAGCCTTTTAGGAACTATATATAAAGTTTATAGAAGCTCTACTATTACAGCATTTTAACCTAGATTAGCTACTAATAATAGTCACTAATATATTAAATTTTGCCCTTACTAGTATCCTACTATAACCTAATAGGCATCTAGACGCTACCCAGCTCCACTAAAAACTAGTAGTATTCTATAGCAGAAAATTCCAGAGACCTAAAGTTAGGTATTATACCCATAATAAGGAACTGCTTACTATAGTTAACTACTTTAAACAGTGGTAACACTACCTTAAGTACACAAGCTATACTACTTATATACTCTTAGATTATTATAATCTATACTACTTTATAACTATAAAGAAGCTTATACCTTAATAAGCTAGATAGGTAGAGGAGCTTACACAATTTAACTTTAAGATTAAATATAAGCTAGGGGAAAATAACTCTGCTAATAGACTATTATAACGGCCAGACTATACCAAAGGCTTTAAAATGGGAGAAGGAAAACAGATAATAGATATCTTACTCCCTATATTATAGAACAAGCTCTAGGTATAGAATGCTTAAATACCCATAGCTCTATATATTAAGTCTTAGGTGGTACAAACCTTATTAATCTCCACTAATATTCTAGCTAGTACCCAGTCCATTACTAATAAGGGTCTAAAAATACCTAGATAGGATATCCCTAACACAAGTACGGAACCTAGTAATATACTACTCTTAATTACTAAGCTATCCCCTTAAACTAAAAGTAAAGCTATAGAGCAATTAGAACCTAGAGCCCTACAATAACTAAAGGACTTTAACCTTATAGCGGCCTTCCTAATATACACGCACTAAGAAGTTATAAGATCTATAGTACTATCTAGTCTTATACTTAGAGCAGTATAAGGCAAAATAGCTTTTACCTAAAAACCATCTAAAAGGTTAATAGATCTTATCTATAAGGTGCAATAAAGGGATGCCTCCTATACCATCTTTAATGCAGAAGTAGACTAGAAACGTAATAGAAAGAAAGCTAAAAGGTATTAAAATTAGGAACTAGACCCAATGGGCCTACTATATAGAAATAATAAGGTTTAGGTACTATAAAAAGCAAATCTATAACAGAAGATCCTTATAAGGAATTACAATAATCCTCTAGGTAGCCACTATAGTTAAGTTAAAACAGTAGAATTACTTTAATATAAATACTACTAGCTAAAGCTTAAGCAGAAAGTAAAGGAGTATATTAGCTACTATAAAAAGTGTTAAATATATAAAATCCAAAGGCATAAGCTATAGGGTTTACTTAAATCAGTTCCCCCTACTAGTAAGCCATAGCAATATTACACTATAGACTTTATTACGGATCTCCCGCCCTTAAAAGATAGGTAAGGATAAATATACAATTTAGTCCTAGTACTTATTAATAAGTTTTTAAAGTATATCCAATACCTTCCTATTAACAAGATAATTAATATATAAGCGCTTACAAACCTAATTAAGAAGAAATGCTTTCTTAAAGTAGATTAACTATACTCTATTATTACTAATAAGGGCAGCGTCTTTATAAGCCAGTACTAGTTAAATCTATACTTTTATTTAAAGATAAACCACCATTATAGTACAGCTTTCTATTTATAAATAGATAGGCAAATAGAATACTAGAACTAGGAACTAAAGTTATATCTATAAATATATTTAAACTACCAGTAAGATAATTAGTGCGAGCTACTTCTATATATAGAGTACGCTTATAACTTAAAACAACATATATTATATTAGTTTGCACCAATTTAGATTGCCTATAGCGTCTAACTATTAGGATTTAATAGTATACCTAATAATTACTGGCTAAGGCCGTATAATTAATTATAGGATCCTATTAGGAAATCTAAGGATATCTACTAAAAAGTATAAGAATACCTTAAGGAATAGGAGAAGTAATAAAAGTATATAAAGCAGAGCCTATAAAATGCGTAAGAGCAATAGAGACTTTAGTATAACCACAAACACTAAAACAAGTATTTCGGCGTAGGTAATAAAGTTCTATTATATTTAACAAATATTAAGACCTATTAACTATTAAAGAAGCTTAATATAAGATACCTAGGTCCCTTCCAAATTAAGGAATAAATTAGTAAGCTAGCCTACCGTCTCCAGCTACCCCTATCTATGGCCCATATATATCTAGTATTTTACATAAATCTACTAGAGCTATGGCATAGACCACTACTAGAAAAGAACTTCCGTCTAGGCCCAATTAAACACCCTAAAGTAGTGGGCGAGCGGTATAAGGTTAAAGCTATACTATGCTATAAGTCTGTTAAGAATAAGCTTTAATATAAAGTTAAATGGCTAGGCTAGCCTACTAAGGACTCTATATAGGAACTAGAGGATTACCTTAATTATTATAAAGATATTCTAAAAGAATATTAGGACTAAGGTCCATAATCTATAAATTATAAAAAGCGCTCTAATACTATAGTGTTATTGCAACCTATAAAGAAAGCTTACAGTAGGCCAAAAGAGGCCCTAAAGAGTAAATAGGTTAAATTAGATATGGAATAAACAAGCTCCAGAAACTATAAGGATTAATTAGGGCTACGGCCTAAGGCAGAACAGGTCCTTAGCCTTTTTATATACATAGCATAGAATTAATAGGGTATTTTACTAGAATTACATTCCTATTTATTAGTCTATATTAGGAATAGTGTTCCTATACCTTCCTAAATGCTTTATAAGGCCTTTCCAATTACTACTATATATAAAAATTAATCCCAAATACCTAAATTAAAAGCCACTATACCTTATCCCTAGGTGTAGAATTAGTATCTATTAGCCCACTAAGTAATAGCTAATAGGAATAAGATCTAGATCTAGATCCCTTAGTAGGAGTATAGGTAGATATAAAAACAGGGGTAGGCCAATAAGGTATAGATAGAGCAGAGATTCTTAAACGCTTAATACTAATATTAGGTCTAAACTAATACCAACAAAGCTCTTAAGGCGTTAGCTTATAGTTAATAAAGACACGCTTAAGCCCAGAATAAATAGAGACGTTAGCTAGCTAATATAGTCCGGAACCACTAAGACCTTACTATAGTAACTATTAGTTACCTATCCACTAGGTACCTAGAGGGTAACCTACCTAATACCATATTATATTGTACTCTTTTAAAACTTAACGCGTATACACAAACTCCTTCTTATAGTAGACAGCAACCTTCTTCTTATCACCCCCATCCTTTACCCTATCCTTAGTATACCAACCTTGCTCCCTTATTAGGTATTACTAACTAGCTTGCTAGGAATTATAGGCGGTATAAATAGCTATAGCATAGTCTTAAATTTAACCTAGATATTTAGCATTAGCGCTAAAATAAGACAGAGCCTAGGTAATATAGTAGTTAAGGACATTAAAGAAACGTTGCTACTTAGGCCCAGGCTATTAAAGCTTAAAGTTAGCAATGGAAATTTATTAAGGATAGAAAAGCTTACCTTAACATAACTACCACTCTTAGTATATATACATTAATTATAAGGACTAAAGGTGTTAAACCTTATATAGTAGGTCTTATTACAAGCATCCAGAATCTTCTTATTAGATTTCTAGTCTTTTAAGGACATATATACAAAGTTATTTAGGTAGGACTAGCACTAGTTGCGGGTTAGCGGAGGTTAGGGTTTTATATATAGCAATAGGGCCAGAATATACTATAGAATTAGATTAAAAAAGTAGTTAGTAAAAGAACAAAAAGGTATATTAAATTAATAATAGAAAAAAAGAAAATCTTAATAATATATTAAAGATACGTCTAAATTTGGATAAAGGGTAATAATAGGAAGTAAGATGTTAAAGAAAAGGAGTAGCTTAATAAGTAAGGTATCTCTATACTTTACCTCCTAATACCCTTCTAGTAAATAGCCGCAATCTTACTAATATAACTCCGTTATAATAGCGCAATTCAGAAGGAAGGAAACATATATATAAGCTATTTAGTTATTACTTCCTTATAAAAACTAATTACTCGGCTAGGGAAGGCAATTAAGATATTAATTACAGATATATATAGGTAAAATTATACCTAAATAATACTATAGTATTAAAGAATAACGTTATAGACGTTCTTAACAAATTATATAATAGCTAGAGGCGCTATTATAAAGTGTCCCTTCTATTTACTAGGTAGTAGAGCTATACTAAATATATAGCATAGAACCAACAAGAAAGGATTATAGATTAATATCTTAAAAGTTAAAGATAACAGCAAGCTAAGGCTCTATACATTAAATCCTATACTAAAAGGTCCTATAGAACTATATTAGAAACACTAAATTGACTATAACACTTATAATTAATTATAAACTAGCATAAAGGCTTAAAAGTAAAGTTATATAAAAATTCTTAGGTTAGCTTAGGTAGTCACTAGCACATTTCTAGTAGGCTTTTAAGGGGTCTTCTAGCAATCCTTATATCTTTTCTCTAATTATGTTTTTTTCTTATTAAGGTTTTTAGGAGTTTAAAGTAGGGGTTAGATAGATAGATAATATATAGTGGTATACTAACATCTCCCTAATATCTCTCCAAACCCCTTCTAGGACAAGCCCTTATAATCTCCCTACTGCAAGGTAATAGCAATTAGGGGCCAACCACAAAAAGAAAGGGGGCAATATAAGGGATATTATTGCGGACACCTTAAATTGCCTTTAGGACAACCTCCAGACGCCCCTTAGATGGTCGCTAGTTACGTGCCAGAGGCACATACCCGTAGTATATAGTCTCCACAATCCCAGAGGCCTTACCTCCTTAAGGATTCGTCTCTCTCACCAATCTATCCTGTTCTATAATTGTGTCCTTATAGCCCCCTATTTATAAAGTCCCCTTGCAAAAATCTAGTGCGTAATAACTTAGAATAATCTTATTTATAGATTACTTTTAACTAAATAGACCTTATTATAGTGCTAATTACTACGCCATATATAAAGTGGCATTGATTTGTCCGTTATAGTAGTATTATATTTAGAAAGTTTTACTATAAGCAATAGCAGCAATATATATCTAATAATTTTATATAATTGTCTCTACCTAACGCCATCCTATCTTAATCTATCTCTACTAGCTAGTCTTTATATATCGTTACTATAGGGTATAGAAACTATATATATAAAAAGGGGATTTATAGAATTAAAAGTTAATATAAAATGCAGCATAGCTTACTTTTGCTAACTGTCACAGTATAACGGCGCTAGAGCGCGTCACCTAGTCAGGGGTTCGCTTAGGGCTTAGCTTATATATTTAGACGTGGCCTCACCACTTCTCTTACTCCTCACCTTGATATCTTCATAATACAGCATTTGTTCAAGCACACGTTGCATTCATTCAAGCTTTGGTTCAGAGGCATTTATTCAAGCCATACAGCATTTATTCAAGCCGTCACACACAGAGTGAGTACAAGCGACGATAATATATAGCAAAGTAGATATTATTAAGCTACATACATAAACTATATAATGAAATCAAGACGTTACGTAAGGAAAGAAGGTAAGAAAACAGGGAGAAAGGGTATATATATATCGTTAACTTGGTTGCTCAGACCTACAGAGGATAGGCCAGATAGGCCTCTTAGATAATAGACCTATCAGCTAATAGTATCCAAAGACTATCCAGATAGTCTCCGGATAGTCTTAGCAAAATCCCCTCAATATATTTATACTTATAATGCACCCCCCAATATTAAATAAATAATTTTTCTATTAATATAGATTTATAGAGCTTATAAAGCGCTTTAAAATAGTACCACTTTTATCTAAATATCCTAAGGATAAGTAATATTATGTAGATGTAAAGCTCTGCGGGATAAGGGCTTAAGGGAGCTGTGCATAAAGCTCTATAAATAGCTCTACACAAAACTCAGTAAAAGCTCTGTACAAAGCTCTATAAAGGCTCTACACGAAGCTCTATAAAGGCTCTACACAAAGCTTTACAAAGCTCTCTATAAAGCTTTACTTAAAGCCCTATTAAGAGCTCTAAAGCTCTATTAATATACAGCACTAATATACTAGGAAGTCTTATAATTGTCTTTATAAATAGCTTTATAAATTAAACGTCTAACCTTATAAAAAGTTCTATAGAAATAGTACTAAAAGTAGCCAAAATAGTATTAAAAGTAAAAGTAATATTAGGAGTAGTAATAAAATAATAGTAAAAGTAGAAACTAAAGTAGTAACTATAGTAATAACTATAGTAATAACTAGAGCAGTAGCTAAAGTAATAACTAGAGTAATAACTAGGGTAATAATTAGAGTAATAATATAAATCTAATAGATATACTAATTATTTATTATTTACTACTACTACTACTACTACCAAATAACCCTACTATAATATATCTATATAATAATATAGAAGTTTAAGATAACCTAATATTAATTAACTATAAGAGTTACTACCTTATATAATAAGGTAGCTAGTTTAATTCTTATTAAAGAGGCTTATCTTAAGGTCTAAGTTATATAAGTAATTAGAATTAAATTAGTTTTAGTTTTAATCCTACTTAAAAGAGTAAAAAGTATATTAACTTTAAAATAATAATAATTATTAAAGGTTTTAAAGTAAAATTTAGTAGTATTAGCTATATTTATAGCACTATATAATAGAAATAAAAGATTTAATTCTATAGTTAAAATCCTATAGGTATTAAGCCTTATCTAGATATTATTTAATATTTAGGCTATCCTTAAATAGGATTATTATCCGCCTAACTAAATAGGATAATTTATCCTCTATAAGTCTAGGTTAAATTAGACTTATAGAGAATAGGCTAAATAGCCCTTTAGATAATAGACCTATTAGCTAATACTATCTGGAGACTATTTAGATAGTCTTTATATAGTCTTTACTATATTTTTTACTAAAGCTAGTATTTAATAAGGTGCAGCGGAGGTATAAGGGAATTAAATACGTATATTAAAATACTTAGATAAGATTATTGTTCTTAATTAATACTAATTTTATAGGTGGATTCTGGTAGATTTTATGCTCGCCTAGCTTATATAACTACTGTATATAATCAGCCTATAATAAGTCAGTTACAGACAACCTTTAATATTTTTTAGTATATAACTATTAAAAGATAACCTCTTTTCCCCTAGTCTAAAGTTAAAGTCTAAAGTTAATAGGTAGTAGTATAGAGTTATTAATTTATAAAGTTTTAATAGAGGTAGATTATAAAATATATATATCCCTATAAAAAGCTATATATAAAGCTTTAAGCCTCTAGTAGAGCTTTATATAGAGTTTTTAGTAAAGCCTTTAATATAGTTTTAGTCTATACTATATTTAATTAAGAGCCTATTAATCTATAAATAATTCTAGCTTAAAGCTAGACTCTATAATTAACTATATAGAGCCCTATTATCACGGGACTCACTCGTTCTCATATCTCTGCGCGTCTTTGACGTTTTTGACCCATGCTCACGTTCGTCCCAAGACACCTACGCACGTTCCCCTACAGCCCCTATTTATACCCATACCTGGCACACAAAGACTCTTCTTCTTCATCCAATGTCTTTATATCAACCACGCATAGTTACGTGTACGTAGCCTTCTCAATTACTACCTCATTTAGTGCATTATATCCCGGCTCATGCCTACTCCATAACACCTATATAGAGCTCTACTAAAGGCTCTACACAAAGCTCTGCTAGAGGCTCTGCATAAAGCTCTACACAAAGCTCTACACAAGGCTCTGCACGAAGCTCTGCTAGAGGCTCTGCATAAAGCTCTGTACGAAGCTCTGCACAAGGCTCTGCACAAAGCTCTACTAGAGGCTCTGCATAAAGCTCTACACAAAGCTCTGCACGAAGCTCTATTAGAGGCTCTATACAAAACTCTACACAAAGCTCTATATAAGGCTCTATACAAAGCTCTACAAAAGCTCTGTATAAGGCTCTGTACAAAGCTCTACAAAAGCTCTGCATAAAGCTCTATATAAAGTTCTACATAAAGCTCTACACAAAGCTCTAGAAATTCTGCGGATGTTAAGCCTTATCCAGATCTTATCCAAATATTATCCAATATCCGGGCTATTCTTAGATAGGATTATTATCCACCCAACCAGATAGGATAATTTATCCTCCGTAAGCCTGGTTTAATTATCTATATACCGCTAAGCGCATGGGCCTCTTTACCTGCAAAATCTAACTTAGCCGCTAATTTAGCTATATAAATTAAACCATAGATATACTATATTATATTAAGGTTTTAGGCTTAGCGTATTAAATATATAGGGGCCAAAATCCTTTGCTATATATAAATTAATCCTATAAATAACAGCCTTCCTATAGCGGTTTAGTAAAGCCTTAGCTCTAAAATTAAGGTTAAAAACCTATATTTTAATATTTCTGTTTCTAGCATTTCTTCTATACTCTACTTATTACGGGACGGGGTCAGTGGCAGCTAAACGTATGTATTTAAGGAGTCTATAAGACGTTGCGCAATCAATTATAAGGGTTAAGGGCGTAAGGAGGTAATATACCCACGTATAGCTGACATAAGCTATATGCGAGGTATATATAAGAGCACAGGGCTCTCCTATGGAGGCCCCTACAGTTAGGTTCTGTAATACTACCCCCCCTCCTATTGAGGCGGAGCTCTAGTGACACTATGGTTACTATATATATATAGGGGGAACGCTTAAGGTATAGAGAAGAAGAAGAAATATTATTATAGGTATAATGGGCTTATATAGATACTTTTAACTTAAGACTTAGGGGTTATTAGTAAGGTATAAGAAGGGTCGCCAAGGCGCTAGTAGTAGGCGAGCTAATAGCAATTTTCCATCCTAGGAATAGAAAATCCTAATTAGCTAGTTTCTCCTTAACGTCTAAAATCTAACCAATTAGACAACTTTAACCGCCGGTTAAAGTTCCTAGACATCTTAGAGTTTTCCAGTTATATAATCACACTTTATAGTAATTTAATAGCAATTTGCCCTTACGTAGTAATATATAACGGTTTAACTCTATAAGGGCTCCTATAGAGGATTAGGCATAAAGTCTCTACTTAGGCCCGGTTTCTGCGGGTTTATATAGTAGAAATCGCTAATTAGGTCCTTTACATTCTTAAAGTCTTCCTATATTTACCATTCCGGCTAATCTATATCAAATCCTATATAGGTGGCTTTATAGTAGAGCCGCTGTCCTCTACCTTTGCTAAAGTATTTAGAGTTAATAATTCGTTTAATAGTCTACTCCTTATAGTTCTCATCTTTATTCTCGTCTTGGATTAGTACCAGTAGGGGTTTAGGCTGTATTTGTCCTAGTAGAGGGTTAGGCTAGTAAAGGTATAGTAGCCATAGGTAAAATACGGGCTATACTCCACAGGTAGCTAAGGCAGGCAGAAGCTCTAGTTTATATACGGCTTCCCTATTAATAACTTGTTTAATCTAGTAGAGGCCAAGGTTTTTATAATTAAGTGACTTTATAGGCCTCTATATAGAGATATTATATATATTTAACTATACCTAGTCGTTAACACGCATCTTAAGTGGTGGTGTTCTATAACAGTTAGTAAAATAAGCTTATTTTACTTAGGCCCAGGCCATCTCTCCTTTACAGTGGTTAAGTAGATCTTTTATACAGTCTATATATTAATTAGCAAGTAGCATCTTAAGGCGTTTTCTATATAGCAGTTTCTTATTAATAGGCTCTAGTAGCTCTATACTAGATTATAGGTAATAACCTTTATTTGCGAAGAATAGGGTAAGTTCTATAATAGCTAAGACGTAGTTATTTGCTGTAAATTTACCTAACAGAAGGTGGTCTACCTAGTTATCCTAACTATAGGCAACTACCCATTATAAGTACGCTTTTATACTAGCGTTAGCGTTTTCTAGTTATCTAGCAGTTTTATAGTAAAAGGATATAGACATCTTAATAAAGATACTAAGGCATTAGCAGATCCGCCTCTATATATTAAAATTAAATTGCGTACCTTAGTTAGATATAATAGAGTTAGGTAACCCATATAGTCAGTAAACTTTATGGAGGAAGGCGTCAGTAATATTACTTATAGCTATGCCCTTAGTTAGGACGTAGTGGCGTTCTTTTATAAGTCGGTATACTATTATAAGGATATTATTATAGGTTTAGCTATATTATTTACAAGGCAGTAGGTTAACAATAAAATCTATGGCAATATCTACCTATTAGCGTATAGGTATTAATAGAGGGTATAATAGTCCTTAGTACTTTATATAAATGCTTTAGCACGCTTACAGCTATAGTAGGCGTTTATAAAGCGTTTAACTAAGTCTATTATTTTAGGCTAGAAGTAGTATTAGCTAAAGAGCTTATAGGTTTCTCCCTTACCTAGGTAGCCGCTTAACCAAAGGTTATAGGCTATTTGGATTAGTTGCTGTTATAGGTCTTCTAAGTTAGGGATAAATAAATAGCCTTTATAATAGAGCCTGTTCTCTTTTACTTTTAAGGCTACTATATTAATCTAGCCTAAGCTTTAGAGGTTAGTAGGCAGCGTATAGGTACTAGCAATCTTTACAGTAATTAGTTAATATAGTAATAGGTTAACAGAGATATTATATACTATAGTAATAAGCTTATTAATTTTAGAGGGTAATTCTAGTTGTCAGATAATCTGTATTCTCTAAGGCGTGGGACACGTGCACGAGTCACGTGCACGGGGCACGTGCATCATAAATCTCTTTATAGAGCCCTAGGGGCCCTATGTTAGAAATTAGCGATGAGGTGCTAACTAAGCTCTGGACACATTGCGAGGTCAAGCTCTGCATGCAATCTATATAGACATTAACCGCATCTACTGCATCACGAATCAATCAATATTCATCGTCTGCGTCATCTCTATCATCAAATAGACCCT
>Ga0307507_10003606_pt1 | contig 29434 bp, 11 predicted proteins | sample 7_EM_MG_FD_207223 | JGI IMG/M metagenome (GOLD analysis project Ga0307507, IMG submission 207223) | Populus trichocarpa ectomycorrhiza microbial communities from riparian zone in the Pacific Northwest, United States - 7_EM | ecosystem: Host-associated > Plants > Roots > Unclassified | place... | reverse complement strand
ACGTTATGGTAGACGCCGAGTCACGTGAGTCTACGTGACTAGAGGACCGCATAAAACTTCGCACGGCGCTGCTATTCTTCTCCCTTCCTTTCTCTAGCTTTGGATCCTCGTTTATAGACTACCAATTGTACAGGCTTGCGCGTCCCTCACGCCGTGCTCGTGCCTCGATTGACTGAGTCGCTAATAGTTAGGAAGCTTTTCTAATTTCGCGGTAGGTACTAGGTTTATTACAGGTATGGGTTAAGCTACTATTACTAGTTTAGAGTTCGTATTTAACAGGCTAGGTTTATATACAGTTATTTTAATCTTGTCTATAGGTGTTGTTATTAGGGTCTCTAACGTAAGTGCCTTAAGGTTACAGAGTTCTTCGCGGATTACTCCAATTAATTGCTGGTGTTAAGCTTCTAATATCGCTTACTGTTGGGCTAAGGCTTCTATAAAGGACTGTTGTATTATAGTTAACTGTTCCCTAACTAGGGCTATAATGCTCGTTAACGCGGGGGATTTAAGTTTGTTTGCTATTTTAATAGTAGTTATTTAGACGTAACGTAATATAAGGGCGCGAAGAGACTTTAGGGAAGATTTAAAGGAATAGTATGAATTCTATCTAAATCTAAGGGTATATAGCTCTTGCTAGGAACAAGACGTTGTATAAAGAAGAGAAAGTAATATAGGAAGCTTATAACTATATATTTGGGAGTCTTGGCAGCAGACGCGTGGGTATATACGCACGCGGGTTTTAACAGGTTTCGACTAAATTCCATCACGTTAGTGGAATTTGGTGGGATTCGATCAAGTTGGTGGAATTTAGCAGAATTTAATCAAAGCGTCGGAATTTATCTGTCAAGTGTTTCACTAAGACATTCCTACTATAACTGGGCTAGTCCCGTTACAGGGAACTAGTGGTAAAGCCTTAGACCCTTAAAGGAATTTAAGGTCAACACCTAAATTTATAAATTAAGTGGCAAGATTAATAGTTTAAAGCACTAATTAATAGTAGAGTAATAAGAAACCATATATTACTAGCAGTAGTAGAAAGGATAGGGTTACTATACAGACAGAAGGAACACCTATATCCACTTATAATAATTTTAGGAGATTAGATAGCTTATAGAGGAGGCATTATTAATCTTAAAACAGAACCTATTTAGTTAACTATTAAAGGAAAACAAGTTAAGATATCTTTCAATATCTTACTATTAAGAAAAGATAAGGCAATACTAGGAATGCCTTAGTTATAGGAATATAATCCAAAAATTAATTGGGTTATAGGTTAGGTTAATATTAGGGATACTTAATAACACAAGATACGACAGCAAACTAAGTTAGTATGGTACTAAGTTAGAGTAATATACAAAGAGACTAAGTAAGGCTTAAGTTATGTACCAAAGAGATACCACAAGTATGGTAAAAAGTTATAGTCACTAGAAAGTAAAAAGCTGTTAGAGTATATAGTATAGGACTATAAGATAGAATTAGAACTAGGAATAAGTCTAAAGTTCTTTCTAATCTATAAGCTCACTAAGACAGAATTAGTAGCGCTTAAGGAGTTTATCTAGGAGAACTTACAAAAGGGATATATTAGACTATTGTAGTTATTAGTAGGATATCCAGTGTTGTTTATCCTAAAGAAAAATAAAAAACTTAGGATATGTATAGACTATAGATAGTTAAACAGCATTACTAGAAAGGATAGGTATCCTTTACCCTTAATTAGTAAAATCTAAGATAGGATAGGCAGTGTATAAATCTTCATAAAGATAGATCTGAGATAGGCGTACTATTAGATTAGGATTAAGGAAAGCGATAAATAGAAGGCAGCTTTTAGGTTAAAGGAAGGACTATATAAACCATTAGTTATGTAATTTAGGCTTATAAACGCACTAGCAACGTTTTAGAAGCGAATTAATAGTATATTAGGAGAACACCTTAATAAGTTTATTATAGTATACCTCAACAATATTATTATCTACTTAATAAGCGAGAAAGAACATAGAGAACATATTAAGTGGGTCTTAAAGAGACTATAGGAAGAATAGATGCCAGTAGCAATTAAGAAATACAAGTTCTTTATAAAAAAGACCGATTTTATAGGATTTATTATTAAACTAGGAAAAATTAGTATGTGTTACGGACGCTTTAAGTACGATATTACGACTACTTAGGGAAGAGTCGTAGGAAGCTAGTTGGTTAATATAGGCACGGTCTAGGATAGATCTGGTGGAACCATATAACAAGGAATGGTAAGCGAGTCACATAATGTTATATATAGTATACGGAGTATACGCAGTACACGTCTATGTATAACACGTATAACACGTACCTTACGTATAAGAGAGAATTTCTTAGGAGTACGGTTGTGTATTTAAAGGACCTTAGTCCCTACCGTAGATAGTTCTCTCCTTATAGTGAATTTCAGAATACAATTGGAGTTAATCTGTTAGGCAACCACTCTACCAGTTATTATTATATTGTTAATTTATTCTTACCTATATACCTAGCCTAATAATAGGACCTACCGTAGTTCCTGCTACAAGGTTCCGTTACACATTCACTACTAAGGTTACAGTATTAAACAAAATCAAACAATATGCCACCCAAAGCACCAGTTATAATAGCGTTAATGACAGCCACAGCCTTAGGACCAGAAGACACCAGTATAGCAGATATAGATTCTTAAGTAGTTACGTGAGGTTAGTTATAGGAAATGGTTAATCATTTATAAGATAATAATAGGATACTTAAAGAACGCATTAATGGAATTAGAGCAGCGAAAATTAAACTACCTTTAATTAAACAGTTCTTAGGAGAGAAGTTAAAGCTTAAGGGGTTTCTTATATAGATGCACTTTAAGGTAATACAGGAAGGAGCGAAGTTAGTAATATTATTGGATTAAGTAGCCTATGCAGGATTGTTTCTAACAGGGAGGGTACTTAAGTGGTTTAAACCATATCTTATGGAAATATAGGCTAATGGCATAATAACTACTAACTAGGACGTACGGTATATATTTACTAGTTGGAACGGGTTTATAGAACAACTAACGCAGATATTTAGAGATCTAGAGGCTATAACCATAGTAGAATAAAAGCTTTAGAACTTAGTATAACGCACTTTAGCAATTAAGTATACAACATAGTTTTAAACACTAGCCACGTAGGTTAAGTGGAATAATAGGGCGCTTATAGCACAGTATAAATAGGGACTTAAGGCTAAAGTCTAGGACGCAATTATCCTAATAGAAGATGTGGATACTCTAAGAGAGTTAATAGACCAGTTAATAGAGATTAATAATAGGATCTATTAAAGGGAACAAGCTAAGAGAGGGCAAGACAGAGTTCCATAGTTGTATAAAGCGCAGAGTACGCAACGACAGACATAGAGTTAAAAACTATGGAATAGCGCAGAGCTAATAGACCTAAGCGGTACTAAAGAAACCTAAAGGTGGGAAAAGAAACTATAGAAACCTAAAGGTTAAGGATCTAGTAATTAAAGGACCTAAGAGCAGAGGCCAAACTAGGGATTTTAGCAGTAGAAGACGTTTAGGCGGACTCTATAGTAAAAAAAATAGTTTAAAGACGGGGCTTATATAAATTATAGAAAATAAAGTCATTTTGCTAGAGACTGTAGAGGTAGTTAGAGTAACTATGCAGTAAAGGGAACTAGGCTAGTAGACAGCATATATATACAGAGGGACAACGGTGCACTATAAGGAATAAAAGAATGTTTAATTAACAGTTTTGCGTATTATTATAACAACGCATGCTAAATTTATGAGGACGCTAAATACAGCACAAGCTATTAGCTATAGGAGCCATTATTATTTAAGTTTAGAGGAACCAACAAACCAGCTCATAGATTAGACATTAAAGACGATAAATTTAATATAGGTGAAGCATTTACTAATAATAAGGTAATAAAGGCAGCTTACTAGGAGCATGCAAACCTTAAAGAAGTTAAAACAGAAGCAGAAACTAGGACTATTATAGAATAGGGTTTAGTAACGGATGTTATAATACCGTTAGATACAATTTCCATTGCTTTATAAGACAATAGGAGTAATATTTAGAAGAAACTAAGCAAGTAGATAACTACTAGTGCTAGCTTATTACTTAATAAAGGCAAAAGGCCACAGGCTTAAGATTCTTAAGAAGAGATAAAAGAAGCTTAAGATTCTTAAGATAAGATAAGACACACCTAAGGACCTATAATAGACAAAAACCGATGGGAAAGAGTAGCGACTTAGTTTAGTAATAAACGAATAAGTATAGAACGTAAGTTTAAGAACTACAAGTTTAGGGAACAAATAAGAACGTTAGCAATCCTAGGTAAATATAGTATTCAGCCTAAAGATTAAATAGTTAATACTAGGATTAAAAAGTAAGACAACTATAAAGATCTAGCTGCAAGATACAGAAAACAAGAAACTATAGATAAGTTTAGGACAAGAATTATTATATAGCAAGAGCAAAAGCTAGATAAGAGGTTAGCTATGCTAGGTTATATAAGGGACAGAGCACCCGTATAAAGAGTTACTAATAGGCCAAGTATAGGGACACCTAGGGCAAAATGGTTAGATAAACTGGAATAAGAAGAGGATCTAAATATCCTAACTAGGTTTAAAGAAAGATATACTAAAGGATGTTATAATATAGCGATAATAAGGTACTTTCTAATAGATAAACCATACACACTAAACCAGTTGTATAGAAAGTGGTATAGGCAACAACACAATAATAAATAAAAAGACTTTTATATATAGCTAAACGAAAAAGTTGTCTAAGACCAACCCATTATAGAGAAACGTATAAGTCATATTAAGGGAGTATTAATTATAATATTAAGGAACCTAGAAGAAGGATCTAGGGATTAGAGAAGTAAGCGACAAATCTTAGTACCCGCAGCAGAAATACCCGTGGTTAGGTTAACTAGGTATAGGTTTAAACTTAAGAATAAAAACGAACTAAGAGTTAACCTAAAACATATAGCGTATTATACACTATTGTGGATAGCTTATGTGGATAACATATATAATATATATAGAGCACTAAAAGACAAAAACTGGAAGTACTTAGTAAGAATATATTAGGCACTAAAGGAAAAGCGGTTTAGGAACGCTAAGTATATACATAGATAGCACCCAGTAGAAGTACAAGGTTAAGGGGACTTAATACTTTAACCAGGAAGATTCCTTATAGAAGAATACTTAGATGGATAATAGTGGTAGAAGTGCCTAGAGAACACTTATCTATAGCACATAGAGGAAAAGAAATAGACTAAGTATTAGCTAAAGTTAGACTAAGTACAGACAGGATCTAGCAGCCAACAGTTAGGAAAAGGGGAGGCGTATAGAACTAGAGGGAACTAGTATTAGAGCCTTAAACCCTTAAAGGAATTTAAGGGCAATACCTAAATTTACGAGCTAAATGGCAAGATCAGCAGTTTAAAGCATTAGTAGATAGTAGAGTAACTAGGAACCATATATCACCAAAGATAGTAGAAAGAATAGGGTTACTATATAGACAGAAGAAATACCCATATCCACTTATAACAATTTTAGGAGATTAGATAGCCTATAGAGGAGGCATTATTAATCTTAAAATAGGACCTATTTAGTTAACTATTAAAGGAAGACCAGTTAGAATGTCTTTCAATATCCTACTATTAGGATAGGACGAGGCGATACTAAGAATGCCTTAGTTATAGGAGTATAATCTAAAGATTAATTGGGTTATAGGTTAGGTTAATATTAAGGATACTTAATAGCATAAAGTGCGATAGTAAACCAAGTTGGTATAGTACTAAGTTAGAGTAATATACAAAGAGACTAAGCGAGGCTTAAGTTATGTACCAAAGAGATACCATAAGTATGGTAAAAAGTTATAGTTACTAGAAAGTGAAAAGCTGTTAGAATATACAGCATGGGACTATAAGATAGAATTAGAAGAAGTAATAAGTCTAAAGTTCTTTCTAATCTACAAGCTTATTAAAACGGAGTCAGTAGCGCTTAAGGAGTTTATCTAGGAGAACTTACGCAAGGGATATATTAGACCGTTATAGTTATTAATAGGGTATCCAGTACTGTTCATTCTAAAGAAAAACGGAAAACTTAGGATGTGTATAGACTATAGATAGTTAAACAGCATTACTAGAAAGGATAGGTATCCTTTATTCTTAATTAGTGAGATCCAAGATAGGATAGGCAACGTAAAGATCTTTATAAAAATAGATCTAAAATGGGCGTACCATTAGATTAGGATTAAGGAAGGTAATAAATAAAAGGCAGCCTTTAGGTTAAAGGAAGGACTATATAAACCATTAGTTATACAATTTAGGCTTATAAACGCACTAGCAACGTTCTAGAAGCGAATTAATAGTATATTAGGAGAACACCTAGATAAGTTTATTATAGTATACCTTAACAACATTATTATCTACTTAGAGAATAAGAAAGAATATAGAGAACATATTAAGTGGGTCTTAAAGAGACTATAGGAAAAATAGATGCTAGTAGCAATTAAGAAATGCGAGTTCTTTACAAGAAAAACCAATTTTATAGAATTTATTGTTAAACTAGAAAAGATTAGTATAGACCCAAAGAAAATTAAAGCTATAGTGAGTTAGTATAAACTAGAGAACGTGATATAGTTAAGGTTATTTCTAGGGTTTTGTAACTACTATAGGAGGTTTATAGCACAATAGTTAAAGAGCATTAAGCCATTTATAAGACTAACAAAGAAAGAGGAACTATGGGTTTAGGGTAGTAAATAGAAAGAGCTATTCTAGGAACTTAAAGAGTTGTTTACCTAAGAGCTAGTCCTTAAGATCTATTAACTAAAGTTAGAAACAGTTGTTAAGATAGACATATTAGACTTTACACTAGGAGTATACTTACTACAGAAGTATTAGGACGCATGGCATCCAGTAATATACTATAGTTGGAAAATAACACCACTAGAGTTAAACTATAATATCTATAATAAGGAGTTGTTAGGTATAGTTATAGCACTTAAAGAATAGAGAGCATTCTTATAAGGTATAGAGAAACTATTTGTAGTTAAAACGGACTATAAGAACCTTACAGGATTCCTAATAACAAAGGAACTTAACTAAAGACAGGTTAGATGGGCGGAAATGCTTATAGAATACTATTTCGAAATTTAGTATACTAAGGGTACAGACAATGCACGAGTAGACGCTCTAAGCAGAAAGGCTAAACTATAAAGTAATAAAAAGCTATTAGGAGCTTTATTGCAAAAGAATTAAGACGGATTAATTAGGTATAATTATCCAAAAATTATAGCAACTAAGGAAAGTTAGATCTATAAATTACTAAGGAGTGATTAGACATAAAAGATCTAAAAAGTATAGGTAGAGGATCTAGACTTAGAGTAATACAAAAATAGAGAAGCAACGTATATGCCTAAGTCTATTACAGAAGAATTTATTAAGGAATTCTATAAGGAAATAATATAAGAATATAATGGAGCTATAGGCTTAGTATTAAGGCTTTAAGAGGAGTATATTATTTAAGGAATCTAGGGGCTAGTAAGATAAGTTATAAAGGAATATCTAGATTGCTAAAGGAATAAACTAACAAGGTATAAGCTATATGGAGGGCTATAATATATTAAGATACTGGGAAGACCATAGGAAGTTATATTATAGGACTTTATTATTAAGTTACTAAAGTCAAGAAATCCTATTACAGGACGAGATTATAACGCGATTTTAGTAATAGTAGATAAGCTAATAAAGTAGGGATACTTTATAGCATGCACTAAAGAGATATTAGTAGAAGATGTCGCTAGGATCTATATAAAGGAAGTATTTATAAGACATGGAGCACTAGACAAGATTATATTAGATAGAGATTTAAGATTTATAGTAGTATTTTAGGAAGTATTTCTGGTAGAATAGGGAGTTTGTATAGTAACCTCTACAGCGTATTATCCGCAGACGGACGGATAAACGGAAAGACTAAATTAGACACTAGAACAGTATCTAAGGCACTATATTAATTACGCATAAAACAATTGGGTATTGTTATTACCAGTTACACAGTTTGCATACAATGCAACACTATAAGAAGGAATAGGGACATTACTATTTAAGGCGAATTATGGGTATAAACTAAGAATATCATTATCGCTATGTTAAGCAAAAAAGACAAGTAGCACAGCTAAATAAAGAATGGAGATGTTAATGAATCTTTATGCAGACCTTATAGAAATAGCTAAACTAGTATAAGAACGAATAAAAAGGTACTATAATGCTAAGAGATCTAAGGGACTAGATCTTAAGAAGGGAGATAAAGTATAGCTACTATATAAAAATTTTAAGAGTTAATAACTAAGCAAGAAGTTAGACTATGTTAGACTAGGACCTTTTAAAATTGCGTAAAGAATTTTATTGGTTATATATAAGTTAAACCTACCAGCCAAAATAAAGATCTACCCTATATAATATATCGCAATGCTAGAACTAGTACATAGAGATATTAAGCCACTAGTTTATAAGGCAGATATATATAGAGGACAAGAAGAAGACAAATAGCAAGTTTTAAAGATTATTAGTTACGAGGACGTAGATAACGAAACGTAATATAAAGTAAAGTAGATAGGCTATAGTAAGACTACCTAAAAGCCACTAAGCAACCTAGAGAACGCTATAGGAAAGGTACGGGAGTATTAGAAGAGAGTAGGTTAGGTAATATTAATAAGAAAGGATTACTAAAAAATAAGTTGCCTAAAGGGGACCTAAGAGGAGTAATTACTAAGCTACTTAGAGTTGTTTCCCTTATAGGAGGAAAGCTAGTCCTTTTATTACCTAGCTTATTAAGACCCTATTAGACAAGTTTCTACTCCTTAAAATAAATCTTCTTACAAACCTTCTTAAGATGGGTTAACTGAGCGAACGCAACCTACTAAGACTTAAAGGAGTAATGTTAAGCCTTAAGGGCCTAAGCGGTCTCTTTAGCAGAATGGTAGAGTTTGGCGCGTATGGCGGCCAACTTGGACTTAAGCTTTATAGTGGTAGATTAAATATAAGACCCTATAATAAGTTACTTAGGGAACTTAAAGACTGTTAAGAGTTATAGGATGCGTATACTTAGCGTTAAAAACAGAGTGAATATTATAGGATAATTAAACATTTGCTTTAGTGCACTCTAAGTAAAATAAGGGTTGTTAAGATAAGGGACTTACTATCATAATATACACTAACCCCGCTTTCGCATAACGAGAATATAGAGACGATATTATCTTACTAAGCAATAGTATGGCAGCCACGGTGCGAGCATGACGTTGCGCTTATAAAGAAAAAGAAGCTTTATGTATAATAAGTAAGGATATTAACTAGACTAATTAAACAGACATTATACCTCTAGTGGATAACTTGGAGATGTTGGGAATCTTTAAAGACGAAGATAAAGAGGAGGGAGATAGTGTTACGGACGCTTTAAGTATAATGTTATAACTACTTAGGGAAGAGTTGTAGGAAGCTAGTTAGTTAATATAGGTACGGTCTAAGATGGATTTGGTAGAACTATATAACGAGGAATAGTAAGCGAGTTATATAATATTATACATAGTATACGGAGTATACGCAGTGTATGTCTATATATAATATGTATAACACGTACCTTATGTACAAGAGAGGATTTCTTAGGAGTATGGTTGTGTATTTAAAGGACCTTAGTCTCTACCATAGATAGTTCTCTCCTTGTAGTAAATCTTAGAATATAATTAGAGTTAATCTGTTGGGCAACCACTCCACTAGTTATTATTACATTGTTAATTTGTTCTTACCTACATACCCAGCCCAATAATAGGACCCACCGTAGTTCCTGCTATAAGGTTCCGTTACAGTATGGACCTAAAGAAAGTTAAAGCTATAGTAAGTTAGTAAGAACTAGAGAACGTTATACAGTTAAGATTGTTTTTAGGGTTTTGCAATTACTACAGGAGGTTTATAGCATAGTAGTTAAAGAGTATTAAGCTATTTACAAGGCTAACAAAGAAAGAGAAACTATAGGTTTAGGTAGAAGAATAAAGGAGGTTGTTTAAGGAACTAAAAGAGTTATTTACCCAAAAACTAATCCTTAAGATCTACCAACTAAAGTTAGAGATGGTTGTTAAGACAGATGTATTAGACTTTGTACTAGGAGTATATTTACTATAGAAATATTAGGACGCATAGCATCTAGTAGCGTACTATAGTTGGAGATAACACCACCAAAGTTAAACTATAACATTTATAACAAGGAGTTGTTAGGTATAGTTACAGCACTTAAGAAATGGAGAGCATTCTTACAAGGCACTAAGAAACTATTTATAGTTAGAATGGACTATAAGAACCTTACAGGATTCCTAATAATAAAGGAACTCAACCAAAGACAGGTTAGATAGGCGGAAATGCTTATAGAATACTATTTTGAAATTTAGTATACTAAGGGCACTGAAAATATAAGAGTAGATATACTTAGCAGAAAGATAGAGTTATAAAGTAGTGAAAAGCTATTAGGGGCTTTACTGCAAAAGGATTAAGATAAATTAATTAGGTATAATTATCTAAAGATTATAGCAACTAGAGAGAGTCAGATCTATAAATTACTAGAGAGTAATTAGACGTAAAAGATCTAAGAGGTATAGGTAAAGGATCTAGATATAGAACAGTACAAAAACAGAGAGGTAACTTATGTTCTAAAATCTATTATAAAAGAGTTTGTTAAGTTATTCTATAAGGGACTAACTTAAGGACACAACGGAGCTATAGGCTTAGTGTTAAGACTTTAAAAGAAATACATTATTTAAGGAATCTAGGGGCTAGCGAGATAAGTTATAAAGGAATGTCTAGTTTGCTAGAGAAATAAACTAATAAGGCATAAGCTATATAGAGGGCTACAACCTATTAAAACACTAGGAAGACTATAGGAAGTTATATTATAGGACTTTATTATTAAATTACTAAAGTTAAAAGATCCTATTAGTGGATAAGATCATAACACAATCTTAGTAATAGTAGATAAGCTTATAAAGTAGAGGTACTTTATAGCATGCACAGAGGAGATATTAGTAGAGGATGTCGCTAGAATCTATATTAAAGAAGTGTTTATAAGATATAGAGCACTAGATAAGGTTATATTAGATAAAGATCTAAGATTCATAGCAGCATTCTAGGAGGTATTCTTGGCGGAATAGGGAGTTCGCGCAGCAACCTTAATAGCGTATTATCCGCAGATAGACGGACAAATAGAAAGACTAAACTAGACACTAGAGTAGTATATAAGGCACTATATCAATCACGTATAGAATAATTGGGTATCATTATTACCAGTTACATAGTTTGCATATAATATAACACTATAAGAAGGAATGGGAACATTACTATTTAAGGCGAATTATGGGTATAAGCCAAGAATATTATTATTACTATGTTAAGTAAAGAAAATAAGTAGTATAGCTAAGTAAAGAATAGAGACGTTAATAAATCTTTATGCAGACCTTAAAGAAACAGCTAAACTAGTACAAAAACAAATAAAAAAGTACTATAATGCTAAGAGATCTAGGGGACCAGATCTTAAGGAGAGAGATAAAGTATGGCTACTACACAAAAATTTTAAGAGTTAACAACTAAGTAAGAAGTTAGACCACGTTAAACTAGGACCTTTTAAATTTGTAAAGAGAATTTTATTAGTTATATATAAGTTAAACCTACTAGCTAAAATAAAGATCTACCCTATACAGCATATTGTAATGCTAGAGCCAGCACGTGGGAATATTAAGCCACTAGTCTATAAGGCAGACATATATAAAGGGCAGGAAAAAGACAAGAAGCAAGTTTTAAAGATTATCAGCTATAAGGACATAGATAATAAAACATAGTATAAAGTAAAGTAAATAGGCTATAGTAAGACTACCTAGAAACCACTAAGCAACTTAGAGAACGCTATGGGAAAGGTATAGGAGTATTAGAAGAAAGTAGGTTAGGGAGCATTAAAAAGGGATTGCTAAAGGATAAGTTATCTAAGGGGGACCTAGGAATAGCAACTACCACATTACTTGGAGTTGTTTCCTTCTTTAGAGATACTACTCTCTTATTACCTAGTTCAGACAGGCCCTATTAGACAAGTTTCTACTCCTTAGAACGAACCTTCTTACAAACCTTCTTAAAATGGAGTAACTAAGCGGAAGCAGAAAGACAAGCATTAAGGGCACGCTGTTAAGCCGTAAACGCCTCTAGCTCTGCCTCCTAAGATCGGCGCACTTTATTAAGAGCACTCGTAAGCTCGCTGTTAAGCTTTATAGCGACAAATTAAACGCAAAACCCTATAATAAGTTACTTAGGGAACTTAAAGACTATTAAGAGTTATAGGACGCGTATACTTAGCGTTAGAAATAGAACGAATATCGCAAGACAATTAAACGTTTAACTTTATACACTTAGAATAGGAGGAAGGTTAGCAACTAGAAGGAGCTAAGATTATAATATAAAGCAACCCCTCCTTTACACAGCGAGAGTATAAAGGAGATATTATTTCACTAAGTAATAATATAGCAGCAATAGTGCGGGCATATCATTGGGATAAAAAAGAAGAAGAAGCTTTAGGTATAATAAGTAAAGATATTAACCAAATTAATTAGACGGACATTACACCTCTAGTAGACGACTTAGAGATATTAGAAATCTTTAAGGACAAAGATAGAAGGGAGGGAGATGGTGTTACGGACAGCTTAAGTACGGTGTTATAACTACTTAGAGAAGAGTTGGAAGAAGCTAGTTGGTTAATACAAGCACGGTCTAGAATGGAGCCGGTGGAACTATATAATGAGGAATAGTAGCCGAGTTATATAATAAGCTCTGCGAACTCTATAAGCTCCGTAAAGTCTGTTATATACCTTATATACCTTACATACCTTACGTAGTAAAGGGATTTCTTAGGCGTATAGTTGTGTATTTAAAGGACCATAGTCCCTACCCAGATAGTTCTCTCTTTATAGTAAATCTCAGAATATAATTAGAGTTAATCTATTAGGCAACCACTCCACCAGTTGTTATTATATTGTTGACTTGTTATTTATACCTACATACCCAGCCCATTAACGAGTCTACTATAGTTACTACTACAAGGCTCCGTTACACCTATGGTATTTAAGCCGTGTGGGTTAATTTAAGCTCTACAAGCGTCTAGTTAATTTACTTAGTAGGCACCTTCTTCTTCTTCTTTCCTTGTATATTTATAACTACCTTAATATCGCCTTTAAGGTCCCCCTACTCCTTACACTTTGTTTTAGTCGTTTAAATGGTTCCAGTACCCCTAATATTAAGGTCTTATAGTTTTATAAGAAGCTTAATGCTTATAAATAGGTTATTAAGTTATATAATGTGCTTTCTAGGTAGGTAGAGGCGTTCCTCTATATTAATATCTTTTTAAAGGAGTATATTAAGTGTTACGGACAGCTTAAGTACGATGTTATGACTACTTAGAGAAGAGTCGGCGGAAGCTAGTTGGTTGATATAGGCACGGTCCAGAATGGATCCGGTAGAACCATATAATGAGGAATAGTAGCTGAGGTCACGTGATATAATCTATATAATTTATATAATCTGCATAATCTATATAGAGCATATAGAGCACACGTACCTCATAGAGCGAAGGGATTTCTTAGGTATATAGTTGTGTATTTAAAGGACTATAGTCCCTACCCAGATAGTTCTCTCTTTATAGTAAATCTCAGAATATAATTGGAGTTAATCTGTTAGGCAACTACTCTACTAGTTATTATTATATTGTTGACCTGTTTATACCTATATACCTAGCCTAATAACAGGACCTATTGTAGTTCTTACTATAAGGTTCCGTTATATATTTACTACTAAGGTTATAGTATTAAATAAAGTTAAATAACATGCCATCTAAAGTACTAGTCACAACGCCATTGACGGCAGCTACTACCTCAGGCGGAGATACCAGTATGGCGGATATAGATTCTCAGATGGTTACGCAAGGTCAGTTATAGGAAATGGTTGATTACTTATAGAATAATAGTAGGATAATTAAAGAACGTATTAATGGAATTAGAGTAGTAAAGGTTAAGTTACCTTTAATTAAGCAGTTTTTAGGAGAGAAGTTAAGGCTTAAGGGGTTCCTTACGCAGATGCATTTTAAGGTTATATAGGAAGGAGCAAAGTTGGCAATATTATTAGACCAAGTGGCGTATATAGGATTGTTCCTAATAGGATAAGCACTTAAGTGGTTTAAACCTTATCTTACTAAAATACAGGCAAATAGTATAATAACTACTAACCAAGATGTATGGTATATATTTGCTAGTTAGAACGGGTTTATAGAACGGTTAACGCAGATATTTAGAGACCTAGAGGCAATAACTATAGTAGAATAAAAGCTTTAGAACCTAGCATAACGAACCTTAGTAATAGAGTATATAACATAGTTTTAGACGCTAGCCATATAGGTTAAATGGAATAATAAGGCGCTTATAGCATAGTATAAACAGGGACTTAAGGCTAAAGTCTAGGACGCAATTATCCTAATAGAAGATATGGAAAGTCTACAAGACTTAATAGATTAGTTAATAAAGATTAATAATAGGATCTATTAAAGGGAATAAGCTAAGAAAGGGCAAGACAGAGTTCTATAGTTGTATAAGGCGTAGAGTACGCATTAGTAAATATAGAGCTAAAAACTATAGAATGGCGCAGAGCTAATGGACTTAAGCGGTACTAAAGAATTTAAGAGATAGATAAAGAAACTATAGAAACCTAGAGGTTAAGGATTAAGTAATTATAGGACTAGGGAGCAGAGGCTAAACTAGGGATCTGAGTAGCAGAAGATGTTTAGGCGGACTCCATAATAAAAAAGTGGTTTAAAGATAGAGCTTATATAAATTGCGGAAAATAAGGTTATTTTGCCAGAGACTATAGAGGTAGTTAAAGTAACTACACAGTAAAGGGCACCAGGTTATTAAAGTATAATAATATAAATATAGGGATATTGCGCGGGACTAAGGAGTGTTTAATTAAGTACTTTACGTTTTGTTATAATAACGCATGCCAAATTTATAAAGACGCTAAGTATGGCGCAAGCTATTAGCTATAGGAGCTAGAGTTAAAAGGGCTTAAAGAAACCAGAGAGTTAGATAAAGAATAAGATTAACTCTATAAGCTAGATTAAGATATTAAAGCAATATATAGATAAAGATTAGTAATAATAATAATAAAGTTAGAGTACTTATTAATTAATAGCAATAAGGAAGAAAATAAGGCTAACTGGGAGTACTTAAACCTTAGGAACGCAATAGAAGTAGAGACTAAAACCACTATAGAACACAGATTAGTAATGGGTATTATAATACTATTAGATATAGTATCTATTGCTTTATAAAATAGAAGGAGTAATATCTAGAGATAATTAAGTAAGTAGACAACTGCTAGTGCTAGCTTACTACTTATAAAAGGTAAAAGGCCACAGGTCTAAGATTCTTAAGAAGAGATAAGGAAAGCTCTAGACTTGCAAGACGTAATAAGGATAGCTTAAGAGCCTATAACGGACGAAAACTAGTAGGAAAGAGTAGTAACTTAGTTTAGTAACAAATAAATAAGTATAGGACGCAAGTTTAAGAACCACAAGTTTAGGGAATAAGTAAGAATGTTATTAGGAAGCTAAGATTTTAAGAAATAAATAAGGACCACAGCAATTTTAGGTAAATGTAGTGTTTAGCCTAAAGATTAAAAAGTTAATACTAAGATTAGGAAGTAAGATAACTTTAAGGATCTAGCTACAAGACGCAGAAAATAAGAAACTATAGATAAGTTTAGATAAAGAATTATTATATAGTAAGAGCAAAAGCTAGATAAGAGGTTAGCTATGCCAGGTTATATAAGGGATAGAGCACCCGTATAAAGAGTTACTAATAGGCCTAGTGTAGTGACACCTAGAGTAAAGTGGTTGGATAAACTAGAACAAGAAGAAAATCTAGACATTCCAGTTAGGTTTAAAGAAAGACACACTAAAGGATATCACGATATAGCGATAATAAGGTACTTTCTTATAGATAGACCATATACACTAAACCAGTTATATAGAAAGTGGTATAGGCAACGACATAATAATAAATAGGAAGGCTTTTATATGTGGCTAGATAAAAAAGTTATCTAAAACTAACCTATTATAGAAAAATATATAAGTTATATTAAAGGATCATTAATTATAATGTTAAGGAACCTAGAAGAGGGATTTAGGGACTAGAGAAGTAAATAATAAATCTTAGTACCTATAGCAGAGATACCAGTAGTTAGGTTAACTAGGTATAGGTTTAAACTTAAGGATAAAAACAAGCTAAGAGTTAACCTAAGTTACCTAGCGTATTATACACTATCGTAGATAGCTTATGTGGATAACGTGTGTAATATGTATAGAGCACTAAAAGACAAGAACTGAAAATACCTAATAAGGATATATTAGGCACTAGAAGAAAAGCGGTTTAGAGACGCTAAGTATATATATAGATGGCACCTAGTAGAAGTACAGAGTTAAGGGGACCTAATATTTTAACCTAGAAGATTCTTTATGGAAGAATGCCTAGATGGATAATAGTAGTAGGACTGCCTAGAGAACACTTATCTATAGCACGTAGAGGAAAAGAAATAAACTAAGTATTAGCTGAGAGTAGACTAAGTATAAGCAGGATCTAGTAGCTAATAGTTAGGAAAAGGGGAGGCCTACGGGACTAAAGGGAACTAGTAGTAGAGCCTTAGACCCTTAAAGGAATTTAAAGATAATACCTAAATTTATATATCTAATGGCAAGATTAGTAGTTTAAAGCGTTAATAGATAGTAGAGCGATAAGGAACCATATATCACCAGTAGTAGTAGAAAGGATAGGGTTACTATATAGATAAAAGGAACACTTATATCTACTTATAACAATTTTAGGAGATTAAATAGCCTATGGAGAAGGTATTATTAATCTTAAAACAGAACCTATTTAGTTAACTATTAAAGGGAAACCAGTTAGAATGTCTTTTAATATCTTACTATTAGGAAAAGACAAGGTAATACTAGGAATGCCTTAGTTACAGGAATATAATCTAAAGATTAATTGGGTTATAGGTTAGGTTAATATTAAAGATACTTAATAATGTAAAATGCGATAGTAAACCAAGTTAGTATAGTACTAAGTTGGAGTAATATACAAAGAGACTAAGCAAGGCTTAAGTTATATACCAAAGAGATACTATAAGTATGGTAAAAAGTTATGGTTACTAGAAAGTAAAAAGCTATTAGAGTATGTAGTATAGGACTATAAGATAGAGTTAGAAGAGGGAACTAGTCTAAAGTTCTTTCCAATCTATAAGCTTACTAAAGTAGAGTTAGTGGCGCTTAAGGAGTTTATCTAAAAGAACTTATAAAAGGGATATATTAGACCATCGCAGTTATTAGTAGGATATTTAGTACTGTTCATCCCAAAGAAAAACGGAAAACTTAGGATGTATATAGACTATAGACAGTTAAACAGCATTACTAGAAAGGATAGGTATCCTTTACCCTTAATTAGCGAAATCTAAGATAGGATAGGCAACGCAAAGATCTTTACAAAGATAGATCTAAGATAGGCGTACCATCAGATTAGGATCAAGGAAGGCAATAAATAGAAAGCAGCTTTTAGGTTAAAGGAAGGACTATACAAACCATTAGTTATGCAGTTTAGGCTTATAAACGCACTAGCAACGTTCTAGAAGCAAATTAATAGTATATTAGGAGAACACCTTAATAAGTTTATTATAGTATACCTCAACAATATTATTATCTACTTAGAGAGTGAGAAAGAATATAAAGAATACGTTAAATAGGTCTTAAAGAGACTATAAAAAGAGCAGATGCTAGTAGCAATTAAAAAATGCAAGTTCTTTATAAGAAAGACCAATTTTATAGGATTTATTATTAAACTAGGAAAAATCAGCATGGACCTAAAGAAAGTTAAAGCTATAGTAAGTTGGCAAGAACTAGAGAATGTTACATAGTTATGATCATTCCTAGGGTTTTGCAACTACTATAGAAGGTTTATAGCACAATGGTTAAAAAGCATTAAGCTATTTATAAGGTTAACAAAAAAAGAGAAACTATAGGTTTAAGGTAATAAGCAGAAGAAGCTATTCTAAGAACTTAAAGAGTTATTTACCTAGGAACCAGTCCTTAAGATCTATTAACTAAGGTTAGAAACGGTTATTAAGACAGATATATTAGACTTTGTACTAGGAGTATATTTACTATAAAAGCACCAGGACGCATGGCATCCAGTAACGTGCTATAGTTAAAAAATAACACCACTAGAACTAAACTATAATATCTACAATAAGGAGTTATTAGGTATAGTTACAGCATTAAAGAAATAGAGAGCATTCTTGCAAGGCATAGAGAAACTATTTATAGTTAAAACGGACTATAAGAACCTTATAGGATTCCTAACAACAAAGGAACTCAACCAAAGATAGGTTAGATAGGCGGAAATGCTTGCAGAATACTATTTTGAAATTTAGTATACTAAGGGTACAGATAATACATAAGTAGACGCTCTAAGCAGGAAAGCTAAACTATAAAATAACAAAAAGCCGTTAGGGGCTTTGTTGCGAAAGGATTAAGACGGATTAATTAGGTATAATTATCCTAGAATAGTAGTAATAAAAGAAAGCCAGATCCACAAATTACTAGAGAGTGATTAAATATAGAAGATCTAAAAAGCATAGGCAGAGGATCTAGATATGGAATAGTATAAGAATAGAGAAGCAGTCTATATTCTAAGGTCTATTGCAAAAGAGTTTATTAAGTTATTCTATAGGGGACTAACTTAAGGACACAATGGAGCTATAGGCTTAGTGTTAAGACTTTAAGAAGAGTATATTATTTAAGGAATCTAGGGACTAGCAAGACAAGTTATAAAAGAATATCTAGATTGCTAAAGAAATAAACTAACAAGGTATAAGCCATACAGAGGGCTATAACCTATTAAAGTACTAGAAAGACTATGGGAAGTTATATTATAGGACTTTATTATTAAGTTACTAAAGTTAAAAGATCCTATTATAGGATAAGATTATAATGCGATCTTAGTAATAGTAAATAAGCTTATAAAGTAGGGATACTTTATAGCGTGTACAGAAGAAATGTCAGTAGAAGATATTACTAGAATCTATATTAAGGAAGTATTTACAAGATATAGAGCACTAAGTAAGATTATATTAGACAGAGATCTAAGATTTATAGCAGCATTTTAGGAGGTATTTTTGGTGGAATAAGGAGTTTGCGTAGTAACCTTAACAGTATATTATCCGCAGACAGACGGACAAATAAAAAGATTAAATTAGACACTAGAACAGTATTTAAGGCACTATATTAATCATATATAGAACAATTAGGTATCGTTATTACCAGTTATATAGTTTATATATAATACAACACTATAAGAAGAAATAGGAACATTACTATTTAAGGCGAATTACGGATATAAGCTAAAATTATTATTATCGCTACGTTAAGCAAAGAAGACAAGTAGCACAGCTAAAGAAAAAATAGAGACTTTAATAAATCTTTATACAGACCTTAAGGAAACAGCTAAACTAGTATAAGAGTAAATAAAAAGGTACTATAACGCTAAGAGATCTAAGGGACCAGATTTTAAGGAGGGAGATAAAGTATAGCTACTATATAAAAATTTCAAGAGTTAACGACTAAGCAAAAAGTTAGACTACGTTAGACTAGGACCTTTTAAAATCACGTAAAGGATTTTATTAGTTATATTTAAGTTAAACCTACCAGCCAAAATAAGAATTTACCCTGTATAGCATGTCGTAATACTAGAACTAGCACACGGGAATGTTAAACCACTAGTTTATAAGGTAGACGCGTATAGAGGGTAAGAAGAAGATAAATAGTAAGTTTTAAAGATCATTAGTTATAAGGACGTAGATAATGAAATATAGTATAAAGTAAAGTGGATAGGCTATAGTAAGACTACCTAGGAACCACTAAGCAACCTAGAGAACGCTATAGGAAAGGTATAGAAGTATTAAAAGAAAGTAGGTTAGGGAGCATTAAAAATGGATCGCTAAAGGATAAGTTAACTAAAGGGGACCTAAGAGGAGCAACTACTATATTACTTAGAGTTGTTTTCTTTTCTAGAAACTCTACTCGTTTATTACCTAGCTTAGCCAAACCTTATTAAATAAGTTTCCACTCCTTAGAACGGACCTTCTTACGCACTCTCTTAAGACGAAGAAGACGCGCTAAGGCAGACAAGTACGCCTTGTGGGTAGTATAAGTACGCTAAAGCTCCGCAAGGGAGGCAGAGAGCTTATTATCAAGCTTTGCAGCGGCAGATTAAACACGAGACCCTATAATAAGTTACTTAGGGAACTCGAAGACTATTAAGAGTTATAGAACGCGCATACTTAGTATTAGAGATGGAGCGAATGTTATAGGACGATTAAACGTTTGCTTTAGTGCACTCTAAGTAAGAGGAAGGTTGTTAAAATAAAGGACTTACTAGCGCGACATAGACTAACCCCTCTTTCGCACAATAAGAACATGGAGACGGCATTATCTTACCTAGAGATAGTATTGTAGCAATAGTACGAAACCAACGAGCTATAGAAGAAGAAGAAGAAGCTTTAGGTATAATAAGTAAGGATATTAACTAGATTAATTAAATAGACATTATACCTCTAGTAGACAACTTGGAGATATTAGGAATCTTTAAAGATAAAGATAAAGAGGAGGGAGATAGTGTTACGGACAGCTTAAGTACAATATTACGACTACTTGGAGAAGAGTTGGCGGAAGCTAGTTAGTTAATATAGACACGGTCCAGGATGGATCCGGTAGAACCATATAATAAGAAATAGTAGCCGAGATCACGTAATGTAATTTATATAATCTGTATAATCTGCGTAATCTATATAGAGTGTATAGAGCACACGTACCTTACGGAGCGAAGGGATTTCTTAGGCGTATGGTTATGTATTTAAAGGACCACAGTCCCTATCCAGATAGTTCTCTCTTTGTAGTGAATCTTAGAATACAATTGGAGTTAATCTGTTGGGCAACTACTCCACCAGTTGTTATTACGTTGTTGACCTGTTTATACCTACATACCCGGCCCAACAATAGGACCCATCGTAGTTCTTGCTATAAGGTTCCGTTATATTAAGGACTACTGCCTACGTCTTTAAAAAGCCTTTATTGTTAACAAATAATATATCTAAATTAACTGGGCCTTTCCTATTACCTTTAGCGTGCCATATAAAGTCTAATATATAGCCCTTATTCGCTAGAACCCATATTTTAAAGCCTTTGGGTGTAGGTTTTAATGGAATATTAACAATCTCGCATGCGCGGCCTATAGAGTGTTAAATCGTCTCATCAACTGTAAGGTGGGTTCCAGGGTTATAGAGCCTTCTATAAGTAAGCTAAATATACTTAGCAAGCTCGTTAACTCTGTCAAATATAGATTTAGGTGTTATATTGGACTTTGGCCAAGGTGGTGCGGCTTAAAAGTAATAAGCAAGTTGCTGAAATCAAACAATTCCTATATACCTCTTGACAATATACTCAGTGCCATAGGTAGTTAAATCCTTCTAGTAGTCCTTAATGCATAATTCTATAGTAATTCCCATATAAATCTGCACTGCGAAGTACGCATAGAGTTCTTGCTTGCATGTTGGCTGCCATAGGTGTAGGTGTTTATTGTCCTTATCTAGTGGGTAGAGCTCTGCGTGCTTATTTATCCACTCTACAAGCTTATCCATAATCTTATCTATAAAGAAGAGGCTAAATAACTTAAAAGGATCGTGTGTATCAATATTGGGAGGTAGATTTGGTAAGCCATGGTTGTCCCAATTGGTAATATAGAGAGGCTCGAATTTAGGCAGCGGCCAAGGCTTAGGGGGAGGTGTTTTCGCGGTCCCGTTTGGAGGAACCTTATACTAAGTCTTCTGAACAAGATTAGTATTAATTCTGGCACGATTGGAAGGCATAGTGGTGGTGTATTTAATGATTGAATTCTCTATAGATATACGCGTTGTTTTGGTTCTGGTGTTCGCGCACAGGCCATCTCCTCTGGGTGCCCTAACGTGTCAAGGGATATCTCGTATATCTCACTACCTGTCTCTGTTGCCTGTACCCCTCTCTGCCTATTCCTATATCTCCCTTATATATATATAGACCCTCTAGAGCTACATTCAAAAATCAAGTCGTTCATTCAATTCTTCACACTGCAAAGCTTACAGTTATGAGCCCGGATCGCACTACCTACTGAGCAATCAATCTATTACCTCATTCAAGAAGTCACTACTTCTACCACCTTTGCAAGTATCTCGAGCTTCTTCAAATACCAAACAACCAGTCTACAGCCATCACGCTGCAGACGTCCTCTACCACAACCAGTCTACAGCCGCCACGCTGCAGACGCCCTCTACCGCAACCAGTCTACAGCCATTACGCTGCAGACGACCTCTACCACCACGATCAAGCCCGACCGACGAACGAACTGACGAATCAAAAACGTCAAAATAAGGTTTCGCCAAGACGCTAACCTGTCAAAATTCTAAAAATGACAACCAATACGAACGAACCTCATTCAAAAATCAACGTTATCCTCAACCAGCCATCTGATTGGATTCAATGGTTCTTTATCATCCAAGACACTGCTAAAACCAACAAGGTATGGCAGTATGTCGACCCATCTAAAAAAGACGAGCTTCCAAAGCTGGAACCACCGAGTCGACCTACACCAAGAGACGTACTTCCCACTGCTACCTCGATAGCCCAACTAGATCCAAACCAACTCACTGCTTACAATCAACTCTACGCCGAATACAAGGACGATCTACGCGTACACCTGAAGCGAGAACGAGACATAAACGACATCCGCAACTACATCGTTCGCACCACATCGGTAGCCTACCTTCCCTCATCGACGGCCTAGATACGGTACACGAACGGCTTCGAGCATTAAAGAATGCACTTGCCCCTACCACCTCAGGTCGAAAGCACGACGTCCTTATTCAATACACGGCTCTCAAAGCCTACAATCGAAATCAGAGCATTGACAAATGGTTAAATAACCGGCGGAACATCTACAAGCTTGCGGAACAATTGGAGCTACCAGACGTACAAGGATTTAGGCCATCGATGAGGGGAAGGTAGGCTACTGATGTAGAGCGAACGATGTAGTTGCTGATATCGTTTATAGCCTGTTCTTGCTTCTATTGTACGCGGAGATTGTCTTTGTATTCGGCATAGAGCTAGTTATAGGCAGTGGGCTGGATTTGGTTCAGTTGAGCTATTGATGTAGCATTGGGAAGTACGTCCGCTGGTATAGGTCGGTGCGGTGGTTCCAGCTTTGGAAGCTCGTCTTTCGTCTTGGATGGGTCGATGTACTGCCATACCTTGTTGGTTTTAGCAGTGTCTTGTATAATAAAGAACCATTGAATCCAATCAGATGGCTTGTTAAGGATGAGGTTGATTTTAGAATAAGATTCGTTCGAGGGGGTCGCCATTTAAGGGTTTGGAAGGGTCCAGAGAAGAGTCAAGCACTTTGACATTCCGAGCTTTTGATTTGATTCGTCCGTTCGTTCGTCGGTCGGGTTGATCGTCCATTCGTGATCGGGTTGATCGTCCGTTTGGTAAATGAAGAAATTCGAGACACTGCAAAGGTGGAAGAAGTAGTGACTTCTTGAATGAGGTAGTAGATTAATTGCTTAACAGATGGTGCAACAGGTAGTGCGATCCGGGCTCATAACTGTAAGCTTTGCAGTGTGTGGGAATTGAACGAGCGACTTGATTGTAAATGTAGCTCTAGAGCCTCTGTATATACATAAGAAAGGTGTAGGCAACAAGGGGGTAATGACTGAGTCGGTGAGCGAGTCGGTGACCAAGTCAAGGGGTAGGTAGTGAAACAGGGTGATACACTGGTGAGACGCTGGTGTTTCGGCAAGGTACCGGTAGTCGGTTACATCTCAGAAATACCGTCGAATTGATCCGCAGAAGCAGCTCTATAATCGATGAATATATCTACCACATCAGCCCCAGCGATGTCAAGCAGAAAGCGCTGCCGAACGGGCGATTCGCCTACTTAGGCTCTGCACGAGGCTTTGCACGAAGCTCCGCACGAAGCTCTGCGCACGGCTCTGCATACGACGGTTCTGCGTACGACAGCTCTACTACGGAGGCTCATAAAAGCTTTGTGCAGAGCTTCGTGTAAAGCTTCGTGCAGAGCTTTTATACACGGAGCCTCTGTACGGCCTACCCAAACAATAACTACCTAAGGTTCTTTAGGGTAGCTATTATAGATTTATATAGGTTTCATATATATTAGCTAGCGTTTAATTAAGTTATATATAGTTACGTAATTGCTAATAACGCGTTTTTTTAACGAAAATAATCGTAAGACCTGAAAATACCTAAGTAATAAAAATAATATATTTTAAAAGCCTAGGTTCTGTTATATAATTAATAAACTTTAGGAAGTAATATAAAATATTAGTGTTAAGTTATTCTAATATCCGCAACCTCCGCAACGCGGATATCGTTGAATTTACTAAGAACCTTTGCGGAACACGCTCTGAGCTTGCTGAGGTAAGGCTAGTAAATGGCTCTGTAGGGCATATTTGCTTTAACGAATTGTAGATTTAGAAACGTAATATAATAGATTTTTGCATTAGGAGGGATCGGTGTCATACACCGAAACATTGTGTTTTTAAATTAATATAACTTAACTTCTGAGCTAAAGCGTTGTTCGGGAAAAATTTATAAACCTCTTGCTTGACCGTGAAAGGATTCGACCTTGATAATTACGACGCCTACATGATTTCCCGAACGGTCGTGAGCTAGGGTTCCCGGTGGCCCCAGTCCTTCCCCTTAGCTTGGCCATTTCTCTTATCCCAGTGGATCCCGTTATTCCACTCAACACGAAAGTATGCGTAGCCTACGCGCAGGCGAAGAAGACCAGCTCCACGCTCTATGGATCGGACCATGCAAGAGTAACGACGCAGGATTACAAAACCAGCGACTTAGTCCCCCGCCTCGCCCGGTATAATATGCCCCCCCATTCGATCGATTTAGCGCAACCAACCTGCCCCTTGAGAGGCCGGTCTCCTAAACCATTCAAGCGGTAAACCGCGGTTTTGTATTCTGGTCTTGAGCCCAGCCAACACACGGAAGAAATCGTCCTTTGGAGGATATTTCTAGCTTCCGGGTAGTTGCTTTCCCAACCAACCGATCCAAGATGTCGGAAATACGGCCTGGCGGAAATATTCTTTGTTGGAATATACTTGCCTGCGCCACAGCAGAGCAATGTCAAGTGCTGGAAGAGGCATGCAAAATAGAATTTCAGAAACGAAAAGCAATCCCAAGAAGTTTTTAACGCCTTGAAATGCATTCTCCACATTGCTTGCATAAGGTAGGTTACGTTTTGAATACCCAGCAACAACTTAGGAATAAGTTTTAAAATTGATTTTCCTTTTCATCTGAAGTCTGTACTCATCAAGACCCCGTTCACAATTGGTAATTTTGTGAATGTTAAGATTTCCACCTTTGTAAGTTTTCCGTGAGGCATTGAAAATATACTCAATCTTTCGCAAAAGTCAAAAGCCTCTTTGACAAAAGGCGCTCTTTATAAGTCCACGCACGTGTCCCACACACATGAATTTACCGAATTCTGAAACTCCGGCTGAGAATTTCCGATTACTAGTCCGTGGACATTAATAGGCTTGTTAATCAATCACCCTGGTTTCAATATTGATTTGAATTGATTGATAATATTGAAACTTTTAATATTATATAGAAAAATGCTGAACATAACATATAATAACGCTCTAAACCTTATTTTTCTTAGTCCTCCTCTATCAACGCCATGCCAAGACTCGTGATAATTTCTGACTACTACGTAGTTGCAATTAGTTGCAATCGTTTCAATATTGAATCAATCAACTGAGCCTTCTGCTTACAAAGCTTTCAATTCAATCAATTCGAGGCCTCAATTGATTTGAATTAATTGATTTACAAGCCTGGACATCAAAAAGAAGCTATGGTAACTGCGGTCTGTCCGGCGCAGTGCTAAGCAGTCCTACACTATCATTGCTTCCGGCCGCAGCAACGATACACAAGACGGCACCACGGTATATTCACTCCATTGTTTTGAATTTTCTCCTGCTTGTTTTGAGTGTCCTGCATTATACAAAGCGAATTCACCCACAGCTAGCGTAGGCCCAACTCCTTACAAACGCAAGTTGCATCCGCAATTGTCCTTGGGGAGACTGTCTAAATTGATACTCCCGTCTTGCCGCAGCCTGGGTTCATCGAAGCTCGTTAATTGCTCCAACATGGCACCTTTGGAACTCGGGACTTCTGTGGAAATCACCTTTTGCCTCCAACCATAACTGAGACTAGCATATCTGCAATTTTTTGGAGCCTGGGTAATGCGGAATCGCTGTGTATCTACAACATCAGATGATAATTACAGTCCTTGATACACGTCTTTCGGGACAAGCTCCTGTGAACGATGTTGCTGCTCAGCGTAACTTATGGCTTCTTCGCAAGTATCTAGCTAAGAGCTGTGCTTCCAGAACTTAGTATATCGTGTCACGCTTGCCGAGTATTCCGAGATTATGCAGCTTGGTTGATCTGTTTGAACGGATTTCTTGCTATTTTTCACGGGGACAGCCGGGGGGGGGGGGGCTACGCGTTCCGGTGGTCTCTTAAAAGTTTGAAGTTGGTAGAGGCATTGGACCCTGTCATCCTTTGGCTCTTGATATGCTCGTATTGTGGGTTTAGGTCGGAAGGGAGGTGGGAGTTGCCAGAGCCGAGATTCTTTATCTGCGGGCTGCTCTTGTCGTCGAAGCTGGGTATTGGAAGGAGCTCACTTTTCACTTTGAAAAATTGTGGGATCAAGTAGCTTAGTGACCCTAGACAAGCCAACTCTGGTCTTACGTATTCTAAACAAGCTGTCCGCCGTCCGAAGTTGTGGGCTAGCTAATGTAACAGCCGCATCCGAAACACTTATGCTACGTTCGCTACTTGTAACAATGGCTAACTGGATTTGGTCGGAGTTTTGGGGTAACTTCGAGTTTATGAGTAAGCACTTAGTAGAGTCTTGGAAATTATTGTCCGGCTGATAAACATATAAAGTGTGCGAAACAAGTTGGCAGAAAACGCTGGTTTTTCTTTCCTTGATCCCGTCAAGGTAGCCTAATGAAATACCATTCGTAAGTGGGTACTTGCTCCCACTCGCTCGAACAAAGACCCCACCTGGAAAGCTCTCGATGAGGAAGCGAAGGTCTAGCTGTTGGGAATTGAAGCAAAGGAACTTATTATCGGGACTGCACTTTTCGACTTTAGCCTGGCTTCGGAGCCATGAATAGATCTCCGGCGTAGAACTCTGGGAGGAAGCCGGAAACGACTAGCCAGCACCTCCACTACTGATATGGATTGGTACGGCTATTTAGGTTTTCAATGGAGGCCCGAGGTAGTCCAAAGAGAAGTGGTGTTGAAGAGAGAGACTTTCATGACCGGACTGGGCTGGGTTGGGCAGAGTTTGGTGTGAAGGCTAGTTCGTGGGCTGATTTGAAGGCACCGTTCACACCAATAGGAGCTGTCTCGCGTTTGTGTGCAATACAGCATTTCATTGCCGTAAACCTAGTACGAAGTGTGAATACTCTATTAAATGTATCAGAAATTATTCGTTCCTACTTCATGTAATAGTATACTTATCAGGTTAGAACATACGATTCTCATCTTGCCCAGGCTAGCGGCTTTGAAAATCAATTACTTCCTTTATTACAGGCCTTCTTGTCAGTTCCTATATCTTCACGTCCGTCAAATTGTAATGCGATCTAATCTCAGGCAGTACAATTACGAAGGAGACACCTGAAATGCAATTTGTGACGACGCCATAATGCAATGCAGTTTTCAATGCAACCCATCTCCCAAACCATTATCGTCCTCATGAACACAACCCCTCCCCAAGTATCAGCAGCCATATCAGTCCATTACCGCAGTTTAGACGTTGCAGAAGCTTGAACCAACCTGTGCAAAAGTCACGTCGACCCTTCCAAATTGTTCCGCATTGCCACCCGTCAAGTCGTTCATGGCGGCCTCGGCGATGTTGAAGCCCGCTGCAGTATGATCGATTGCAAGAACATAGATGGTCTTGTCATTGAAGGTGAGTGACCAGCAGGTGCCGCACTGTAGCCATGTTAGCTCCCCATCAGCAATTGAATCTTTGAACAGCGTGTTTTTTCAAAAGAGAGATGACCAACTTGAGCACTGTTCCAGCCAGCAATTCCCTCATAGCCGCCAATGTATGGGAAGTGTGGGATTTGACCCTGAGTCTGCCATCTGTACTTGGTGATGAGGCCGTTAGCTCCGTCGGAGCAGGATACATCAGTCAGAGATCGAGATGCGTCGTCATAGCCGGTGTCGTAAGATACTGTGAGTTGACATTTGTATCAGAACAAGTTTCGCATGGAGTTGACGAGTTGAGACAAGAGAGACCTACCCGTAATGGCTTGAGCGGACAGGGCGAGGTAAGAAAACCCGAGGGTCAGGGATGAGAGAACATTGGAAAACTTCATGGTGCTGATTTAAGGCGCAAGAGCTTGAGTTGACGGATTTAAAGGTTATTCTCGACTGGAATACTTGGTACTGGCTCTGTTTTCGAGGCAAGCTGTAATGATACTGCGTGGATAGACTGGAATGAAGGTGATGAACCTTCAGAGAAAAACCCATCATTTATACGCCGGCCTCGTTCCATTGTTGAGCAAGCAGCTACCCAGGATGGCCGTGTATCCGTAGAAAGGGTAGAGATGGGCAGTTACAAGGTAGAGAGTAGTATTGAACGTTACTGTCTTGGTGCAGCTGACCATAGGAAGTGGCAATCCCGTATAGACAGTAAGAGCCGCGTCCGGGTATAAGCAGGTACGAGGTGTAGTTGTGATTATTTTTGGAAGTTGCAGATGGCCTTGTCATTTTTAGGGCAGGGCTATGGAGAGAGAGACCATTGGAAGAGGCCCGAGGTGTTACATTGCCAAGTAGAGCGTGCGCCGGAGCAACCTAGTAATTGTTCGCAAGATCGAGTTGTCTTCGGAAGTAACGGCTAAAGGCCTCGTAAAGTTCCAATAAATATTTATTCAGGTAGACAAGTACATTTAATCCTAGTAGATGGTGGTGTAAATGATGTTGTTCACCTGGGTATCCTGTACGGTGTTGTATTCGCGGCTCCACACTCAGGAATACAGTCGCTTCGGAAAGAGACGATCAAATGTCAGAAACCATGATCAAAAATAGAAATTTGCCGAATCCTCACCTGTTTAAACACTTTTTCTGTACTCGCGCATGCCACCACCCATCCTCCATGCT
>Ga0307507_10003605_pt1 | contig 29438 bp, 20 predicted proteins | sample 7_EM_MG_FD_207223 | JGI IMG/M metagenome (GOLD analysis project Ga0307507, IMG submission 207223) | Populus trichocarpa ectomycorrhiza microbial communities from riparian zone in the Pacific Northwest, United States - 7_EM | ecosystem: Host-associated > Plants > Roots > Unclassified | place... | reverse complement strand
CACCCCCCCCCACCCCCCCCCCCCCCCCCCCCCCCCCCCCCCCCCCCCCCCCCCCCCCCCCCCACCCCCCCCCCCCCCCCCACCACCCCCCCCCCCCCCCCCCCCCGCGCGCGGGGGGGGGGCCCCCCCCCCCCCTGCCTCAGGACTGGTAGACTGGGAGAGCTTGTGTATGTTGATTTATGTATACTGTTCTGTCGAGGGAGGGTGGAATACATTGATAATATTATTATTGGAGTTTATGTTGGTTTCCTGGAGAAAGCTTAGCTTTGACTTTATTCGAGTATTCCCGATTTCTAGATAAAGAGAGACTAACGACCGGAATGATAAGGAAGAAACATATCTTCATGAGAGAAAGAAAGATGATATCTAGATGGAAATTTGCCGTCCACACGCTGCTTTTTTTTTTTTTTTGGCTCAGTCCGATCGAGGCAGCAAGATCAGTACGTGTATAGTATAGTGGGGAGGGGGAAATGGATACTTAGACTTGGCTAGCCGCAAGCGGGGACCTCTGTACATCCTTGAGATAGACAGTCAAAGGTTTCTTTCTTAGATTCCCGGGGGATAATAAGTATGTGGTAGGCAGTAACTCTTCTCGTGCGAGTGAGGGGAATCCCAGTCCCTCCATAGAATAGAGCCCAGAGTACTAATATTACGTCACCGTAAATCACTCGTGCCTCAAGCGAGACCCAAATGCGGTATGATTCTCCAAAGAAGATTGTGATGGGCGATAAATATTTCAATAGTTGTATCACTCTTCCGGTATAAATTTCTCAGTGTATGGATGTATAACGGTCTTCCGTTGTCGGCTGGAGGACGGCTTATAACTCATTCGTACTTTTTCCTGGTTAGCTGTCAAACCAATCAACGCCTTTTTGGCTTCGTCGATGGTTGTTTCATGACTAATGTCCCCCCCTCTGCCCGCTGGGTTTGGGGATCTTCCTTTTAGCAATTAAGGGGGGGTAAGTGCTTGCTAATTTATTTCCCGAAGCGATATTGGTTGTTGGCGCCCAGCTTTGATTTCCGCGTCTTGGGATATTTGGGAGGGATGGATGGAGAAGGGAATGTATCAGGGTCACGACAAAAATCCCTCCACAACTCCAATGGTCAAAACTAATTTTATTGTCGGTGGGGCTGTCTTGTACTATTTACACACCTGCAACGGCAGATGCGTGATCTTTCTTTGGTACCAGAATATACGCCTTAAAGCCGTGGAATTTGGGATAAAACAAAAGAATAGGGTGGTAGGGTCTGTCTGGTATTATTTACTATCATACCATGTCTCTCTTATCAAGAATGGAACAATGCTGTGTGGTGAGGGACTGAAAGGACTGTGATAGGAGGGGGTTCCTAGCTACCTCTCTCTCTGGGTATCAAAAGTGCGGGTCTCAACGGGGTATGATAGTCAATCTGTCCTGAGGGCTGACCACGGTGGGTGACATAAGGTCGTTCTTGGTGATATTTCTCTTCGGTAGGTATGTTGGGAGCTCTAGGCACGCAGATGGTGCATGCTAAGTATTGATCCGGATGTGGTGCTGGGTTAACCCACAGAGCCACAAATCTATATTTTGCTTTTAAAAGAAATTATATCTTGGTATTTTGAGAGTAATCTGGAGTTCCTTCCTCAGGGTCTAATCATGTCGAGTCGATTGGTATTTCTTGTACAAGAACTCGAAGATACACTATCTGGGTACCTAGTGCCCCAACATACCCGCCCAAGAGACATGCAACCTGACGCGATTCTACTGTGTAGGGGGTGATGCAGACACCAGCACTTATACTAATTGTTCGGACACTAACACAGCGGACTCGCTGCTAGTGGTGCGTGGTGATAGCGCATATGTTTGAGCTGTCCTTGTTGTGCGGTAGAGGGGTGGATTGATACCGTATTTTTTTCTGTTATCCGGAAATGCGCCAAGACCGGGCGTTCTTAAGGTTGGACGGTGCCCTTTCAGCGCGCCCACTTGACATGGTAACCACTGGCTGGTTTTAGGTGTCCAGCAATCCAACACTAGGTGCGTGGCTTTTGTCTGATCGCCGTCTCAACTCTTGTACTATAAATGAGTGATTAAGACACACTCAGCCGCACTGTTGCAGACACCTAAAACCACTCTATGGTTACCGTGTTAAGTGGGTGTGTTGAAAGAGCCGATTTCTGACTCTATGCACCCTCCATGCACCGTCCAACCTCAAGAACGCCCGGTCTTGGCGCATTTCCGGATAACAGAAAAAAATACGGTATCGCATTCCTGGAGTATATTTAGGGTGAGGTGCTTGTTTCGCTTCTTGTATGATTCATGGGTTGTGGCTTCTCTGAGATTCTGGTCATGCCTACTCAATGGTCGGTGCTATACCGGTGTGCTTCTGAAACTGGGTTGTTAGTTCAGGTGGAAACTCTCAAGCCAGACTAACTGGGGAATTGATTTTACTTCGGCGACTTGTCAATATTGCCGGCCATCTAGAATTTCAACACCCCCCTAGGTTATTATGAAAGGAATGGTCTGGGATCCCCATCTTATAATTCATATCAGTCCATACGGGAGTACCCAGAACCTGCTATGCTCTAGAATAGTGGAAGCACTTGGAAGTTTGGTTTAAGTGTCAATGTTACCGTTGCACTGTACAGTACCAATATTAGCGTACATGGAAACTCGTATAAAAAGGGGGATTTTTTTTTTTTTTGAAAGTTGGCCATTTCAGAAGTGCACACAAACTACAAAATTGGAGTCATTGTTTTGAATGTTTATTGCGATGGAAACTTTCATCTAGGAAATGATGGATCCTACCAGTATTGAAGAACATGGCTTGTGCTGTAAGGCTACGAAAAAGGGAATTTTTGGTCTAAGATATATCCCATGGACGGATGAGACATGCAGATTCCCAATCTGCAGTTAATGGAAGGTGGAATACCTCTTCAGAGTAACCTTCACTCTGTATCCTCCAATTACGTCAATTTGAGGTTATATTTTGCTGATTAATCGCTGTATTGGTAATGAGTGCAGATACTGGATTTGGGTCGAGAATCTGCGTGTCTCATCCGTCCATTGGATACACAACCCAAGCCCAGCCACCTCGGTGCAGCAAAACTCTGCTCTGCAGGTAAAACACTCCGGATGACCTGATCGGATCAGGTGTCCACAAACAAAACGGGGAGATAGTAGTGACACCGCTTCGCTTCAGCCTCACGAACTCAAATAATTGACACTACGATACCCAGGAACCCATCCTCTAAATCCCCTTCATCGAATTTACAACCTTCTAAACAGCAACAATAAAAGGAAAATGTCGCAATATTGTGTCGGGGGGAATGGCAACTACTTCAATAACAACACAAACTGTTTTAATACCGAGTATAACTTTTTTTGCACCGCCGATGAGAGGGCTGATATTCTCACATGGCTATCTCCGCTCGAACCCCAAGAATGGCACAATAATATTAGGGGCCGCCGGGTCAAGGATGTGGGAGACTGGTTCTTCCAAACAGAGGAATATCAGAATTGGTTCCATGGCATTTGCAGTGAAAATTCGGCCTTGTTTTGCTACGGATATCCGGGGGTCGGTAAAACCTATCTTAGGTGAAAAATCATATCCCCCGTGGGGCAGGGATGTTGCTAAGAAGCTGTGATGCTAGCTCCTTAGTAATAGATAGGTTATGCGATGGGGCAAGGGGAGATGCTGCAGTTGCATGCTTCTACTTCGACTTCGCTGCCAAAAAGGAGCAATCCCCAGCGACCATCCTAGGTCCCCTCTTAAAGCAGGTTGTTACTGGACTCGAAGAGATTCCGGCAAACATCGTCCAGGCTTTTCGAGATCAGGAAAAGGCCATCGGGGGGCCGGAAATTGGAACCCGATGAAATCGTACAGATGTTACAGGATATCTCGTCACGGCCCATCTTCATATGCCTTGATGCCGTGGACGAATGTATGGACGAGTATCGGGTAAAGTTGCTTGATTTACTCAAACAAACCCTACACAAGTCCCATAGCACGCGGATATTTCTAGCCGGAAGATTGCATATTCGGGAGGAGGTGGAGAAAAATCTTGCTGGGAGGGTGGTGGCTGTATCAATTACGCCCACCAAGGATGATATTATTCGATTCCTGCGAGCGAAACTGAAAGAAGATACAATACCGGACGCGATGGATAAGAACCTGGAGGAGGACATTGTGAAGAACATTCCCGAGACTATTTCAGAAATGTGAGTAGAGTGCAAAGACGCTGGCAAAAATATGTAAAGGTATGGGCTGACAAATCTGGGTCTAGATTCCTGCTTGTATCTCTAAATATCGAGGCCATTCTACAGGAGACCACACTCCATCGGAGGCGAGAGAAGCTCGGCACAATGACAAGTGGCTTGGGCTTGAGGAATGCATACGATGCGGCTATAGGACGGATAAAGGCGCAGAAAGGAGATAGAGCAAGACTCGGGATGGCGGCTCTAATGTGGATTTCACATTCTGAGCGGCCGTTGAGCGTGGATGAGATATGCCATGCGCTAGCTGTCGAGATAGGGTCAACCGACTTTAATACCAACAATGTGCCTTCGATCCGGACAGTGATAGGGTGTTGTCAGGGGCTTGCTACTGTTGATGAAGGGTCCTCGACTATTAGGCTGATCCATTTCACGCTCAAAGAGTATCTTTCCAGTCATGCCTACCTATTCCACAGAGCTCACTCGAAGATAGCGGAAACCTGTTTGACGTATCTGAATTTCCCGGATATTAAGGATCTTTCGGCCAGCCACTCTTTTGACAGCCGAGACACACCCTTCTTGGGGTACTCTTCTTTATATTGGGGAACCCACATGCGAATGGAACTCTCAGATCGCTCGAGATACCTTGCGCTCGACCTTCTTGATAAATACGATAATCATATATCTGCCAGATTGCTTTGGAAGTCAATCTTCGCGCGGCACCATAACTCCAGCAAGCCATTTTCTGCGCTACACTGCGTTTCCTATTTCGGCATTGCCGGAGTTGCAATTGATTTGATAAGGATAAAAGGATGTGATGTGAACAAAAGAGATAGTGCGGGTCTGACGCCACTCATATGGGCTGCGAAGTATGGGCGTGAAGAAGTAGTAAAATTACTCTTGCAACAGAAGCATACTCATCCTGATATGCAGGACACGTGGCATGGTCGAACAGCACTTTCATGGGCTGCTGGTAATGGGAACGCAGGGGTGGTCAAGTTATTTCTTGGTCTGCCATTTGTCAATCGTGGGGGCATAGGCCGTATGTGGAGAAGAGTAGCGCGAGTACTGAATCTACTATTCGAGGGGAAATACATCAACCCTAACAAGCCAGATAATCATGGCCGGACACCGCTGATGTGGGCCGCCTGGAATGGGCATGATAGAGCAGTGAAGCTACTGTTGCGACGGGAGGACATTAGTCCTGATAGGCCTGACAATAATGGCCGAACACCGCTCATGTGGGCCGCCGGGAATGGGCACAATGGGGTAGTGAAGCGGCTGTTGAAACGGGAAGACGTTAGCCCTGATAGGCCAGACAGTAATGGCCTGACACCGCTCTCGTGGGCCGCTGCGAGTGGGCGCGACGAAGTAGTGAAGCTACTGTTAGAACGGGGAGACGTTAGCCCCGATAGGCCGGACAGTAATGGCCAAACACCGCTCTCGAAGGCTGCCTGGAGTGGGCGTGGTGCAGTAGTGAAGCTACTGTTAGAACGGGGAGGCGTTAGCCCCGATAGGCCAGACAATAATGGCCGAACACCGCTCTCGTGTGCAGTCCAGAGTGGGCATGATAGAGTAGTGAAGCTACTGTTAGAACTGGAAGACGTTAGCCCTGATAGGCCAGATAATAATAGCCGAACACCGCTCTCGTGGGCCTCCTGGAATGGGCATGATAGAGTAGTGAAGCTACTCTTGGGGCAGGAAGATGTTAGCCCCGATAGGCCAGACAATGATGGTCGAACACCGCTCTCGTGGGCTGTCTGGAATAGGCGTTATGGCGTAGTAAAACTACTGTTGGAACGGGAAGACGTTAGCCCCGATAGGCCAGACAATAATGGCCGAACACCGCTCTCGTGGGCCGCCGGGAATAGGAGTGATGGCGTAGTGAAGATTCTGTTGGAACGGAAGGACGTTAGTCCCGATAGGCCAGACATTGATGGCCGAACACCGCTCTCGTGGGCCGCTGTGTATGGGCGTTATGACGTAGTGAAGCTTCTGTTGGAACGGGAAGACGTTGGTCCCGATAGGCCAGACAATGATGGCCGAACACCGCTCTCGTGGGCCTCCTGGAGTAGGCATGCTGGAGTAGTGAAGCTGCTGTTGGAACGGAGGGATGTTAGCCCCGATAGGCCAGACAATAATGGCCGAACACCGCTCTCGTGGGCCGCCTGGAGTGGGCATGCTGGAGTAGTGAAGCTGCTGTTGGAACGGGGGGACGTTAGCCTCGATATGCCAGACAATAATGGGCGAACACCGCTCTCGTGGGCCGCTGCGAGTGGGCGTGCTGGAGTAGTGAAGCTTCTGTTGGAACGGGAAGACGTTAGTCCCGATAGGCCAGACAATAATGGGCGAACACCGCTCTCGTGGGCGGTCTCGAGTGGGCATGCTGGAGTAGTAAAGCTACTGTTGGAACGGGAAGACGTTGACCCCGATAGGCCAGACAATGATGGTCGAACACCGCTCTCGTGGGCCGCTGCGAGTGGGCGTGCTGGAGTAGTGAAGCTGCTGTTAGAACGGGAAGACGTTGACCCCTCAAGGCTAGACAATGGTGGTCAAACACCGCTCTCACGGGCCACCCTGTGTTATAATCGTAAGGCGGTGAAGCTGCTTAGGACCCGGGGGGCTGGAACCCCCTGCGCGGTGTAAGCCCCCTGAGATAAGACCTCTTTTCAGCGCCTTCGAGCCTAGTAATGTGCCCTTTTGTCATACAACATTAGGAAATACTTTACGACTGTTGCTTACTACCCCTCCTCTGGTTCCCATTTGGCCTCCAGGGCTATGGGATTGTCTTGTCGACACTACCGTTTGTTAGCGCCGGACACATCAAGCGACAGGTATGGGATATATGTGTGAAATATGATACTTGTCCATTCACTTTTTTGACTTTCCTTTTTCTTCTCCTGGCGTCTCCCGGATTTAATTTAGAAGGTTTTTTTTTTTTAGATGAGCCCCGCCTTCTACTATTCTTGTGTTTCTCCATTCCTTTGTTTGATGATAGAGTGGACTTGGGTTAGGGCGTAGTGTATAGTAGTATGGTTGAATTTCTTACCAGGAGGGGCAGCAGAGGCACCACACAGAATAGAGCCCAAGTTACTACTAATATCTCATCATCGTAAATCACTCGTGCCTCAAGTCAGACCCAAACATGACATTATTCCCTAAAAGAGATTGTGACGAGCGACAAATATTTCAACTCTTGTATCACCCTTCCAGTATAAATTCTCCAGTGTATGGGTGTTGAGAGGTATCGGGAGAGCAGGCGAATGCGAGAGGTATTCCGAGTTCAAGAGGAGTGCGGACTCTAAAGGAAGCGAACAACTTGTATTACTGGTTGAACAAAGGGAGGAGAGTTGAGAGAGAAAAGAAGAGAAGAAAGGAAACAAAAGGATGCTAAGAGGAAATAGGAGGTGATGCAAGCAGTCACGAGGAGTCACTCGTGACCGCAGCAACAGAGAATATTAGAGCACAGCCGTAACTACGATTTTCAACACTACGATTTTCAACACTACGATTTCCAACAGTGAGTGTATGATGGTATTCCGTTGTCTAGCTAAAGAGCCCTTCATAACCCATTCGTACTTCTTTCAAGCTAGTAGTCAAACCAACCAATGCCTTTTTGGCTTCATGCATAGTGGCTTCACAACTACGATGCCCCCTCCCATTCTCCCCTCGCTAGGCTAGAGGGTCTTCCCTTTAACAAAAAAGGGAGGACAGCTGCTGGTCGATTTATTCCCCAAAGCTATATTTGCTGTTGCCACCTGGAGAAGGGAATGTATATGGGGTCACAATAAAAGCCCCCCGCAGCTCCAATGAACAAAACTAGTTTCGTGGCCTGCGGGACTATCTTATACTATTTTCACTCCTGCAGTGGCTGATCTATGATCCTTTGGTGCCTAATGTAGGCTTGGGAGCTATGAAATTTGGGATAAAGGAAAGGAACTGAGTGGTAGGGTCTGCCCGATACCTCTAATACCATGTTTCTCTTATCAAGAATGGAACAATGCTTTGTGGTGGGGGGTTGAAATGACTATGTTAGGAGGCGAAGTGGGTTCATAGCCACCCCTCTCTCTGGGTATTAAGAGTGCGAGTCTCAACGGGGTATGATAGTCAATCTTCCCTGAGGGCTGACCACGGTGAGTGGCATAGGGTCGTGTCTGGTGATATTTCTCTTCGGTAGGTATTTCGGGAGCCCTAGGTACGTAGATGGTGCATGCTAAGTATTGATCCGGATGTGGTGCTGGGTTAGCCGACGGAACCACAAATCTATATTTTCCTTTCAAAAAAAATAACATGTTGGTGTTTTGAGAGTAATCGGGAGTTCCTTCCTCAGGGTCTAAGCGTGTCAGGTTGATTGGTATTTCTTATACAAGTATTCGAAGATACACCATCTGAGTACCCAGTGCTCCAACATACCCGCTGAAGGGGCATGCCATCTGACGCGATCCTATTGTGTAGGGGGCATTGTAGACGTCAGCACTTATACTTATTATTCGGACACTAACACAGCAGACTCGCCGCTAGTGGTGTGTAGTGATAGCGCAAATGCTCGAGCCGTCCTTGTTGTACGATAGAGGCTGTGGATTGATATTGCGTTCCGGAAGCATATTTAGGGTGAGGTGCTGGTTCTGCTTCTTGTAAGATTCATGTGCTGTGGCTTTCCTGAGATTCTGGTCATGCCTGCTCAATTGTCGGTGCTATACCGGTGTGCTTCTCAAACCGGGTTGTTATTTCAGGTGGAAACTCTCAAGCCAGAGGAGCTGGTGAATTGATTTTACTTCGGTAACTTGTCATTGGTCAGCCATCCAGAATTTCAACACCCTCCTGGGTTATTATGAAAGGAATAGTCTAGGAACTGAGAATCTCGCGATCCCCATCTTATCATCCATATCCATCCATCCATGCGGGAGTACCTAGAACCTACTATGCTCCAGAATAATTGAAGAGCTTTGAAATTCGGTTTAAGCGTCAATGTTACCGTCGCACTGTACCGGTATTTGGGTGGAAACTCATACAAAAAAGGGGGGGTTTTTTTTTGAAGGTTGGCTATTTTAAAAGTTCACACAAGCTATAAAATTGGAGTTATTGCTTTGAATGTTTATTGCGATGGTGGAAACTTTCATTTGGGGAATGATGGATGCTATCAGTGTTGAAGAACATGGCTTGCGTTGTAACTTAAGGCTATAGTACAAAAAACGGCATTTTTGGTCTAAGATATATATACGACCCGCGCCCAGCGGCCTCGGCGCTGCAGAACTCTGTCCTGTAGGTAAAAACACTCGGAGTGAGCTAATTGGACCGGGTGTCCGCTAACAAAATGGGGAGATAGTGGCGACACTTCTTCTCTTCAGTCTCACGAACTCTGTCAATTGACACTACGGTACTCAAGAACCAATCTTCTAAATCCCCTTCATCGAATTTACACCCTTCCAAACAGCAACAATAAAAGGAAAATGCCGCAATCTCGTGTCGGGGAGAATAGCAACTCCTTGAATAATAACACAAACTCTTTTAATATCGTGAATAACTTTGGCAGCGCCGATGAGAGGGTTGAGAGGGCTGATATTCTCGCATGGCTATCTCCGCTCGAACCTCAAATACGGCACAACGATATTAGGGTCCGCCGAGTCAAGGATGTGGGAGACTGGCTCTTCCGAACAGAGAAATATCAGAATTGGTTCCATGGCATTTACGATGGGGAACCCGATAATTCGGCCTTGTTTTGGCACGGAGATCCTGGGGTCGGCAAAACCTATCTTAGGTGAGAGATCATACCCCCTGTAAAGCAGGGGCGTTGTTAAGAAGTTGTGACGCTAGCTCCTAATAGATAGGTTATGGGACTGGGCAAGGGGACGAAATGCTGCAGTTGCCTGCTTCTACTTCGACTTTGCTGCCTAGAAGGAGCAATCCCCAGCAGCCATCCGAAGTTCCGTCCTGAAGCAGGTTGTTGGTGGACTCGAAGAGATTCCGATAGAGATCGTCCAGGCCTTTCGAGACCAGAGAAAGGTCATCGGGGACCGGAAACTGGAACCGGACGAAATGGTACAGATGCTACACGATATCTCGTCCTCACGGCCCACCTTCATATGCCTTGATGCCGTGGACGAATGCATGGCCGAGTACCGGGCAAGTTGCTTACCTTACTAAAACAAATCCTACAAAGTCCCACAACATGCGGATATTTCTAGCCGGGAGATTACATATCCGAGATGAGGTGGAGAAGCATCTTGCTGGGAGGGTAGTGGCTGTATCTATTACCCCCACCAAGGATGATATTATTCGATTCCTGCGAGCGAAACTGAAAGAAGATATAACACCGGACGCGATGGATAAGAACTTGGAGGAGGACATTGTGAAGAACATTCCCGAGACTGTTCCGGAATGTGAGTAGGGTGCAAAGACGCTGGCGAAAATATGTAAAGGTATGGGCTGACAAATCTGGGTCTAGATTCCTGCTTGTATCTCTAAATATCGAGGCCATCCTACAGGAGACCACACTCCATCGGAGGCGAGAGAAGCTCAGCACAATGACAAGTGGCTTGGGCTTGGGGATGCATATGGTGCGACTATAGGACGGATAAAGGCGCAGAAAGGAGATAGGGCAAGACTCGGGATGGCGGCTTTAATGTGGATTTCGCATTCTGAGCCGCCGTTGAAGGTGGATGAGATATGTCGTGCGCTAGCTGTCGAGATGGGGTCGACCGGCGTTGGTATCAGCAATGCACCTTCGATCCGGATAGTGTTGGGCTGTTGTCAGGGGCTTGCCACTGTCGGTGAAGGGTCCTCCACTACTAGACTGATCCATTTCACACTCAAAGAGTATCTTTCCCGTCATGCCTACCTATTCCACAGAGCTCACTCGAAGATAGCGGAAACCTGTTTGACGTATCTGAATTCCCCGGCTATTAAGGATCTTTCGGCCAGCCGCTCTTTTGACCACCGAGGCGCACCCTTCCGGGATACTCTTCCTTATATTGGGGAGCCCACATGCGAATGGAACCCTCAGATCGCTCGAGATACCTTGCCCTCGACCTTCTTGGTAAATACGATAATCACATATCTGCCGGAGTGCTTTGGAAGTCAACAATCAAGCTGTACCTTAATATCCGCAAGCAATTTTCCGCGCTGCACTGTGTTTCCTATTTCAGCATTGCCGAAGTTGCAATTGATTTGATAAGAACAAAAGAGTGTAATGTGAACGAAAGAGATAGTGTGGGTCTGACGCCACTCATATGGGCTGCTCCGTATGGGCATGAAGGAATAGTAAAATTACTTTTGCAACAGAAGCATACGCAACCTGATATGCCGGACACGCGACATGGTCGAACAGCACTCTCATGGGCTGCTGGGAGTGGGCATCAAGGGGTGGTCAGGCTATTTTTTGGTCCGCTATTTGTCAATCCTGGGAGCATAGGCCATATGTGGGGAATAACGCAAGTAATGAGTGCACTATTTCAAAGGAAATCCGTTAAGCCTGACAGGCCGGACGCTGGTGGCCAGACACCGCTCTCGTGGGCCGCGGAGAACGGGCATGATGGAGTAGTGAAGCTACTGTTGGGGTGGGAAGATGTTAGCCCCAATAGACAATCATGGTCGGGGACCGCTCTTGTGGGCCGCCCGGAATGGGCATGATGCAGCGGTGAAACTTCTGTTGGAACGGGGAGACGTTAGCCCCGATAGATCAGACAATAATGGCCTAACATCCCTTTTGTGGGCCGCCTCTAGTGGGCATCATGTAGTAGTGAAGCTTCTGTTGGAACGGGAAGACGTTAGCCCCGATAGGCCAGGCAATGATGGCCGAACACCGCTCTCGCGGGCTACCCAGGGTGGTCATTTTGAGGTGGCGAGGCTGCTTAGGGTCCGGAGGGCCGCAACTCCCAGCGCGATGTAAGGCCCTAGAGATATGACCTCTTTCGGCGTCTTCGAGCCTAGCCATGTACTCTTTTACGATATTGGAAAATATTTTATTATAGGACTGTTACTTACCATCCCCTCCTCCGATTCCCATTCGGCTTCCCTGGCCATGAGCTTCTCTTGTCGACATCACCGTTTGTTAGCGCCGAAAACATCAAGCAAATAGGCGGAGTTTATACCATCAGGTATGAGATATATGTATGAAGCATGATTTTACAAAATCGGCTATGGCGAAACACGGCGAACGGGCGGCGAGTGATATTAGGTGAAACGAAACGCCAAGCAACACTAAAGGGGCAGATCACAACTTAGAAGTGGGAAAAACTTTTCTTCTCTCTCTCTCTTAACAACACTACGATGCTCGATGATCAACTAACTAACTAACGGTCAACACAGGAGTATAAGTAAGAAAAACAACTTCGCTATCTCCCCATCCTCCGAGTCTATCCTTCCATCGAGCCCCACACCGGTCCATACTCTTCCATGCATTTTACCGCTTCCATGCCGGTCTCCCATTCTTCTATGCATACATCCCCTATCCCTCCGCAAAACAAACATCATGCTAACAAAGAAAGGAACAAGCGTTACAAAGAAAACTTCTTCTGGCTCAGTAGCCTACTCGCATCCGATTCCTCCTTCACCGATCGCAAGCGCATATCCGGAGTTTGTCGAACGATAACGGTGTAGGCTGCGCCTATGCCGAACATGCCAAGCAGCATCAAAGAACTGCTCCCGGAGGGCGTATCTACCCATAGCGCATATGCGGTGATCTTTTTTGTCTGAACGATTGCTGGACAGGGTATGTGCGTGGCTGGTGTGTTAAGCGCAGGTTCTATATGGTGAGCATGCCGAGCAGCTTTAAGAATTCCAACACATGATACATTCACTTTTTTGACTTTCCTTTTTTCTCCTACCATCTCATTTGACTAAATTTAGTTTAGTTTAGTTTTTTTTTGGATGGGCCCTGCCTTCTACCATTCTTGTATTTCTCTATTCCTTTGTTTGATAATAGAATGAATTTGGGTTGGGTGTAGCCTATAGTACTATGATATAACCGAATTTCTTTTTAAGCGGGGGCAGTAGGGGCACTACACAGAATAGAGCCCAGGAAACCAATATTTAATCATCGTAAATCACTCGCCCCTCAAGCCAGACCCAAATGTGCCATGATTCCCCAAAGGAGATTGTGATAAATATTCTATACTTGTATCACTCTTCCGATATAGGTTTCCCAGAGTATGGGTGTATGATGGTGTTCCGTTGCCGGCTGGAGGGCAGTCCATAATCCGTTCATACTTCTTCCTGGCTAACTTAGCAGTCAAACTAACTAATGCCTTTTTGGCTTCGCTGATAGTGGTTTCATAACTGCGATCCCCCCCCCCACCCAGTTAAGAGATTTTCCCTTTAGTAAATAAGAAGGGATAGCTGCTTGTCAATTTATTCTCTAAAGCGGCATTGGCTGTTGGCGGCCCATCTTTGGTTTCGAGGTCTTGGGGTATTTGGGGGGCAAAATGCAGAAGGGAATGTATTCAGGGTCACAACAAAAATCGTCACAGTTCCAGTGGCTAAAACTAGTTTCACGGCCTGTGAAGCCACTTAATACTATTTTGACTCCTGGAAGTGCAGATCCATGGTCATTCTTTGGTACCAGAATGTACAGTACCCTTGACGGCTGTGAAATTTAGGATAAAGCAAAGGAATAGGGTGGTAGGGTCTGTATAATATTTTCTAATACCATGTTTCTCTTATCAAGAATGGAATAATGCTGTGTGGTGAGGGACTGAAAGGGCTATTATGGGAGGGGGTTCCTGGCCACCTCTCTCTCTGGGTATCAAGAGCGTGGGTCTCAACGCGGTATGATAGTCAATCTTTCCTGAGGGCTGACCGCGATGGATGAAATAGGGTCATGTCCGGTGATGTTTCTCTTCAGCAGGTATGTCGGGAGCCCTAGGCACACAGATGGTGCATGCTAAGTATTGATGGGGATGTGATGCTGGGTTAACCTACGGAACCGCAAATCTATATTTTTATTTTAAAAGAAATTACATCTTGGTGTACTCGAGTATTGAGAGTAATCGGGAGTTCTTTCTTCAGGGTCTAAGCGTGTCAGGTTGATTGGTATTTCTTATACAAGTATTCGAAGATACACCATCTGAGTACCCAGTGCTCCAACATACCCGCTGAAGGGGCATGCCATCTGACGCGATTCTATTGTGTAGGGGGGCATTGTAGACACCAGCACTTATACTAATTATTCAGAGACTAACACAGCAGACTCGCCGCTAGTGGTGCGTGGTGATAGCTCATATGTTTGAGCTGTCCTTGTTGTGCGGTAGAGGGGTGGATTGATATCGCATTCTTGAAGTATATTTAGGGTGAGGCGCTTGTTTCACTTCTTGTATGATTCATGTGTTGTGGCTTCTCTGAGATTCTGGTCATGCCTATGATACTCAATGGTCGGTGCTACCCCCTGGTCCACTGAGACACGGGCAAAATCTCTCTCATGCATTAGCGTCGTGGTTTTAGCCTATTGTAGCTAGCGATTCAGGTGACCTCTAACCGAGCTTCTTTATGGCGGTAGCAACCATACAGTAACCCACGGCGAAGCGAGTCCACGGTAAGGCGAGAACGCGCAGAGGAATTTTATAGGACAGGGATTATTTGTATGGGCATTCTCGCCATGCCGCGGGCTCGCTATGCCGTGGAATACTGTACTCGTAATTTTCTGACGTTTGAGAACACAGCTGCTATTGCATATGGGCAAGAAATTGCCCGGAGCCTCAATATTTTGGTGGCATGCAATAGCAGTCGTGTTTGAAAAACGTCAGAAAATTACGAGTACCGGTATCAAGCTGGCCACTCACAACAGCACCTGTTTGCCATGACTGGGTCTCCTGTGCTGTGTAGTTTTGGGCACAGATGCTTTTGATATCACTCGAATGCCAAGAGACGAGCAACGGCGCTAATGCATGAGAGAGATTTTGCTCGCGGGGCTCTCAGCCGTCCAGTCGGGCGGTGTCGTCCTCGTCCTGGACGGGACGACAAAAGACGAGGACTAGCGTCGTCTGACGGCCATCGGCACTGCCACCCCTGGTAGCCCACTCTTGCACCCACTTTTTTTTCGACTTTCTATTTTTATTTCCATTTTTATCCTTAACTTATTTGAGTACTAGTACCGTAAACTCTCGTTAAATCCACCATCGGCCATCGGCCTCGGATCCCCCGATCAGAGACAAAACACCCCGAGAGGGAATAGCGTTTTCCAGACGCGGTATAGCTTATTGAAGATGAGCCATCGGATCCCATTAACTGGTATTCGTAATTTTGTTAACATGCCCTACTAAGCCCATTTGCAGTTTAGACTGTGATTTCTGTTGAGATCTCCGATGGTGGATTTAACGAGAGTTTACGGTATTTGTCTCATTGACGAATTTTGCGCATCTGTGGCCGTCCACCCCGTCCAGGACGGCGCCAAGGCAGTCCGTCCCGTCCAAGGACGAGACAGTCTCGTCCTTCGTCGTCCTCACCCCGTCTTGGACGGACGGGACGACTGGGATTGGTGTTTGCTCGTGCCTCAGTGGACCAGCGGTGTGTTTCTGAAACTGGGTTGTTAGTTCAGATGGAAACTCTCAAGCCAGACGAGCTGGGGAATCGATTTACGGAGGTAGAGCGTGTAAGTTTTGTAGGTTCCACAAACGAGGACTGCCACCCTGATGCCCTGTGTAACCTACAAAACTTACACGCTGTACCTCCGTACTTCGGCGACTTATCAATATTGCCGGCCATCGAGAATTTCAACACCCCCCTAGGTTATTATGAAAGGAATGGTCTGGGATCCCCATCTTATCATTCATGTCCGTCCATGCGGGAGTACCCAGAACCTGCTATGCTCTAGGATAGTGGAAGCGCTTGGAAGTTTGGTTTGAGCGTCAATGTTACCGTTGCACTGTACTGTACCAATATTAGCATACCTGGAAACATATAAAAAGGGGGCTTTTTGAGAGAGAGAGTTAGCCATTTCAGAAGTGCACACAAACTACAAAATTGGAGTCATTGTTTTGAATGGTTATTGCGATGGAAACTTTCATCCAGGAAATGATGCATCCTACCAGTGTTGAAGAACATGGCTTGCGTTGTAAGGTTACGAAAAACGGCATTTTTCGGTCCAAGATATATACTTGTACTACTTGTAGGGTATGGTAGAAAAGGGCGGAAAAACAGATGAGCAAGATCTTGGGGTTTTTTCAGGAGAGAGGTTACATAAGTGGAAAAATTCTTGCCTTGGCGGACATCTGAAATCCAGATTGAACAAGTGGGTATCTTACAAGTAGCACTCAGCGATCCAGCTCACAATCAAATTGCTATTACTTTTAGGTAGTTCTTTTGAGAGACTCAATAGATTTCATTGCCTACAAGCTATATTCCCCTCCCCTCCTTTAGTCTCATTATAGCCTATGGAATCTTGATAAAATATGCAGATACATGGACAGTGACTTACCGGTAGTGCAACTGCCCAAGATTAATGGCATCCTATGACACCCCCATTTTTTCCACTTCCTCCTGATCGATCAGCGCATCTATCCTTGTTTCGCCACTGAAGGTTTTCCGCCCTTTTCTACCATATCCGATTGCACGACCCGCGCCCAGCCGCCTCGATGCAGCAAAACTCTGTTCTGTAGGTAAAAGCACTCTGGATGAGCTAATTGGGCCGGGTGTCCGCCAACAAAATGGGGAGATAGTGGTGACACTTCTTCTCTTCAGCCTCACTAACTCTGTCAATTGACACTACGGTACTCAAGAACCCATCTTCTAAATCCCCTTCATCGAATTTACAACCTTCCAAACAGCAACAATAAAAGGAAAATGTCGCAATTTCGTGTCGAGAACTCCTTCAATAATGGCACAAACTGTTTCAATACTACTGTGAATTACTACCTTTGCAGTGGCGATGAGAGGGCTGAGATTCTTGCATGGCTATCTCCACTCGAACCCCAAATACGGCACAATGATATTAGAGCCCGCCGAGTCAAGGATGTGGGGGACTGGGTCTTCCAAACCGAGGGATATCAGAATTGGTTCCGTGGCATTTGCAGTGAAAATTCGGCCTTGTTTTGCTACGGAGATCCGGGGGTCGGTAAAACCTATCTTAGGTGAGAGATCATATCCCCCGTGGGGCAGGGATGTTGCTAAGAAGCTGTGATGCTAGCTCCTTAGTAATAGATAGGTTATGCGATGGGGCAAAGGGACAAAATGCTGCAGTTGCGTGCTTCTACTTCGACTTCGCCGCCCACAAGGAGCAATCCCCAGCGACCATCCTAGGTTCCCTCTTAAAGCAGGTTGTTACTGGACTCGAAGAGATTCCGGCAAACATCGTCCAGGCGTTTCGAGATCAGGAAAATGCCATCGGGGGCCGGAAACTGGAACCCGATGAAATCGTACAGATGCTACACGATATCTCGTCCTCACGGCCCATCTTCATATGCCTTGATGCCGTGGACGAATGTATGCCCGAGTATCGGGCGAAGTTGCTTGATTTACTAAAACAAGTCCTACAAAAGTCCCATAGCACGCGGATATTTCTAGCCGGGAGATTGTATATCCGGGATGAGGTGGAGAAACATCTTGCTGGGAGGGTAGTGGCCATATCTATTACGCCCATCAAGGATGATATTATTCGATTCCTGCGAGCGAAACTGAAAGAAGATACAATACCGGACGCGATGGACATGAGCTTGGAGGAGGACATTGTGAAGAACATTCCCGAGACTATTTCGGAAATGTGAGTGGGGCGCAAGGATGCTGGCGAAAATATGTAAAGGTATGGGCTAACAAATCTGTATCTAGATTCCTGCTGGTATCTTTAAACATCGAGGCCATCCTACAGGAGACCACACTCCATCGGAGGCGAGAGAAGCTCAGCACAATGACAAGTGGCTTGGGCTTGGGTCATGCATACGATGCGACTATAGGACGGATAAAGGGGCAGAAAGGGGATAGAGCAAGACTCGGGATGGCGGCTCTAATGTGGATTTCACATTCTGAGCGGCCGCTGAGCGTGGATGAGATATGTCATGCGCTAGCTGTCGAGATAGGGTCAACCGACTTCAATACCAACAATGTGCCTTCGATCCGGACAGTTTTAAGCTCTTGCCAGGGGCTTGCTACTGTTGACGAAGGGTCCTCCACTATTAGGCTAATCCATTTCACACTCAAAGAGCATCTTTCCCGTCGTGCCCACCTATTCCACAAAGCTCACTCGAAGATAGCGGAAACCTGTTTGACGTATCTGAATTTCCCGGAAATTAAGGATCTTTCGACCAGTCACTCTTTTGACAGCCGAGGCAAACCCTTCTTGAGGTACTCTTCTTTATATTGGGGAACCCACATGCGAATGGAACTTTCAGATCGCTCGAGATACCTTGCGCTCGACCTCCTTGATAAATACGATAATCACATATCTGCCAGATTGCTTTGGAAGTCAATCTTCGCGCGGCACCATAACCCCAGCGAGCCATTTTCCGCGCTACACTGTGTTTCCTATTTCGGCATTGCCGGAGTTGCAATTGATTTGATAAGGATAAAAGGATGTGATGTGAACAAAAGAGATAGTGCGGGTCTGACGCCACTCATATGGGCTGCGAAGTATGGGCGTGAGGAAGTAGTAAAATTACTCTTGCAACAGAAGCATACTCTTCCTGATATACAGGACACGCGGCATGGTCGAACAGCACTTTCATGGGCTGCTGGTAATGGGAACGAAGGGGTGGTCGGGTTATTTCTTGGTCTGCCATTTGTCAATCGTGGGGGCATAGGCCGTATGTGGAGAAGAGTAGCGCGAGTGCTGGGTCTGCTATTTGGAGGGAAATACATCAACCCTAACAAGCCGGATAATCATGGCCGGACACCGCTGATGTGGGCCGCCTGGAATGGGCGTGATGGAGCAGTGAAGCTGCTGTTGCGACGGGAAGACATTACTCCTGATAAGCCTGACGATAATGGCCGAACACCGCTCATGTGGGCCGCCGGGAATGGGCACGATGGGGTACTGAAGCGGCTGTTGAAACGGGAAGACGTTAGCCCTGATAGACCAGACAATAATGGCCTAACACCGCTTTCGTGGGCCGCTGCGAATGGGCGCGACGAAGTAGTGAAGCTACTGTTAGAACGGGGAGGCGTTAGCCCTGATAGGTCAGACAGTAATGGCCGAACACCGCTCTCGTGGGCCGCTATGTATGGGCGTTATGACGTAGTGAAGCTTCTGTTGGAACGGGAAGACGTTACCCCCGATAGGCCGGGCGATGATGGCCGAACACCGCTCTCGCAGGCTATCCAGGGTGGTCATTTTGAGGTGGCGAGGCTGCTTAGGGCCCGGAGGGCTGCAACTCCCAGCGCGATGTAAGGCCCTAGAGATATGACCTCTTTCGGCGTCTTCGAGCCTAGCCATGTACTCTTTTACAACATCGGAAAATATTTTATCATAGGACTGCTACCATCACCTCCTCTGATTCCTATCCGGCTTCCCCGGCCATGAGCTTCTCTTGTCGGCATCACCGTTTGTTAGCGCCGGAAACATCAAGCGAATAGGCGGAGTTATCCCATCAGGTATGAGATATATGTATGAAGCATGATGCATTCACTTTTTTGACTTTCCTTTTTTTCTCCTAGCGTCTCGTAGACTAAGTTTTTTTTTTTTTTTGAATGGGCCCCCGCCTTCTACCATTTTTGTATTTCTCTATTCCTTTGTTTGATAACAGAACGGATTTAGGTTGGGTGTAGTTTATAGTAGTATGATATAACTGAATTTCTTTTTGAGGGGGGGCAGCCGGGGCACTACACACAATAGAGCCCAAGAAACCAATATTTAATCATCGTAAATCACTCGCCCCTCAAGCCAGACCCAAATGTGCCATGATTCTCCAATGGAGATTGTGATGAGTGATAAATATTGCCATACTTGTATCACTCTTCCGATATAAGTTTCCCAGAGTATGGGTGTTCCGTTGCCGGCTTGGCTGGAGGGCAGTCCATAATCCGTTCATACTTCTTCCTGGCTAGTTGTCAAACTAACCAATGCCTTTTTGGCTTCGTCGATAGTGGTTTCATAACAGCGATGCCCCCCCCCACCAAGTTAAGAGATCTTCCCTTTAGCGAACAAGGAGGGACAACTGCTTGTCAATTTATTCTTCAAAGTGGGATTGGCCGTTGGCGGCACCCCCGGTTTCGAGGTCTTGGGGTATTTGGGGGGCAAAATGCAGAAGGGAATGTATTTAGGGTCACAACAAAAATACTCCACAGTTCCAATGGCTAAAACTAGTTTCATGGCTGTGGAGCTAATTTATACTATTTTGACTCCTGGAAGTGTAGATCCATGATAATTCTTTGGTACCAAAATGTACTTTTGGGAGCTGTGGAATTTGGGATAAAGCAAAGGAATAGGGTGGTAGGGTCTGTCTAATATTTTCTAATACCATGTTTCTCTTATCAAGAATGGAGCAATGATGTGTGGGAGGGACTAAGGACTATAATAGGGGGGGTTCCTAGCCACCTCTCTCTCTGGTGATCAAGAGTGCGGGCCTCGACGGGGTATGATAGTCAATCTGTCCTGAGGGCTGACAACGGTGGGTGACATATAAGGTCGTGTCTGGTGATGTTTCTCTTCGGCAGGCATGTCGGGAGCCCCCAGGCACGCAGATGGTGCATGTGAAGTACTGATGCGGGGGTGGTCCTTGGTTAACCTACGGAGCTACAAATCTATATTTTCCTTCCAAAAGAAATTACATGTTGGTGTTTTGAGAGTAATCGGGAGTTCCTTCCTTAGAGTCTAATCATGTCAGGTTGATTGGAATTTTTTGTACAAGTACTTGAAGATACATCATCCGCCTATCCAGTGCCCCAACATACCCGCCGAAGGGCATGCCATCTGACGCGATTCTACTGTGCAGGGGATAATGTAGATACCAGTATTTATACTAATTATTCGGACACTGACATAGCGCACTCGTTGCTAGTGGTGCGTGGTGATAGCACAAATCCTCGGGCTGCCTTTGTTGTACGATAGAGGTTAAGGATTGAGATTGCGTTCCGGGAGCATATTTAGGGTGAGGTGCTAGTCTATACACGCTTCCTGTATGATTCATGTGTTGTGGCTTCCCTGAGATTCTGGCCATGCCTGCTCGATTGTCGGTGCTATACCGGTGTACTGTTCAAACCGAGTTGTTAGTTCAGGTGGAAACTCTCAACCCAGCGGAACTACCGTATCGATTTTACTTCTGTGACTTGTCACTGAGCGGCCATCTAGAATTTCAACACCCCCCTGGGTTATTATGAAAGGAATGGTCTAGGAACTGGAGATCTGGGGATCCCCGTATTATCATTCATATCCGTCTATGCAGGAGTACCCAGAACCTGCTATGCTCTAGAATAGTGGGAGAGCTTTGAAATTCGGTTTAAGCGTTAATGTTGCCTTTGTACTGTAACTTTACCGATATTTGCATGGAAACTCATGTAAAAAGGTTCTTTTTTTCTCTTTTTTTTTTTTTTTTTGAAAGTTGGCCATTTCAGAAGTTCACACAAGTTACAAAATTGGAGTCATTGTTTTGAATGTTTATTGCGATGGTGGAAACTTTCATTTAGGAAATGATGGATCCTACCAGTGTTGAGGAATATGTGCTTACGGAGTATAGTCTCTCATGGGGTCGTGACGAATACCGGTATCAGGAGGTAACGAACAGGGGTATTTGGCAACAAAAATCAAATTCGTCAAAGTAGGGTAACAAAAAATACCTGCTCCTGATCCCTGTTCGTCACCTCCTGATATTCGTCACGACTCCATGAGAGACTGTATGCTGTAAGGCTAAGAAAAACGGCATTTTCGGTCTAAGATACGGTACTCGAGTACCCCTTGGACGGTGTGAAACGGTAAAATTCGGACCATGGTAGGCTAAGCCTATCCTAGAACGGTTTGAGTTTCGCGATTTGCTCAGTTTGTCCTGACTCACTAAGAGTGCAGAATCATTTGAGCACTCACGCGACCGAAATTGGAGTTTCTGACCAAACATGGCTGACGGTTGCCAAATCTGGTCTTAGCGTAGCATGGTCAGAATGTTACTGTTTCACACCGCCCAAAGGAAAAATTGTACCAGTACTGTACTGTATTATCTCGTCAAATTGGGTATCTTTGAACAGGGTTCTTATCTCCACACCAGGATGAAAAACCCCTAATGAAGCCTAGCAATGGACAAAGAGGGAATAGGGGGTCGCGTTAACCATTGTGAGTTTGTTAAACTAGAGTCGCAATCTCCCTATCCCTTTTTTGTTCACTACTAGGCTGCATTAGGGCCTTATGCCCTTGGTGAGTTGATAGGAATCCCTGTGCCGAGATACCGAATTTGACGAGATACGGGTACTCGAGTAATAGTACAGTACTGTACACGACCGGCGCCTGGCCGCTTCGTGGCCGCAGAACTTACGGAGGTACTTGTACTCGTAGGGTGTGAGCATAAGTCTATCGAACATTGTCCGATTTGTCGAAATTACTATGTGTGTAACAGATTTCCTTGTTTTTTTTCCGCAGCTACTAGCTAATCTACGCTAACTTTTGGTGAAGGAAAAAAGTCTGGCGAACTCTGGCCGAGTGGCTAGAGGGAATCTCGTTCTCTGAGTGGCCGAGGGGAAGCCGGGCCAACCAGAGGGGTTCGACAGACTTACCCTTGATACTCGGGTACAGCTCCTACTAAGTTTTGTATGTTCCACTGGGGGTAAAGCAGCAAACCTCGCTTGTGGAGCATACAAAACTTAGGCGCTGTACCTCCGTAGTTATGTAGGTAAAACACTCCGGATGACCTGATTGGACCAGGTGTCCGCCAACAAAACGAGGATAGTGGCGACACCGCTTCTCTTCAGCCTCACGGACTCTATCAATTGACACTACGATACCCAGGAGCCCATCCTCTAAATCCCCTTCATCGAATTTACAACCTTCCAGACAGCAACAATAAAAGGAAAATGTCGCAATCTTGTGTCGGGGGGAATGGGAACTCCTTCAATAACAACATAAACTCTTTTAATATCGTGTATAACTTTGTCAGCGGCAATGAGAGGGCTGATATTCTCACATGGCTATCTCCGCTCGAACCCCAAATACGGCACAATACTATTAGGGCCAGCCGGGTCAAGGATGTGGGAGACTGGTTCTTCCGAACAGAGGAATATCAGAATTGGTTCGATGGTATTTGCAGTGAAAATTCGACCTTGTTTTGCTACGGAGATCCGGGGGTCGGTAAAACCCATCTTAGGTGAGAGATCATATCCCCCGTGGGGCAGGGATGTTGCTAAGAAGCTGTGATGCTAGCTCCTTAGTAATAGATAGGTTATGCGATTGGGCAGGGAGAAAAAATGCTGCAGTTGCGTGCTTCTACTTCGACTTTGCTGCCCAAAAGGAGCAATCCCCAGCGGCCATCCTAGGTTCCCTTTTAAAGCAGGTTGTTACTGGACTCAAAGGGATTCCCGCAAACATCGTCCAGGCTTTTCGAGATCAGGGAAACGCCATTGGGGGCCGGAAACTGGAACCCGATGAAATCGTACAGATGTTACAGGATATCTCGTCCTTACGGCCCATCTTCATATGCCTTGATGCCGTGGACGAATGTATGGCCGAGTATCGGGCGAAGTTGCTTGATTTATTAAGACAAGTCCTACAAAAGTCCCACAATACGAGGATATTTCTAGCCGGAAGATTGTATATCCGGGATGAGGTGGAGAAACATCTTGCTGGGAGGGTGGTGGCCATATCTATTACGCCCTTCAAGGATGATATTATTCGATTCCTGCGAGCGAAACTGAAAGACGATACAATACCGGACGCGATGGATAAGAACTTGGAGGAGGACATTGTGAAGAATATTCCCGAGACTGTTTCGGAAATGTGAGTAGAGTGCAAGGACGCTGGCAAAAATATGTAAAGGTATGGGTTAACAAATCTATGTCTAGATTCCTGCTTGTATCTCTAAATATCGAGGCCATCCTAAAGGAAACCACACTCCATCGGAGGCGAGAGAAGCTCAGCACAATGACAAGTGGCTTGGGCTTGGGTCATGCATACGATGCGACTATAGGACGGATAAAGGGGCAGAAAGGGGATAGAGCAAAACTCGGGATGGCGGCTCTAATGTGGATTTCACATTCTGAGCGGCCGTTGAGCGTGGATGAGATATGTCATGCGCTAGCTGTCGAGATAGGGTCAACCGACATTAATACCAACAATGTGCCTTCGATCCGGACAGTGTTAAGCTGTTGCCAGGGGCTTGCTACTGTCGATGAAGGGTCCTCCACTATTAGGCTGATCCATTTCACACTCAAAGAGCATCTTTCCCGTCATGCCCACCTATTCCGCAGAGCTCACTCGATAATAGCGGAAACCTGTTTGACGTATCTGAATTCCCCGGCTATTAAGGATCTTCCGGCCAGCCACTCTTTTGACCGCCGAGGCACACCCTTCTTGGGGTACTCCTCTTTATATTGGGGAACCCACATGCGAATGGAACTCTCAGATCGCTCGAGAAACCTTGCCCTCGACCTCCTTGATAAATACGATAATCACATATCTGCCAGATTGCTTTGGGAATCAACCAATGAGCACTACCTTAATTCCTGCGAGCCATTTTCCGCGCTACACTGTGTTTCCTATTTCGGCATTGCTGGAGTTGCAATTGATTTGATAAGGATAAAAGGATATGATGTGAACGAAAGAGATAGTGCGGGTCTGACGCCACTCATATGGGCTGCGAAGTATGGGCATGAAGAAGTAGTAAAATTACTCTTGCAACAGAAGCATACTCATCCTGATATACAGGACACGCGGCATGGTCGAACAGCACTTTCATGGGCTGCTGGTAATGGGAACGAAGGGGTGGTCAGGTTATTTCTTGGTCTGCCATTTGCCAATCCTGGGGACATAGGCCGTATGTGGAGAAGAGTAGGGCGAGTACTGAATCTACTATTTGGAGGGAAATACATCAACCCTAACAAGCCAGATAATCATGGCTGGACACCGCTGATGTGGGCCGCCTGGAATGGGCATGATGGAGCAGTGAAGCTACTGTTGCGACGGGAAGACATTACTCCTGATAAGCCAGACAATAATGGCCGAACACCGCTCATGTGGGCCGCCGGGAATGGGCACGATGGGGTAGTGAAGCGGCTGTTGAAATGGGAAGACGTTAGCCCCGATAGGCCAGACAATAATGGCCGAACGCCGCTCTCGTGGGCCGCCGGGAATGGGCACGATGGGGTACTGAAGCGGCTGTTGAAACGGGAAGACGTTAGCCCCGATAGGCCAGACAGAAATGGCCTAACACCGCTGATGTGGGCCGCCGGGAATGGGCACGATGGGGTAGTGAAGCGGCTGTTGAAACGGGAAGACGTTAGCCCCGATGGGCCGGACAATGGTGGCCGGACGCCGCTCTTGTGGGCCGCTATGTATGGGCGTTATGACGTAGCGAAGCTTCTGTTGGGGGAAGACGTTGGTCCCGATAGGCCAGATAATGATGGCCGAACACCGCTCTTGTGGGCCGCTATGTATGGGCGTTATGACGTAGTGAAGCTTCTGTTGGAACGGGAAGACGTTAGCCCCGATATGCCAGACAATAATGGCCGAACACCGCTCTCGTGGGCTCCCCAGAGAGGGCGTCATGGAGTGATGAAGCCTCTGTTGGAACAGGAAGACGTTAGCCCCGATAGACCAGACAACAGTGACCGAACACCGCTCTCGTGGGCCGCCCAGAGAGGGCATGGTGGAGTAGTAAAGCTACTGTTGGAACGGGAAGACGTTGACCCCGATAGGCCAGACAATCGTGGCCGAACACCGCTCTCATGGGCTGCCCGGAGAGGGCGTGATGCAGTGGTGAGACTTCTGTTGGAACGGGAAGACGTTAGCCCCGATAGGCCAAACAATCGTGGCCGAACACCGCTCTCATGGGCTGCACGGAGAGGGCATGATGCAGTGGTGAAACTTCTGTTGGAACGGGAAGACATTAGCCCCGATAGGCCAGACAATAGTGGCCGAACACCGCTCTCATGGGCCGCCTGGAGAGGGCATTATGCAGTGGTGAGACTTCTATTGGAACGGAAAGACGTTGACCCTGATAGGCCAGACAATGGTGGCTAAACACCGCTCTCATGGGCCACCCTGTGTTGTCATCGTAAGGCGGTGAAGCTGCTTAGGGCCCGGGGGGACTGCAACCCCCTGCGGGCGCGGTGTAAGCCCCCGGAGATAAGACCTCTTTTCAGCGCCTTCGAGCCTAGTAATGTGCCCTTTTATCATACAACATTAGGAAATACTTTACGACTGTTGCTTACTACCCCTCCTCTGGTTCCCATTCGGCCTGGGATTGTCTTGTCGACGCTGCCGTTTGTTAGCGCCGGAAACATCAAGCGAATAGGAGTTCATACCATCAGGTATAAGATATATGTGTGAAATATGATACTTGTCCATTCACTTTTTTGACTTTCCTTTTTCTTCTCCCGCCATCTCCTGGGCTTAATTTAGAAGTTTTTTTTTTTTTGGATGAGCCCCGCCTTCTACTATTATTGCATTTCTCCATTCCTTTGTTTAATGATAGAGTGAACTGGGTTAGGGTGTAGTGTATAGTAGTATGGTTGAATTTCTTATGAGGGGGGGCAGCAGAGGCACCACACAGAATAGAGCCCAAGTTATTGTGCCTTAACAAAATTAACCGTAGATCAACGAACAGGAAAAACTTCGGCCATAACAACAGCACTCCCCCCCCCCACCAACCTCATTGTCGTGAAAAAAAAAAAGATATAAAGAATAAATACATAGTAGAATACATAGTTAGAAATTAATATTTGATCTAGAGAAATATCTTTAGGAGGTGTTGAAAATGCTGGGCGATGAGGAGGGTTGCGTTGCCATCAATGGTTTGTGCACAGTTAATTTTGTTAACTGACTATACTACTAATATCTCATCATCGTAAATCACTCGTGCCTCAAGTCAAACCCAAATGTGACATTACTCCCTAAAAGAGATTGTGACAAGCGATAAATATTTCAACTCTTGTATCACTCTTCCGGTATAAATTCTCCAGTGTATGGGTGTTGAGAGGTATCAGGAGAGCAGGCGAATGCGAGAGGTATTACGAGTTCAAGAGGAGCGCGGACTCCATAGGAAGCGAACAACTTGTATTACTGGTTGAACCAAGAGAAGAGAGTTGAGAGAGAAAACAAGAGAAGAAAAGAAACAAAAGGAAGAGGGGGAGCACAGATGCTAAGAGGAAATAAGAGGTGATGTAAGCAGTCACGAGGAGTCACTCGCGACTGCAGCAACAGAGAATATTAGAGCACGGCCGTAACTACGATTTTCAACACTACGATTTCCAACAGTGAGTGTATGATGGTATTCCGTTGTCTAGCTAAAGAGCCCTTCATAACCCATTCGTACTTCTTCCAAGCTAGTAGTCAAACCAACCAATGCCTTTTTGGCTTCATGAGTAGTGGTTTCACAACTACGATGCCCCTCCCATTCTCCCCTCGCTAGGCTAGAGGGTCTTCCCTTTAATAAACAAGGGAGGACAGCTGCTGGCTGATTTATTCCCCAAAGCCATATTTGCTGTTGCCACCTAGAGAAGGGAATGTATATAGGGTCACAATAAAAGTCCCCCGCAGCTCCAATGAACAAAACTAGTTTCGTGGTCTGCGGGGCTATCTTATACTATTTTCACTCCTGCAGTGGCTGATCTATGATCCTTTGGTGCCCAATGTAGGCTTGGGAGCTATGAAATTTGGGATAAAGGAAAGGAACTGAGTGGTAGGGTCTGCCTGATACCTCTAATACCATGTTTCTCTTATCAAGAATGGAACAACGCCGGGTGGTGGGGGGTTGAAATGAACTATGTTAGGAGGGGAAGCGGGTTCATAGCCACCCCTCTCTCTGGGTATAAAGAGTGCGAGTCTCAACGGGGTATGATAGTCAATCTGCCCTGAGGGCTGCCCACGGTGAGTAACATAGGGTCGTGTCTGGTGATATTTCCCTTCGGCAGGTATTTCGGGGGCCCCAGGTACGCAGATGGTGCATGCTAAGTATTGATCCGGATGTGGTGCTGGGTTAGCCGACGGAACCACAAATCTATATTTTCCTTTCAAAAGAAATTATATGTTGGTGTTTTGAGAGTAGTCGGGAGTTCTTTCCTCAGGGTCTAATGGTGTCTGGTTGATTAGTATTTCTTGTATAAGTATGATACTCAAAGATACACTATCTGCGTACTGTACTTAGTGCTCCAACATACCCGCTGAAGGGGCATGCCATCTGACGCGATTCTACTGTAGGGGGTAATGCAAACACTAGTACCTATATAAATTATTCGGCCATTAACACAGCAGACTCACTGCTAGTGGTGCGTAGTGATAGCACAAATTCTCCAGCTGCCCCTATTGTACGATAGAGGTTGTGGATTAATATTAAGTTCTGGGAGCATATTCACGGTGAGGCGCTGGGTGCGCTTGTATGATTTATGTGTTGTGGCTTCCCTGAGATTCTGGTCATGCTCGCTCAGTGGTCCGTGCTATACCTATGTGCTGCTCAAACCGGGTTGTTAGTTCGGGTAGAAACTCTCAAGCCAGACGAGCTAGAGAATTGATTTTACTTCAGTGACTTGTCAATAGTCGACTATCTAGAATTTCAGCACCCCCCTAGGTTATTATGAAAAGAATGGTCTAGGAACTGAGGATCTGGGGATCCCCACCTTATCATCCATATCTGTCCATGCAAGAGTACCCAGAACTTGCTGTGCTCCAGAATAGTGGAAGAGCTTGGAAGTTGGCTATTTTAGAAGTTCACACAAACTATAAAATTAGAGTCATTGTTTTGAATGTTTATTGCAATGGTGGGAAGTTTCATTTGGGAAATGATGGTCCTACTAGTGTTGAAAAACATGTGCTTGTGCTGTAAGGCTACGAAAAGCGGCATTTTTGGTCTAGGATATATACACGACCCGAGCCCAGCCGCCTCGGTGCAGCAAAACTCTGTTCTGCAGGTGAAACACTCCGGATGACCTGACTGGACCAGGTGTCCACCAACAAAACGGGGAGATAGTAGTGACACCACTTCTCTTCAGCCTCACGAACTCAATCAATTGACACTAAGATACCCAGGAACCCATCTTCTAAATCCCCTTCATCGAATTTACATCCTTCCAAACAGCAACAATAAAAGGAAAATGTCGCAATATTGTGTCGGGGGGAATGGCAACTACTTCAATAACAACACAAACTGTTTTAATACCGAGTATAACTTTTTTTGCACCGCCGATGAGAGGGCTGAT
>Ga0307507_10003604_pt1 | contig 29439 bp, 13 predicted proteins | sample 7_EM_MG_FD_207223 | JGI IMG/M metagenome (GOLD analysis project Ga0307507, IMG submission 207223) | Populus trichocarpa ectomycorrhiza microbial communities from riparian zone in the Pacific Northwest, United States - 7_EM | ecosystem: Host-associated > Plants > Roots > Unclassified | place... | reverse complement strand
AAGTTATATGCTATATATTTAACTATTATATATTATCTAATATAATCTTATACAATCTTATATAGTTTTATTACTTAGAGGCTCTGTATAAGGCTCTGCACGAGGCTCTACACGAAGCTCTACATGAAGCTCTACACGAAGCTCTATACGAAGCTCTACACGAAGCTCTACGTATAGAGGCTCTGCACGAAGCTCTGCGCATAGAGGCTCTGCACGAAGCTCTGCGCATAGAGGCTCTGCATGACGCTCTGCACGACGCTCTGCACAAAGCTCTGCACGAAGCTCTGCACGAAGCTCTGCACGAAGCTCTGCACGAAGCTCTGCACGAAGCTCTGCACGAAGCTCTGTACAAAGCTCTACGTACAGAGGCTCTGCACGAGGCTCTGCACGAGGCTCTGCGCGAGGCTCTGTGTACGGAGGCTCTGCATGAAGCTCTACACGAAGCTCTGCGTACAGAGGCTCTGCACGAAGCTCTACACGAAGCTCTGCGTACAGAGGCTCTGTACGAAGCTCTGCACAAAGCTCTGCACGAAGCTCTGCACGAAGCTCTGTACGAAGCTCTGCACGAAGCTCTGCATGAAGCTCTGCACGAAGCTCTACGTACAGAGGCTCTGCACGAGGCTCTGCACGAGGCTCTGCGCGAGGCTCTGCGTACGGAGGCTCTGCACGAAGCTCTACACGAAGCTCTGCGTATAGAGGCTCTGCACGAAGCTCTACACGAAGCTCTGCGTATAGAGGCTCTGCACGAAGCTCTGCACGAAGCTCTGCACGAAGCTCTGCATGAGGCTCTACGCGAAGCTCTACATATAGAGGCTCTACACGAAGCTCTACACGAAGCTCTATACAAAGCTCTATGTATAGAGGCTCTGTATAAGGCTCTGCGCGAAGCTCTGCGTATGGAGGCTCTACACGAAGCTCTGTATTGGGTCCCCGCTATCCCTTAACCCGTCGAGGCGCAACGCTGAGGCCAGCTTAGCAGGCCCGTGCAGGAACACCGTGCTGAGCTGTACTCGAGGCATCCACAGAGCCTCACGGTTGCTGCAGTTCTCATCACGAAGGTTCGAATGAGGGCCTCCTATTGGCTAATCCTTATCGATATCGTTGCGCCAGAATCGACGGGTTAAGGGATATTCCCGATAGCGTCTACACGTGTCTCTGCCTATGTAGCCGCCTTATTTTTTACCCTTCTTTCCTTCCTTACATCCTCCCTACCTAGGGAGGCACTAGAACGGCAGCTAGTAGAGGACCGTTACTAGAACTAGATGACTATCGTTAGAACCAGACAACCGTTACCAGAACTAGACGACCGTTACTAGAGCCAGACAACTATCACCAGTGTCAGAATTAAGCGAGAGATGCTGACTAAGCTCTGGACACGTCGCGAGAGCGAGCTCTGCATGTCAATCTAGATAGACATCAACCGTATCTACTGCATCACGAATCAATTAATATTCATCGTCTGCGTCATCTCTATCATCAAATAGACCCTCAAGACTGCTCCGCTGTGACCTTATGACCTTGTAATTCCAACAGGTTATGAGCCTGGGTAGCGACACCTCTCCTAACTCAAAAATTGACCCCAAAAATGACCTTCTCTACCTCAACCTCAATGACACCTTTATACGATTATAAGGCTGGTAAAATTATCATTTTCAATGGAGACAACTTTGTAGACTAGGAGCGCACCTGCAAGGCAGCCCTAATTATGTCAGAGGGCTGGGATTTTGTTACTAGTATAGAGGACCTAAATCGAGTTAATTTAGCTGACGGAAGAAGAAGACAAGGGGAAGCAAACAAGATCATCTACAATTTAATAGGAGACGACTGTCAGGAAGAGATGCGTGCGATAATAAAGGCGTATGATATTTAAGGAATATAGGAAGGAATGAAGAAGTTTAATAAGGCTAATAACGAGGTCTATATCTCTAGACTCCACAGAGAGTTCTATAGCACTATATTTAACCCTATAAAGATGCGAATTGTCGAGTTCCTCTAAATACTTAATTAATTTAAGATTAATCTAGCCTTAACACCTTAAGCACTTACCAACAATGATATTAAAGAGCAGCTTCTCTTGGCCCTCCTAAGCGATATTATATGGTAGAATGCGAAGACCTAGTATCTACGAGACAAACAAGACCTTAAGAGCTACATTACCCTTCTTTAGGAGCAAGAGACTGCTCTCCCTACACAAGTATAAAATGTAGCACTTGTATATAAGAGGAAAGACGAACCTAGGGGGAGAAGGGGAAACCAAGGTCGAGGTCAAATAAGGGCAGAGGCCGTGCTAGTAGATTCAATTATTCCTTATCGCGTCATCGCCATAGCTCGTCGTCTTAAGTAAGTAAAGAGCTAAGACAACCAGAAAGAGACGAGTGCAGAGTATACTATTAGAAAGGTCACTACTAGAAAGATTATCCCCTACTCAAGTAATTCCAATTTGATAACGCTAGGAAGACAGATTAAGGTGCTCCTAAGGTAGAGGAAGTAGGGAATATAGTAATAGCTAAGGAAGAATTTAATAGTAATTTAATCTACCTTGACCCTAACCCTAAACGTGCTATACTTACAATAACGTCTCTAGCTTGGGCTCTTAACTTAGGAGCAACTAAGCACTTTACTAGTAACCAATCAGACCTAACACACTTAAAGAGATGGAATACGCTATAATAGGTCCGTACTACAAATAGAACCGTTGTCCCTGCTACAGGCTATAGTTAAGTTTAAATTGGTACCCTAAAGCTAAAAGACGTCTGGCTTATACCTTTGTTTAAGTTAATTAAGCTAATCTCAGTAAGAACTCTTACTTAGGAAGGCTACTTGATTATATTTAACCCAGACAATTAAGCTACTGGCAAGTATAAATTAGGTGTGATGTTTAAGGCCACTATAAGGAACAACCTCTACGTGCTATAAGAGCATTAGGAAGCATTTAATGCGACAGCAGAAGTACACAATTTATAACCAAACGTTAGTGAAATAGATGCTGAGCTATAGCACTGCCAAACTAGACATACAAATTACAGTAACCTATTTAAGCTATAGCACTCCTTACTAGGTATAAAGCTTAAGAAGAGAGTAGTACTAGTTAGTAAGAGCATGTGCAAAGCTTATCTAGCTAGGAAGATGCGAGAAATACTAAGCAAGAAGATAACTAAGTGCAAGAAAATACCTAGTTAAGGGCTATACCTAGATACTACGGGACGAATTAGTATATTGATTAGAGGTTATAACTACTACCTCCTAGCCCTAGACAACGCCATATACTATACTTAGGTTATTCCTCTTAAAACCCTCTAAACTAAAGAGGTACTGCTGTATATTAAAGAGATTATTATAAGGGTAGAGAGGTTTACTGGCAATAAAGCTATATAGATTTAAGCGGATAATAGAAAGGGGGAGTTTGGCCGCAGATTTTAAGATGAACTAATACCCTAGGGTATTAACTTTAAACCTTATCCACCATATAAGCACTTGTACAATGGCGCAATCAAGCGCGCGATCTATACAGTTAACTATAAGATAAGGTCACTTCTATTTTAAGGAAATATACCAGTTGAACTCTGGTGCTACGCAGTTAAGCATGCTGTCTGGATTAAGAATTAAGTACCTACCTTAGCACTTCTATTTAATGACGAGTATAGTGGTGCTATTATACCCTACAAGGCATATACCTAATAAGTTCCTAACTTAAAGAATCTAGTTGTTTTTGGGTGTTACGCCAATCTAATTAATACGCTTAAGAAACACCCTAGGAAGTATAATTTGAGAATAAAACCTAACTACGTTTTCATGGGGTTAAAAGGGAGTAGTTAATTTAAAATAATGAACCTATATACGCAAGCAATTAAGCTATTTGGAGATACTAAAGTAAATAAGTATAGGTTCCCTTATAGAGCACCTTAGGTGCAAGCTATAAGATATAGTAACCAAGTAGGCCGCTTAGATTGAGTAGGAAGCCTAGGTTAAGATTAAATGGGACACTTAAATTATGCTATAAGCTAAGCCGCGAACCGACCTACACCTCCCCTTACTACCTTAAACGCGCCGATAGAGACTCTAGTTGCGAGAACTACAAGTAGGCTAGATAGTAACTAAATAGGCCGCTCTAAACAAGTGGGAAGCCTAGGTTAAGACTAAGTAGGCCACTCTAATTAAGTAGGAAGCCTAGGTTAAGATTAAGTGGGACACTTAAATCAAGGTAATGCTAAGGGTGGGACGCCTGTATAAAGTATATTAATACGCATTCCTTATACGCAGAGAACAAGGTCTGGAAGGTTACTAAATATAAGGGTTTTTAACAATATGGTGGTTTAGTTAGTAATAGCTATAAAAGCTATTTACCTAGAAGCTAAGAACACTACCTTTATAGGAGCACCTATAGTACCTTTTAACGCTATTGAGTTAAATTAGGCCTTAAGGGAGGACGCTCCTAGCTAGATAAAAGCTATCTTTAAAGAATTCCTCTTACTTAAGAGGATACATACCTATACTATTATAAGGGGGAGAGTACTAGAAGGAAGGTTATTACTCCTAAGCAAGCTAGTTCTAAAGCACAAGTATAATACTAAGGGAGAAGTAATTTGTAAGAAGGCAAGACTATATATTTAAGGAGATAAGCAGACCCCTAATATTAATTATTTTAAGATATTTGCGTCTGTTATATAATACAACACCTTTAGGTTCCTAATGGCAAAGGTAGTAGCTAAGGACCTTAAGCTTAACTATATTAACGTCAAAACTGCATTCTTAAACCCGCTATTATAAGAATAGATTTATATATAGATTCCTAACCTATTAAGAGACTTTAAACCTAAGCTTAAGGGCGTAAAAGATGTCTACTTAAAGCTAAATAAGTTACTTTACGGCCTAAAGCAGGCACCGAGAGAATGGTTTCAGATAGTCAAAAAGTTCTTTAAGAGTATAGGTTTAAAAGCAGCTAATACTAACCCTAATCTCTTTATAGGAAATGAAGTATATATCTTGCTATTTATTAATAATATACTGATTGCAGGAAAGCGCTAATACCTTAATATTACAAAGACAAGAATCTTAAGAGAATAGAGATGCAAAGACCTAGGTCCTATAAAAGTATTTATAGGCTTCCAAATCAAGCAAGATCGTACGAACTAAACCCTTAAGCTATATTAGACGATGTACACTAAGAAGCTACTTAAACGGCTAAAAATAGACAACTGTAATCTGGCTAAGCTACTAATACCAGCAGGTACTATCTTAAAGCCCAATATTAAAAGCCTCCTTAAGTATAATAATGCGACAGTATACCGGCAGATTATTAGCTCTATAATCTACCTCTTAAACTATATACATCCTAATACCAGCTACGCTGTTAGTTAGTTAGCTAGGTTTATAGCAGCACTAGGAGAATTATATTACCGCTTAAGTAAGCAGCTACTATAATATCTAAACGGCACTCTTAAAGCAGGAATTACCTACTTAAGTTAAGCAGTCTACCTTCCTCTATGTAAGCTTATGTTACCTACTGGTTATAATATCTTTACTAATACTACGTGGGGAATAGAACACGATCAGATATTATTCCAAAGCATAGCAGTTATATACTATAGGGGAGCAGTGATCTGGATAGCTTAAAGGCAGAAGTCGATGGCATTAAGCTTAATAGAAGCAGAGATTATAGCGGCATTAAAAGGAGTAAGGTTAGCAGTATAGCTTAAAAAGCTGATAAGAGATCTGGAAGAAAAAGATAATAATAACCCTTTTATCCCTACGCTCTACTGTAATAATAAGGGTACGGTTAACCTTTTATACGACACAAAATACTACTAGAAAGCCAAGCATATTGAGACTCAATACCTCTTCGTATAAAATAATATGGTTTAGCAAGGTCGACTTAAAGTGGTATATATACCAGGCAAAGATCAGCCGGGAGATATGCTTATAAAACAGCTATTAATTAACCAATTTATAAAGCACTGTGCAACGCTAGGAATTGGTAACTGACGGAGACGGTAACAGATAGAGACGGAGCAAGTTACAGAGGTTTTTCGCCTACTATAGGTTTTCCCTCTATATGTAGGCCAAATGGCACTTATAAGGTATTTGGGAATAGCTTTATAATTGCCTATTTGGGACAGACAAGGAGAGCGTCGTCAGTATAGGGGAGTGTTAGAATTAAGCGAGAGATACTAACTAAGCTCTAGACACGTCGCGAGAGTGAGCTCTATATGTTAATCTAGATAGATATTAACCGCATCTACTATATTACGAATCAATTAATATTCATTATCTGTGTTATCTCTATTATTAAATAGACCCTTAAGACTGCTCCGCTGTGACCTTATAACTTTGTAATTCCAACAACTAGAGCTAGACAACTGTCGCCAGAACCAGATAACCGTCTTTAGAGTTAGACAACTGTTGCCAAAACCAGACAACTGTTGCCAGAGCTAGACAACCGTCGCTAGAACTAGACAACTGTTGCTAGAGCTAGACGACCGTCGCTAGAACTAGACAACCGTCGCCAGAGCTAGACGACTGTCGCCAGAACTAGACGACCGTCGCTAGAACCAGATAACTATCGCTAGAACTAGACGACCGTCACTAGAACTAGACGACCGTCGCTAGAACTAGACAACTGTTACCAAAACTAGATAACCATCGCCAGAACTAGACAACCGTCGCTAGAACTAGACAACCGTTGCTAGAGCTAGACGACAACAACTAGCCAGTAAGCACTATAAATAATTCAATCGATTAATCGAATCAAGGTAGCACAGACAGGTAGGCACAAATAGGGAGATGCTGATGGGTAGGCAGATATAGACAGGTAAGCAGATACAGACAGGCAAGTAGATGCAGATAGGTAAGCAGATATAGATAGGCAAGCAAATGCAGATAGGTAGGTAGATGCTAACGGGTAGGCAAATATAGACAGGTAGGCAGATGTAAATAGGTAGGCAATACAGACAGGTAGGCAATGTAGATAGGTAGGCAATGCAGACAGGTAAGTAGATATAGATAGGCAAGCAGATGTAGATAGGTAGGCAGATGCTAATGGGTAGGTAGATATAGATAGGTAGGCAGATGCAAATAGGTAGGCGATGTAGGCAGGTAGGTAAGTCAATAGGTAGATAGGTAGAAGAGAACCATCGCTATATTATATTAAATTATCTAAAATAATATTATTTATTTTACTAGCCTTATAAATAGCTTTAAAGTAGCTTTTATTTATTTAAAATATGTTATTAGTATAAAAGAGGTAAATATAATTATAGTTACCAAATATGTAGATTACTGGCAGGTTGCGCGCAGGTTGCGCGCAGGCTGCGTATCAAAAAAACACGATATAGGCTAGTCGGTCAAGTTGCCAAATAACCTCAACTGCGCGCCAATTACGTCAACTACTAACCATTAAGGCCATTAAAAGGGTACCATATTTTGCCAATAAACGGATAAATAGGACTACCTATTATAACTATCTTACGGATCTACCTCCGTATTAATAGACAAAGGTAGTATAATATCCCCTTTCTTATTATAGACCTAGGAAGCTACAATATAATCTTAAAAAGAAAATGGCTAGCCTATTTAGGCTTACAGCTTGACGTATAGAGTAGACGGCTTATCTGGCCTAAATCTCTACCCCTAACCCCTTCCTTTATAAAAGAAATCAGTATTATAATAGAAAACCTTATATAGCCCTAAATTAATACTATTTACTAGGCCGATACTATGCGTAGGGACTAGGCCTTTAAGAAAGATATATAGCTTAATCCGCAACGGATTTATATACTATACCGCCCCTAGACTACCTATATTACGCCACCCGCACCAAAGATCTAGGAAATTAGTAGTGACCTAGCTAAGTCCCCTACGGAGAACTTAGGCCCTATACAGCTATAAAGGAAGGCTAGGAATACCGGACGCTATACTAAACTAATAGACTAGAAGGACAACTTATGGAAAATAGAATATAAGCTGTTATGGGACACCTCCGTAATACCTTATACACGTCCACCTATTTTCACCAACGCAGTAAGAAGAGACCGACCACAAGACGGCAATCTGTTATATTCCGACAGAATCCACCGAATTCCGCTATATTCCGCCAGAATCTACTAAATTCTGCCATATTCCGCCAAAGCCTACCAAATTCTGCCAAGTTCTGCCAGGACCGCCCCTTAAATCCTATTCTGCTCCATGTATATATTAACCAAGCAACTAAACTAATAATATATACCCTTTCTTCCCGTTTCCTTACCTTCTCTCCTTATATAATATCTTAACTTTATTATATAGTTTATATACATAGCTTAATAATATCTACTTTGCTATATATTATCGTCGCTTATACTTACTCCGTAACACTATGTTATGTTAAACTATATACTCTATCCTACCCTAATTAACATATAGAACAACCCAGAAACCCCCTTATCTATAAATAACCTACACACCCTATTTACCAAATAAATAAAAAGTCTCTAAGAGGCTTTTATAGATGCTCTTACCTAATAAGAAACTTAATATTATAAGATAATCTAATTCCTAAAAAAGGAAGTTAAAGAGATTTGTTATAACCTACTACCTACTATACTATCGCCCCTACCTATCCCTACTACTATTAACCTATAAATACTAGATAAGAAGAATGTATCTAAAACTAACTCCTTAACCCTAAATTTGCTAGTTAATGCTCCTAAAAAAAAGTTATTTAAACGTCTCCCTAATCCTCCCGCCTATTCTAGTAAAAGGAGTAAGCTATGCTCTTTCCTTAACTAACTTTAAAATAAGTTAAGTGGTAATATTAACTGCTACCCTACCCCTAATAGTTAGCTTTGTTACACTATAAGCCGCTTAAAAGGAGATGCCATAGACACTATATACCCATTCCAACTAAGTATAGTAGAGGAACTAGTTACTATACTAAAAGCATCTTATAGCGACCCTAACCAAGTTATTATATTATAAAGGAAACTGAACAAAATAATATAAGGCTCTAAGAACTTTCTATTATACTTTGCTAAATTCCACTACTATGCTAAAGAAACTAAATAGAATAAACCTGCCTTAATTAATTGCCTAGTAGAGTCTCTAAACCCTAAATTAAAAGTATCTCTTATAGGAGTTAAACTGCTAGGTACTATTACCGCCTGCGCCAACATTATTAATAGCCTATATAATGACTTACTATGCCTTACCCCAAAATATACACCTTAATACTCTGCCCCCTAGCCACCTAAGACCCGTAAGGACTTAGATACTATGGATATTAATACTAGAACCCTTTCCTATACCCTAAAAGGATCTATTAAATAAAAGCGACGTATTAAATATGGCCTCTATTTTAAGTGCGGAAGTAATACTTATATCTCCAGCTACTGCTCCATCCCTTTCCAAAAGAATTTATAAACAGTTAATACTAGCAGCCGTTTACTACACTAATTCTCTAGTCACTATCCTTAATCTTTACCTAGTTCCAGCCCCATATCTAGCAAGTACTACTTATAGGGATAAAGTTATAACTAATGTTCTATAGAAACCCCTTCCTACTTGCCACTAAAAGGTATATTTTGGAGTTAAGTTACTTTCTAGGACAGCTATATCACAGGATCTCATTAAATGTATTAGATGTTGTAAACCCTAACTTTTAGGATTATAGTATAACTATTAACTACTATCTTTAGCAGAAAGGTTAATAGGCTAACACTTAAGTCCTAATTAACACAGGAGCTAGCGGTATAGGATTTATTAATAAGATCTTTATATAAGACAATAGGTTTACCCTAATACCCCTTAACTGGCATATTAACGTATTTAGATTTAATGGCAAACGTACTATCTTAGGCCGTATTACTTATATAGCGGCCCTAAGACTCTAATACCTAAACTATAAAGAATTAATTAAGCTTTTTATTACTACCCTAGGTTACCTAGTAATCCTTAAACAACCCTAGATAGAGCTATATAAGGTAACCATTAACTAGAACAACCTTAAGCTTTTGTTTACCGCCTCCTATTATAAGCAGAAGTGCCTTATAACTCGCAGCTTAGACCCTAAACTAAAACCTAAAAATTATACTAAATTCCATAAATATAAGATTTCTATTAATGTCTACTAAGGACCTAAAAATTATACTAAATTATATAAACTAACCCTAACTACTGCACTGCCCTAAACTAAGTAGAAGCTTAATATATAAAAGTACTAAAAGAACTGGTATTTTACTATAAAAAAGATACTTAAAGAGCCTAAACCTAAATCTAATACTAACTCTATATCTGACACTAAACCTAAAACTAAATAGGAAACTATATAAGAAACTAAGGATAATCTAAGCCTACTTAACGCCTTAGATATTTATATAATTGGAGCTACTCTACTTATATAACTTGCTAAAAAACCAGAATATATAATCTTTGCTGTTATAATGGCTAATATTAAGAAGGCCTTAGCGCTAAAGAAGCACACTAACCCCGCTACAAAGGTACTAGTAAAGTACCATAAATACCTAGATATATTCTTATAAAAGGAAGCTAATAAGCTACTAAAATGCCACCTATATAATTATAAGATTGTAATTAAAGAAGGAAAACATCCTAGATTTGGACCCCTATATAAAATTTCCTAAAACGAACTTTAGGTACTATGGAAGTACTTAAATAAATATCTAGACAAAGGATTTATTAAAGTAAGCTCTTTACCTATAGCTATGCTAGTAATCTTTATTAAGAAACCTGGTAGTGGTCTACGCTTCTATATAGACTACTAAGCTCTTAATGCTATTACTATTAAGAACTAATACCTAATCCTATTAATTTAAGAGACACTAAACTAATTAAGTAAGGCTTGCTTTTATATAAAGCTTAATATTATCTATATATTTAACCGCCTCTATATCGCGAAAGGAGATAAATGGCTTACTGCATTTCGTACTTAATATGGATTATTTAAGTACTTGGTAATGCCATTTGGCCTTACAAACGCCCTAAATTCTTTTTAACACTTTATAAATAACACCCTACACCTATACCTGGACGTCTTTTGTACTGCTTATATTAATAATATCTTAATATATAGTAATAATCTAGCTAAATACTAAAAATATGTTAAACTGGTCCTGCAAGCCTTGTGTGGAGCTGGTCTATAGTTAGATATAGACAAATGCGAGTTTTACAAAACAGAAGTTCTATACCTTGGACTTGTTATTTCTATAGATAGCATATAAATAGACCCTAAGAAAGTTAAAGCGATTATAAACTGGTAAGAACCTAAGAATGTTAAGGACGTAAGAGCCTTTATAGGATTTGCTAATTTCTACTAATAGTTTATTAATAACTTCTCCGCCTTGGTTTTACCCCTTATAGCCTTAATATAAAAGGATAAAGCCTTTATCTTTAATAAGGAATATAAGAAAGCTTTTACTTACCTAAAAGTTATGTTTACTACTATACCTATACTCTAATACTTTAACCTAAACCAAATAAGTGTTATAGAAGCTAACTTATTTAACTATATTACTGGAGGCATCCTGTCTTAATATAATAAGGGGGGGGTATTGTACCCTATAGTATACTTTTTAAAATAACTAAGTCTAGCTGAATGTAATTATGAGATCTATAATAAGGAACTATTGGCTATTATTAGATATTTTAAATAATGGCGACCTAAACTAGAAGGCTTTAGATTCCTAATTAAGGTTCTTAGTAACTATAAGAACCTATAATACTTTATAACTATAAAACAGCTAAGCTACCAATAGGCCCGCTAGTTAGAATATCTATCTTATTTCTAATTCTCTATTATATATTGCTTAGGCGTTTAAGGCTAGAAACCTAATACCCTAACCTAATGTTTATAAGATACACTAGCTTAAGAAGAAGCGCGCTCCTACTATAATTAGACTCTGCTTTGCCCTAAACTATTTAAACCCTTTACTAAAGATCTCTTAGTATACGTTCTTGAAATAACCAATTAAACTATTAAACAGATTATAGCTAATGAATACCTAAACAATAAGTTTATCTAAGAGACGCTTAAGCTAATTTAAAACGGCGTTAGACGCTCTAAAAGGATTTCTTTAAGTAAATGTAAAGCCTATGGAGGCTGCTTATACTACTGGAACTGTCTAGTTATATCTAACTATGACAAACTTAAGCTCAAGCTCCTTGAATATATATATAATCTACTAGTAGCTGGTTACCTAGGCTAAGGAAAAACCCTAGAACTGCTCTAATAAGAGTATTACTGGCCGAATATGCATAATATAATATAAAGATATATCGCCAGCTGCTATACCTGCTGATGAGCTAAAGCTTTGTATAAGACGTATAACGGCTTTCTAAAGCCACTACCTGTTCTAAACTAAAGATGGAAAAATATCTTAATTGATTTTGTTGTTGATCTCCCTAAAAGTAAAGGCTGTATAAATATTATAGTAGTTATAAACTGACTATCTAAGATAAAATACTTAATTGCCTACCCTAATATGTTAGCACCTGCTGTTACCTAACTATTCCTAGACTATGTATGGAAACTCTATAGACTTCCTAAAACGATTATCTCTAATAAAGGTAGATGGTTTATTTCTATATTCTGGAAAGAACTAACTACCTAACTCTATATTAAAGCACTATTGTCTATAGCATACTACCTAGAAACAGACGGTTAAATGGAATATATAAATGCTATTATGGAATAGTATATCCGGATATATATGTTGTATTTACAGGACGACTGGATAGACTGGCTTATATTTGCTAAGTTTACTATAAATAACTCTATCTTAGAAACTATAAAGGTCTCCCTGTTCCTGGCCAACTATAGCTAGTATCTGTAAATAGGTTTTAAACCCTTTAGTAACGTTCCTTACCTAGCCTATTAAGCCTTATAGGTTATAGAAGTAAATAAATTTATAAAAAAGATAGAAGAACTATAAGAGTTCCTTATTAATAAAATAATATAGGCCTAATCTGTTTATAAAGCTATAGTAAATAAGAACTAAACCCCAGCATTAGTCTACTAAATTGGTAACTTTATTTAGTTGGATATAAGATATCTAAATATAAAACAACCTACTAAAAAATTTAATTGGAAGAACGCCGGCCCTTATAAAGTTAAGAAAGTTGTCTTTTCTTATGCCTACTAACTAAAGCTCCCTAATACGGTTAAAATCCATTTTGTATTCCATACGTTAGTCCTCTACCCTACTACCCTTATATTAGATGCCCTGCCTAGATAGATCTAGGACCCTCCCCCACTAGTTAAAGTAGATGGTAAGAATAAGTACTTTATTAAAAGAATTGATAATATTAAGTACAACAAATAAAAACGCTAATATATGTATCTTATAAAATGGAGAGGTTTTAATAAGCCTATATGGGAACCTGTTAACTCTATAGGACTTATATAAGCCGCAGAAGACTTCTATAAACTCTACCTAGAACTACCACAGCCCCATCTCGCAGAAGCTCGAGTTTAAAGGGGGGGGTACTATTATAGGATACCTTTGTGACACCTTATATACATCTACCTATTTCCACCGACGCAGTAAGAAGAGACCGACCGCAAGACAGCAATCTGTTATATTCCGCCAGAATCCACTAAATTCTACTATATTCCGCCAAAGCCTACCAAATTCTGCTAAGTTCTGCTAGGACCGCCCCTTAAATCCTATTCTACTCTGTGTATGTGTTAACCAAGCAACCAAACTAATAATATATACCCTTTCTTCCCGTTTCCTTACCTTTTCTCCTCACACAACGTCTTGACTTTATTACACAGTTTATGTACGTAGCTTAATAATATCTACTTTGCTATATATTATCGTCGCTTGTACTCGCTCCGTGACATAAGCTAAGGAAGACTATAAACTCTATGCCGCAAAATACGGCCTAATAAAAGTCTGTAAAGAAACCTATAGACTTTCCCCTAGTTGATATCTACTATATTAGCGCCGTAGGATTCTACTAGAACTTGGTCCAACCTAATACCATTGCCTTTACTACTAGCTTATATAAAATTAATTAAATAATTAAGGAAAAGGAAAGCGAGCTTAGCAGATAGGAAAGTGAGCTTATAGATAAAGAGCTAGTAGAACAGAAACTGCCCTATTAATACTAGAAATTCAAGGACATATTCTCTAAAGCAGCGTCTAATATACTCCTACCTCACCAACCTTATAACTACAAGATTAAGATTAAGCTAGACAAGGAAGACACCCTTAGTTATAGCCCCCTTTATTAGTAATCTACTGCTAAATTATAGGCTACAAAGTAGTACCTTATTAATAACCTAAATAAGGGCTTTATTAAGCCTAGTTAATCCCCTTTTAACTCGCCTATTCTCTTTACCAAGAAGCTAAATAGAGGACTTCGTTTCTGTATTAACTACTACAAACTTAATAATATAACCCGCAAGGACCGCTACCCCTTACCCTTACTTAATAAGACTCTAGTCCAAATAAGTAGAGCTAAAATCTTTACTAAGCTTAATATCCGTTAGGATTTTTACCGGATTAGGATAGACCCTAGATTAGAAAACCTTACTACATTTTAGACCCGTTATAGAATATATAAATATAAAGTACTTCCCTTTAGACTAACCAACGGACCGGCTATATACTAGTAATATATAAATAATATACTTTTTAACTACCTTAATAACTTCTATACGGCCTACCTAGATAACATTATAATTTACTCTAAGAATAAGTTGGAATATAAGGAGTATGTCTATAAAGTCCTACAACGGCTCTAAGAGGCTGGCCTCTAGGCCGATATTAGAAAATTAAAATTTAGTGTTAAGCGTATAAAGTACCTAGGGTTTATTGTCAGTATAAACAGAATTAAGGTAGACCTAAAAAAGACAGCTATAATTAACTAATGGATACCCCTAAGGACTGTAAAGGGGGTGTAGTTATTCTTAGGGTTCTGTGACTTCTACCAACGCTTTATTAAGAACTATAGTAAAATTGCCCGGCCCCTAAGCTAACTTACCTATAAGGACCAGCCCTTTTACTTTAATACTGTATATAGGCAGGCCTTTAACGAGCTTAAGAAACAACTAATCTCTGCTCCCTTACTTGCCTACTTTAACCCAAAATGGCCCTAAATGCTAGAAACTAATACCTTAGACGGTGTTATAACTAGCATTTACTCCCAGAAGCAAACAGACAGAAAATAGCACCCTATTACTTACTATTTAAAGACTATAATAGATACTAAGCTAAACTACCCAATTTACAATAAAGAAATGCTGGCTATTATCTCTAGCTTTTAGTACTGGCGAATACAGTTAGAAGGAGCCCTTAAGCCTATTTAAGTAGTTTTAGACTATAAAGCCCTAGAATATTTTATAATAATAAAGGCCCTTATAGCCCGGCAGGTACGCTAGGTGGAGGTCTTATCCCAGTTTAACTTCCTAATTATATACAGGCCAGGTGCTACTAACCGTATGGATGCTTTTATAAGGTGTAAACAGGACCTAGATAACTAGGCAGCTGTGAAGATCTTATTATAGACTTAGACGCTACTATAACTAGAATGCCTTAACCCCTAAATACGGGCAGAACTAAATACGGACCCTTTAAGCGTTAAGATATGTCCTGTTAATTCTATGGAACTTAACCTTATTAATAAACTGCTATAGGCAAACCGTACGGCCCCTTCTTTACAGGAGTACTGTAAAAAGGCAAAGAATTCTACTAGCCTATAGTCCCTGGAAAACGGACTGCTTAAGTATTAGGAACGGCTAGTAGTAGTAGAGGAATAGAACTTACGGACTTAGCTTATCGCCGAAGCATATACTTAGGTCTTTACGGCCTACTCTAGAAAGAATAAGACCTATAAGATTATTAGTAACCGTTACTACTAGCCCGGAATGGTTATAGATATTAACCGCTATATACAGAACTGTAATAACTGCTGTAGGTCTATTATTCCACAAGACAAGACCCTAGGGCTATTAAAGCCACTCCTAATACCAGAACGTCCCTAGCAGCATATCTCTATAGACTTCTATAAGTTACCTACGGACCACGACGGATATAGTATGGTTATAATCCCAGTTAACTGCTTTGGCAAGCGCCTATTTTTAATCCCCTATTATAAGAATATTGATGCTAAAGAGGCGGCCTAACTGTATATTAACTATATCTACCGAATTTATAGACTACTAGATACTATCGTATCTAACTATGGGCCGCAGTTTATATTAGCCTTTTAGAACAAGTTTACCTGGATCCTAGGTATTAGGCTAAAGCTCTATATAGTATACTACCCCCAGATAGACAGTTAGACGGAGATTGTAAATTAATACTTAGACTAGAGACTCCGGCCCTTTATTAACTACTTTTAAGACAACTAGAGCGAACTATTACCTATAATAGACTACGCCCAGGCAACCCTACCCTATAACTCTATAGGGTTTGCACCTATTTAGCTAGAAATAGAATACTTACTTTATATAAGCTTTGACTGGGAAAGACCGGAAGGACCATAGACTATACGCGAAAAACTATCTTATAAGGAAGTACAGCAATATACTAGATGCTTAGAAGAAGCATAAATAATAGCCTATAAGAACCTAGAGAAGGCCTAGAAATTAATGGAATAGTAGGCAAATAAGCACAGGCGCGAGCCTAACTTTACCATAGGTGACAAGGTCTGGGTTATAATAAAGAACTAGAAGATAGAACGGCCTAGCTATAAGCTAGACTATAAGATAGCAGGACTGTATAAGATCCTTAATAAAGAAGGTAACTTATACAAGGTTAAACTCCTAGACTTAATTAAAGTCCACCCTATTTTCTTACTAGATAAGCTATAGAAAGCTATAAATAACCTACTACCTGGATAAAAGAATAAGCCTCTACTGCTGATTTAAGTTAATAGCGATAATAAATAGGAAGTTAATAAAATACTAGCCTATAAACTAGTATAAGGAATGCTAAAATACTATATCTAATAGAAAGGTTATAATCTAGACCTAACCTAGTACCCTACTTGGAATTTTATAGGTTGCCCCTAGAAGCTTAAAGAGTTTTATAACTAATACCCTAACAAGCCAGGACCCCTAAAGTATCTAAACAAGTAGATGGAGTGCTAGTATAGCAAAGATGATAAGCTACCTATTAAGCATATAGATAAGAACACCCTATAGATATAAATACGGACATACAAAGCCTGAGGGCAGGCTTTTTTGGAGGGGGGGGTAATGTTACGGCGCTGGTGGAAAACGGTGGATTATGGCAGTGAATTGTAGCGGACAATCGCAGATAGTTTTAGACAATCTTGGATAGTATTACGGTACTGGCAAATTGCCGCAGATTGCGGTCACGTGACGCGAAGATTACATAAAACATTAAGCGGCGCTGCTCTTCTTCTCCTTTCCTCTCTTTAGCTTTGGATCCTCGTTTATAGACAATCCAATCGTACAGGCTTGCGCGACCCTCTTGCCGTGCTCGTGCCTCGATTGACTAAGTCGCTAACAGTTTTAGTGGATGTTATACGCTATAATGCTAATGCTATATGTCCGCTAGGCTATAATAAGTTCTTTAGGGTAGCTATTATAGATCTATGCGGGTTTAATATATATTAGCTAGCGTTTAATAAAGTTATATATAGTTACAGAATTGCTAATAACGCGTTTTTTTTTTAATAAAAATAATTATAAGACCTAAAAATACCTAAGTAATAAAAATTATATATTTTAAAAGCCTACGTTCTATTATATAATTAATTAACTTTAGGGAATGATATAAAATCCTAGTATTGAGTTATTTTAATCTCCGCAATCTCCGTAACGTGGATTTTGTCGGAAATCTAAGAAACTTTAAAAATGTAGCTCAGACGTAATTCTGGTGGTTTCGCACAAATGTAGTTAGTCAGCTTGCGGGCCGATTAAAAATCCGCACTAATAGAATCACGTCTAAGCTTGCTAAGGTAATAATTTTGCATACGAATAACGTATTTTATAAGCGAGTTACCCACACAAGCGAGTTGCCCACTTTTTGCAAATACTGCGCAATAGATCTTACTTTTTAAATAACTTATAACTCAATGCCTTTATCAACTTCAGAAAAAGAGGGTAGATACCTGCTTGCCCTAAACGCGATGTTGTGGTTAAATATTATTATAAAATGTATGGTATATGCAAAAAGTGGGCAACTCGCTTGTGTGGGTAACTCGCTTGTGAAATACGTTACTGCAAGCAGGTACCGGTCATTTATTTTTCCGTGCCGACCTTCTATGTACCTTTGTCACATGCATTTCACGTGCCTCTTTTAAAGCTTCTCGAAGCACCTACGCAACTACATCTAACTATAAGTAGTAGCCCGCGAATATGATTTAGGGTGACCCACGGCCTTAATTTTGTATACTATACTAAATCAATTAAGCGGGCAAACAAGCCAAGTAAGCCGACGATTTTGGCCAAACAAGCCAAGCAAGTAAGCTGAAGATGTCAAAAATTGCAAGCCAGCAAGCTGAGCCTGCTCAGCTTGGCTTGCTTGCTTGTTCCCAACTCTGGGCACGTGCACGGGTATACATTATACATGAGTCAGTTAGTGGAGATTTGGGTAAGATAATTGGCAGAGACATTGGTAGTGGCGTAGATAGAGACGTAAATAGAGACATATAAATTACAGCCACAGCCACAGCCACAGCCATATGTATATTATTTATGATTAAAATCTACGGTTAAAATTAGCCGTTAAGTACATTAAAATTGACTGTCGAATACGCCTAAATCAGCTGTCAAATAGGGCTCTAGGGACCGTAGTTAGAGTCTCAAAACCGAACACGTAATCAGCAGCCAAAATAAATGTCTTGCGCTGCTAAAACAGATGTACTTTACATATATTTTGTCTGTCAAGTACATTAAATGCAGTCGTAATCTACAGCCCGGACTGACCATAGGGCTGTGTTTTACAGCCAGAATTTTCCACAAGGTGTTTCATATGTTTCTTGTAATATTCAATGTAATATAAGCCTAGGGAGTTGTCTGTCTACCCACTAGGGGAGGTGACGTACGTGTATTCGCGAAGGCCTTTATTTTGCTTACTAATTTAATATTATTCTTTTTGGTGGTATTGCGCCTTTTAAATTAAGTAGGGAGTAGAGAACTGTTGGTGCTGATTGTTTTAATTATAGATACTGACTCACGAGTGCCTGGCCGTATGACTTTTTTTGGTACGCCTTACCTGACATAATTATTTAGGCCACCATTATAAGGCCTAGCATTACTCCTTTCTCATCAAAGCTGTGGATGAATTTTAAATGTTTAATGTGATATCGCTTACGTATATTATGGAAAAACTTAGGGTCTGTTCGGTTGCAAAACCTTCAGATTGAATATGAACTGAACGTCAGGCAGAAAGAACGCGTTCCTTCCCGATTTGTCACTCGTCTGTGGCTTCTTAAATCGCACGGTCGTGTATAATCTGAAGCCTCCATATTAAACTAGAATCTGTAACGGGAGCTTTAAGCTCCATATTGAAATGATGCCAAGAGCTCCATTTCAGAAGCTGTATACAGTAAAGTTGCTAATATTTTAGCGTGCTATTCTGGCGTTTTGCGAGCGGTAAAAGGAACATTAAAATTTTGAGGCTGCGCAGACGAAATCACTCCGAATTAGCAGATTATGAACTGAATATGAGGCCTCCCTATTGCAACCGAACAACCCCTTAAACTAAGCACGTATGGCTACTGGATTATTATTTTAAGCTCTTTGGCAGTTAAGCTGACGGCTCAATATAGTATTAAGACTGTGGCGTTGAACAATTTTTTGCCCCTAATGCTTGCCTATAGTTTGGCCTTTTTTTAAAAGGGAATAAGCCATTTTTAAGAGCATATTAACCTTTAATGGAAGGCCTCAAGATTGGCATTTATTGATCTATTTGATAATTTACTTTTTTTGTAAGAGATGCAATAAACTAGGATGAGCTTTATGTCGTGGGAGACGGCTAATAATATGATGTCTAATGGTAGATTTGGGTGCTCTACGGGCGTATAGTAGTTTCGGCTTTACAAGAGAGCAAAGATTGATTTGGCATCGTGTAGTATGCCGAGGCTTTTTGATTTTGGTGTAATTTGCTATGAAATTAAAAACGGTAGTCATTTCCTTGTGTGGCTCGCTTCAGCTTCCCGGTCAGTTACGTTAATCTCCAATAGATGCTCAATACGGAAAAGCCACTTTGCCTCGTGGCCGATGGGTTCTACACGACACGGATGTATGCCTTTCTTTGAAACCAATTCTCCACATAACTGGGAAAAGCGATCTTCATCCTAAAACGCCAAGGTTTTCCACACTGCAGACTTGCATCTACTAACTACTTGCTAATATATTTAGAGCAGTGGATCAGTGAACCAGATGCCATCAGAAAATTTCCCCCAATTGCAAATCATGCCTCCTTAGGCGATTAAACTTATTTCTTCTTCCAAGATTGATTGACAAACAAAGCCACCCACCGCCCGCTCCGCGGTAGCCTTTCTATCCCTTGCAACAGTAGGGTCCACAGAGAAGGTGTTTCGCACGGACAACCTTCTCTGTGGACCCTACCGTTGCAAGGGATAATTGGAGCATAAGAATCGCAGGCATTTTCCAACGGGCTTAAATTTAACAATATCATCCACAGCCGGGATCACAGCAGTGTGTCCAAGAGTCAGCGACGCTGTCAGCTTCGCCGCCAAGAGGCTGATAACGTAAGCAGTCAGCGAGCTTATAGAGTTATGACAGTCAGTCAGCTATAAAACTGCAGCTAGCTGGCAGCTCGCTGTCTTGGCGGTAAGATTTAGTGGTAAGTTGGAGCTTTCGGTAGAAGTTGAGGATATTCGGATCTTCAACTGAGATCTGGTTAGTTAATTATACGCCAAGCAATAAGAAACCCATGAGAATCTCTCGCTTAGCCATAGTAAATAAAGCATTTTCCCTAATATCTCTACAGTCAAAACTCTTTATAACGATGCGGGTCGTACGGCCGATCGTATTGTAATACCAATGGTATTGTTATACATAGAGTCACGTGTTAGATTAATAAGCAGGAAAAAGGAGGTCGATACGTGGCCGGGTATCCTGAAAGGGTGTAGGGCATCTACCTCACGGGCCAAGTAGGGTCCCTCCCATGCAAAATCTCTACTGGTTATAACGATTTTGGTAGGGAAAACTTAACGATATTGTGAATAGTCAGTATATTGTAATATTACAGCAAAAAAAACTTTGATTAAGGGGTGTAGATCGTAATATAGAGTATATCGTTGTAATCAAATATCGTACTAAAGAGTTTTGACTGTATTACGCGCCGTTCTCCCGTGCTACCTATATAAAATGCAACGTACGTTGCATTTCACGCGTCAACCAGGCAGTAGAGCTTCTTCCTCTACTTCTTCCTCTACTTCTTCCTCATTAAATTCACAATCTACGCGTTACTCGACTCCTTTAGTACCGCATAGGGCTCATAGATTAACTGCTTCCTTCCCTCTTCTAATTAATGGCGATGAGCTCTGCATGTAAACGAGCCTTTAATTAAGCTAAAAGGGTTATTACCGATGAGCGTAATAGACTATTAGCCGACATAATTGAAGCAGATTAATGTCATAAGTGGTGGTTAATTAAGGACCTTTTATTATATTAACTCTAGTAGAGCTTTAACTACACCCTAGTTAACGAGCTTAAATATTAATCTTACTAGCTATAAGCTAACTATAGAGGCAAAAAAGCCAGCCTAGTAAGATATATTTAATGGAGCCTCCAGAGCCTTCACCACCGACTATTTTATCTACCTTTTTAAGCCTCTGCGGGTGTACAGGACGAATTCAACTTTATTTAAATACTATATTAGGTAAATTAGGGTTAAATTTTAATCGGGCAATGTTGATATTTGTATATAGAGAGGCGCTGCCAAAAATCCGCAATAAAACACCACAAAGTCTATACCACTTTCCTAATTGGGACAGCTAGCTGGCAGCTTGACAGTCAGCGTACGTTATCCAACAGTCAGCGGACAGCGAGCGATCCAATTGACGCAGTCAGCCAGCTATTCTGCTCAAGCTCGCAGCTAGGCTGACTGTTGGACACACTGGATCACAGTAGGAATCTTGGAAAAAGACTTTACTATGTAGCACTGCCTTGCAGCGGCCGACTCCGGGGGCGATATAATATGTCATTAAGTCAGCTTAGTACCCAGCAACACGTATGATGAGCTCTTCAGGGACCATGGTTACAGCTGCACTGCCGACGGCAGAGTTAAATATAGACGGTCCTTTGACACTCTCGACTCTCTATTTAAGACGGGCTTCCATCTGCCATGAAAGGATGATAACAGCACCTCAATTGCATTTTACTACAGTTCAACAGCATCTCATATTCAATCCCAGTTTCTAGGAAATAATGCACCTCTCCGCTTTCATCCTCGCTGCCGCCCTGGCAGCTGGAGCAGCCGCGAAGCCTGTCAGCCTTTCACAAACCTCTAATCCAACTCCTCAGGGCAGCGATTCTCCCAGCATTACCAGCTCTGCCAATCCGAGTGCTAGTAGCAGAGCTCCGAGCAAGAGCAACTCTACAGCCAACGACCAGGACCTCATTAACAAATTGGAACTTGCTGCCACGGCTGTGGATCGTATTGCACTCATCCCCAATGACGATGACTTCGTATACGATTTCCTTAACCCGCCTCCAGTCGGCGCCATCACACAGGGCAAAGGTACGGCCATCTTCCCCTAAAATTCATAGGTAGTCATCCACACAGCGACTGACATGTCTTCTCTTCAATAGGTGGTCGCACCGTCAAGTCTGACCGCAAGCTCTTCCCAGCTCTCATCGGCACCGGCGTCTCCATGACCCTGGGCTTTATCGGCCCTTGCGGCATCAACACGCCACATGTGCACCCCCGCTCCTCCCAAATCAATGTTGTCGTCAAGAACAAGCTTGCGACTGAATTCACGCTCGAAAACGGCGCTCGTAGCATCGTAAACACGCTCGACGAATTCGAAATGACCGTCTTTCCACAGGGAGCCGTTCACACGGAATGGAACCCGACGTGCGAAGAGTCCATCTTCGTGGCCGGCTTCGCTTCGGAGGACCCTGGTGTGCAGCAGTCAGCCCAGACGTTCTTTGGGTTGAGGGATGACGTCATTGAGGCGGCCTTGGGCGTTGGCCAAAATGCAACCTTCAACGGGGAGGATTTGGACACCTTCAAACATTTGATTCCAAACAATGTGGCTCAGAGCGTTGAGCTGTGCCTGCAGAGCTGCAACATCAAGAAGAAGCCTAAGAGGTCGCTGAGTGAGCTATGAATGGGAATTCTGCTTTGAGTTCCGGCAATGCAGAAGAGACAGAAGGGTTGGATGGGATGATGCATTGGTGGGAGTTCCGGCATGCTTTGCTCTACCTTCCTTTTTCCTTTGTATTTGATGTTACACATTAGAATGATAATCGGTTCTGGATCAGTTTGTGGCTGGCTATACTAATATTGCCCGAATTTTGACTCCGCTAAATTTGTGCAGACAATGGTATCCCAATTTGACTCCAGGGCAAAGCGATTGAGCGCACCTACCCATATCCGTCCGGTCGTAACGCTTTGCAGTCTGTCCAGTGCCTGCAGATCATTTGCATGGTCAACGAAGAGTGATGGGTGATTGTGGGCACAACCACCATTAGCCATTCGATGCTTATAGGAGAGGGCCGAGAGATCCCAGGCAGAAAAGAAAGACTTTGACAGCAGCTCAACTCGAGAGTTAGTCAGTTAGGAGAAAGGTTCAGCTGTTAAATAGGTAATGGATGGATGTAGAGAGCCTGCCGGTGGGTCAACAAGTAATAGAGCATTTTGAGCAACAGCTGTCCCACCGTTTGCTCTGACAGCCGACAGCGGGAGGCAGAGATGGCTCTTAAGTAAAAGAGGTATGGCTGTGGTAAGGTACGTCGGGAATGCCACTATATTCTTGAGGTCCGGTGTTTCTGGAGGGAAGGGCACAAAAGCGAATCATGTGAGGTCCGGCTATCCCTTAACCCGCTGGCGTCCATCGAGTGTGTGGTCCGTGCGGAACACCAGAATCAGAAGTACGCGTATACCCTGCATAGATTCAATCAATACAATATCATCAGCCATGCCTTCCAATCGTACTTCCAATGATATAGACCTTGTTCAGCCGACTCAATACAACGTTTAACTAAATCGGGTCGCTAAAAACCTACCACCGGAGCCGTGGCCGCTGCCCGATTTTACAACGGCTTCGTATTTCTAATCACGACGATTTGATTGCATTGATCTTATTGGTTAGTTCTTATCGATACCAAATGGACGAATTTCAGCGGGTTAAGGGATAGAGTACGCCACACTGGGATCTTGATACAAGCTGTGGCCAGAGTAGATCTTGATATCGAGAAAAAAAATGCCTCCGAAAGCGGCAGCGGAGACCTCTAGATTTGGAGGTGAATTTCCCGTTAACCCTGCGTTGAGGTGTAATTCACTTACATAATATGCCTTGGCAAAGCCCGTGGCGGTCGGGCCTGTGGCTGCGCGTTCTTTTTCCTCTCCTGGCAGATGCAGTGTTTGTCCTCCCTACATGCAGAAACGAGACTCTGATTGAACCTCATGCTTTGAGAGATGGCGAGAAAACGCCCGGCCAATGCCAACGTGCCACCCCAAACTGCGAAGAAGCGTTGACTGAATTTCACAGCGAAGCTGCACGAGTCGGCACGCAGCATAGAGTAGCGGCGACGAGATAGTTTTTCTCTTTATAGTAAATCTTAGAATATAATTAGAGTTAATCTGTTGGGCAACCACTCCACCAGTTATTATTACATTATTAACTTCTTATTTACCTATATACCCGGCCTAATAACAAGTCCACCGTAGTATTTCCTATAAGGCTTTATTACAATACCCAGTAACAAAAATCTATTAATAACTTCCTATAGAAACTCTAAGCTATTAGGCTGCTAGCTCTATAAGTAACTAAAGGTAAATTATATATAGTAGTAGTAGTAACTCTTTAATTAACGTCTAATACGGATCCTATCTAGGCCCACGCAGACTACTCCGTACATAAGGGAAACTTATAAATTGACAGGAAGAAAACCCTTATTGATATAGGGGACGGAAAAACCCTATAAGCCACCTCAGTAGGATGAAAAACCCCTGCTTTGCCATGTCCGTCCGTAGCAGCGGCCCTGCGGGCCTACAGCTACGTCCTGTCCTCCTTGGATGTTCGAACTCCTTGGGAACCACTGCTTCCTTCTCTAGCTTATCCAAGCTAGGGTTCACTACGTCCTAGCTAGGCCTTGCCAATTAATTGCTGTGCTTTGCTTTATTGTTTCCCATGCCTTAACCACCCCCTGTATGCTATCTCTTGTTAACCATTGCCCTATACGCCATGCCTCCCCCCCCCTAAAGCTATCGAAGGCGTAAGGGGGATTCATCCATAGCTATAATACCGAAAAGCTAGCGGGACATTGTGTACTGTGTACTAGGTGTCTTTGTGCCTAGGCCCCAACCAGGCTCTCCCTAGGATGGCCAGTCGTAGGGAGGAGATAAAAAACCGTGAGGTCGCTGTCCAGGCTGCCAGGCAGTATTACAGTAATGGCGAGTGACCGCATGCTCCGCGGGCGATCGCCCTAGGGGTTAGGAGGGGCCGTATATTCGCTCGTTTGTTCGCGCTTAACCGTCCGCCCGTCCGTCGATGTGAGGTCGTCAATGCTTTCCATTGGGGGTAAGGGGATGATATTGAATGCCATGCATCCATGTTGGATCGTATAGGTGCCCTGATAGAGTACTGTAGTAATAAGCTGTTATCATAAAGGGGTACCAACAGTGGTGGTTTTCGAGATCTCACCATCTGAAAACTTTTCACCACCGCCCCAACGCTTACAACCACTACCACGAAGTCGTATCGCACGCTGTGCGACGTCTCTGCGTTGGCTCTGGGTCTGAACTTCGAAGACCCAGGTTCGTAGCCGTCACCACGTATAGGTGCAGAGTCCGTTTTCGACGGCCGGTAAATTATATATACTAGAGACTTATTATTAGATAAGGCTAACAAGATGTCGACTAGATGTCTATACACCTATTATAAAAAAAGTATAAGGACTCTGTTTATTGAAATATGGTTCTAAGACCTCTATATATACATAAGGAAAGGTATAGGAAAGGAAAGAAAAGGAGGGTAGGATGTGGCAATGGAAATAAGGAGTATGTGTCTGAGTTAAGACGGGGTAGGTAACCGAGTTAATAACTAACTTAATAACCGAGTCAATGACTGAGTCAATGGTAGGTAGCTAAGTCGGGGCAGAAAGGACCTTATTTGGGTTGATATACCCCCCTAGCTAATTAACTAAGTGGTAATTAGCTAGATATATCTAAATAGGAAATATCTATGGTATTAAACCAAATTGTTACGGACGCTTTAAGTACGATGTTACGACTACTTGGAGAAGAGTTGGAAGAAGCTAGTTGGTTAATAAGGGCACGGTCTAGTATGGAACCGGTTGAACCATATAATGAAGAATAGTAAGCAAGTTATATAATGTTGTATGTAGAGTACGAGGTGTACGAAGGGAGTACGTATAATATATACTAAACGTATCTTATGTATAAGGAGGATTTCTTAGGCGTAAGGTTGTGTATTTAAAGGACCACGGTCCCTACCTAGATAGTTCTCTCCCTTGTAGTAAATCTTAGAATATAATTAGAGTTAATCTGTTAGGCAACTACTCTATACCAGTTGTTATCTTGTACTGTTACATTATTGACTTGTTTAAATATCTATACACCTAGCCTATTAATAAGTCTACTATAGTTCCTGCTACAAGACTTCGTTATACATTTACTACCTAGTTACGGTATTAATAAGTCGAATAGTATGCCACTAAAAGTACCAGTTATGACGACCTCTATAGTAGTGACGACCTTAGGGTCTAGAGGAGACACCAGTATAGAGGACATGGATTCGCAGCTTATTATAGTAGGTTAGTTACAAGAAATGGTTAATCAATTAACAGATAATAATTGAATACTTAAAGATCGAATTAATGGAATTGGAGCAGCTAAGGTTAAGTTACCCTTAATTAAACGATTCTTAGGAGAGAAGTTAAAGCTTAAAGGGTTCCTTACGCAAATGCACTTTAAGGTTATGTAAGAAGGAGTAAAGCTAGCTATACTAGTAGACTAAGTAGTATATATAGGGTTGTTCTTAACTGGAAGAGCACTTAAGTGGTTTAAACCTTACCTTACTAAGATTTAGGCAAGTGGAATGACAACTACTAATTAAGAAGTATGGTTTATGTTTACTAGTTAGAGCGGGTTTGTAAAGAGACTAATATAGATATTTGGAGACCTGGAGGCAACAACTATAGTAAAGAGAAAGCTATAGAACCTAGTATAACGTACTTTAGTAATTAAGTACACAATATAGTTTTAGATACTTGTAATATAGGTTAAATGGAATAACAAGGCGCTTATGGCATAGTATAAATAGGGACTTAAGGCAAAAGTCTAGGACGTAATTATCCTAATAGAAGATGCGGGAAGTCTAAGAGACTTAATAGATTAATTAATAAAGATTAATAATAGGATTTATTAAAGGGAATAAGCCAAGAAAGGGCAAGACAGAGTTCTATAGTTGTATAAGGCGTAAAGTACGTATTAATAGGTACTGAGTTAGAAACTATAGAATAGTAGGCCAGAGCTAATAGACTTAAGTAGCACTAAAGAATTTAGAAGATGGAGTAAGAAACTATGGAAACCTAGAGGTTAAGGATTAAGTAATTATAAGACTAAGGAGTAGAGGCCAAACTAGGGATCTTAGTAGTAGAAGACGTTTAGGCGGACTCTATAATAAGAAGAATGGTTTAAAAAGGGAGCTTGTATAAATTGCGGAAAATAGGGTTATTTTACCAAAGACTATAGAGGTGGTTAGAGCAACTACGCGGTAAAGGGCACTAGGTCGTTAGAGTACGATAACGCGGATATAGGGATATTGCGCAGGACTAAAGAGTATTTAATTAAACATTTTGCGTTTTATTATAACAACGCATACTAAATTTATAAGGACGCTAAGTATGGCGCAAGCTATTGGCTATAGGAGCTAGAGTTAAAAAGACTTAAAGAAATTAGAGAGTTAGACAAAGAATAAAATTAACTCTATAAGCTGGATTGAGATGTTATAGTAATATGTGGATAAAGATTAGCGACTATAATAATGGAGTTGGAGTACTTATTAATTAATAGTAATAAGGAAGAAAGAGAGGCTAACTAGGGGCGCTTAAACCTTAATAACGTAATAAAAGTAGAGACTGAGACCACTATAGAACGCGGTTTAGTAACGGGCATTATAACACCGTTAGATATAGTATTTATTGCTTTATAAGACGGAAGGAGTAATATCTAAAGACGATTAAGTAAGTAGACGACTGCTAGTGCTAGCTTACTACTTAATAAAAGGAAAAGGCTAAAGGCTTAAGACTCTTAAGACGAGATGTGAGACGCTTAAGACTCTTAAAACAAAATGAGACATACCTAAGAACCTATAATGGACGAAAACCGATAGGAAAGGGCAGTAGCTTAGTTTAGTAATAAATGAATAAGTATAGGACGCAAGTTTAAGAACTATAAGTTTGGGGAACGAGTAAGAACGTTAGTTTTAGGTAAACGCAGTATTTAGCCTAAAGATTAAAGAGTTAATATGGAGATTAAGAAGCAAGATAACTTTAAGGATCCAGCTGCAAGACGCAGAAAGTAAGAAACTATAGATAAGTTTAGGTAAAAAATTATTATATAGCAAGAACAAAAGCTAGATAAGAGATTAGCTACGCTAGGACGTATAAGGGACAGAGTACCTATATAAAAAATCACTAATAGGCCTAAGGCAGGGACGCCTAGAGTGAAATAGCTAAATAAACTGGAATAAGAAGAGGATTTAGGAATCCTAACTAGGTTTAAAAAAAGATATACCAAAGGTTGTTATAACGCAGCAATAACAAGGTACTTTTTAATAGATAGACTATATATACTGAACCAGTTGTATGGAAAGTGGTATAGGCAATAACATAGTATTTTTTTTTATTTTTTTTTATATATCCATTGTATTATACTACGTACAATACTGCGCATGCAGCCTCCAGGCTATGGCGCTATAGTTCTATATACATGAATCCTTTCTAGGCAACTTAATATGTACTAGTAGCTACGTCCTAGTAGTTTATAAACCCCTAAACTAGGAGTTTATAGTTCCTTAGTAAAATACCAAGTTACTACAACTACTAGGGAATGAGAAAACGGTAGGAAAACCTAAAGAAATCCTAACACCTGTCCCTGTCCTTTTGCAATTTATTTCTATCCTTTTACTCTCTAATATCTTGTTAAGATCCTAGTAGGAGTTGCCTCCTTCTAGAATCCTATTCGTTTTATCTATTCTTCCATAGAATCTTCTAAGCTAGTACGATGTACTAGTTTAGCTGCTTTC
>Ga0307507_10003603_pt1 | contig 29447 bp, 15 predicted proteins | sample 7_EM_MG_FD_207223 | JGI IMG/M metagenome (GOLD analysis project Ga0307507, IMG submission 207223) | Populus trichocarpa ectomycorrhiza microbial communities from riparian zone in the Pacific Northwest, United States - 7_EM | ecosystem: Host-associated > Plants > Roots > Unclassified | place... | reverse complement strand
ACACTTAATAAGATAAACTTGACGCTTTGACTGAATTCTGCCGAATTCTGCCAAGTTCTGCCAGATTAATCGAATTCTACTGAAGTCCGTCCGCGTGCGCATGTGTGTACGCATTAACCAAGACCCCCGACTATTTAATTACAAGATTCTCTGGTTATTCCCTTCTCTTCTTTACGCAACGTCTTGTTCTCTTCAAAAGCTATATACCCTTAGATTTAGATAGAATTTATATTGTTCCTTTAAATCTTCCCCGAAGCCTCTTCGCGCCCTTATATTATGTTGTGTTAAAAAACAACCACTATCGAAATGGTAAACGAACCCGAATCCTCTTTGATAACTATAAGTATTATGTCCCTAGTTAGGGAATAGTTAACTATAATATAATAGTCCTTTATGGATGCCTTAGCTTAGCAGCGGGCTGCACTAGAAGCCCAGCATTAGCGATTAATAGAAGCACTCCGTAAAGAACTCCGTAATGTCTAAGCATTTATGTTAGAGACCCTGACACCGCCTATAAATGAAATTGATATAACTATATCCGAACCTGGCCCGTTAAATATGAACCCTAAACTAGTAATGGTAGCTTAACCCGTACCTATAACAAACCTAGTACCTACCGCGAAATTAGAAAAGCTTCCTAACCCTCTAATGTTTAATGGAAATTAAAATGACCTATATCCCTTTGTAACTAAGCTCCGTCTTAAACTTTTAACAAACTATAACCAATACCCTACTGAAGCTAGTAAGGTTAGCTATAGAATATCTCGTTTAAGTAAAGATGCTGTATAAACTATGGACCTATTCTTCTATAATAGCACCTTCGTTAATTTTAAAACCTTTGTCTCTCTACTAAAACAAACGTATAATAACACTAGCCGTGAACACACTGTTATTACTAAACTTGAAAACCTATAATAACGGAACCGAGACTTTATAAGCTTCTTTTTAGAATTTTTAGGCCTTGTTGGCGAACTGGATTAGAATAAAGCTGCTAGAGTTACTGCTTTTTGATAAGCTATTTTAGATAAAATTAGAGCACAGTTAGTAGGTAAGAAACTGCCAAAGGACCTACCTAAATTTGCTATAATGTGTTAACGAATTAATGAGGACCTTTAATATAATAAATAGACTTGTTTTCTGAAGCCAACCACACCTTGTGTTTAAAGCTCTACGAAACCGATATATACCCTAAAGCGCGACCCTTCTTTGAAATCTATGTACGACCCTATAGACCTTAACGCCACTTGATCCTACGCACCCTTAGGAACCAACAAACAAAGAACTTAAGCCGCAAATAGAGAATGCTTCAGATGTGGTAGAAAAGGATATATCTAAAGGAATTGCCGAACTTACCCTTTTGAAAAAGTCCGCCGTAGTTCCTCCCGGTTTTTGAATTGCACCCACTCCTTAAATTGCACTTGTTTTTTAAGCTGTACTCGCTTCTTAACTTATACTCGTTCTACGAATTATACTTAGTTGTTACGAAGTATCTTACCCTTAGCTAACTTAGAAAATGAATTGTCCTAGGGCCAAGTCGCGCCTTAGGATAAGAAGTGGAAGAGCATAAGTGTCTAGGCTCTTCCAGCGCTAATACACAACACAACTCCCTTGATATACTTGGCAAAATTTAAATACTTGGAAAATGGAAGGAGGTACGAATCCTTATAGACAGTGGAGCCACCAGTATGGGCTTTATTAATATAAACTACGCGAAAACCTAACGCCTAAATTTAAAGAAACTCGATAAGCCCTAAGGCCTATAAGGCTTTGACGGCAAACCCTTAATATATAGCAAATTAACATACTACGCTCTTATAAAAATGTGGATGGGTAAATACCTTGAATATATTTCCCTATTTGTAACACCCCTAAAGCAATATAAGATGATACTTAGATATAGATAGCTAAAACGACACAACCCTTTAATTAGCTGGGTTAAAGAAATACTAAAGTTCCATATAACCTACTGCTAAAGTCATTACTTAAAAACCTATTTGCCCTATAAATATGCACACAACTATTTGAATTTAAAATAATATAAATTACCCTTGCTATGAACCTTAAACCAATACGATAAAGCTACAACTGCCGATTGCAGTAAAGAATATAAAGATGTTACGTTAAAACCTCTTGAAATTTGTATAATATAGGCCGCACCCTTTATCTTGTTAGTAAAAAGACAAGATTACGAAATCTTTACTATAACTATAGAAGACATTAAGAAAGCACTAGAACTAAAATAGTATATTAATCCTTAACCTCTTGTACCTAAAGAGTACCATAATCTAATTAACGAGTTTAAAAAACAATTTGCAAACTAACTAGCCCCGCACTAAGATAAGCACGATTTTAAGATAGAACTTGAGCCTAGTATGACACCAAAGTTTAGTCCGCTATATGGTATGTTATAAGAAGAACTGCTTGTAATGCGATAATACCTTAATAAGCATCTGGAAAAAGGATTTATTTGCCCTAGTTAATCTCCATTTGCCTTACCCGTACTATTCGTTAAAAAGCTAGGAGGAGGCTTAAGATTTTATATTAATTATTAAGCTCTAAACGCAATCACGATTTGAAACCGATATCTAATTCCCCTAATTTAAGAAACGCTTAACTGTTTAGCAAAGGCACGGTACTTTATAAAGCTTGATATAGTTGCTGCCTTTAATAAAATCCGTATACGTGAAGGAGATAAGAAGTACACAGCTTTTTGTATATAATAGGGACTCTTTAAATACCTAGTAATGCCGTTTGGCGTAAAAAACGGTCCTAGTATGTTTTAGTAATACGTTAACAATACGCTTCGTGAATTCCTTAATATATTTGTTACTATGTATATTAATAATATCTTAATCTACTCGTCCTTGCTTTCTAAACATTAGAAATATATTAGAATGGTTCTTAAACGCCTATAAGATGCGGGCTTACAATGCGATATTAAGAAATGCAAGTTCCACGCGTCCAAGGTTACGTACTTAGGCTTAATTATATCCTATAATGGAATTAAAATGGACCCTAAGAAAGTCGCCGCGATTATAAACTAGGGAAGCCCTAGTAATATATAAGACGTTTAAGGATTTTTAGGATTTATAAACTTCTATTATTGATTTATTAACTACTTCTTAGAAATTGCCCAGCCATTAGTAAACCTAATAAGAAAGAATATAAAATTTGAATAGACTACTAAATATAAACAAGCTTTTAATGACCTAAAGCATTATTTTATGACTACTCCGATTCTTGCCCACTTTAACCCTAACCTTAAATGTATTGTCGAAATAGATTCGTCTAATTATGCACTAGGAGGAGTGTTATCGCAATATAATAAAAACGGCGAGCTACGTCTAGTAGCCTTTCTCTCTTGAAAACTCGCCCCTGCTGAATTGAACTATAAGATATATAATAAGGAACTGCTTGCAATTATTAGATGCTTTGAACAATGGCGTCCTAAGCTTAAAGGATTGTTGTTCCTAATATGTGTATTAACGGACTATAAGAACCTGCAGTACTTTATAACTATGAAATAATTAACGCAGCGCTAAATTCGTTGGGCCGAATACCTTTTATAATTCGACTTTAAGATTACATACTAACTAGGCAAACTTAATTAGAAGCCTAATGTATTAATATAATAATTATAGGACCTACCTGCAAACGCTTTAGATAAATGGATTATAAATTAATTATGGATCTTACTGCCCCCTAAATATTTTAAAAAGCTACGCCCTATGTTCCTAGATGCGGAACTTAATAGAAATGAATTAGAAGTTGATAAATAGGAAATGGAAATTGATAAGCTAATGGAATATAAATATAAAAACAACGTATAGATAATAGATGTAATAAAAGCAATTTAAATAGGAAAATAACAGCATAAGGACATTATACTCGCTAAATGCAAAATTCGAAATGATTAATTGTACTATTAATAGAAGATGGTAGTTCCGAATTCTAAACCTTTACAATTTAAGATACTTAATTTTGTATATAACTCCCCTATAGTAGGGCATCCTGGCTGTGCGAAGACCTATGAGATTGTTTAATAAGCATACTACTGGCCTATAATGCACGACTATATACAAAAATACGTTCGAGCATGTAGGATGTGCGTACGTGGAAAGACCTCTTATATAAAGAAGCAAGGAGTACTTTAACCGCTACCAATTCTAATATAAAGATGGCGCGATATTTTAATTAACTTTATAGTCAACTTGCCTAGCAGTAATGGGTTTATAAATATTATGGTAATTGTTAACCGCCTTATAAAAATGCGATATATGATTCCCATAGACTCAATTAATGTGATATTAGTAGCTGAATATTTTATTAAGTATGTCTTTAAGCTACACGGACTTCCTAACTTAATAATATCTAATTGTGGAAGCTAGTTTATTTTAGACTTCTGGCAAGCTCTATATAAATGGTTAAGTATTTAAATATAACTCTTGACTGCGTTTTATCTAGAGATAGATAGTTAAACCGAAATTGCGAACGCGATTATAGAACAATGCCTATAAATATACTACTCCTACCTGCAAGACAACTAGGAAAAATGGCTGCCTTTAGCTAAGTTTACTGCAAATAATATGATAAATGTATTAATAGGCGTGACGCCGTTCTACGCGACCTATGGACAAAACCCTTGACTTGGATTTAAACTACGACCTAAAATTAATATAATAGGACCTACAATTAAACGGATCTAGTTAATTAACGCGTATAACTTCGCTAATTAAATTAAGCAGTTAACGGAACTGTTATAAAGTGAATTAACATACGCTTAAATGGTACAGGAATGGTATGTAAATAAAGGATGAGCTCCTATATAGGACTTTAAGGAAGGTGACATAGCTTACCTAAATACACGAAACATACGGACTTAACGGCCCTTAAAGAAACTTAATTAGAAGTTTATAGGCCTGTACTAAATTAAGAAGAAACTAAGCCTATACGCCTATAAGCTTAAACTGCCGACTGAGATAAAAATACACCTAATGTTTTATATAAGCTTGTTGCAACCTTTAAAAGATAATCCTATGACTTATAAAGTACCACCGCCACCTCCTATAATTATTAATAATAGTAACGGTTCTTACTTTATTAACTTAATTAACGATATACGATAGAAACCATAATTTAAACGATTTAAACTTCTTGTTAAGTGGGAAGGATATAAAACACGAACCTAGGAAACCTATAATCAGATTAAGGCCAACGCGCCTTCCCTGGTAAAAGAATTCTATAAGGACCATTTTTCGCGGCCTACTCTGGCTAAATGGACATAATATAAAGGTAAATAACTACCACCTAACACGAATACACGAAACTCGAATTTGAAAAGAACTTAAAATAAGTTATAATGTTTGTAACGCGATTATGTGACACGCAAGATATTAAGGAACTTTAACCGGCGGTTGAAGTTGTCTAATTGGTTAGATCTACCTTGCCAAGACTACCACCTAACGCGAAAATATAATATGCGATAAAATTATGAATTCTTAACCAAATTGAATTATTTTGAACCTTTGGCTAAAGGGGGGGGTACTGTAATGGGACTAGCCTAGTTATAGTAGGAATGTCTTGGTAAAACACTTGACAAGATAAACTTGACGCTTTAACCAAATTCTGCCGAATTCTGCTAAGTTCTGCTAGATTAATCGAATTCTACCGAAGTCTGTTTGCGTGCGTACGTGCGCACGCATTGACCAAGACCCCTGACTATTTAATTATAAGATTCTCTGGTTATTCCCTTCTCTTCTTTACGTAACGTCTTGTTCTCTTTAAAAGCTATATACCCTTAGATTTAGATAGAATTTATATTGTTCCTTCGAATCTTCCCCGAAGCCTCTTCGCGCCCTTACACCCTTAACCACTATTATACTAACCTTAAGAGTAACCCCCTTAGTGTTCCCTTTAATAAGCTATATAAAGCTATATATAACTACTTTAAAGGGCCAGAATATAAGCATTACATCCTTATACAATAGAATGCGATTAAGTTACGGACTATAATTAACAAGAATACTGAAAAATTAACTACAGAGTGCCTATAAATTCTTATTAAAGACCTTCGGCACCTATAGCATGGCCTTAATGCTAAGCTTTAAATAGACGACTTCTTATATAACAAACTTATTATAGCTTGCTAGGAAATAGAACCCTATAAGTACGTCTCTTATAAGCCTGTAGACACCTTAACTGGCCTTATTAACAATTTACGGTCCTCTATTATAATATATAAAGTTTTAAACCCGCTAGGCAGTACTTAAGCCTTTATTACAGACCTATAAAACCCATAAACTAACTTAGATGCCTACTTTACGGACCGCCGCTACTGCTAGCAGTACCTATACCAACCAAGTCCTACCTATAACCCCCATAGCAACTCCTATATAAAAGTATACCCCCACAGATAAACCAGCTAGAAGTGCTTTATATGCGGTAAGGAAGGATATTGGTCTATAAGGCATACCTAGAAAAAACGTAATAAGTCTAGGAAGAGATTTGACAGCCAGATTAACTAGTTTATCTTAAACTATAAAGAAGAGGAAGTAGAGGAGTCTCTTAATAAGTTAATAGAAGCCCTTATAATTAACTTTAACTTAGACACCTAGGAATAGAAGACCTTAGAGACATTCTTAACTACTTTTAGACCTTTTACAGACAGCCAAGCCTTTAATATTACAACTATATTAACCAACCGCTCCTTTATACACTTAATTGCACCTAAAAACCAATCCGTAAGTACACCTATTAGACCTATTATGGATGTTATGGACCGCAAACAGGACCTATTTGCATATATCACCACAGAACGCTATACCCCTAAAGAATTCTATGGTGTTATAATTAATATAGATGCCTTTAAGAAATCTACTGTAGGTTATAGACAATACCTTACATACAAGACCACTATAAACAATAATATGGATATTAACACTATGTAAACTGGGGCCGTAAACGTCCAATTTGGCATTAGCTTAACCGTATTAATTAAATTAGTTGCAGTTAAGACTCTAATTGGCCTAGTTAACTTCTATATAGTAAAAGCGGATACCCCTTTCCTACTCTGCCTTACAGATATGGATAGGCTACAGGTTTACTATAATAATATTATAAACACCCTAATTAGCCCTATAATTACCCTAGGAAGTAAGCATATTACCCTACCAATTACACAACGATTTAGACACCCGTTCCTTATATAGGGAGAGACTTTATAGACCTATATTTAGGAATCTTTCGACTATAACCCGTGCTACCTCACTAGTACGGAAATCCACCGCCTATACCGCCGTTTCGGCCACCTGTTAGCCGAAAAGCTGTATAGAGTCCTTAAACACTCTGGACATAACAATATTAATAGGAAGGCAATTAACCACCTAACCAAATACTGCTCCTTCTGCTAGAAATATGGACATTCCCTAGGCCAATTTAAGTTTACTCTTTATAAAGACCTTAATTTTAACCACTTAGTATATATAGACATTATGTACATTAACGGCAGCCTAGTATTATATATAATTAATAAGGCAACCCACTATTAAGCCGCCCATTAGTTATAAAATATATCCGTAAAATATACTTAGGACATTTTACAGACCTACTGGATTAACACATACGTTAGACCTCCTAAGTATATCACCTACAACGCTAGTAGGAACTTTATCAGCAAGGAATTCCAATAGTATACTATGGCCATGGCTATTTTAACAAAAGCCGTTCCAGTTAAAGCGCACTGGTCTATTAGGCTTATTAAGCGAGCTTACCTAGCTCTATAGAGAGCTTACCAGATTATTATAGATAAGTATAAGGACATCTAAAAGAAACTGGCTTTACAGATAGCCATAAAAGCCGTTAATGACACCACTAGCCCTAACGGACTAGTACCTACCCTCTTAGTTTATAGAGCCTACCTAAGAATAGGCAAACTGGACCCTCCTGCCCCGTCTATTATGGATTAAGCAGCTGCAATACAGAAGGCAATAGCCAAAATAGTCAAATTACAGGCCAAACAAACTGTTAATAACGCTCTATACTACTGTAATGGACCTAATACAACCTTAGTACATAACCTCCCGCTTAATTCTAAAGTCCTTATATAGCGTAAGAGCGGCAATTGGACTAGACCTTATTGTTTACTAGCTGTAGAAAACGAAACGTGCTACATATAACTTCCTAGCAGACTGACTAGCTTTAGAAGCACGTCCATAAAACCCTATTTTCGGTCTAAATATACCTATAACGTTAAACCAGATAAACTAGAAGCACCCGCCAAACTAGACAAACTAGAAGCACCCTTACCTACCCTAGAAGTCCCCTATAAACCCACTAAACCTACTAAACCTACCATAAAGCGTAGTTAAGGACGCCCCTAAAAGAACCCTATAACAGAGAATTACCTAACCTCTATAGGCACATCTATAAGGCAACCTCCACCTGCGGACATATTAGTTCTAATATAGGAAACCCCTTTTATAGACTCACAACGCAAAGAGATCAACGGACTACTTAAAAAGGGCGTCTTTGCGGTTATAATGGAGAGAGACATTCCATAAGGCGTCCGTATATTTAACTCACACTTTATTAACAAAATTAAGCACCCTGGTACTAATAAAGCCTTTAAAAAATTAAGGCTTATTGTACAAGCTTATAACAACTAGGGAAAGGACTTAGTCCTTACACAATTGCCTACAATTTAACGGGTTAGTCAACGGATTATACTTACACTTATGCCTAAACTATAGCAAACTAAACCTATAGCCCTCTACTTACGGGACATCTTATAAGCCTATGTGCAGTCTAATACCTACCTAAGTAGGGACATCTTTATATAACCACCCCTTAAGCTCAATTTGCAACTAGGAACAATTTTATAAGTTATAAAACCCCTTTACAGAGTGCTAGAAGCTAAAAACCACTAATTTAAGACATATCACCAGCATTACGTCCATAAACTTAAGATGGAGCAGTTAATATATAACCCCTACCTCCTATACACCCCATTAAACGGCCTTGGTATTGTTAGACTCCAAACAAATAATACCCTCTTCTTAGCGGACCAGACTTTTACAGACGCTAAAGAGACTAAACTACAAGAAGCTAAGTTCCTGGTAAAGCCGCAAGAGCAGTTAACTAAGCAGACTCCAATTAAGTTTAATAGAGGTTTAATTATATAAAAGGGTAACTTAATCTAGCTAACTTAGGAACGCCAAGCTTAAAACCTAAGGCTTATTATAGCAAAACCTACGGACCTTACTAGTTCCTATAGAGAGACCCATAAAACCATAAATACAAAGGACTAATATATTACACAGCGTGTAAGAGGCGCCTATATTGCCATAGTCTGTTAACCCAAATCTGCCTATAATTTATCCTTTGCGACCTAGGTAACAGATCTATAAGAGGAAAATATTAAGCAGCTTAATAAGCGTATTTAGTGGCAAATTAATAATACAATAAGAGGACTTACTTATATACCACTAGACCTAAATTCCCTTAGCGTACTAGTATTTACGGACGCCTCCTTCGCTAATAACAGAGACCTATCATCACAAATTGGCTTTGTAATTGTACTTATAGACCGTAATTAGGACGTAAATATACTACATTGGTCTTTAATTAAATGTAAATAAGTAACCCGCAGTGTACTAGCTTCTAAACTATATGCACTAGCCCATGGCTTTAATATAGCAGCTGCAATCAAATCAACAATCTAGAAGATCCTATAATTGGAGCAGTTATCCCTAGTTTTATGCACTGATTTAAAGTCCCTCTACGACTACCTAGTTAAACTAGGTACGATATAAGAGAAGAGGCTTATGGTCGACCTAATATGCTTACGTTAGGCCTATAAACGATGTAAGATTATAGAGGTTAAATGGATTAGTAGCAGAGACAACCTAGCGGACGCCATAACTAAGGCAAAGCTGTGCCAAGCTCTTAAAACCCTAATTAATATAAATAAGCTTAATCTAAAGGTTATAGAATGGGTGGAACGAGACTAATAGAGCACTTACAGTTCATTTACAGCCCGTTGGAATGCCGTATGGTTTATCTACGGCCCATTAGAAGGCCGTACAGTTTATTTTACGGATCGTAAGCAGGACTTACGGCCAACTTAGAGCACCGTTTAGAAGGCAGCCTAGAAGGCACCTTGGGAGGGATTTCCTATGTATTTCTTTTGTGTTCTATGGTTCTATTAAAGCAATTACAGGGGTTATATATAAGTGGGTCTATTTTCAAGTGCCGCCAGTATATAATTATAGCACGTGGTATACCAGACGCGTAGTTACGCGTTTGGTGCACCAACCACTTATATGCTGACTAATTAGGGGGGAGGCGCGTCAGTATATAGACTACGTAGTCTACCTTAATAGAATCGACAGTCACCATCCAAATGAGCATACAATACTATACGTATTTCGTGCCCCTGGATACGACTTACTTATATTATTAAGTTGATATAAACAGCTTTATATAAGACATATAACGGCTTTCTAAAGCCACTGCTTATTTTAGACTAAAGATAGAAGGATATCTTAATTAACTTTGTTATTAAGCTCCCTATAAGTAAAGGCTGTATAAATATTATAGTAGTTATAGACTGACTATCTAAGATAAAACACTTAATTACCTACCCTAATATATTAGCGTCTGCCGTTGCCTAACTATTCCTAGACTATATATAGAAACTCTATAGACTCCCTAAAACAATTATCTCTAATAAAAGCAGCTAGTTTATCTTTATATTCTAGAAAAAACTAACTACTTAACTCTATATTAAAGCACTATTATCTACAGCATACTACCTAGAAATAGATAGTTAAATAAAATATATAAATACTATAATGGAATAGTATATTTGGATATATACATTATATTTATAGGACAACTAAATAGACTAGCTTATATTTACTAAGTTTACTATAAATAACTCCGTCTTAGAAACTATAAAGGTCTCCCTATTTCTAGCCAACTATAGCTAGCACCCGCGAATAGGTTTAAAACCCTTTAATAATATTCCTTACCTAGCTTATTACGCCTTATAAGTTATAGAGGCAAATAAATTTATAAAGAAGATAGAAGAACTATAAGAGTTCCTTATTAATAAAATAATATAGGCCTAATCTATTTATAAAGCTATAGTAAATAAGAATTAAACCCTAGCACTAGCCTACTAAATTAGTAACTTTATCTAGCTAGATACAAGAAACCTAAATATAAAATAACCTATTAAGAAATTTAATTAAAAGAACGCTGGCCCTTATAAGATCTAAAAGGTTATCTCTCCTTATACCTACTAACTAAAGCTCCTTAATACAGTTAAAATCCACCCTATATTAGATACCCTACTTAAACAGATTTAAGACCCTCCCTACTAGTTAAAGTGGATAGTAAGGATAAGTACTTTATTAAAAGAGTTAATAATATTAAGTATAATAAACGGAAACGTAAATATATATACCTTATAAAATGGAGAGGCTTTACTAAGCCTATATAGGAACCTATTAACTCTATAGGACTTATATAAGCCGCAGAAGACTTTTATAAACTCTACCTAGAACTACTATAGCCCCATCTTATAGAAGCTTAAGTTTAAAGGGGGGGTACTATTATAGGACACCTCTGTGACACCTTATACACGTCTACCTATTTCCACCAACGCAGCAAGAAGAGACTAACCATAAGATGGCAATCTACGGCAATCTAACGGCAATCTGCCGCATTCTGCCATATTCTGCTAAGTCTACTAAATTCTGCCAAGTTCTGCCAGGACCGCTACTTAAATCCTATTCTGCTCTGTATATATATTAACTAAGTAACCAAATTAACAATATATACCCTTTTCTCCCGTTTTCCTACCTTCTCTCCTTATGCAACGTCTTAACTTTATTACACAGTTTATGTACATAGCTTAATAATATCTACTTTGCTATATATTATCGTCGCTTGTACTCACTCCGTGACACTTTCCCCGAGGTCTATTGCGGAAATGAGTGAGTCCAGAATACCATTGACCGTCTTCTACGCGCCGTCTTATATCATTAATTATCCTACGGCGACGGCTGTAGAACATAGCCTCGCCGTCGACCCGCCAGCGCGCCTCCTAGCAGCGATCAAGAGCTTCAATTGACGGCCCACCCGCTAGCCCTAAAGTCCACTCGGTCTAGAGCTGGAAGACTGAATTGCCGCCCCGAAGCATCTTATATTTCCTTGGCGGCGCCTGCGGGGTAAATGGGAGAGGTTGAGCGTTAGCTTGCGGCCGCGGCGGGGTTGTGGTGGACGTTGTGGTAGACGGCTGAGCAGGCTCTACGGCAGTAGAGGGGCCTCTCTAATAAAGGCTTTAATAGAGAACCTCTTGGGTCTCTCTAGGGGTCGGATATAAGGTCGGGTATACGGTTAAGGGTTATCTAAAGACGGAATCTAGCCGTTAACGGGTTTAGGAACGGACTCCGTAGGCTATAGGTGCGAACGATGCTAATAACCTTTCTATCTCGCTAAAGCGTTTTAAGATTGTTTATACGCGTAATTAAACCCCCTAAATCTCTAAGATTGCGGCCTTATATCTATCACATATCGGGGGGGGGGGGGTTCCACTTTGGCGCGATTACGAGGGGCATATCTTTAAATAAACGGGCGGGTTTACTTATAACTTAAAGGCCCTTGAGCTTTAATAGACTACCTATAATGTATTTTATTTATAAACGGAGTCTCCCTTAGTACTGGTAGATGGGTTATAAAATAGTAGTAGAATTATTTAATAGATATTATAAAGTAGAAAGTCTCAGGCCATCGATCCAACTAGGGCATTAAAGCTATTAGAGACTCGCTCTCCGCCCTAAGTGACAAAATCCTCCCTAGTCTCCGGAAGGTGAGAGAACTCAATCCAGCCACCGCAATGCATGTGCGTCAGCCAGTACTTTTATGTTATCACTAATGTAAAGTCGTTCTCGGTGCTTTGATAAGCCATGCCTCGACTTCCACGCCGAATAATTCTCCTATCTAGACAGTGTAGGCAATACACTTCAAATAGCACTTCAACCTCAACCCAGTCGACCTTTGGATCTTGCATAATGGCTTAAGAATTCTTGGGTTGAAATCTTTAAGATTAACGGTCGTTATAAATCGTTGCCCCCGCATGCTCGCGATCACAGTGAGGCTATGGGGATGGGCCATTATGGTAAAGATATCGCATATTTGCTCCCAGGTATGACGACCGTAAGGGGGACGTGTGTGCCAGCCTAGTGGACGCCAGTGGTGGGGACTCTGCTAGAATTCCCAGATAAGTTTAAGGGATTGGATTAATTTAAACCTGCAAGACGGAACAGTAAATTGGAACTATGAAACGGCATCTAGGTTGTTAAATGAGAATGTATTGCACGAGTATAGTATGTCGATAGCTTTAGAATAGCTAATACGAACGTTAAGTCTTTCCTTATCTAACAAAGGAATGGGAAAACGAATATCTGACAATATGTCTTAGGCAATAATAGCGGGCTTATCTTTTTAGGGCACTCTCCACAATCTAAGTCTATCTCGTGTCGCTACGTACAATTCTTTACCACCATTAATAGCATAAGATCTTTCCCTCGATGAACCTTGCCGTACCAACCACTAAATTTTGCCGTCCAATTACAAATTAGGTGGACTAGCCACCGAAGCATCTCGAAAACCTACAGACTCACTCCAAAATTGTAACATCTCTCCGTCTGTTCGACCAAACACCAAACCGCCACCTCACCAGCCCCTTCTCCGTCCATGCCCATAGTTCGTCCTCTTCCCGGAACGCGAGGTCAAACACTACACCGACCTCCGGAAGTTGCGCTGGTTGCAGCTCAACCATTTCTTTATAAAATTTATTGCACTGGTAGTACTGATATCCACATCCTTCAAGGTAAGCATGATCTCCTGGAACTGATCCATCCGCCAGAGTCGCCGGATCTAGGAAAGCTTTAGGATCCAACGCCCAAACAAGAACGCGTTTCCAAGACGCCATAGCAATGCGTTGGCCACAAGGCGATACGGCCATGCGAATGCCGAGCGTAGATAGGTTGAACAAGCTTCCGAGGCCGGCGAGCCGTGCCACAAAGACATGATACAAGTTTCGGTAATCGCTGTTGAGGTCGAGCATCTCACATTTGTCTGGGTAGTGCACCGCTTTGAGGATGAAGGCACCAACACGACCAGGCATTCCGTAACGGAATTCTTCGCGGCTGATCATGACCTCTAGAGCCTGTGATAGACTTAGCATTTACCGTATCTAGAAAATTTAATCTCCTAAGTTAAAACATCATTTACCGTGTTGATGCATGTTGTCATCCCGTGGTTTAAACTTGGATCTGTAATAAGATGATGATGGTGAGACGCAAATGCTTTGCCCAAAGAATGCGAGGCAAAAGCTTCGATATCATCGGGCAAATGGTTGTTGCGTCGACTTATCTCAAGATGGCTGAAGAGGTTGGAGATGGTCCACTGCGGAATTGGTAGCCAAGGAGGAAACAGATGTACTCTTTTACCCTTGACTTCAATCCCAGATATGACTTCGTCAGGATACCGCGAGTCTTCTTCAAGTGTGCTCGCTATAGGAACTGGAGGCGAATCTGTTCGGATGGCGACAATGAGCATGCGAAAAAGCGATATGGGATGCAACCATATGGGGGGTTTGTGGTTTGAACAAGGGCAATAAAGTACATGACGCAATAGATTATTCTAGCTCAACGCAACGGAATCATCGTGGCGATGGAAACGAGAAACAGCCAATCGGACACAATGAAACCTGAATCTCCGCTCACCTTGCGATGTGGAAGATCTGTCATATCTGACTAGTTTAGACCTGTGGCTTCTGCCCTCGTGCCATCTGAATACCACCACTGGGGTGCCGCTTTTCGACACAGCTATTGCAACGGGATAATGTCCCTCTGCAATATGAACATCAAGAGCATCCACGACAAAGGGACCGAATTCAGGATCTAGCTTATAGATGACAAGTTTCATCACCTTCTGAGATTCCTCTGCAGCCTTGGAACCTTGGGGAGAAACATCATCAGTTGGACGATAGCGATATAGAACGGCTATCTTGTTGATACAAGACCAAGGCGAGTTTCTGAATGGTTTCTCTGACTCACAAACCGCAATCTTGACAACTTCAAAGCGGACTTGATGAGAGAATGGAGTGTGCGTGAAGCAAGAGGTGTTTGGGGATATTACATGCTTGAGCTTCGGACGATAGTCTCTTCTGCCGTGCTTAGCGATGGTATGCAGCCTAACCAGCGCATCATCCGAGCAAACTTCGGCGAGCATAAGATGCTTCGCCCACTTGCAAGGACATGAAATGATTGTGCTATTCTTCCAATCGACCCTGGTCGAGGGCCGAAATGAATGTACATCGGCCAACGACACTCCCCCATTATGCATATGCTGAGCGGCACGCGTAGAGAAGATGGTCAATAGACTCTCGGCGCTGTAATTGAGGCTTTCGATCTGGTCCTGGCGACCGGGCATGCGCTTGAGCTGGACCCTGAGGAGCTTTGTGGAATTGAGAGCATGATTACGGAAAGCCCTGCAGGTCAGAAGACACACGGAGAAGGATTCGGGGTCTAAGAGGAATATGATTTGCCTCAGTAGCTCGGGAGGCAACCTAAGGAGCATGGCGTGGAGTGGGTAATTATTTGGGTTTGACATCTAGTTTTGAGAATATCCGGTTAGCGGGGCTAGGTTCTCCGCAGAATCGAGCTATTCATTGGCAGAGGCTCACAAGACTTTTATTCGCTCTTCTCCCTTTTAGTTGACTCGTCCCACGGGACCATGTCCAAGAATGCTAGCAGCTGGCAGAATGCAGGTACTCGAGAAACCCCGGTCAGCCGTCTTCTCCACCCAGCAAGGGCGGCCACGGCCGGAATACCGTGTATGCTTGGCGAATGATGGCGTTTCCAGACAGTAGATGGGATACAAGGTTTATGATGATGGCTGAAGCATAAATCATAGGCTAAGAAGGGGCTGTGTAAGACTCATTACTCCCAGATTAACCTCGCCGGTGGTGATGCCTACACGCTTCAGCCATGAGATTCAAAGCTGAGGACTGTGGAGGCTGGTGGTGCGGGTGGTCTAGGCGGTCGCGTGAGAGTAGAGGGTCTGGAAAAGGGTAAGGGCATGGGTGGAGCTGGTGTTGAGGTGTGTGGGTGTGTGGGTGTGTGCAGGGCTGTGGGGGGCGGGTTATCTAATCTGCGAGATGGAAGACCTAGGAAGAACGATCTTTGGCACCTGTCCCCAATTTATAATTTGGGGCAAGCCTCACGGTACAATTGCGACATGGGGCTGATCGACTCGGGTCGAGATTCTTACCTATCGCCGATGCTACCAATTTCGTACCTGGCAACTCCTCTAATGAAGTACCAACCTTGCAATGGTGGGGCCGCTGAGGACGGGCTGTTGGGATAGCGAGAGTCTGGGTCATAGACATGGAACAGGCATGGACCAGGCGTGGAGCAGGCATAGATTAGGCATAGATCAGGCGTGGAGCAGGCACACAACAGGTCGAAGAAATGGGACGGTGAGCGCACGGTGAGGGCTCGGCAAAAGGAAGCTGGACGTCCATGATGACACTTCTCTGGCTCTATCGGCGATGTTTGATGGCTTACCTGTCAGCGCCAGGGAAGAAGGAATGCTCGCCAGTGGAATGCGGACGAGTCCAGACCAGTCGCCTTGTCTCTGCCAAGGTCGCTACTCGCGACAACCCTGCCAAAGAGATGCCGGTGGGGATGAGGGGTTTGTGCACGGCGTGTAATTTTTTTGCGGGACGGGTGCAGAGCATATGAAGTGATAGGATCCGAAGTGCATGCTGTCCACTCTTTCCGGCGTCGTGGTGTTTGGGGCACGAGCACGCCGTCGCTTGCTGGTTGCGTGCTGCCGCTTTTCATGCAAGGCAGGGGACGGCGAGCTTCCTGGCTAAGGTTCCGGCGTACGAAGACCCTGCATACCAACTCAAAAAAACTGGAGTTATCAGCCCACACTCTACGCACCGCTCCTACCAGCGCATTCCGCTGTCATCAAAGCCGCTCGCATAAGTAAGCCGGAAGGCATTGCGAAAGTCAACAAGTCGACCGTCTCCTCTGGTCCAGAACCCGCTTTGTTCATCGCCTTCGCCTCTTTTTGCCTTGCAGCGCTTTCGGCCGAGACGCCTCCGTGACATCATTTTCTCAGCCTCAATCAATCCCCGTACAGCTCACCTCGAAAGCCACCCGCTCCCTTGTCTCCACCATACCTTAACATACCGCACGCACCATCACTCGTCATTCCCTCACCTCTTTGATGTTCTCTTCCAACTCCATAAGTACCAGGCCACCGACGGCTTTACAAGTGCCTATCGCGCACTCGGCCTAACAGCATGACCATGTCGGCCACTCCTACCTTTTCTCCTAGGCCGCGCGATGCTGCTCAACTCCACTCACAATCCCGTTCATCACGACCTACTCCTGCCTCGCGACCCAGCGCAGCACGAACGCCAGCTTCCGTAGGTCAACCTCTGCCTCCCACCAACTCGCATCCAAGTCGTACGCCGAGCCATGTGTCGCAAGATCCCAGGACGCCGAGTCCCAATTACTTTGGTCTCCAACTCGATTCTGCAGCCGATTGCTTCTCCTCAAGCGCCGCGCAGCACATACGAGGCAACTGGAGCCCTCCTACTTCCAATGTCCGATCCACTGCCGCCGCGTCGCCTCGAGTCATTCCTGTCGACCAAAATCCGGAATTCGAGCAGTTCCGAAGACAGTCTGAGAACAATAATAAGCAATTCACCTTTGGACGACTACCAGATCTCGGCACGAGCAAGCCGTCTGTCGTACAGCCTGCTAATAACGTTCCTACAAGTCTCACTGGTCCAATCCATTCGCCCAAGACCGCGCCTCCCTCATCGCCCAAGAGTTCTGCCAATCCTGGAAGCGAAAAGCTCGCCGATGGTGTTCCCGAATCGCGGTCACCAAAGCGCCTCCTTTCTTCTGACTCTTCTATATTTCCTGATCGTCCGCGTCGAAATTCTCCCGCAAGCTTTACAGATAATGAGGTTGCTCGATCTGCAGAATTAGCCACTTTTCTCGATGACCGGATCTCGCGACCATCTCTTCCTGCCGCAAAATCGAATCTAGCTTTTACTCTATCCAACCACCGTGCCGAAACTCTGCCCGCACGTGATAATGACGGTAAAAGCGAGGGACCAGTCATCGTGACGCCTCAGCATGTGGTCAATCTCCTTGATTCTGCCGAAGAGGAAATATTACTCCTGGACCTCCGTGTTTCAACTCAGTATGCACGATCTCGAATAGTGGGAGCGCTAAATCTTTGTATTCCTACAACGCTTCTTAAACGGGCTTCATTCAATGTTCAAAAGCTTTGCGAAACTTTCAAGGAAGAAGACCATAGAGCCAAGTTCGAAAGATGGAGGAGTAGCAAATATATCATTGTCTATGACTCTGATTCGTCCCAGCTCAAAGATGCAACCACATGTATCAACGCGCTGAAGAAGTTCGCAAACGAAGGTTGGAAGGGTTGTTCGTATATCATCCGTGGTGGCTTCTCCGAGTTCTCAGAGAAATTTCCTTCTTTCGTGGCACAAGACTCTGCACGTAGTTCTATGTCTTCAACATCGACTCTTAGCCTGGATTCTACTGGACCTGCCGTGGCTCCGGTCGTCGGCGGCTGTCCTATGCCAGCCACTCAGAATGCCGCAAACCCATTCTTTGGAAACATTAGGCAGAACATGGACTTGATCGGGGGCGTTGGGCAAATGCCCGTCAAGCAACCTGCGGCCATTACTAATCAAGTCGAGTCTGATCTCCCGATCTGGCTGCGCAGAGCCGCTGATGCAAAAGACAACGGCAAAATTGTCTCGGACAAATTCCTCCAAATTGAGAGGCGCGAACAGCGACGTATGCAAGAGGCACTATCAGGCAATGTTGTATACGGTAGTCCTGCGCCTAGTTCGGTCAAGGCTGTTCAAATTGCAGGGATCGAGAAAGGCGCGAAGAATCGGTACAACAGCATTTGGCCTTACGAACACTCCAGAGTCAAACTTCAAGGTATCTGCGAAGGAGGGTGTGATTATGTCAATGCGAATCACGTCCAAGCGTCTTGGTCGAATAAGCGTTACATTGCCACTCAAGGGCCCCTGCCTACGACTTTCAACGTAAGTCCGTCTTGCTCAGTAATCGGGTATTCAGCTGACCAAGCCACAGGATTTTTGGAATGTCGTCTGGCAACAGGATGTCAGAGTAATTGTCATGTTGACAGCGGAACAAGAGGGGGGTCAGGTCAAAGCGCACAATTACTGGGGGAGCAAGCAATACGGCCACTTGCAGCTAAATTTCCTTGGCGAGCACCGTGCTTCTCTAGAGCCTTCCAAGATACACCGCCACAGAGATAGGCCGGCGCTCGGACAGCGGCGATCGACAAATCCACAGCCGGGAAAACCATCAGCCACCTCATCTCCCAATTCGGAACAACCTTATGTCATCGTGCGGAAATTCACACTTTCCCATGCCGACCACCCGTTCGAACGAATGCGAGAAATTACCCAACTGCAATACTCGAGCTGGCCTGATTTCGGCGCGCCAGCACATTCCGCACATCTTCTCGGACTAATCGAGCAGTGTGACGCCGTTATAAGACAGACCTACGGTGGACACGCATCGGGGCCAGATCCTCCTCACAGCCGGCCGGTGCTTGTTCACTGCAGCGCTGGATGTGGTCGGACAGGAACATTTTGCACCGTGGACAGCGTGATAGACATGCTCAAGCGACAGCGTCAGAGTCGAAACGTCCGTCAAGGCACGCCTATGGACGTGGACGCATCGAGCCAAGGAAGTAACCCTTTCTTCAACTCTTCAGCCGTTGACGGGGCGTGGGTTAATAAGGACGATCAGGATCTCATTGAAAAGACTGTCGAGGATTTTAGACTTCAACGTCTTAGCATGGTGCAAAGCCTAAGACAGTTTGTGCTTTGCTACGAGAGTGTTTTGGAATGGCTTGTGGAGCAGCACCCAAATTCAGCATAAGCAGGATTTCCTATGTTTATTACAGGAATACACATTATGAAGGTATGGCCGCATGGCATTGGGAGCGAGGTTTCTCAAACCGGAATTAGGTTACTCATTGGGTCGGCGTTGAATGCCACTAAGGGCACTGCATCTTAAACACGGAGCATGGGTATTGGAAGCACATGGATAAAGCCACCGAACTATATAGATTATGACAACGTACATACCTCGTCTCTTCCAAGCAGTGGTTCGTGACAAGCAAAATATTCGATCAAAATCAATCGATCGCCAAGCATCCTCCAGATAAGCGATTGCTTGACGCGTCTCCTCGGATTTCAGGACGCGCCAAGGACAATCCAAGCAATCCAAAGTGCCAAGCTCACGGGATCACGTATTTCTGCGATTCCCATCCTGCTCCTGCGCTCCTCCAACTATCCACACCATGGCCGACGAGGAAGATGCATACAACAACAGCCACCGCGCCTTCCTGCAAGCCTTCCTCGCCCGCTCCGTCCTCACCTTCGACGAAATCAAACCCATCCTCGCCGCCATCCTCTCCGTCCACGGTACGACGCCCTCTCCCTTCCCCTCCCCCCTCCACTCCCCAGCACTAACCCCCCCGGCACAGGCCGCCGCCCCACCCTCGCAAACGACATAACCGCCCCGGACCTCTCCGCCTACCTCGCAACCCTGAACGCGCGCCTCGGCGCCATGGACCTCGAGATCCGCAGCGCGCGCTCGCAGCACGACCGCACGCAGCTGTACGCGCTCGTCAACACAGCCTCGGACGCGCCGACGCAGCTCGCGACGACGCACTCGCCCGACGAGATCGCGTTCGTCAAGCGCGTCCTGGACGCCATGTTCGAGACGCACAACACGCGGAGCAAGGAGGTCATGGCGGTGACGGGGATGCAGGCGGCGCGGCTGGCGAAGCCGCCGACGGGCGCGAGGGCCAGTTTGGGCGGGGAGGGCGAGGACGGAGCGCAGACGCAGGGGAGCGCCGGGCATGGTCTGACCATTGCGCAGGCGGAGAGGGTCATAGCGGATATGGTTGCTGAGGGCTGGTTTGAGAAGAGTAGGGCTGGGTATTTCAGCCTTAGTCCGCGCGCGCTGATGGAGTTGCGGGGGTGGTTGAAGGATATGTATAATGAGCCTGCTGGGGAGGGGGAGGAGGAGGGTGAGGGGCTGGTGAGGGTGAGGGACTGTGAGGCGTGTCGGGAGATCGTGACGGTGGTGAGTTGCTGCATTTCCTGCACCCTACCTGTCTCTGCTCCCTATGCTCGAAAGTGTAGCTGGGGGAGCAAGTGCAAAAGGGGCTGTGAGGACTGATGGACTGACTGATGGCTCGCAGGGCCAACGCTGCTCCAACCGCGACTGCCCCTGCCGTCTGCACAACATCTGCACGCAGCATTTCTTCCGCTCGCAACCGAACAACCGCCGCTGTCCGCGCTGCAAGGCCGAGTGGACGGGTCGGGACTTTGTTGGCGAGAAGGCCGCGACTGGGGACGGTGGTGCGGGCCGCAGGACCACTGCTGGTCCTAGTAGGAGCGCAACACTGACGAATGGCGAGGCAGATAGTGGGGAGGATGAGGAGGAGGATGAGTGATGGGCATTTGGACACGTTTTAATTGCATGAGACGGTGAATGGAGTACGGTATTAGGACGGGCGGTAAATCTGCTCTAAGATGGAGCATCTCGAAAGGATATGTGTGCACGACAGAGATCACGCTTGGGTGGTTATCTAATTGTATGGTCTGAGGGGTCGTTCGGTTGCACCTCCGTTACGAATATGGAGGCTCCATATTGTAACCGAAATGGAGCTTAAATATGAATATGAGGGTGTCGTTCGGTAAATCTAACGACTTTTAAATATGGAGCTCCTCCATATCGGTAAGCGCGTCAAATTTGTAAGCTATACTGTATACAGTAGTTAAAATAGAGCTCTTGGCACCATTTTAATATGGAGCCTTAAGCCCCTATTTTATATTCCATATTAATTCTAGAGCTTTTATATACACACTAAAGTAATAACTTTTTATAATAATATAGCAACTCCACACGCCCTAATTATAATACTACTGTTATTGTTGGTTACACAAGGTGATATCACGTAGCTACGGTTCGTAGATAGTATAATGGTTGTTCTTCTTCTTGTTAGGAATGAGGAAAGGGGTAAGGAACTTAAGGTTCCTCACCACGCTAGGGCCACATCAACACGTGACGGCAACTTGCCTCATTCCCAACACTGGCAACTCTTCTTTTTATAGTTGCCATCTACATATATACAAACAGATAGGATGCAACAATACCAGACAGTATACAATAATACCAAATAATATGCGACAATATGCGACAATGCGGCAGTTGGCAGAATTTGGCGGATAACGCAAAGACAGGTAGGCTGCTAAGGCGCTAGTAGTAAGCGAGCCAATAGCGATTTTCCATCCCAGGGATGGAAAATCCTAATTGGCTGGTTTAAGTTAGGGTCTACAGAATATTATACTCCTACTCCCTTTTAACCCAACCTTTAACTTATATATATAGAGTGTTTATATTAATAAACATTTCTAGAGCCTTGTTTAGGTTTGCCTTCGTCATTACGTCTACTAGGTTATCTTAACCGTTAATCTATTAAATCTTAAAGAGTTCTTGCTGTTTGTAGGATTAATAAAGTGCCATAATATTAATTATAAGGCGCTTCTCCTTTATAGTACCAAGCTTAACTAAGCACTTATAGAGGGAGTATAAATTGGTGCATATAATTATAGGGATAATAGGAAGTTTAAGTTAATCTATAATTATCTTTAGGGTAGTTCTAATTACAATTACCATATTAACTCCGCCAACTATTCCATATATCTCTAACACCAAAACACTTTGGGTAACGCGCTTGCTCTTAGTTAAGCTCTAATAAATAAGGTTGCTATAGATTATAAAGTTATTCTCTCTAGTAAACTTATTTATAATAATAATCTTATATCCTAGCTAGGAGCTAAAATCTTTATTATTTATAAATAATCCATTAATAAATACAAAGAGCTTGGCGGTGGGAAGATTAATAGGCATATAGTATAGGCCCCGGTTAAGATAGTTTATTTGCTAGAAAAGGCGTTTATTTAGGGCAAGAATATTATCCTTAGTTAGTTCCTAGTATTAGGCAGCAACAAAGAGATTAAATAAAGCCTTAGGTTAACAGATAGAAGTAACATAAGCTCTATAAGCGCATTGCTCTACATATCCTTGCTTTAGAGAATTAGTATTAATAACATTAATCTTCTTACCTTAACCCTTCTGGCGTAGAGCAATAGAATCCTTGTTTAGGGAGAGGATGCATCTATTAAAGAGTAATGGTGTTATTAAACTAAGCTTTTCCTTTAGCTTTGCTATAAAATTTGCCTTTACTAGCTTGTCTTCTTTAAGAGCTAAGAATTGGTCATCTTTTAAGATAATTATATCGTCAGTTTACATGCCGATAATTCTAAATAGAGTTCCCATAGTTATAATAAGGAAGCAGGGATTAAATATAGAAGTAGTTATTAAAAGCTTCTCTTTATAATACTTGCTATAGGTAGCCCACTAGTAAGTTCCTACCTTTATAATTCCATATAATAGCTTAAGCATAACTATAATTATATCTTCAGGATACTGGTGGCGAATTTGCTCCAGAAGGTATGCCAATATTAAGCGCTAAAGGTGCGTCTCTAATTAGGTGTAGGCTTAAGTAATATCTTATAAATAAACCACTATTCTATTCTTTATTAAGGAGGGAGCTAGCGTAATAATAACTCGCTAACTAGCTTGTTGAATTATAGGAGATTACATAAGAATTACCTCCTTACTATCATTATTGTAACCTTAGATAACAAGCCTTAATTTCTTAAATGGGGTATTAGTAGCTTTACCTTTAATCTTATTAACCATTCTTAACTTAAAGATACGAACTTTATTAAACTTAGTAGGGTTATACTTCTTAAATTTAAAGACTCCTCTTATAATAAGACCGTTAATCTCCTACTTATTAGATGCTTGGAAAGGAGCTCCTAGGGTTATAATATAACCTTTCTTTTAGAGCTGTTTTGCGAGCTTAAAATCAGCCTTCTCTTTGGCTGTCATAAAGGCCATTAATAACTTAACTCCATTTTCAATGGCGGCAATAAATTGCTCTTTAAAATTAATAAGATATTGGTGATTTTATAATCCCTTCAGGCGACCTCTACCGCGTTATAGTTGTGGCGCATCTACTAATATTATATTGGGATTGTAGTCGCCTTCTAGAGCACGTTAATTATAGTTCTTCTTTAGGGCATCTTCTAGGGTATCCTGCAAAGGCTTAAAACTATTATCTTTGTAGTAAGGCTTAATAACAGTTAAATAGAATTAAGTGGGTCTATAAGGTATTTAAATAGTACAAGTCTGGCCATTAATTATAATAAGTTAATATAGGCCTAACTATCCTCCCTTTTTATACCATACACGTACCTTAGACTGGAGTAGCAGATTAAGTATAGTTAAGATATTTAGGCCATTTCTCATTCCTAGTATATTATTAACCTGGCGTATAGCGTAGAGACGTTATACCTCCTTTATTACCTTGTGAATAGCCTTAGCTCATTACACAACAGAGGGAGATGGTGGAGAATTATTAGTTATTTAAGGGTAGGTGCCAAAGACTAGTAATATAGGTACAAGTCCATCTAGGCTAGCGGAATCATTAATAGCTTTAACAGCCATTTATAAGGTAAGTTCTTCGCTAGTATCCTTTAGTTCTAAAAATATAATCTTATATACGCGGCGTAATAGCGTGTAATATCACTCTACTTTTTTAATACTATTATACGCCTTAACAGAGACTTCCTTAACCTTAATTGCTATTGCCTTTATCTATTATTGGAACTCTATAGATAAGAAGTTCTTTCCTATATTATAGACGATTTAATTAAGGGGTCCTAGGTAAATATCAATCTAGTATAACTAAAGGGTATCCTATGCGTTCCTAGCTAATATATCCTTTAAGAATCGTACGGCTTAGAAGGAGGTTAAGAAGTTAACAACTTAAAGTACTAGCTTGCTGCTAAGATACATAACGTCAACAATAATATAGAAGTTAAAGTTATAGTTATCTTTAAGGGTGAACTTAAACCGGCTAGGGGACTTCTAGTTTATTTAGCAGTAATGGCAGTACTTTATAAGATGCTTAATTACCTTAACCTTAACTTTATAGCCTGCTTACTAAAGAACCCTAAGCAATTAATAAATGGATAGGTGGCCAAAATAATAGTACAGTTGGCGTAATTCTAACTTAGTTAAGTAGTTTTAAGCAACACTCTTTTTTAGTTAATAAAGGAGCAACTAGGGGTAACCCTACTTGCGTATAATAGGCACCTAATTGTCTCCCTAAACAAGTACATTCTTAAGGTTGTTAAGCCTAACGCCTAACTTATCTATATCTTTAATATAAAATAGAAACGGAGTGTTTATAGGAACAATATGGAAAGTAATATATCCTAAGGGGGTTTGGACCCTAATTGTGCTAAGAGAGATTACAGTACCTTTACTAAAGCGAATCGTATATTGGCCTGCCGTTGATTAGTTAATCTAAATAGAGCTATTAAGCTGCTAAAGAGCTTGAACTTGAGGTTCTCCTACTATAGATACTCCTGCGGCTCCTATATCCGGCATAATACCATAGAAGACGTACGCTGAGTATCTATTATTAAAGGAAAACGCGGAACTCTCCTTTAGCTCATTAAAGATATCTAATTTTATAATAGAATGGAGCGTAGATTAATTATTAAGAACAGTAACGGTTTATATGCTATCTACCTCACCATACTTAGTAAAGTATTAGTTAGGGGAGTAGTCCTCAATTTCCATATCTATAAGGAGCTGTTTAACCTTATTAACCTCACCCTTAAAATCTTCTACGCCTTTATATTAAACCAGGAAGCTTTAAAAGTAGGCCACAGTGACCTTATAATTTCTGACATTTCTTGCACTCTAACAGAACTTGTTATATGCCTCTTTTCGCTTATTAAGGGAGTGTCTAGTTAACTAGTAATTTAGCTTCTTATAAACGTAGCACTTCTTCTAGCAATTACTTTAAAATGAACCTCTACCAGGACCTTTATAGTTGCCTTATAGTTAACATTAATTATACCCTCTTCTATATTCCCTACCACGGCCACTATATGTTCAATCAGTCTAGTTATAATTATGTTGATTAGGAATACTTAGTTAGGTAGGGTTTTCGGTATAGAACTATTAAGATTCTTATATTTGCATCGCAGTACCTATAGCAGAGCGTAGCTCAGCATATACTCCTTTAAACATATCTGTAGGTTTATATAGCGCCAAGTTGCACTTAGGAACGCTATGGCATGCTAAAATAACCTGGTCCCTTAGGCTATTCTTATTTTAGTAAGTTTTAGTAAGGCCACATTAGATTTTCTAAAGTTTATTAAAGAGTAATTAAAGGCACTCTAAACAAGTCTTTATTGGGTTAGAAGTAATAACTCTCTGGAATATAGTCTCCCGCCATTTAGATATATAAAGTTAGCAATTCTTGTTAGTCTTAAAGTAAGCTCTAGTGAGCTAAAGTATCACATTAAAGCTATAGTTTTTACCCGCAATATAGTTATAATAGAATGTCGCTGCCTATCCCTTTAATATAATGGAGAAAGCGTAGTAGTACTAGTGGCATTAAATTCTAACCTTGTTGCAACAGTTATAGAAGACCTATAGTTTTGCTTTAAGCATATTATATAGTTCTCCTCTAAACTTCTTTTCTTTATCCGAATATACCTTTATCAGATTCGTAACTTCTTATAGTAAAGGCTCACCGGTTGGCTAAAGTAGAGGAGGTAGAGGCGGAGCAACTCTAAGTAGAAGGGCACCTCTAGGTAGGAGAGTAGCTTTAGGTAGGGGGTTAGCGTTCTAGGGGTTTTAATACAAATTAAAGTTGCCTTCCAAAGAATATGGGTTGTTTTTAGGTTTCTATAGTTAATATATAATCTCAGCTTCTGTCCATATTAGTTCTTCTATACTAGTAATAACGGCCTAAATATTACTAGCAATTAGGTTACCATTCTTAGTAACATATACCCCATTCCTACAGAGGAAGTCTTAAAAATCCTAAATAATATTAACGTTGCTAAGTGCCTAGGTATCAGCAGTCCATCCTATAAAATCCTCCCTAAAATACTCCCATAGTTGTAAATCGGCGTAGTATCTATTTTAGTAGAATATAATATGGTATAGGAGAAAGCTGTTAACTTATTTTGTGGTACAAGTTGTTATATCAAAGGCGAATTTATCCTAATCTTTATCAATAAGTTTCGTATGCTTAGCTACCCCTAGTAGTAAGGAGTCTTTCTAGTTATTTAAAGTAGGCGTAGCCATATTTTTAGAGGGAGGGAAGTGTTATTAGTATAGGGATTATTATTTGGTACGCGTTCGGACGTGTATTTACAATTATAGGGCTTAGGACCAGTTCTGGCCTTAAATCGCAAAAACTTATAAAGCGTATTGTTCTGCGTAATAGACGCAAGAATCCATAATCTTGGAAAGGCTTAGGACCAGTTCTGGCCTTTAGATCCTTAGATTTATAAAAGAGTTCTATTTAAGGTTTAGGACCAGTTCTAACCTTAAAAGACAGCTTTCTCTAGCACAAGTAGCACTGGTACAGTGGCTTATCTCTTCTTAGTAATACCTAGCTGTTCTATAGTATAACAGTGAAGTTAACCACTAATCAGTGTTGGTTACACAAGGTAATATTACATAGCTACAGTTCATAGATAGTATAATAGTTATTCTTCTTCTTATTAGGAATAAGGAAAGGGGTAAGGAACTTAAGGTTCCTCACCACGCTAGGGCCACATCAATACGTGACGGCAACTTGCCTCATTCCCAACAGTTATAGTTATAAGCCTTATATAATGTTATTATTTTAACCTTTATAAATATAATAAGTTTATTTCTAGGGGGCGTTTATACTTAGTATACTAACATATAGTAAGGAATAAGGTGGATAATGTAGTTGCTTTATAGCTATAAGTAACAACTAGTAAATATAACTTGTATAAGGCCTAATATATTTAGGAAGCTTCTTAATTAGTTATAACTATATAGCGACTTAAAGGATATAAACCTTTTATTAGTAGTTAAAAAGCTATTAATATTCCTAATAATATTTAGCAATAATTTGTTATATAGAGTACTAAGTAAAATAACTTAACACTTATCTGCAATAATCTACTAGTAAGTAGTTACCTACTAGCTAAACTTTTAGTATTAATTTACTACCTTATAGAGCTATGTATAAAGTCCTTTCTAGCCTTCTAAAACTATATAAGGAAGTTATTTAGCTTCCTAAAAACTCTACTTTAGAAGAGATTACTAATAACCCTAAATACTATATATAGCAGTTATCCAGCCAACCATAACGTATAGATCTAGCATTTGGGCCACTAGAGAAACCAAGAAAGGCCCCCCTAAATCACTCCTTAAACCACTCCAAAAGGTCCAAACAGCCTGCCTTAGGAGTATAACAGGCGGGTATAAGCGAACGGCTACAGCACTGCTCAAAAAGGAAGCCAATATTCCCCCCCTATAACTATATATTAAAGCCAATGCAATGTAAAGGGTGTAAAAGGAACGCAACTCTAACGTTATAAAGTATATTAAGACACGCCTAAACAAACTATAGAGGGACCCTAGGGTGCCCTATAGGAGAAGGAACCAACAACCCCAAAGTAGGGAAGATATATTAGGAAAATAGGTGGAGAAAGCAGAAGAAGAATAGTGCGGCGCTAGGGCCCAGGCCTATATAGAGGAGGAAGGAAGACGCGTAAGAGGCCAGTAAAGACAACAGTAAGGGAGAGAAAGGAGCCAAAGTAGAGTATAAAAGAATACTGGAAAACTATCTACTATAATATAATACTGGTTGGACCAACGCTAGAGAGATAAATAGGAGTTAAAGGTATAGAGATAGACTTAGGTAAGGGGAACCTAAGCCGTAACATAGGTAATGCTATAGGGGGTAAATACCTAAGGGCTCCAAGAGGGCCTAATAAAGGCAGAAAATATAATAGCAACACTCTTAAGAACAGGAATAATAGGACTAAAAGATTAGCTTTACTAGGTAGGTGTCCTAGTAGGTAGCCTAAGGTGCGAATATAACTAGCTAAAACAGACACCAAAACACGTAATACTATTATGCCCCTTACGCACCAGCCGAGAAGCAATGCTCTTAGCAGCTAGCACAGAAAACTATAATACACTACTCTTAACACAGAAAGGCCTTAAGGCGGCTACCTAGTGGCTTATTGGCTAAAATATGCTAGACTAGTTCTGGGTTGCAAAGGAAATAGCAATAAAAGGCAAAGGGGCGAGTAATAGGCGCCCCCTAATAACTCTACA
>Ga0307507_10003602_pt1 | contig 29456 bp, 12 predicted proteins | sample 7_EM_MG_FD_207223 | JGI IMG/M metagenome (GOLD analysis project Ga0307507, IMG submission 207223) | Populus trichocarpa ectomycorrhiza microbial communities from riparian zone in the Pacific Northwest, United States - 7_EM | ecosystem: Host-associated > Plants > Roots > Unclassified | place... | reverse complement strand
AAACGATTCGATCGATTGATCGAATCAAGGTAGCACAGACAGGTAGGCACAAATAGGGAGATGCTGACGGGTAGGCAGATACAGACAGGTAAGTAGATGCAGACAGGCAAGCAGATGCAGACAGGTAAGCAGATGCAGACAGGCAAGCAGATGCAGATAGGTAGGTAGATATAGACAGGTAGGCAGATGCAAATAGGTAGGCGATGCAGACAGGTAGGCAATGCAGACAGGTAGGCAATACAGACAGGTAAGTAGATACAGATAGGCAAGCAGATGCAGACAGGTAGGCAGATGCTAACAGGTAGGTAGATATAGACAGGTAGGCAGATGCAAACAGGTAGGCAATGCAGATAGGTAGGCAATGCAGACAGGTAGGCAATGCAGATAGGTAGGCAATGTAGACAGGTAAGCAGATATAGATAGGCAAGCAGATGCAGATAGGTAGGCAGATGCTAACAGGTAGGTAGATATAGACAGGTAGGCAGATGCAAATAGGTAGGCGATGCAGATAGGTAGGCGATGTAGGCAGGTAGGTAAGTTAATAGGTAGATAGGTAGAAGAGAACCATCGCTATATTATATTAAATTATCTAAAATAATATTATTTATTTTACTAGCCTTATAAATAGCTTTAAAGTAGCTTTTATTTATTTAAAATATGTTATTAGTATAAAAGAGGTAAATATAATTATGGTTGCCAAATGCGCAGATTACTGGCAGGTTGCGCGCAGGTTGCGCGTAGGCTGCGCGCAGGCTGCGTGTCAAAAAAACACAACATAGGCTAGTCGGTCGAGTTGCCAAATGACTTTAACTGCGCGCCAATTGCGTTAACCACCAACCATTGAGGCCATTGAAAGGGTACCATATTTTGCCGATGTTAACACCTTAGATATCCATATAATTAGAGCTACTCCGCTAGTATAGCTTGCTAGGAAACCGGAATATATAATCTTTGCTGTTATAATGGCCGATATTAAGAAGGCCTTAGCACTAAAGAAGTACACTAACCCTACTATAAAAGTACTAGTAGAATACTATAATTATCTAGATATATTCTTATAAAAGGAAGCCAATAAGCTACTAGAATGCCGTCTATATAATTATAAGATTGTAGTTAAAGAAGGAAAATATCTTGGATTTAGACCCTTATACGGAATATCCTAAAATGAACTCTAGGTACTATAGAAGTACTTAGACGAATATCTAGATAAAGGATTTATTAAAGCAAGTTCTTTACCTATAGCCGTACTAGTAATCTTTATTAAGAAACCTGGCGGTGGTCTACGCTTCTATGTAGACTACTAAGCTTTTAATGTTGTTACTATTAAGAACTAATACTTAATCCTATTAATCTAAGAGACACTAAACCAATTAAGTAAGGCTCGCTTCTATATAAAACTTGATATTATCCACGCATTTAACTGCCTTTGCATTATAAAAGGAGATAAATGGCTTACTTCATTTCGTACTTAATACGGACTATTTAAATACTTGGTAATGCCATTTGGCCTTATAAACGCCCTAAGTTTATTCTAACACTTTGTGAATAACACCCTATGTCTATATCTGGACGTCTTTTATACTGCTTATATTAACAACATCTTAATATATAGCAATAATCTGGCTAAATACCAAAAATATGTTAAACTGGTCCTGTAAGCCTTACGTAAAGCCGGCCTATAATTAGATATAGATAAATGCGAGTTCTATAAAACGGAAGTCCTATACCTTAGACTTATTATTTCTATAGATGGCGTATAAATGGACCCTAAGAAAGTTAAAGTAATTGTAAACTGGTAAGAACCCAAGAATGTTAAGGATGTAAGGGCCTTTATAGGCTTTACTAACTTCTCCGCCTTAGTCTTACCCCTTATAGCCTTAACCTAAAAGGACAAAGCCTTTATCTTTAATAAAGAATATAAGAAGGCCTTCGTTTATCTAAAGGTTATGTTTACCACTATACCTATGCTTTAACACTTTAACCTAGACTAAATAAGTGTTGTGGAAGCTGACTTATCTAATTACGTTACTAAAGGTATTCTGTCTTAATATAATAAGGAAGGAGTATTGCACCCTATAGTATACTTTTTAAAACGACTAAGCCTAGCTGAATGTAATTATAAGATCTATAATAAAGAATTGCTGACTATTATTAGATGCTTTAAGTAATGGCGACTAGAACTAGAAGGAGCTGGATTCCTAATTAAGGTTCTTAGCAATTATAAGAACTTACAGTACTTTATAACTATAAAATAGCTGAGCCACTGTTAAGCCCGCTGGTTAGAATATCTGTTCTAATTTTAATTCTTAATTATATACCGCCTAGGCGTTTAAGGCTAGAAGCCTAATGCCCTAACCCGACATTTATAGGACGTACTAGCTTAAGAAGAAGCGCGCTCCTACTATAATTAGACCCTGCTTCGCCCTAAGCTATTTAAACCTCCTGCTAAAGATCTTACAGTATACGTCCTTAAAATAACCAATTGAATTATTAAATAGATTATAGTTAATAAATATCTAAATAATGAGTTTATCTAAGAGACGCTTAAGCTAATTTAAGATGGCGTTAAACGCTTTAAAAAGATTTCTCTAAGTAAATGCGAAGCCTGTAGAAACCGCTTATACTACTAAAACCGCCTAGTTATCCCTAATTATAATAAACTTAAGCTTAAGCTTCTTAAACACGTATATAACCTACTAGTAGCTGGTTACCTAGGCTAAGGAAAAACCCTAGAACTACTCTAACGGGAGTACTACTAGCTGAATATATATAATATAATATAAAGGTATGTCTCTAGCTGCTATACCTGCTAATAAGCTAAAGCTTTATATAAGACATATAACGGCTTTTTAAAGCCACTACTTGTTCTGGACTAAAGATGGAAGGATATCTTAATTAACTTTATTGTTAATCTCCCTATAAGTAAAGGCTGTATAAATATTATAGTAGTTATAAACTAACTATCTAAGATAAGATACTTAATTGCCTATGTTACGGCACTGACCTGTTGTATACTGTCTCGTACTATTTCCTACTGTTGGCTGGCCCACTATTAGCGCCTTGGCGGGCTGGCCCTACTATTTGTGTATAATACCCCCTTTCTATCTTCTTCTCCTCTTCATACTATAATGTAGTTATTTAGCCTACTTGCATTATAGCACTGTGATAGTTTGTGGTATCTCTAATTGCGCCCTATTGTGACCTTTGTTTTTTCCCTCTTCCTAAGTATACTGTCTCCGTTTTTTTAGTGTAATCGCGACCTAGCGTAACTGATAACACCATACTATAGTCCTAGACAACCCTAGCATAGTCCTAGACAATCTTAGTATAATCTTAGACAATTTTAGTACAGTTATAGACAATCTTAGCATTATAGCCAGCCTTATAGATTTTAATTGCCTTACCTAGATCCCTTAAAATGGGCGACTATAATATAGATAATACCCCGTTGACGAACCTACGCAAAGCGCTTGCCTACCTCTTTAATACCTCCTATACCCACATTGCCTGGGCAATTAGGAATGGCCTGGAGTACCCTAAGGACCTTAATATGGCAGGAACCTTCTAGCACCTTTCTATATATATAACCTTTTTAACTAGCATTGAGAACGGCCTCTAAGCCGTCTATAATAAAGGCCGAACTATAAAGTCTTAACTTAAAAAAGCTTAGTATAGAATTAACTCCCTTAAGACGCTTAAACCACGTGTATAATAAAATGAATAATAAGCTCTTGTATATACTAAAACCATATAAAGTCTAAGCTCTTAGATTACTATACTTACCCAGACTATTGCTAAGAAGAATATAGCTACTGGCTCCCCTCTTCTAACTAAGCCCTATAGAAAAAAGTGTAAAGCAAAAGATTTAACCCTATTTAATGGCAAGGGATCACCAATTAAAAAATAAGAAAAATTTAAGATATGGGAAATTAAGATCTAAGGCGTTTTCCAAAGAGATGTAAAGTGCTTTAAGACTTTAATAGACGAAATCCTCTATATGTTAGACATGCTAATAGATAAGGCCTATAACTATATTAAGCATGGCCTTAATATACTACGTATATACCCAAACGACTTAAGTAAATAGACCTTCTCTGACTAAGAGTTTATGCTTATATATATAAGGAAGCACTATAAGACTATTAATATAACCCAAGCGGCTAAAAATAAGTTGGATACCTTAAGCTAGGGCAAGCGTAACTACTAGTCTTAGAAAGCAGAGCTTAATAAGTTAATAATTAAAGCAAATAAAACTAAGGAACAAAAAGTGGACTTGCTTAAGAAGAATATTTTACTAAAGATAAAAGACCTAGCCCTTACCCTTAGCTGCAAGATCGGCGATGCTGACTATAAAGGCTAGAGTAAGTAGATGGACGTGTTCGCTTATAACCTATAGAACTATGCCCACTATATAAAGCTAAATACCGCTAAGCTAAGTACCGCTGGTGGCTATCGACCTATATTACCTAATAACAATATCTTAGTACTAGCACTATAGAATAACCTAATGGACCTTAACGCCGTTAAATTTGGTAGCGGTAGTAGTAGCCTTCTTAACAACGTCTAAAGACACTATATAGATAACAGACTCTATATAGCATGTGGTTAACCTGGTCACTAGAAAGATGCTTATAACCCTAGAATAAACCTAAATCCCCTCCTAATGCTACCGCGCCAACCCCCTCCTAGCCATGGTGGATTCTTTAGTAGAGGGGATAGCAACTAAAATAGTAACTATGGATAAGGATGTAAGTTTAGACACAGAAACCTGCCCCTATAATAGCCTTTTCTAATACAGCCCTAGCTAATAGTCCTATACGCAAACTATAGATAAGTGCTTTATGTCACTACTAATTATAAGACCAGCTATATTATTGGTAAAGTACCCTCTAGCATATATACACTGTTAGAGACCGATACGTTAGGACATACTAGCTAAGACTATAGCTACTAGCCAAGCCCCATAAGTTAGTTATTAAAAGGCCAACCTTTAAACTAAGTCGCCTTTAAGGGTCAGAACTATATAGGGAGGAAGATAAAAAGATTAGATCTATACTACTAGATTAGTTAGACTTTGTTTTAAGTTAACTACCACTTAACCTTAGAATAGTAAATAATGATAGAAATACTATCCTTATTTAAACCTACCTCTCCTTACTGCGCAACCTACTTTTACAAGTTTTTATTAAAATAGTAAGCCTTATTAACACCAGTAGTATAGCACTAGCATTTATAGACGAAGACTTGCTTATAAAAAAGCACAATATTACAATGAAAAGACTCCTAGTTTTAAAACCACTCCGCCTTACTAATGGACTCCCATCCAGCTTTATTACCCACTACTTTATAGCAAAAATAATAATCGGCCACTATATAGAATCTATACTTTTCTATATTATAAAATTATTACCCTCTATACTAGTAATTCTTGGAATGCCCTGGCTTAAAAAATATAATTTAAGGGCAGACTTCCCCGCTCTAGAGCTTAAGTTTAACTTTAATTACTATGCCTATAACTGTCTTTTATAGCACATTCCCAATTGTGACTAAGTAGTACTATATAGACGCATTATAAGGCCAATGCTTAGATACTATCAGCTAATAGTAAAAGAGGTGCCTAACACTAGTAACCTAATATATATAATAAACGAAGCGGAGATCCTAGAAGACTAGACCACTACCCTATCCCTAAGAAAATAAACACTACGAGAACTATAAGTCCCCTACATATACCTGCTTAACCTAGGTCAGCTAACAAGACACCTAACTTTAAGTTATTTGCCATATGTATATATAACCGCACGTATAATAGCTAAAGACATTATAGCTAAGACCAAAATTAGAGCAATTAAGACCTCCCCCCTATAACGCCCAACCTTACACCCGTCTCCTACGCGTACCGTATAGGGCTGCCGCCTCGTTTCCACCCCCCTGGGCTGACTAAGCCGTGCTAGCCTAGCCGTAGCACCGGAGAACCAGATACGCCCTAACCTGGACAACATTAGATGCACTTATACCGTTAATTTTATCCAGTTCTATAAATAAAAAGATATAAAGGTAATAAGGATCTATATAGCGGAGCTAGTAGAACTAGTTAAATAAGAAGAACACTGTCACGGCACTGACCTGTCGTACACTGTCTTGTACTGTTTCCTACTATTGGCTGGCCCACCATTAGCGCCTTGGCGGGCTGGCCCTACTATTTGTGTACAATACCCCCTTTCCATCTTCTTCTCCTCTTCATATTACAATGTAGTTATTTAGCCTACTTGCATTACAGCACTGTGATAGTTTATAGTATCTCTAATTGCGCCCCGTCGCGACCTTTGTTTTTTCCCTCTTCCTAAGTATACTGTCTCCGTTTTCCCAGTGTAATCGCGACCTAGTGTAACCGATAACACTATACCACAGTCCTAGACAACCCTAGCACAGTCCTAGATAATCTTAGTATAATCTTAAACAATCTTAGTACAGTTATAGACAATCTTAGTATTATAGCCAGCCTTATAGATTTTAATTGCCTTACCTAGATCCCTTGAAATGGGCGACTATAATATAGATAATACCCTGTTGACGAACCTACGCGAAGCGCTTGCCTGCCTCTTTAATACCTCCCACACCCACATTGCCTGGGTAATTAGGAATGGCCTAGAGTACCTTAAGGACCTTAATGTGGCAGGAACCTTCTAGCACCTTTCTATATATATAACCTTTTTGACTAGCGTTAAGAACGGCCTCCAAGCCGTCTATAACGAAGGCCGAACTATAAAGTCTTAACTTAAAGAAGCTTAGCATAGAATTAACTCCCTTAAGATGCTTAAACCATGTGTATAATAAAACGAATAATAAGCTCTTGTATATACTAAGACTATACAAAGTCTAAGCTCTTAGATTACTATACTCACCCAGACTATTGCCGAGAAGAATATAGCTACTGGCTCCCCTCTTCTAACCAAGCCCTATAGAAAAAAGCGTGAAGCAAAAGATTTAACCCTGTTTAATGGCAAGGGATCACCAATTGAAAAACAAGAAAAATTTGAGATATGGGAAATGAAGATCTAAGGCGTTTTCTAAAGAGATATAAAGTGCTTTGAGACTCTAATGGACAAAATCCTCTATATGTCAGATATGCTGACAGATAAGGCCTATAACTATGTTAAGCATGGCCTTAATATACTACGTATATACCCAAATGACTTAAGTAAATGGACCTTCTCTGACCAAGAGTCTATGCTTATGTACATAAGGAAGCACTATAAGACTATTAATATAACCTAAGCGGCCAAAAATAAGTTAGATACCTTAAGCTAGGGCGAGCGTAACTACTAGTCCTGGAAAGCAGAGCTTGATAAGTTAATAATTAAAGTAAACAAGACTAAGGAACAAAAAGTGGACTTGCTTAAGAAGAATATTTTACTAAAGATAAAAGACCTAGCCCTTACCCTTAGCCGTAAGATCGGCGATGCTAACTATAAAGGCTGGAGTGAGCAGATGGACGTATTCACTTATAACCTACAGAACTATACCCACTATATAAAGCTAAATACCGCTAAGCCAAGTACCGCTGGCGGCTATTAACCTATATTACCTAATAACAATACCTTAGTACTAGTACTATAGAATGACCTAATAGACCTTAACGCCGTTAAATTTAGTAGTGGTAGTAGTAGCCTCCCTAATAACGTCCGAAGACACTATATGGATAATAGACTCTGTATGGCATGTAGTTAACCTAGCTACTAGAAAGATGCTTATAACCCTAGGGCAAACCTAAATCCCCTCCTAATGTTACCGCGCCAACCCCTTTCTAGCCGCGGCGGATTCTTTAGCAGAGGGGATAGTAACCAAAACAGTAACCGTGGATAAGGATGTGAGTTCGGATATAGAAACCCGCCCCCGCGATAGCCTTCCCTAATATAGCCCCAGCTGATAGTCCTATACACAAACTATGGACAAGTGCTCTGTATTGCTACCAATTATAAGACCGGCTATATTATTAGTAAAGTACCCTCTAGTATATATACACCGTTGGAGACCAATATGTTAGGATATACTAGCCAAGACCATAGCCACTAGCTAAGCCCCATAAGTTAGTTATTAAAAGGCTAACCCTTAGACTAAGTTGCCTTTAAGGGTTAAAACCATACGGGGAGGAGGATAAAAGGATTAGATCTATACTACTAGATTAGTTAGACTTTATTCTAAGTTAACTACTACTTAACCTTAGAATAGCAAATAATAATAAAAATGCCATCCTTATTCAGACCTACCTCTCCTTACTACATAACCCACTCCTATAAGTTTTCATTGAAATAGTAAGCCTCGTTAACACTAGTAGTACAGCACCAGCATTTATAGACGAAGACTTGCTTATAAAAAAGCATAATATTATAATAAAAAGACTCCTAGTCCTAAAACCACTCCGCCTTGCTAACAGACTCCTATCCAGCTTTATTACCCACTACTTTACAGCAAAAATGATAATTGGCTACTATATAGAATCTATGCTTTTCTATATTATAAAATTATTACCCTCTATACTAGTAATTCTTGGAATGCCCTAGCTTAAAAAATATAACCTAAGGGCAGACTTCCCCGCTCTAGAGCTTAAGTTTAACTCTAATTACTATGCCTATAACTGTCTCCTATAGCACATTTCTAATTGTGACTAAGTAGCACCATGCGGACGCATCGTAAGGCCAACGCTTAGATACCATTAGCTAACAGTAGAAGAGGTGCCTAACACTAGTAACCTAATATACGCAATAAATAAAGCGGAGATCCTGGAAGACTAGACTACTACTCTATTCCTAAAAAAATAAACACCACTAGAACTATAAGTCCCCTATATATACCCGCTTAACCTAGGTTAGCCAATAAGACACCTAACTTTAAGTTATTTGCCATACATACATGCGACCGCATATATAATAGCTAAAGACGTTATAGCTAAGACCGAAACTAGAGTAATTAAGACCTCCCCCCTATAACGCCTAACCTCACACCCGTCTCCTACGTGTACTGTGTAGGGCCGCCGCCTTGTTTCCGCCCCCCTAGGCCAACCAAGCCGTGCTAGCCTAGCCGTAGCACTGGAGAACCAAATACGCCCCAACCTGGACAATATTAGATATACTTATGCCATTAATTTTACCCAGTTCTGTAAACAAAAAGACGTAAAGGTAATAAGGATTTATATAGCGGAGCTAGTAGAACTAGTTAAATAAGAAGAACACTAATAGCTGCTTAAAGAGCTACCTATAGGCCTAATAGAAGTACCAAACCTATTAGAAAGATCTTTCCGCTGGCTAGTAAAAGGCGACTATATAATAGAGGAAGCCCGTAAAGCGCTACCCCCTTATTTTTATAACTTTCTTAAGATAAACCTAAAAACCAAGCCTAAGTTTCTACGCTAAAAGATAGTTAATACTAATATTAAAAAATTCCTAAAAGGTAAACCAGGATTAACCTGCAAAGATATTCTATAACGCTTACTAAAAGAGTTTCGCGAATATATTAAACACTTCCTCCCTAAGAATGTAGATAAGCTGCCCCCTTACCGACCATGGGACTATAAAATTGAGATTATACCCAGAAAGCAGGCCCTATATTATAAGAACAGACTACTCTCACCCACTAAACTTAGTTATGTAAAGAAATGGATTAACGAGATACTGGATAAGGGTTTTATCCGCGAATTAACCTTACTAGCCGCTATACCACTCCTCCTTGCTGCGAAACCTAGTAGTAGTGTGTGAATCTGCTATAACTACTAAGGCCTAAATATAGTTACTATTAAGAATTAGTACCTATTGCTACTAATCCACAAGATACTTAATGCACTCTATAGTATTAAGTACTTTACTAAGCTCGATATAATTGCTGCGTTTAACCAAATCCGGATTACGGAAGGTTATAAGTGGCTTATAGTATTTATCACCCAGTTCAGACTCTATAAGATATTAGTTACACTATTTAGTCTCTATAATACGCCCGCTATATTCTAGAACTATATTAACCATATTTTATATAACGCCCTTAATAACTACTGCACTGCCTACCTTAATAATGTCCTTGTCTTCTCTAAAATACGTACTAAGCACACTAAATATGTAAATAAAGTTATCCAGAGACTTGGCAACACTGGACTATAGATTAATATTAATAAGTCTGAGTTTTATGCTACTAAAACAAAATATCTCGGCTTAATTATCTTAACTAATGGTATAACTATAGACCCTAAGAAGGTACAGGCCTTACAGAAATAGAAGGACCTAACGTTAATTAAAGAACTATAGCAATTTCTTAGCTTCGCGAACTTTTACTAACAATTTATCTAAAGCTACTCCGTAGTTGTTAAACCTATAACTAGGCTACTAAAGAAGAGTACTAATTGGTTATAGGGCCCTGATCAAGCACAAGCCTTTTAGACACTAAAGACAGTGTTTACCACAGCACCGGTCCTAGTATACTACGACTACGTAAAGAAAACCGTAGTAGAGACAGACGCCTCGAACTAGGCTTTAGAAGGAGTGCTTTACCAAGCTAGCAAAGATGGCAAACTTAAGCTAGTTATATTCTTCTCTACCAAGCACTCCGCCCTGGAATGTAACTATAAGATATACAATAAGGAGCTCCTAGTAATTATAAAAGCACTAGAAGAATAGCGCCCTAAACTATAAAAAACTAAGCAACTATTTAAGATTATTATAGACTATAAGAACCTCTAGACCTTTATAACAATAAAATAACTGAACTAGCGTTAAGTCTAATAGGCTAAGTTCCTCTTTTAGTTTAACTTTGTTATTACCTATAGGCCTAGCACCAAAGCCACAATCCTAGACGCTCTTAACTGTCTCCTAGGCATAGCACCTGCTAATGCTAGTAACAAACGTCTATAATACTGAGACCGCGTTGTCTTACTATAAAAAAAAGTCAACCCTACTATCCTAGAAGAGCTGCTAAGCAAATCCCAAGACTAGAGCGTTAAAGACTTTATTATAGTAATAGACCTAGAGCCTAAGAAAAAACCCCTTAAGGAGCTTATTAAGAATGCCTACAAGGAGAATGAACTCGCTAGGGATATGTTGGCTGTGCTATACGAACGGGAAGGCTGTAAAGCATATCACTAGCCTAAGCAGATTAGGAAGTTACTCCGCTATAATAAATCCAAATGTTTAATTATCAACGGCCTAATCTACTATAGAAATTAAGTATTTGTCCCTAATTCACCTAAACTCCAACTAGAAGTCGTACACCGCATACATAGTTTGGGTCCTATGGGCCACCTAGGCCGCGTTAAGACGCTAGACCTCCTTAATTAAACCTATTAGTGGCCAGGTATTTTATAGTTTACGGCTACCTTTATAAAAGACTGCGCTTTCTGCTTCTATATAAAGACCCTACGCTTAGCACCGCCTAGTTTCCTAAAACTATTAGAACTACTAGTCCGCCTATAGACCAATATCTTTATTAACCACGTTGTCGACCTGCCTAAGTGCCTTTGTAATAGCAAAACATATAAATATATCTTTGTCGTTATTAACCGCCTAATAAAAATAAGATACTTTATTCCTATTACTAGCCTAGATACTAAGGAGCTTATTAAAGCATTTATCTATACTGTCTATAAGTTACACAGCGCTCTGAATACTATCGTTTTTAATAGAGGCTCTTTATTTGTTTCTGACTTCTAGCGTTGCCTAAATTAGCGCCTAAAGGTAACCCTAAGCCCTAGTTCCGTATGGCACCCTAAAATAGATAGCCAAACCGAGATTATTAATGCAGCAATAAATAAGTACCTATGCGCCTTTGTAAGCTTCACCTAAAATAACTGGGTAGATTGGCTCCCCCTTACTAAGTTTACCACAAATAACCAGATTAATAAGACCATAAAAATCTCACTATTCTTTACCAACTATGGCTATAACCTACGTCTGGGCGTTAAACTAGTGGGCCCCCAGCTATTAGCCCTGTCTATATATATAAAGAAGGAGTACCTATAAGCTAATACTATTACTAACCGCTTTAAGCGTATTTTAACCTAGCTTAAAGCCCTAGCTTATATCTCCCAGCAACGCTATAAAAACAACGCTAATATAAAACAAGACGAAGGTATAATATTTAAAAAGGATAATATGGTTATAGTTAGCCTTAAAAATATAAAGACTAACCGGCCTAAGAAGAAGTAGGATAATAACTAGGACGGACCCTGGCCCGTCCTAGCTACCTATAGAGAAGTAGTTATAGTTAACCTCCTAGACTATATCCGCGTTAATAAGTCTTTTTATACTTTAAAAGTCCGCCTCTAGTTCCCTAAAGAGATCTCTAGTTAAGCACGCATTAATAAAGAGGAACGTTATAATGTTACAGAAAGGATAGCTAAAAGAGATAATAATAGCAATATTATAAACAAGTAGGAATTAAAAAAGATTTTTAATGTATATAATAAACAAATGGACGAGCATGGCCTAATATATTATATTAAGTAGAAGTATTATAATAAAGAAACCTAGGAACCCAAGAAGTCCCTAAAAGGGTATAAGCGCGTACTATATAAGTTCTATAAACAACACCCTAAGAAGCCCAGACCCCTAGACTAGGCACAAAATAAGGAAAAGTTACGCTAAGGTTATAGCCAACCACAATATTAATTTGTAGTGGTTGAGATGTTATAGAACTTTAACCACTGGTTAAAGTTATCTAATTAGCTAGATTCTTGCCAAGGAACGCTATAAAACGCCACACAGATTAATTCTAGTAGCGGTGTAGAGTTCTGCTAACTTTATTTACTAAACTAACTAATTAGGATTTTCTATCCCTGGGATAGAAAATCGCCATTAGCTTGGCTAAGGGCGGTAAGCGGAACTAATATCTTCGCGATAAAAACCAGCCCCCGCGCATTACCTGTTTTTAGAGTTATTTATTTGGTTTAGGGACTAAACCTTCTAGGGGAGGGGAGTACTGTCACGGCACTGACCTGTTATATACTGTCTCGTACTGTTTCCTACTGTTGGCTGGCCCACTATTAGCGCCTTGGCGGGCTGGCCCTACTATTTATATATAATACCCCCTTTCCATCTTCTTCTCCTCTTTATACCATAATGTAGTTATTTAGCCTACTTGCATTATAGCACTGTGACAAATACTAATAGCTGCTTAAAGAGCTGCCTATAGGCCTAATAGAAGTACCAAACCTATTAAAAAGATCTTTCCGCTAGCTAGTAAAAGGCGACTATATAATAGAGGAAGCCTATAAAGCGCTACCCCCTTATTTTTATAACTTTTTTAAGATAAACCTAAAAACTAAGCCTAAGTTTCTACGCTAAAAGATAGTTAATACTAATATTAAGAAATTTCTAAAAGGCAAACTAGGATTAACCTGTAAAGATATTCTATAATACTTACCAAAAGAGTTTTGCAAATATATTAAACATTTTCTTCCTAAGAATATAGACAAGCTGCCCCCTTACTAACTATAGGACTATAAAATTAAGATTATACCCGAAAAGCAGGCCCCATATTATAAGAATAGACCACTCTTACCCGCTAAACTTAGTTATATAAAGAAATGGATTAATAAGATACTAGATAAGGGTTTTATCCACAAATCAACCTTACTAGCCGCTATACCACTCCTCCTTGCTGCGAAACCTGGTGGTAGTATATAAATCTGCTATAACTACCGAGGCCTAAATATAGTTACTATTAAGAATCAGTACCTATTGCTACTAATTTACAAGATACTTAATGCACTTTATAGTGCCAAGTACTTTACTAAGCTTAATATAATTACTACGTTTAACCGGATCTGGATTACGGAAGGTTATAAGTGGCTTATAGCATTTATTACCCGGTTCGGACTCTATAAGATGTTAGTTATACTATTTAGTCTTTATAATATGCCCGCCACGTTCCAGAACTATATTAACTATATTTTATACAACGCCCTTAATGACTACTGTACTGCCTACCTTAACAATATCCTTGTCTTCTCTAAAATACGCACTAAGCACACTAAATATATAAATGAAGTTATCTAGAGATTTGGCAACGCCGGATTGCAGATTAATATTAATAAGTCTAAGTTTTATGCTACTAAAACAAAATATCTTAGCTTGATTATCTTAACTAATGGCATAACTATAGACCCTAAGAAGGTGCAGGCCTTATAAAAATAGAAGAACCTAACGTTAATTAAAGAACTATAGCAATTTCTTAGCTTCGCGAACTTTTACTAACGATTTATCCAAAGCTACTCTGTAGTTATTAAACCTATAACTAGGCTACTAAAGAAGAGTACTAATTGGTTATGGGGCCCTAATTAAGCACAAGCTTTTTAGACACTAAAGATAGCATTTACTACAGCACTAGTCCTAGCATACTACGACTACACAAAGAAAACCGTAGTAGAGATAGACGCCTTAAACTAGGCTTTAGAAGGAGTGCTTTACCAAGCTGGTAAAGATAGTAAACTTAAGCCAGTTGTATTCTTCTCTGCTAAGCACTCCGCCCTGGAATATAACTATAAGATATACAATAAGGAGCTCCTAGCAATTATAAAAGCACTAAAAGAATGGCGCCCTAAACTACAAGGAACTAAGCAACTATTTAAGATTATTATGGACTATAAGAACCTCCAGACCTTTATAATAACAAAATAACTAAACCAGCGCTAAGTCTAATGGGCTGAGTTCCTCTCTTAGTTTAACTTTATTATTACCTATAGGCCTAGTACTAAAGCCATGATCCTAAACGCTCTTAGCTGTCTCCTAGGCGTAGTACCTGCTAATACTGGTGATAAATGTCTATAACACTAAGACCGCGTTGTCTTACTATAAAAAAAAGTCAACCCTATTATCCTAGAAGAGCTGCTAAGCAAATCCCAAGACTAGAGCGTTGAAGACTTTATTATAGTAATAGACCCAGAGTTTAAGAAAAAACCCCTTAAGGAGCTTATTAAGAATACCTATAAGGAGAATAAACTCGCTAGGGATATATTAGCTGCGCTATATAAACAGGAAGGCCGTAAAGTATATTGCTAGCCTAAGCAGATTAGGAAGTTACTCCGCTATAATAAATCTAAATGTTTAATTGTTGACGGCCTAATCTACTATAGAAATTGAGTATTTATCCCTGATTTACCTAAACTCCGACTAGAAGTTGTATACTATATATATAGTTTAGGTCCTGTGGGCCACCTAGGCCGCGTTAAGACGCTAGACCTCCTTAATCGAACCTATTAGTGGCTAGGTATTTCACAGTTCATAACTACCTTTGTAAAAGACTGCGCTCTTTGCTTTTATATAAAGACCCCACGCTTAGCACCACCTGGTTTTCTAAAACCACTAGAACTACTAGTCCGCCTATAGACCGATATCTCTATTAACTACGTTGTCGACCTGCTTAAGTGCCTTTGTAATAGCAAAATATATAGATATATCTTTGTCGTTGTTGACCGCCTAATAAAGATAAGACACTTTATTTCTATTACTGGCCTAGATATTAAGGAGCTTGTTAAAGCATTTATCTACACTATCTATAAGTTATATGGCGCTCCGAATACTATTATTTCTAATAGAGGCTCTTTATTTATTTTTAACTTCTAGCGTCGCCTAAACTAGCGCCTAAAGGTAACCCTAAGCCCTAGTTCTGCATAGCACCCTAAAACAGATAGCTAAACCGAGATTATTAATGTAGCAATAAATAAGTACCTACGCGCCTTTATAAGCTTTACCTAAGACAACTGGGTAGATTGGCTCCCCCTTGCCAAGTTTATTATAAATAACTAGATTAATGAGACCATGGGAATTTTACCGTTCTTTATTAACTATGGCTATAACCTACGTCTGGGCGTCGAATTAGCGGGCCCCTAGCCATTAGCCCTGTCTGTATATGCAAAGAAGGAGTATCTATAAGCTAATACTATTACTAACCGTTTTAAGCGCATTTTAACCCAGCTTAAAGCCCTAGCTCGTATCTCCTAGCAACGCTATAAAGACAACGCTAATATAAAACGAGACGAAGGTATAATATTTAAAAAGGATGACATGGTTATAGTTAGCCTTAAAAATATAAAGACTAACCGGCCTAAGAGGAAGTAGGATAATAACTAGGACGGACCCTAGCCCGTCCTAGCTGCCTATAGAGGAGTAGTTATAGTTAACCTCCTAAACTATATCCGCGTTAATAAGTCTTTCTATACTTTAAAAGTCCGCCTCTAGTTTCCTAAAGAGATCTCTGGTTAAGCACGCATTAATAAAGAGGAACGTTATAATGTTACAAAAAGGATAGCCAAAAGAGATAATAATGGTAATATCACGGATAAGTGGGAATTTGAAAAGATTCTTAATGTATATAATAAATAAATGGACGAGCACGGCCTAACATATTGTATTAAGTGGAAGTATTATAATAAAGAAACCTAGGAACCCAAGAAGTCCCTAAAAGGGTACAAGCGCGCACTATATAAGTTCTATAAATAATACCCTAAGAAGCCCGGACCCCTAGACTGGGTATAAGATAAGGAAAAGTTACGCTAAGATTATAGCCAACCACGATATTAATTTGTGGTGGTTAAGATATTATGGAACTTTAACTACCGGTTAAAGTTATCTAATTAGCCAGATTCTTGCCAAGGAACGCCATAAAACGCCACACAGATTAATTCTGGTGGCGGTGTAGAGTTCTGCTAACTTTATTCACTAAACTAACCAATTAGGATTTTCCATTCCCGGGATAGAAAATCGCTATTGGCTCGGCTAAGGGTGGTAAGCAGAACTAATATCTTCGCGACGAAAACCAGCCCCCGTATATTACCTGTTTTTAGAGTTATTTGTTTGGTTTAGGGACTAAACCTTCTAGGGGAGGGGAGTACTGTCACGGCACTAACCTGTTGTATACTGTCTCGTACTATTTCCTACTATTAGCTGGCCCACTATTAGCGCCTTGGCGGGCTGGCCCTACTATTTGTATATAATACCCCCTTTCTATCTTCTTCTCCTCTTTATACTATAATGTAGTTATTTAGCCTACTTGCATTACAGCACTGTGACAGCCTGCCCTAATATGTTAATACCTACTATTGCCCAACTGTTTCTGGATTATGTATAGAAACTCTATAGACTCCCTAAAACGATTATTTTTAATAGAGGCCGCTAGTTTATCTTGGTATTTTGGAAAGAACTAACTACCTAACTCTGTATTAAAGCACTGTTGTCTACGGCATATTACCTAGAAATGGATGGTTAAATGGAATGTGTAAATGCTATAATGGAATAGTATATTTGGATATATATGTCGTATCTATAGGATAACTGGATGGACTGGCTTGTATTTACTGAGTTTACTGTAAATAACTCCGTCTTAGAAACTATAAAAGTCTCCCCGTTTCTGGCTAATTACGGCTAGCACCCGTGAATGGGTTTTAAACCCTTTAGTAATGTTCCTTGTCTAGCTTATTAAGCCTTATAAGTCGCAGAAGTAAACGAATTTGTAAAGAAGATGGAAGAACTATAGGAGTTTTTTACTAATAAAATGATATAGGCCTAGTCTGTCTATAAAGCCGCAGCAAATAAGAACTAAACCCTAGCACTGGCTTACTAAATTAGTAACTTTGTCTAGCTAGATATAAGAAATCTAAACACGAAACAACTTACTAAGAAACTTAATTGGAAGAACGCCGGCCCTTATAAGGTTAAAAAAGTTGTCTCTTCTTATGCCTACTGACTAAAGCTCCCTAATACGGTTAAAATCCGCCCTATATTCTATACGTCAGTCCTCTGCCCTGCTGCCCCTATATTGGACGCCCTACCTAGATAGATCTAAGACCCTCCCCCACTAGTTAAAGTGGATGGTGAGGATGAGTACCTTATTAAAAGAGTTAACGATATTAAGTACGATAAACGGAAACGTAAGTATATATACCTTATAAAATGGAGAGGCTTTATTGAGCCCTTATGGGAACCCGTTGACTCTATAGGACTTATATAAGCTATAGAAGACTTTTACGAACTCCACCTAGAACTACCACAGCCCTATCTCGCAGAAGCTTAAGTTTAAAGGGGGGGTACTATTACAGGACACCTCCGTGACACCTTATACATGTCTACCTGTTTCCACCGACATAGTAAGAAGAGACCGACCCCGACAAGACAGTAATTTGCTGGCAATTTATGGCAATCTGACGGTAATCTGCCGCATTCTGCCATATTCTGCTAAGTCCACTGAATCCTGCCAAGTTCTGCTAGGACCGCTACTTGAATCCTATTCTGCTTTATGCACGTGTCGACCAAGTAACCAAATTTACGATATATACCCTTTCTTCCCGTTTCCTTACCTTCTCTCTTCACGCAACGTCTTGACTTTATTATACAGTTTATGTACATAGCTTAATAATATCTACTTCGCTATATGTTATTATCGCTTATACTTACTCCGTGACAGCTAGGAATAGGGAGACCTTTATAGTTTCCAAGACGCAGTTATTTGCAGTAAACTTAGTAAATGCAAGCTAGTCTATCTAGTCGTCTTATAGATACGACGTGTATATCCGAATATATTGTTCTATTATAGTATTTGTATATTCTATTTAACCATCTATTTCTAGGTAATATGCTGTAGATAACAGTGCTTTAATATAGAGTTAGGTAGTTAGTTCTTTCCTAAATACTAAGATAAACTAGCTGCCTTTATTAGAGATAATCGTTTTAGGGAGTTTATAGAGTTTCTATATATAATCTAGGAATAGTTAGGCAACGGCAGGTGTTAATATATTAGGGCAGGTAATTAAGTATCTTATCTTGGATAGTTAATCTATAACTACTATAATATTTACGCAGCCTCTACTTATAGGGAGATTAATAATAAAGTTAATTAAGATGTCCTTCTATCTTTAGTCTAAAACAGGTAGTAATTTTAGAAAGCTGTTATACATCTTATACAAAGCTTTAGCTCGTTGGTAGGTATGGCAGCTAAAGGCATACCTCCGTATTATATTATGCATATTCGGCCAGTAGTACTCCCATTAGAGTAGTTCTAGGGTTTTTCCTTAGCCTAGGTAGCTGGCTACTGGTAGGTTATATACGTGTCTAAGGAGCTTAAGCTTAAGTTTATTGTAATTAGGGACAACTAGGTGGTTTTAGTAGTATAAGCGGTTTCCACAGGTTTTATATTTGCTTAGAGAAATCTTTTTAAAGTATCTAACGCTATCTTAAATTAGCTTAAGCGTCTCTTAGATAAATTTATTATTTGGATATTTATTAACTATAGCCTATTTAATAGTTCGATCAGTTATTTTAAGGGTTTATACTATAAGATCTTTAATAGGGGAATTAAATAGCTTAGGGTAGAGTAGGGTCTAGTTATAGTAAGAGCGCACTTCTTCTTAAGCTGGTGCGTCTTGCGAATGTTAGGTTAGGGTATTAGGCTTCTGGCCTTAAACGCCTAGGCGGTACATAATTAAGAATTAGAATTGGGACAGATATTCTAACTAGCGGGCTTAATAGTAGCTTAGCTATTTTATGGTTATAAAGTACTATAGGTTCTTATAGTTGCTAAGAACTTTAATTAGGAATCCAGTTTCTTTTAGTTCTGGTTGCTATTGCTTAAAGTATCTAATAGTAGCTAGCAATTCCTTGTTATAGATCTTATAATTATATTTAGCTAGGCTTAGTCGTTTTAAAAAGTATGCTATAGGGTGTAATACTCCTTCCTTATTATATTAAGACAGAATGCCTCTAGTAACGTAATTAGATAAGTCAGCTTCTATAACACTTATTTAGTTAGGGTTGAAGTGTTAAAGCATAGATGCAGTAGTAAACATAACCTTTAGATAAGTAAAGGCCTTCTTACATTCCTTACTAAAGATAAAGGCTTTGTCCTTTTAGGTTAAGGCGGAGAAGTTATTAATAAACCGTTAGTAGAAGTTGGCGAAGCCTATAAAGGCCCTTACGTCCTTAATATTCTTAGGTTCTTACTAGTTTATAATTACTTTAACTTTTTTAGGGTCCATTTGTATGCCATTTATAGAAATAATAAGTCTAAGGTATAGGACTTCTGTTTTATAGAACTCGCATTTATTTATATCTAATTATAGGCTAGCTCTACGCAAGGCTTGTAAGACCAGTTTAATATATTTTTAGTATTTAGCCAGATTATTACTATATATTAAGATGTTGTTAATATAAGCGGTATAAAAGACGTCCAGGTATAGGTATAGGGTATTATTTATAAAGTATTGGAATGAACTTAGGGCGTTTATAAGGCCAAATGGCATTATTAAGTATTTAAATAATCCATATTAAGTATAAAATGCAGTAAGCCATTTATCTCCTTTTATAATACGAAGATAGTTAAATGCGTGGATAATAATAATAATTCATTGCTTAACGTCCGATTCGGATCCCTATTGGGCCCACGCGGACTACTCCTTATTTACATGTGGGGAGAAAACTCTATTTAAGAAAATGAGAAAACCCCGTGATCCATCTCCCCGCCTTTTGGGACTCGCCTACGAGGCGCCTGCGAGTCACCTATGGTGCTCTACTACCTTACTTTTTGACCTCCTTGGGAACCACTGCTGCCGTAACAAGCCTACGGACGCGCTAGTATCGCGCGTGGATAATATTAAGCTTTATATAGTAGCGAGCCTTACTTAATTAATTTAGTGTCTCTTAGATTAACGGGATTAGATATTAGTTCTTAATAGTAATAGTATTAAGAGCTTAGTAGTCTACGCAGAAGCGCAAACCGCTACTAGGTTTCTTAACAAAGATTACTAGTATAACTATAGGTAAAGAACTTGCTCTAATAAATTCTTTATCTAGATATTTGTTTAAGTACTTCCATAATACCTAAAGTTTATTTTAGGATATCCTATATAAGGGTCTAAATCTAGGATATTTTCCTTCTTTAATTATAATCTTATAATTATATAGACGGCGTTCCGGTAGCTTATTAGCTTCTTTTTATAAGAATACATCTAGGTAATTATGGTACTCTATAGGTACTTTTATAGCGGGGTTAGTATGCTTCTTTAGTGCTAAGGCCTTCTTAATATCGGCCATTATAACAGTAAAGGTTATATATTCTAGTTTCCTAGCAAGTTATGCCAGCGGAGTAGCTCTAATTATATAGATATCTAAGGTATTAAGCAAGCTTAAATTATCCTTAGTTTCTTATTTAGCTTTAGGTTTAGTATTAGGTACGGAGTTAGTATTAGATTTAGGTTTAGGTTCTTTAAGTATCCTTTTTATAGTAGAATACTAGTTCTTCTAGTACTTTCGTATATTAAGCTTAGGCTTAGACTTCTACTTAGTTTAGGGTACAGCGGTTAGAGTTAGTTTGTATAGTTATATATTATTTCCGGGTTCTTAATAGACGTCAGTAGAAATCTTATATTAGTAGAATTTGGTAGAATTCTCGGGTAGGTAGAATTAGGTAGACTTTTTAGGTGTAGGGTAAACATTAGTGGAAATTTTAGATTTTAGTTTAGGGTCTAAGTAGCAAGTTATAAGGCACTTCTGCTTACAATAGAAGGCGGTAAATAGAAGCTTAAGATTGTCCTAATTAATAGTTACCTTATATAGCTTTATCTAGGGTTATTTAAGGATTACTAGATAACCTAGAGTAGTAATAAAGAGCTTAATTAATTCTTTATGGTTTAGATATTAGAGTCTTAGGGCCGCTATATAAGTAATACAGCCTAAGATAGTGCATTTACCATTAAATCTAAATACATTAATATGCCGGTTAAGGGATGTTAGGGTAAACCTATTATCTTACGCAAAGGTCTTATTAATAAATCCTATGCCGCTAGCTCCTGTGTTAATTAGGACTTAAGTGTTAGCCTATTAACCTTTCTACTAAAGACGGTAGTTAACAGTTATACTACAATCCTAAAAGTTAGGGTTTATAATATTTAAGGCATTTAATAAGATCCTGTAATATAGTTATCCCAGAGAGCAACTTAACTCTAAAATATACCTTTTAGTAGCAAGTAGGAAGGGGTTTCTATAGAATATTGGTTATAACTTTATCCTTATAAGTGGTGCTTACTAAACATAGGGCTGGAACTAGGTAAAGATTAGGGACGGTAACTAGAGGATTAATACGGTAAACAGTTATTAGTATTAGCCGTTTATAAGTTGTGTTAGGGTATAGGGATAGAGTAGTGTCTTAAGATATAATCCTTGCTTCCGCATTTAAAGCAAAGGCCTAGCTTAATATATTATTCTTATTTAGAGAAACCCAGTGGAGCGTATCCTAGGGTCCCTATATTAATATCTATAGCGTTAAGGTACTTAGGCTAAGACAATAACTTAGTAGACATTTATAGAGCTATTATATTATATTAAGGAGTGGAATTCGGTATTAGGCGTAGTATATTATTATACCGTTTATTAATAACATTTATATAGGCGGTAAGGGCTCCTAGTAGGTCTATACCTATTAGGGAGGTTTTTAGTTCAGGACTTAGGGATTTAATAAGGCTATTAACTAGTACGGAGTTATTCCAGCCTATTTCTTTTACGTAACAGTTAAATTTAGAAAAGTATACTAGGAAGCTTTTCTTTTCTTAAGTTATATAGTTTATCTTCCTTTAAGTAGTAGCTTAACAGTTTAGGTTACTATATATAGCTTTAAGAAGCACAACTAGGCTTTATACTAAGTTTGGCTAAAGAGGTTTAATAAGGTCAGCTATATCTCCTAGTTAACTTAAGGCGTAGTAGAGTTGGTTGGCCTTAGTTAAGTAACAATTAGTATTACCAGTTAGCTTATTCTTGGGCTGGCTTAAAAATAATTAAAGTTCTTATTATTTACTAGTAAATACTAGAGGGTTTAGTAATTTTTCGGATTGTTACAGTATAGTAGACGGATTTATAGGATAAATATCTATAGCTAGCTTAAGGTTCGCACCTAACAAGCTAGGTCTAGATTCGGTTATTTTTATCTTATTTATAGATAGCGTGTTAGCAGCCTCTTAGGCTAGTATTTAGTCTTAGGTCCCTAACACAAGTGCCTTAAGGGTGCGGACTTCTTCTTAAAGTGCTTTAATAGATTCCTAGTGCCATGCTTCTTATTTAGCTTATTATTTAGCTATAGCAGCCTAGTTCTATGCAAGGGCGTCTATAAAAGACTTCTATAAATTTACTAATTATTCTTAGAGTGTGGATATAATATTAGCGGCTATTATAGGGGCTTTAAGGTCGTTCTATATTTTAGACTAGGCGGGGTAGGGCGGAGTATAGGTTTTTAACGCAATATAGTGTCACGGAGTAAGTATAAGTAACAATAATATATAGTAAAGTAGATATTATTAAGCTACGTACATAAACTATATAATAAAGTCAAGACATTACGTAAGAAGGGAAAGTAAGGAAATAGGAGGAAAAGGGTATATATTATTAACTTGGTTGCTTGGTTAACATATATATAGGTAGAATAGGCTTTGGGTTATAGTCCTAGCGGAACTTAGCAGAATTTAGCGGAATATAGTGGAGGACGGCAGATTACTGTAGATTGCCATCATATAATGGCAAATTGCCTCAGATTGCCGTCACGTGATGGCAAACTGCCTTAGATTGCCGTTACGTGCCTTAATTAACTAAGTCGTTAACATAGAGACCGAGATGGTGGAAACTGGTGGACATGTGCGAGGTGTCACGGGGTGGTCCCGTGACAGCAGCCGTGGCCGTTGCCCTCCTTCGAGCCTTTATATATCGCGAATTTTAACACTCTAAATCTTCCTCTAAACCTCTATTTACAAAATTCCGTTCTATAGAAATGATAAATATTAGTTACCTTATCTTGTGACTTAACTCCAAAGATTGGCTATATATAGCAATTGTATATGGAAATCAGCAGATTCTACGACCTCATCACGGAGCCTTGATCCTATTGATCCTATTGGCTAGTTCTTATCAATAATGGTAGAACGAATTGTACCAGTCCACCCGGGTGAATTCGGTCTCGCCTAGCAAATCTAAATTGCCATCTACACACTCACAAAAAAGACCTTTTTTATTATTATCTTTATTCTAAAGAACTAAAGCAAGGCCTCTGCTATTATATTTATGACTTTTCTTAATTAATTTTGGTTATGTTTAATGGTGTAGGCCTTATTGGCAATTTATGCCTTGCTGCCTTAACCGAACTCACAAACCCCACCCTGGTGAGTCCAAGGGATAAGGCATAATCCTGCTCTAGGTAATAACTCAGTCTGAGTTCCAACGACGTTCTATCCCGATATTTCCCTGTCTTACATAGGAGGGGTCTATCGCCCCCCCAGGCTCTAGCATTTATGGTCGTTCGAAAACTTAGAGAGCATTGTGATATTTCCCTGTGCTTAAAGGCCTCAATCGTTGCTAGACAACCCCCCTATCGATTGCATTTTTCTCTCAATGCAGGGCTTCAGGCCATTTAGTAGAGTTTACAGTGTTGTAATAGAGCAGTAGCCTTATGTTTCCTGAGCCGAACTTCCAGTTTTAATTCAATGCAATATGGGTTTCTCAATCCATTACCCTTGGAAGAGAGCCATTTTCTAGTAGACTACGAACCAACGGAAATAGTCCCCGCCTACATATCCTAAAGCCGTTCTAGTAAATCCAGAACCGGGTACGAAGCCCTCCCCAAGGATTAGACTCCCGGAGGCCACGCATACATATATTTAGTGCTAGTTCAGCCGCCGCGTCTTATTCCTATTACCTCATAATACGCGCCTACTAACCCTAGGGCTCAGCGCCAGACGCTAAGCCTAAACCATATGGATTTCGCACTCCGTAGAATGGACCAGGATAGGTGAGAGCGGCGACAATCTCTTTGATAGAGAAAGTAGTATTGAAGAGTATAGCAGTCCAGGTTTCCATAATGATCACCTCCCTGAATCTCTCGGTGGCGCGTCGGTATTTGCAGAGATTACAGGTCCAGTTTTCTGTCGTGTAGGTTAGTGGAAGCTAAGTGAAAACCTCGACGTTTAGTAGAAAGCTTAATGGCTCACCGGCTCTGGAATATAGCTTCTCTCTACTAGCTAGACAAGAAGAATGATACCGATGCCCGGGGATAGTCGAGATCTTTACAGCGAACGGTCATATTCTCGTTAATAGGTCTGCGACAGTAGCACCATAGCGGAGTGTTAAAATGTAATACTTGGCTTGATCCATATATCTTGGAAAGGTTGGTAGCTATGTAATATAAGGAGGCTGGTACCTAGCCCCCTAACGCTACCAGAGGATCGAATCTCAACACGGAGGAAATATCTGTGAGAAACTTAAGAAGCCTCCGCTATCAGGAGTCTGATTTCCGTTTGGTGCCTGTGGTGAATGGGCGGACAGATTTACCTGGAATGGTGCGGGGTGGTTCGCCATATGATCCCGTTTCTTTGGATTCTTGGTATTACATAATCCTTCCATACCACTTTCGTTTTGGAAGCCTGCACGGCGTTTGCGTCTTATTTTATTATGGTGCTCGGTGCGTTTTTCTTCCGCCTCTCTGTGAAGATCACGCTTAATTTTTAGTGTCTCCTGCTCGGAGGATGCGTGCGGTAATAGAATTTTGACACAATTTCTCTTCCTTATTAACTACTTCGACATTAATGTTCAAAGCACGTTTTTGTGGGGATTGCGGGGGTGTTTTGGATGAACTAACATTGCTAGAACGAAACCTCAAGGTCGGGGTGGGTCTGACTGATGATGGTGTTGGCAGTTGCGATGGCGCAGGACTTCCAGATTGAGAATGTAGTGACATGGCTGGACCTGCTCGGAGGGAGCGGCAGCCCCGTTCTTCTCCAAAATTCCCTCTGGGTATCTGACATCATAATACCAGCGCGTTTGGCTACGTCGCGGATTTCCGTGTGGGTTACTCCAAGGCCCCGAAGGGAAACTCGAGGCTTGTAACTTGGCAATGGTGGAGCTTCATCCTTTGAGATATTGGTGATATTGTTGAGCCGTAGTGGGTAAGGAGATATGTATGACTGGCGGTAGGCAGGCAAGTCTGAAGTACTGTTGACAAGACTACTCTAAGACTTTGAGCCAGGTGCGTGAGGAGTGTTATTGCTGAAATGGTTGACATCTGCCTTATTGACAGCATCGTCGTTATTAGGATATCTATCCACTACGTCTTCAGTTTCGCTAGAACCTCCATCCAAATCCATGATCTTCTTGTCAGGACTACTAGTCAGGACATCAATATGGTCCTCGGAATCCAAATATGTGAGAAAGGCTTGAATTCGAACATAGGAATTCTTAGTTATGCTGGGATTTCTTAGGCAACGCAGTTTTTCTGTGGTTGCTTTTCGTAAGGGAGAGATAAGAGGGCTTTCTGTAACCCACTACTAGAAAGCAAAACTTCATCCGGATAGCTGGCATAATATCTTTTAGTTGGTAGCCTCCAGCCCCACTAACTGCGTTGCGTTTGAGCACCAGTATAACTTCCCTAAAGATTCTAGGCTTTGTTGGTTTAAGAGTCCCCTAGTCCATGAACGGCTCAATACTTAGCTACAACGTTTCCGGTTGTGTACGGGCTCCGGATATAAAGGATGGTCACAAAAATGAGCGGGTTGATCGGATCGCGAACGAACAACAAAGACACAGTGCCCTGTCATGTATAATTAGCCGAATGCTTCACATATGGAATATCGTATTATACTAGCTAGCTCTCCCGCAACAGCTAAAAAGAGAGCAGTGGCTAAAAAGAGGTTTTCTCTTATCCCTTGCAACGCTATGAGAGTTTATCTCATGAATTAGACCCCTGGGGAGAAATTGCGCCATAACGTAGCTAAGGGCTAGCGCTACGCTTGTGGACCTTACCCTAGTCCTATAGACTCCTGGACTAATTAGATTGCACTAAGAGGAATTTCTCCCTAAGGGTCTAAGAGCTTATAGGCCCTCTTTATATAAGAACTTAAAAATGGGGGCAAGAAAGAACCGCTCAACACTATCAGCACTTACGCTACTCACTGCCACCATCAAATCTGCATGGGCGATGCGAAGGGACTTCGTAGTATCAATGCTTAGCCTAGATATCAGTGGCGCCTACGACAACGTGCCCCACGAGCGTCTCCTATACATCCTTAGGGCAAAGGGCTTCCCAGAATGGATTATACAATTTGTCTAAGGGTTTACAGGCCAGAAAGAAACATTACTGGTCTTTAGCGGATACTAGAGCCCCCCCATCGCAGTCACAATAGGAATACCACAAGAATCACCCCTCTTGCCTATACTCTTCCTCTTCTTTATAAGTAACCTGCTTGACTCCTTTAAGGAAGGGGCAACCTAGGGGATAGGCTTTATTAACGACACAAACCTAATTACATATGGGCTAATAGCCGCAGGGAATTGTAGAACACTAGAGAAAGCCTATAACACCTATATAGAATAGACAAGATAATATAGAGTCCAATTTTTACTAGAAAAATACTAGCTAATCTACTTTATAAGAAAACGTAACTAATCTATAGATCTTTAGCATACAATCTATATCTAAGGCTTTGGGGGTTAACTAGTTTAGGGCCTAAGGGTATTAGGAGTATAGGTAGATAGCAAGCTCTAGTAGAGCGTATATACGGCGCAAGCGGCCCATAAGGGCCAAGCATAGTATATCGTATTATCTAGGATTGTTAATTCTATATAGGGCCTATACTTCTAGAGGTCACGCCTATTATATACAGCAGTTGTCTAGCTAACTATAACATATAGATCCAGTGTTTGGGCCATTAGAGAAACTAAGAAAGGCCCCCCTAAATTGCTTCTTAAACCACTCTAAAAGGTCTAAACAGCCTGCCTTTAGAGTATAATAGGTGGGTACAAGCGAACGGCTACAGCACTACTAGAGAAGGAAGCTAATATCCCCCCCCTATAACTATATATTAAAGCCGCTGTAATATAAAGGGTGTAAAATAAACGCAACTCTAATGTTATAAAGTATATTAAGACACGCCTAAATAAACTATAAAGGGACCTAAGGGTGCCCTATAGGAGAATAAACCAATAACCCTAAAGTAGGGAAGATATATTGGAGAAACAGGCGAAGAAAGTAGAAGAAGAATAGTGCTGCTTTAGGGCCTAGGCCTATATAGAGAAGGAAGGGAGACGCGTAAGAGGCTAGTAAAGATAATAGCAAGAGAGAGAAAGGAGCTAAAGTAGAGTATAAAGGAATGCTAGGAAACTATCTACTATAATATAATACTAGTTGGACTAACGCTAGAGAGGTATATGGGAGTTAAAGGTACAGAGGCTAACTTAGGTAAGAGGAACCCAAGCCGTAGCATAGTTAACGCTATAGGGGGTAAACACTTAAGGGCTCTAAAAAGGCCTAATAAAGGCAGAAAATATAATAGCAACACTTTTAAGAACAGGAATAATAGGACTAAAAGATTAGCTCTACTGGGTAGGTGTCCTAGTAGGTAGCCTAAGATATAAATATAGCTGGCTAAGATAGACACCAAAATACGTAATACTGTTATGCCCCCTACACACCAACTAAAAAGCAATGCTCTTAGTAGCTAGCATAGAGAACTATACTATACTGCTCTTAATATAAAAAGGCCTTAAAGTAGTTACCCAGTGGCTTATTAGCTAAAATATACTAGACCAGTTCTAGGTTGCAAAGGAAATAGTAATAGAGGGTAAAGGGGCAAGTTATAGGCGCCCCCTAATAACTCTACAGTAGTAGAGTAAAGTTTGTGATACTAGCGCGTCTGTAGGCTTGTTACGGCAGCAGTGGTTCCTAAAGAGGTTAAAAAGTAAGGTAGAAGAGTACCACTGGTAACTCGTAGGCGTTAAGCAGGCAAGTCCTAAAAGGTAGGGAGATAGATTACAGGGTTTTCTCAAATAGAGTTTTCTCCCTATATGTAAATAAGGAGTAGTCCGCGTGGGCCCAATAGGGATCCGAATCGGACGTTAAGTAATGAATAATAATAATATATAAGAACTTAATGTTTTTTATTAGGCGACGACTCTTCTATTATAACGCTATATTTTAACCCTTTTAGTTATTATAAAAATACTATGAGGTAGGAGCTCTTTAATTTCTCTATCTATTATAATAAATAACAATATTATAGCTATATTAGGTAGTTATATTTTTATTAGTTATATTTTTATTAGTTATAATCTTACCTTACTACTCTACTTAAAGCTCTGTATAAGGTTCTGCTTAAAGCTCTATATAAGGCTCTACTTAGAGCTCTATATAAGGCTCTGCTTAGAGCTCTATATAAGGCTTTGCTTAAAGCTCTATATAAGGCTCTATATAAGGCTCTATATAAGGCTCTGCTTAAAGCTCTATATAAGGCTCTATATAAAGCTCTATATAAGGCTCTATATAAAGCTCTATATAAGGCTCTGCTTAAAGCTCTATACCTTATATACTTTTCTATATTTAATTATCTCTAAAATACTAAAAGCTAAAAGCTCTTTTTATTCTCTATTACCTCTATATTATGGTAATATTATAGCTCTATT